>Ga0187783_10000654_pt1 | contig 25131 bp, 26 predicted proteins | sample 1015_SJ02_MP02_2_FD_132471 | JGI IMG/M metagenome (GOLD analysis project Ga0187783, IMG submission 132471) | Tropical peat soil microbial communities from peatlands in Department of Meta, Colombia - 1015_SJ02_MP02_20_MG | ecosystem: Environmental > Terrestrial > Soil > Wetlands > Peat | place...
GAGATGCTGGTCGAGGATGTCGACGCCCAAGACACTGGCTCGCGGAAACAGCTCGGCGATGCGGGAGGACACTTCACCCGTACCGCAGCCTGCGTCGAGAATGCGCGGTTCGAGAGGAAGTGCGTAGCGGCGAAGCAGCGGAATTTCTTGAGGCCAAATGGCGCGTGCCTGCGCATCGAGGTTGCGCACCATCGATTCGTCCGCCATTTGCTTGGCCTGGGGGTTCAGATCGGTCACGAGCGTTCCTCGAACAAAATCGTGCAATTAAATCCTAGGGGAATTTCGGCTGATTGCAAAGAATTCAACTGGGCAGAAGGTCGGCTGGAACGCGTAAGGTTTTACTCGAGACCTACCGCTGGTCGTCCTCCGAAGCGCCCCGACAGGGTGAAAGCTACTCGACGGTAAAGCGCACGGGCTGAATGTAAATCGAGTTGCCTTTCTGATAGGAGACGTTGTAGCTCCCGGGCTTGACCTGAGGAACCTTCATCACGATTTTCGTATCGCTCTGCTCGACAATGGTCGCTTTGTAGTCATTCTTGTCGTCAGACAGAAAAACGGCCGCAACCGACGCCTTGCCGAGGTTGGCACCGGTGACGGTGATCGCGTCGTTCACTTTCCCAGAAAGTGGATCGACGGTCGTGAAGGTCGGCGCATTCTGCGCAAAGACCGCGCGTGAGGGGAGCAGCAGGAGCACACCGGCGGCCAGTAAGGCGAAGCCCGCAAGAACCTGCTTGCTGCTGGCGCGCTCACTAGCGGGTGAACGGTAGCGCGATCGGCAAGCAACAACGCTTAGGCAATTTCTTGGACTTAAGATCACGGACCACCTCCTCGCGAGAGACGGACCCGCCCCTATGCACCTCGGATACGGCAGAAGATATGCCGAGATTTCCTGGTTGTCAAACATCTCCGCCGAGGCCGGTGATTAACACGCAACTGGATATTCCTTTTGCTGTGTGAAGCGAGCGGACAATTTTCGACCGACAACATCCTTCCGCAGCCCGAGGGGTGTATTGTGACGTTGCTTTGAGATGTGTTTTCCCTGACGGAGGATGAAATGAAGCTGTCAACAGCCGTATGGCCATTGGTTTTTATTTCCCTGCTTGCTGTTGGCCGAGCATCCGGCCAGCAGGACTCTGGTCAAGTGCCGGAAATTCCGTACCGGTCGGTGCCAGATTTTCTAAAGCTGCCCGCCGATCTGTATTTGGGTGAAGTCGCCGGCGTAGCGGTGAATTCGAAAGGGCACGTCTTCGTATTTTCTCGTGGCAACACAGAGGGTCCAGCCTATGGAGCTGCTGCCGCTGAGCTATTGGAATTTGGGGCGGACGGCCGGTATCTTCGCGAGATCGGACACCATCTTTATGCTTGGTCGTTCGCGCATGCGGTGAAGGTGGATCAACAAGATAACATCTGGGTGACGGACAAGGGCTCTGACATGGTTATCAAGTTCGATCCGGCCGGACGTGTGGCGATGGTCTTCGGGCGCAAGCAGGAAGCTTCGGACGATGGGACCGGCCCCCTCAAACACGTGCGCCCGCCGCTGCCTCCCGTAGACGGGTTGTTTCGACAGGTGACCGACGTGGCCTGGGACCCCGCGGGCAACACGTACATAAGCGATGGCTATATCAACTCGCGTGTGGCCAAAGTGGATAAGGACGGAAACTGGGTCAAGTCGTGGGGTGAGCCCGGAGACGGGCCCGGACAGTTCAATGTGCCACACAGCATTGCGGTGGATGGGGTCGGAAATGTGTACGTGGCGGATCGAGGCAATAGGCGGATTCAAGTTTTCGACGGTGACGGGAAGTTCTTGCGCCAGATCACGATTGACATCCCTGCACCTGCCGATGCCCGCCCCGCCATTGGCAACAGGCCGGTGGCCGCAACAGGCACGATGGCCCCGGGCGCGCCATGGGCGATTTGCATCACGCCGGGTCCGAAACAGGTGCTTTATAGTGCCGACGCCTATCCCGGTCGCATCTATAAGCTGAGCCTGGATGGCAAGGTGCTGGGGATGTTCGGACAATCTGGAAAGCAACTGAAACAATTCGGGTGGATTCACGAGATCGCTTGTCCGTCCGAGAACCAGCTGTACGTAGCTGAACTCCTGAATTGGCGGGTGCAGAAGCTAATTCTCGAAGCCGGCCAATAACGCGCTCGTGGGCAGCCGCTAGGCTAGTGGGTCATGCCATAGATGATGTAGTTGACGCCGATCCGGTAAGCAACGGAGGCCTCGTGTTCGGGGTACTCGGGGCTGTCGGCCCATTCCCAAGCGTCACCTACGTCCGAGTTATGGCAAATCGCCACCATGATGCGTCCCTTGTCATCGCGAATGGCGCGCCACTTGGGCGTGGCGCTATCGGGAGTGTATGGCCAGCGGTAGCCCCAAATATAACGGGTCCCCGGAATCTGGACGCGATCGCTCAGGTCATAGACAACCTGGAAAATTTCGTCCTTCTGTGTGAGATCCTCAATGTGGCGATCGGGAAAGACCATCCGCATGCCGTCGACGAAGACTTGCCATTCGTAGTCGCCGTGAGAATCGTCGGCCATCAGGAAGCCGCCCCGCAGGAGATATTCGCGCAGCCGCGCAGCCTGCTTTTCCGACAGGCGCCAGCCACCCCCGTCTTCCACATAAAGCCAGGGCCAGTTGTAGAGTTCATCGGTGTCGAGGTCGATGAGCTGTTCGGTCGAGCGAGCTTCGACACGCGTGAGGCGCCGGACGCCGCGAATGAACTGGCGATCTGCCTTTGGATAGTCGGCAGCCCATCGACGGAAGCCGAAGCGGCCGTACTGATAACCCAGATCATATTGAAGGCGGGCAAACGTCCATTCGGCTTTTTCCCGCGGATCGGCCGGAGCGAAGACCTGGCCATCCATCTCAATCACACCCCTCTCATCGATACCCTGCTGCGGCACCGGGGCCGCAAATAGGAACAGCGCAGCCGAGCAGACCAATGCGCGGAGGTTCGTCATGGGGCGAGATCAGATGAGGCGCCCTCAGATCAATTCCAGCTTCTAATGGTAACCGTTCCAGGCCAACCCATTCAAACACTCAAGGTCTTATCTTCCTGTGGAAATATGGCTTGGCGTGTGTATCATAGGTCGCTTTGGATGCGTCCTCAGATAAGCAGCCGCTGGCGCCTCCGCACAAATTCTAGCTTCGGCACCGAATCCCAAGGAGAAGGATGTGATCGTAGGTGTTCCCAAGGAAAGCTTCCCCGGAGAACGGCGGGTCGCGCTGGTCCCGTCCGTCGTCCCGAACCTCAACAAGGCAGGTTTGGAAGTGGTCCTCGAGCAGGGTGCGGGACGCGAGGCGGGCTTTCCGGACACCAGCTATACCGAGAAAGGTGTGAAGATTCTGCCGGACCGGGCAGCGGTCTTTGGTACGGCCGACATCATCACGCAGGTGCTGTGCTACGGGTCGAATGATCAGACCGGCAAAGCCGACCTGCCGCTGATGCGGCGCGATCAGGTGCTGATCGGCTTTCTGCGGCCGCTCGGGTCGCGGCAAGTTGTTGAGGAGATTGCGGCCAAGGGAGTGACCTCCTTCGCGGTGGAGATGATGCCGCGAACCACGCGCGCCCAAAGCATGGATGCGCTGTCCTCGATGGCGACGGCGTGTGGGTACAAAGCCGTACTGATTGCCGCCGATACGCTCCCGAAATTCCTCCCCATGCTGACGACCGCAGCGGGGACCATTACACCATCTCGCGTGTTGATCATTGGCGTAGGGGTGGCAGGGCTACAGGCCATCGCCACAGCGCGGCGTCTTGGCGCAGTGGTTTCGGCCTACGACGTGCGGCCCGTGGTGAAAGAGCAGGTGCAGAGCCTCGGCGCCCGATTTGTGGAACTGGAGATCGAAGCCAAAGATGCACAAGACGCGCGGGGATACGCTCGTGCGCAAGATGAGGCCTTTTATCAGAAACAGCGGGAGTTACTCGGGCGCGTGGTGGGAGAAAGCGACGTGGTCATCACCACGGCCGTGGTTCCAGGGAAGAAAGCGCCCGTGTTGGTGACGGCCGAGATGGTGCACGGGATGGCGCCGGGATCGGTGATTGTCGATTTGGCCGCCGAGCGCGGAGGAAATTGCGAACTGACGCGCGCGGGCGAAACCATCGTCGACGGTGGCGTGACGATCATCGGCCGAATCAATCTGGCGAGCACGGTGCCGTACCACGCCAGTTCGCTTTATGCACGCAACGTCACCGCGTTTCTCCTGCACCTGGTCAAAGACGGCAAGATCAACCTGCAATGGGACGATGAAATTACGCGCGAAACGCTTCTGACGCGTGGCGGAGAAATTCTAAACGGCAGGGTCAGGGAATTCTTTTCGTTGCCGGCGTTGGCGGCCCAGACATAAGGAGGGGAATGTGCCTTCGGATTTTCTATCGAATCTTTACGTGTTCATTTTGGCGGGATTCGTCGGGTTCGAACTGATCAAGCGTGTCTCCCCGCTCCTGCATACCCCGTTGATGTCATTGACCAACGCGCTCGATGCGATCGTGGTAGTGGCTGCGATCATCATCGCCGGCCGGCATGAGACGAAGCTATCGGTCATCCTCGGTCTGATCGCGGTTGCGGCTTCTTTCAGCAACATGGTCGGCGGCTTCTTCATTACCGACCGCATGCTGCGCATGTTCAAGTCAGGCAAGTCTAAGAAGTCATGAGCTCGGTCACTTCGATTCAACTCATTGATGCCACCTATATTGTGGCGGTCGTTCTTTTCATTTTGGCGATCAAGTGGCTTAGCTCTCCGACTACGGCAAGACACGGAGTTTTGGCCGGGGAGATTGCGGCAGCCCTGGCTCTGGCGGCCACGCTGTGCGATCCGCAAGTAAAGGAATACAAGTGGATCATCATCGCGTTGGTGGTGGGGGCTGGAATCGGCATTCCCCTCGGCATGGTAAAGATGACGGCGGTGCCGCAGCGGACGGCTCTCAGTCATGCCTTTGGCGCTCTGTCGGCGTCGATGATTGGAATCGCCGAATACTACGTGGGTGTTCCGCACGTCTCGCGGTTTGAAATGGCCGAAATCGGCCTAGAGGTGATCATCGGATCGCTGACATTCACGGGCAGTCTGATCGCCGCCGGGAAGCTACAGGAACTTCTGCCGCAGCGGCCGATTGTCTACAAGGGGCAAAACTTCGTTAGCCTTTCCGTCTTGGGAGCGGCATTGCTGCTGGCGATTGCGCTCGTTGTGAATCCCGAGCAGCCGTATCTATTTCCAATCATGGTCGTGGTCGCGCTGGTGTTTGGGGTACTGCTGGTGACGCCGATCGGTGGCGCCGATATGCCGACGGTCATATCGCTGCTGAACTCCTACGCGGGATTTTCCGCCGCCCTGCTGGGTTTTGTGCTCAACAGCAAGGTGCTGGTGGTAGCCGGAGCGCTCGATGGTTCTTCGGGCTTCATTCTGTCTGTCATCATGTGCAAGGCCATGAATCGCTCGTTCACCAACGTCATGTTCGGCGCTTTCGGGCAGGTGCAAACTTCTGGTGCAGTCGAACAAGAAGCGCGGACAGTACGAAGCGCGTCGCCGGAGGAGGCAGCCGGAATCCTGGCCGCTGCCAGCAAGGTGGTCGTGGTTCCCGGCTACGGCATGGCCGTGGCGCAAGCTCAGCATAAGGTACGCGAGCTGTTCGACAGCCTCACCAAGAAGGGCATCGACGTGACGTTCGGCATCCATCCCGTGGCGGGCCGGATGCCAGGGCATATGAACGTATTGCTGGCCGAAGCGGACATTCCGTATGACCGCTTGAAAGAGATGGAAGAGGTGAACTCCGAGCTACCCCAAACCGATGTGGCGCTCATCATCGGGGCCAATGACGTAACCAACCCCGCCGCCCGAAGCGATCCCAGCAGCCCGATCTATGGAATGCCCATTTTGGACGTCGACAAGGCTCGGACCGTGATGGTGATCAAACGAAGCATGAATCCCGGCTTTGCCGGCATCGACAATCCACTCTATTATCTCGATAAAACACTCATGCTTTTCGGTGATGCCAAGGGCTTTGTCGGCGAGATCGTCCGCGAGCTCGCAGGTGGTTCTTCGCACTGAGAAGCATTTTGTTGATCTCGCCGCATGCCCATGGCATGTTGGAACACGATGAAAACCGAGGCCCGTCGTCTCAGTGGTTCGCTGACTCGCACACTTTTTATCGTCACCTCACGCCGGACCGAACTGAAGGACGTTACCGCCGAGATTGAAGCGGCCGTTCGCCAATCCGGCTGCGCCCAGGGAGTCTGTCACCTCGACGTGCCGCATACCACAGCCGGCATAGTGATCAACGAAGGCGATGACCCTAGGGTCGCTCGCGATATTGAAACGACACTGGACCGTTTGATTCCTCCTCGAGACGATTACGCGCATGCCGAAGGGAATTCCGATTCCCACATCAAGACAGCACTGGTCGGCTCATCTCGGACGGTATGGATTGAAAACGGTCGGCTGTCACTGGGTCGCTGGCAGGCCATTTTTCTGGCAGATTTCGATGGGCCGCGCCGGCGTGAGCTGCGCATTAAGATTGTACCGGATCGGGTGGTTGACCCCCGCTAACGCCGGGTTTTTGTCACTGAGCCCGGACGGTTCCGCCCATCGGTCGTAGAATTCGATGGAACACGGGTTCAAGTCGGGATTCGTCGCCATCGTGGGGCGTCCGAACGCCGGAAAGTCCACCCTCGTCAACACTCTGGTGGGCCACAAAATCGCCATTGTCTCGCCCCGTCCGCAAACGACACGTAACCGTATCCAAGGCATTGTGAACCGCGACGACGCGCAGATTGTTCTGATCGACACGCCTGGAATTCACAAGCCGGAAAATGTTCTGAGCCGCCAGATGATGAACGAGGCCGAGCAGGCGCTCGAGGGGATCGACATCCTTTCTCTGATCGTGGACGCGACGGCGGAATTTGGCGCGGGCGACCGTTTTTCAATCGAATGGATACGGCGATTCGCGGGGCCGGTATTTCTCCTGCTGAACAAAGTGGACCGCACGGCCAAACCGCGACTGCTGCCCCTGATCGATCGTTACCGCAAGCTCTTCGATTTTGCGGATATTTTCCCTATCTCCGCGCTCACCGGGGAGGGCCTGTTGGACTTGGTCCAGGCGTGGCTGGGACGGCTGCCTGAGAATCCCCCCTACTTTCCAACCGACCAGTTCACCGACCAGCCTGAGCGGTTTCTCGCCGCCGAATTGATTCGCGAGAAAGCCATCGAGGTGACACGGGAGGAAGTACCGCATGCGATCGCGGTCGCAGTCTCCAGCTTTGAAGAGAAGACAGATTTGATCAAAATTCAGGCCACGATTTACGTCGAGCGCGAGGGGCAGAAGGGAATTTTGATTGGCAGGGGAGGTGAGACGGTAAAGAGGATCGGCACGCTGGCACGCAAGGAAATCCAATCGATTCTGAGCACCCGCGTGTTCCTGGAACTTTTCGTCAAGGTGCAGCCGCATTGGCGGCAGAACCCTGTGCTGGTCCGCCAGCTCGACTGGCATCGGCAGCTTGAGCAGCTGGCTGAGGAATGAATAAACGGACGGCTTCGGCCTAGGAAACTTTCGACGGAGCGATGCCGAGAGTGCGCATCTTGCGGTACAGATGGCTGCGTTCGAGACCCAGTGCCGCGGCGGCACGGGTCATATTCCAGCGATTCTCTTCGAGCTTGCGCAGCACAAATTCACGCTCGTATGCCGAGCGGGCTTCGTGCAGGCTCGCGTACGGTTTGGGCGGACTCTTAGAGGCGCCGCGAAACAGTTCAGGCGGCAAGTGGTGCGGCTCAATGCGGGGCGAGGGGCACATGATCACGAGCCGTTCGACCAAGTTGCGCAGCTCTCGGACATTGCCCGGCCAGGAATAGGCGAGCAGAACCTCTGTGGCCTGCGGTGTGAACTCCTTTGGTTTTTTTCCGTATGCCTCGCAAAACTCCTTCAGGAAATGTGCCGCCAGAATGGGAAGGTCCTCCATCCGTTCCCGTAAGGCCGGAACGTAGAACGGGATCACGTTAAGCCGGTAGAAAAGATCTTCACGAAAGGCATTGCGCGCGATCTCCTCCTGCAACTTCTTGTTGGTCGCCGCAATGACCCGAACGTCGACCGTCACAGGCCGGTTCGAACCCAACGGTTCGACGCGTTGCTCCTCAAGCACGCGCAACACTTTGGACTGCGTCTTTAAGCTCATGTCACCGATTTCATCCAGAAAGAGTGTCCCGCCATCCGCCTTCTGGAACTTGCCGATTTTGTCTTCTCCGGCGCCCGTGAAGCTACCCTTGCGATGGCCAAACATTTCTGACTCGATCAGCTCTTCGGGAATCGCCGCGCAATTGACCTCGACGAAGGGCTGTTGACGGCGAGAACTGTTGGCATGAAGCGCACGTGCCACGAGTTCCTTCCCCGTCCCGCTTTCCCCGTAGATGAGCACACGACCCGTCGTAGGAGCGGTGAGCGCGATTTGCTGACGAAGAGCTTTCATGGGAACGCTCGTGCCGAGAATCTGGTGCCTCTCTTCGAGTTCAGCGCGTAGCCGCCGATTTTCGTCCTCCAGACGGATGTATTCGAGGGCGTTCCGCACGACGACCACGATTTTTTCCAGCGACAGGGGCTTTTCGATGAAGTCAAAGGCGCCCAGTTTTGTGGCGCGGACCGCGGCTTCAATATTCGCGTGACCCGAGATCATAACGACCATCGGGGCTTGATCCAACGTTTGCAACTGCTCGAGCAGAGCCAGGCCGTCTACGCTGGGCAGCCATACGTCGAGCAGAAGCAGATCAAACTGGCGTTGGGCGATCTGCTCGAGACATTCCTCTGCGGAAGCCAGAGTCTCGACTTCGTAACCCTCGTCGCGGAGCAAAGCTCCGAGAGACTCGCGGATGCCGCGTTCGTCGTCAACCACCAGGATGCTGGCAGCCACCCCAGGCCTTCCTTACCCGATCTGCGTCGGCACGGCTAGTTCGATGGCGGGGAAGCGCAACATGAAGCGCGCCCCCACGGGCGTGTTGTCCTCAATGCGAATCGTGCCGTTGTGCTCGGCCACGATGCGGCTGGCAATCGCCAGACCAAGTCCTGTGCCCCGGCCTTTGGTGGAAAAGTGCGGCAGAAACAGCCTCTCTTTGTCCTCGGGCGAGATCCCATGGCCGCTGTCAGAGATTTCGATTTCTACGGCGTCGCCATCGGCAACGGCCCGCGTGGCCACACAGAGCCGACGGATGGCGGCTCCTTCCATGGCTTCGGCAGCGTTGTCGATCAGATTGGCGATCACGTGGACCATCAGTTCAGAATCGGCCTTGACGAGCGGAAGCGAGGAGGCCAGGTCGGTCGAAACGGTGATGCCTTCCAGGCGGCCGTCAAAACGGCCGAGTGCGGACTCCACGATGGAATTCAGGCCGGCCGGTCCCAAGCGCGCCGCCGGGAATCGGGCAAACTGCGAGAATTCGTTGACGAGTGAGGACAAAGTCTGAACTTCGCGCTCGATCAAGCCAGCGCACTCCGCAACGAGTTTTTCCAATTCCGATCGCGCCAGCCCGGGATTGGCCGACCCGGCGCGATCCAAGTGTCGGAGCAGCCGTTGTGCCGAAAGCTGGATCGGCGTCAGTGGGTTTTTGATTTCATGGGCGATGCGCTGAGCCACCTCCTGCCAGGCGGCGGCCTTCTGTGCCTGCAGCAGCTCGGTTAGGTCGTCAATCACAATCACAAATCCCGGATTTGATCGCCTGGGACCCAGCGAGCTGACCGTCACCGCCGCTCGCACCAGGCGCCCGCCCGCGGCGATTTCAATTTCACGCGATGCCGCACCCATCCGCAGAGATCGCCGCATCAGATGCAACACGGCTCGGGCGGCCTCTTCTCCGAGTAAGTCGGGCAGCGTGCGCGCCCCGCGCGCCGACTCCCCCAAAATGGTTACCACGGCGCTGTTGACGCGCGCCACGTCTCCCGAGGAATCGAGAGAAACGACCCCTGTGGGCACGTTCTCGAGGATCGTTTCCATCAGGTTCCGGCGTCGCTCCCGCTCCTCGATGGCCTGCTCGAGGCTCTTGGTGAACTCGTTGATCTGTCGGCGGCCTTCCCCGAGTTGCTCCGTCATCCGGTTGAACGAGCGTACGAGGGTGCCGAGTTCGTCCTGCGCCTGGACGTCGATGCGCTGGTCAAAATTTCCACGCGAGATTTCGCGCGTGGCTTCGGCAAGAGCCTCGATGGGAACACTCACTTGCTTGGACAGGAACAGTGCTACCCAGGTGGTTACAAAAAGCAGCACCAAGGTAATGAAGGAGAGAATCAGAAGAAGAATGCGCTTGTAGGCGCGCAGCTGTTGTTTGAGACCTACGTAGGTGCTTGTTTGGGTTTCGATGTCCGCATAGCGGCTCGGGAAATCGTCCGGCAAGCGCCGCGCCACGTAAAGTGTTCCACCCTTGACCGGCGCGGTGCCGGCTAGGTAGAGCTGCCCGCCTACCTTCCAGACCTGAGCCCCGCTGCGTATGGTCTGCACCGGTTCTGGCAGGATCGTTTGGGGAAGCTCGGCAGGCATATTCGAGGCATTAAGCGTATTGCCGCCCAGTGTTGCGACACCGGGGCTCGATGTCACTTTTCCGGTGGCGCCTCGCACCCACCAAGTGTCGACCGACTGGCTCCGCGCCAGGAAAGTGGCGTCAGGTGAGCCGTCGACGACGGCCGCGGCAGCCAGCCGATTCAGGCGGCCGAACTCAGAAGCTTCGAAGTGAGAAAGCAAGGTTTGGCTCTGCTCGTTGGCGATCTCCAGCGGCCGAGGGAACCACAGATTCAGGGTTCGGTTGATCAGCGCATAGCTAAAGAAGAACAGAAACACGACGGGAAGAAGTGAAACACCCATCGCACCCAACACCATCTTGACCTTGAATCGTGAGCCGAGCTGCCCACTGCGCCGTTCGAGCCCGAGCTTGACCAAATAGCGCAGCAGAATCGAGGCGAAGATCAACAGAGATGCGGCAATGATCGTGGAAAGTGCGAAGAGCACTGTGTACGCATTTCTCTGTCCAGGCTCGAGCGGAACACGGAAAGATCCAAGAGTGATGACGGCGGCCGCCAGCAGCACAACCACAATCGAAATGGCGATCAACCACCATCGGCGCTTCTGTCCGGTGCGCTGCATTCTAGCGGCTCTCCTCAAGATAGCGTCCCAGTGGGCATTGCTGGCACAGCGGCCGCTGTCTCAGGCAGAATTCTTTCCCGACTTGAACAATCAACGCGTGGAACTCATTGAACCAGCGGCTGTTGCCTGGGGAGTGTCGCTCGAACATCCATCGAACATCTTCATATTTCGCCTTATCCCCGATCCAGCCGTGGCGACTGAGCAGGCGCTTGGTATACGCATCTACGACAAATACCGGGTGCGCGCCCGCGTACAGCAGTATCGAATCGGCTGTTTCAGGTCCCACACCGAAGACAGTCAGGAGTTTCCGGCGCAACTCGATCGTGGGTGTCTCGAACATGCGCCGGAGCGATCCGCCGTATTCCCTGCGGAGAAAGCCACAGAACGCTTTGAGTTTCCGCGCCTTCTGTCGGAAGTACCCCGAGGAGCGGATGAGGGGCTCGAGCCGTCGCAAAGAGACTCGCTCCATGGCCCTGAAGGAGAGCAGCCCCGCTCGACGCAGTCTGGCTATGGCGACTTCAACGTTTGTCCAGGCCGTGTTTTGCGTCAGAATCGCGCCAACGATGATTTCAAACGGCGTTTGTCCTGGCCACCAGTGCTGCGGACCGAACGAGGTCAGAAGCGAGTTGTAATACTCATCGAGAGGTGGCCTGGCCTCTTCGGGCAGCGAAAGGGTTTGCGAAGCGGGGCGAAAGCCCGATTTTGGGGCTGGTTTCACAGAATTGTCACGATAAAGGCCGCCAGGCGGCAAGTCAAGCCATATGTGGCTTTTTCGCCACATCGTGTGGCTTTCTGTCCAGGGGCTAGGCGGCCCGCTCAGCCGTTTCTGCGCTCAAATTCCCGCATGAAGCTGACCAGGGCCTCAACGGCTTCGATTTCCACGGCATTGTAGAGTGAAACACGCATCCCGCCGACAGATCGGTGACCTTTAACGCCGACCAAACCCGCCGCTTGCGCTTCTTTGGCAAATCTCGATTCCATGGCCTCGTCGCCGCTGCCAAGGCGAAAAATCGCGTTCATCTTCGACCGGGAACTGCTTTCCACCGGGCAGCGATAGTAGGAGCTGGCGTCAATCGCGTCATAGAGCAGTTTGGCTTTGGCCTCGTTCTGGCTTTCAAGCGCCGCAACTCCGCCGGCGGCGTCGATCCACTCGAGCATCAAGCCGAGGACGTAGACGGCGAAAGTGGGCGGTGTGTGGTAGAGCGACTTCTCCTCGCTATGCGTTTTGTACTGTAGAATTTTTGCGGTTCGGTCACTGCTGTGCACAACCAAGTCGCGGCGCACGATCACAATGGTCGTGCCCGACGGCCCCAGATTTTTCTGTGCACCGGCGAAAATCAGGCCAAACTGGCGCACGTCGATCCGTCTGGATGCGATGTCGGAGGACATATCCGCGACGAGCGGGACTCCCCGGGTATCTGGAATCTCCCTCCACTGTGTGCCCTCGATCGTATTGTTGGTGCAGATGTGTACATAGGAAGCGTCTCGAGCAAAGGCGATTTCTGCGTTTCGTGGAATGCGTGTGAAGTGTTCCGATTCGGTCGAGGCCGCAATCCGGTACGTGGCGAGCCGCGCGAGTTCCTCGATCGCTTTACTGGTCCAGCAACCCGTGTGCAGTACGTCGACCGGTTGACCGGGCACATAGAGGTTCATCGGAACCATCGCGAACTGCCCGCTGCCTCCGCCCTGCAGAAAAACCACAGCATAATCGTCCGGAATCGCGAGTATGCGACGAAGATCTTTTTCTGCTTTGTGGTGGATGGCTTCGTATTCGGGCGAGCGATGGCTCATCTCCATCACGGACATGCCCGAACCACGATAATCGAGCAACTCCTCGCCGATACGTTCCAACACCGAAACGGGCAAAGGCGCCGGGCCCGGATTGAAATTAAATACGCGCCGTACTTTGTTTTGAGCTTCTACAGTGGATGGCCGCACTGTGACCCTTCCTTACGCTTTCGATTCAGCGAGCGCCCGTTTCACGCGATATTCAATAGAAAGAATAACAGAGTTTTTCTCACCGCGCAGGGAGCGCATTTTCCTGAAACCAAGCGCCTTAGCCGTCAGTCCAATGCCGCGGGTGAGTTAGCTAACGAGGCGAGTTCGGTCCATCTTGCGTCGCTCGAGACCCCCGCTCTGGTAGCCGTCGTCGTCACCGACGATTCCTCCGATGCCGCAGTAAACCTGGCGCGGTTCGCCGCCGCGCCGCTGTGCGATAAACCCTGCAGCTGCTATGCTTACGCGCCTTGAACTTTTCCCGGCCAACCGCTAGACTGAAATAAGGAAGGCGGAGCTGGGCAAATGCTTCTCTCTCGGGATTTTGTGGGCTACATGGCCAAAGAGGTGGTCAAGCGCCTGTTGGCTTCCCAAATGATTGAGACCAAGGACACCGAGGCCCTCACGCAGCGTGTCCGGCAGGTGATGGCCGACGAAGTGACGGTCGAGGATCGGCTGAATGAGGAAGCGCGGGAGATTTTGAGTCGTTACTCGGAGGAGATGCGACGTACGGGTGTATCTTATCAGGAGATGTACAAGAGAGTGAAAAGCCAGCTCGCGCGCGAGAGGAAACTTATTCTCCGCTAAGATGCGATTGAGCCGAGAAAAAACGGTTCGACTTTCCCACCGCGTCATCGATTTTCTCGTTGCCAGCCCAGACGTCGACTTCATTGAGGACCGGGACACCATCCGCCAGGAAATCGTAACGATCCTTACCTCGCTGCTCAAAGTGGAGGAGCAGATTGACACCGAGGCCCGCGCCAAAATCGGCTCGCAGAAGAAGGAAATTCTCGAGGGCAGCGAGGAATGGGACATCCTCTACCGCAAGTACTACTCGGAAGGTCTGAAGCGTCTCGGCGTGGCCGAGACACACGCCCGCTAGCTTTAAAATCAATCCTCTAGGGTTGCTGCGGTTGCTGTTGCTGCGGTTGCTGCTGTTGGTCCTGGTCGCTCGGGCGCCGCTTGAGTGTCGGCCGATCGCTGTCGTCCGAGCTTTGGTCGGTCGATGTGGGAGACGAAGTATCCCCTCCGCTCGACGTGCTTCCCCCGTCAGAAGTTGTATTTCCGCCCTTATTCTGAGCCGTGCGCTTGCGCAGTGTCGGCTTGTTGGGATTGTTGTCCTTCACCTTGACATTGGCTTCAATCAACTGCAGGCGGGACTTGACCGAGTCGAATTCCGAAGTTGACACGATATATTCGTCGCGTGCCGGCAGAATCGTAGCAATTTCCTTCTGAATAGCTTCGATGCGGTCAGGCGTCGGCGGATGTGTGGCAAACACCTTCGGGATCGTTCCGGGTTCCTTCTTCTCGTCCGCCTCCACCTTTTCAAAGAAGCTCACAAAGGAATTCGGGTCATAGCCAGCCTTATACATATACTGCAGGCCCAGGTAATCGGCCTCACGTTCGGCGTCGCGTGTGAACTTCAGAAATGTCAGCGGGATGGCGAAATTCATCCCCTGATAAATCGCATACCCCGCCCAGGTGTAGGGAATGAAGATCATGGCGGGGATCGAGGCGAGTTGCACGATCTCGCCTTTCGTCGCCTGCTTGGTGCCATGCCGTGCGCAGACGTGCGCGATTTCGTGTGCCATCACGCCGGCCAGTTCCGATTCCTCATCCGCGTGGAGAATTAACCCACTGTTGACGTAGAAGAATCCTCCCGGTAGCGCAAAAGCATTGACGACATCGGAATCAATCACTTTTATCGTAAACGGTACGCGCGCGTCGGAGTTTCGAACCAGGTTCTGTCCCACGCGATTCACATATTCGTTGATCACCGGGTCATTGATAAACTTGGCCGTCTTATCGACCTCTTGTGCAAGCTGTTTGCCCAGTGCGATTTCGCGCTCGAGCGAATAGAAATCAAGGCCCTTGCCCACGTTTCGGTTGCCGATGGCGCTGACGTCGGCCTCGCTTCCCTGCTTGACGTTCGGGTTGTCTTGCTGCGGAATCGGCTTGTCGGTGGACGGAGGCGGCGCCGGCGGCTGTTGCTGGTCGGACGACGACGGTTGATTTGATGGTGGGGGTTGTTGGGCGGGTGCTTGCTGCTGATTCTGCGGTGCGGCAGCTGCTGGCAGGGTGAAGAGCGAGGCCGCCAACAGGGTCGCCATCCATTGCGAAAGAAGGGAAGTCTTCATCGCTGCCTCCCGGACGAACCTTGCGACATTATACACCACTCACGCCAGGGATCATAAGTACAGGGTTGGATGGCGGGGTGGCCGAAAGAGTTTCCTTGCCGGGCCCTCCCGGCCTCGAATCGGCTCAGCCCTCGCGAATCTGTTGCTTCAGCTGCTCGACCTCTTCGCGGAGCCGGGCGGCCCGGCTGGCGATCGACATCTGATAAAGAAAGAAAACCGCCCAGACCGCTATCCATGCCGCAAACAGGAAGTGAAAGTTTTGCATCATCAATTCCTTGAGGCTGGCGACGGGGCCGGGTCGCCAGATAGGGCGGCGCGTGCCTGGCAAACCATACGCAGTTCGTCAACCTCGTGTCGCAAGCGCTCCAGCCGGTACCGCTCTGCCAGTACTATAACCATCACCGCTACCATCGCAGCCATCGAGATCATCAAGACCTTGACCATGATGGGATCAAGCCCCGAGTTGGGTCCGCCGAATAGCACCGGTGCGGGATGCTGCGTTCGCCATAATCGGTTCGAGACATAGACAAGCGGGGCGTCCAAAAACGCAAAAATCCCGAAGACGGATGAAAGAGTCGCGCGCCGTCCTGGCTCCTCGATTAGCCCACGCAGAATCAGGTAGGAGATATAGAGGAGCCAGAGGACGAAGCATGTCGTCAGGCGCGCGTCCCACGTCCACCAGATGCCCCAGGCGGGCTTGCCCCATAGAATTCCGGTGATCAAGCCGCCCGTGCAGCAAACAACGCCAACTTCGACCGAAGAAACGCTCAGCCAGTCCCAGTGCGGCTTGTGTTCGACGAGCCATCCGATGTTTGCGACAAAGGCGATCGTCAGCGCGGTGAACATGGCTGTCCAGCAACCCAGGTGGAAGTAGAAAATGCGTTGAATCTCGTGCATCGTCCGCTCGTCCGGCGCGATGAACAGTGCCGCGTATCCGGCAAAGAACACCACCGCCGCGGTGAGCATCGTGATAAGGATACGAGCCTTCATCCGCGAGCTCTTACTCCTCCAAGAGAAAATCGCTCAAAAGCCAGGAAGCGGTGAGGAACACGATATCAAACCCTGCGAGGAATGCGAGCCAGGTTCGCTCCAGAGTGGCCTGGACGGCAAAAAGCGAGCCCGTCGCTTCGACCGCGGCAATCAGCAGTGGCGTAAGAATCGGCAACAGCAGCAGCGGCAAAAGAAGCTCACGCATGCGTGCATGAGCCGCGATGGCCGAAAAAACCGTGCCGGTGACCGACAGACCGACCGTTCCCAGTACGATGACCAAGGTTAGCCGCCCCCAGACTCCCACAAGCGAAACGTTGTAGAGCACGGCAAAGACCGGTACCAGCACGGCTTCGGCGGCGCAAAGAAACAGGAAATTCGCTAGCGTCTTCCCGAGCACGATCGCAAAGGAGGAAATCGGTGCCATCCGCAGGGCGTCGAGCGTTTGATTCACCTGTTCGCGCCCCAACGAAGGATGCAGCATCAGCGAACCGGAAAACAGGAAGGCCACCCAGAGTAGGCCCGGGCCCAGCCTGCGCGATTCGGCCGACGTGGGTTCGAACGAGAAGCTAAAGAGCACGACCACCACGAGGGCGAAGACAATGGTTGCGTTCAGAAGCTCGCGTGTGCGGAACTCGAGCCGCAGCTCTTTGGCGAGCACAATCGCGGCGGCCCGAGCGGTCCTCATGCCGGTTCCTCCGACCGCAACGCAGCCAGCAGAGGTCGCGGGTCGCCGTTCGTGCCGGTATCGTGCTCGACGCGTCCTCCGGCGAGCGACACAGCACGGGTCGCGAGGTCGAGCGATTCGTTGCGCGCGTGCGTGCTCAGGATGACGGTCATGCCGGAATCGCGCCGCTGTGCAAGCGTGCTCACGAACCACCCCAGACCCTGGCGATCGAGGCCAGCAGCAGGCTCGTCAAGCAACAATAAGGAAGGTTCGTGCAGCAGTGCGCGCGCAATCGCCAGTCGCTGACGCATCCCCCGCGAAAAAGTCCGGACCAAACTGGTGGCTCGCGACCGAAGCCCGCAAGCTTCGAGCAAGCCAGTGAGTCGAGCGTCGATGTCCGTTAAGCCATAGAGCCGTGCGAAAAACGCTAGGTTTTCCGCAGCCGTCAGTTCGTCGTACAGCAACGTGCTGTGGCCCACCAGGCCGATCTGCTGTTTCAACGAGGCGTCGCTGCCCCTTCCCGGGAAGGACACTCTGCCCTGTGTTGGCTTCATCAGGAGCGCGGCGATCCGTAGCAGAGTTGTTTTCCCTGCGCCATTGGGACCCAGCAGGGCCACAAACTCTCCGGCCCGAACTTCGAGCGAGACCGCGTGCAGGGCCAACATCCACCCAAAGCGCTTCTCGACTCGCTCAAAGGATATTCCGAGGCCAGCGCTGCGGGGGGTGGAAACCGCGGACGTGGCAGGCGCTCGGACCGATAGCGTGCCGGACAAATGCCTAACCTTTCACCAAGCCGCGCAACACCTGTTGAACTCGATCGCGCTCGCTCGTGTACTCCGCTTCGCTGATCGTGCCAGCCTCGCGGCGCAGTTCGAGACGGAATAGCACATCCTTTAATTCATCGAGACTGCCACGAACGGCGCGATCGAGAGTTGCCGATGCGCTGCCGTTGCTCGATGTGGGTGCTCCCTTTTCGTTTGGGCGCACCGGAGGACCAACGCTGGCTGGCTGCGTTTCCGTCGTAGGCGGGATCTGGGCCGAGGTTTCGTTGGACACAGGCGCAAACGGGACTTGCGGTTGCCGCCAGATGTAAATCAACCCAAGCGCGAACACCACGGCGAATCCGCCGATGACATACCACCGGAGGCTGTCGAGCCGCGCGGGAAGGGTGGTGACGTTCGCGACCGGCGCAGGCGCGGAGGGTTCAGCGCGTGAGTTGACCGAGGGATTCTGCGTACCGTCGCTGCCCCCTTCGCTTGTTGCGTCAGAGGGCGCCTGCGGCATCGGACCGGTGCCCGAAACGGAAACCGCCTCGGTAGCGTTCGCAGCGACCGATTCCTTCATGAAGACATTGAACCCCTGCTGCTGCCCGGCGGCAGCAAATCCGCTGCCGGAAACCTCGACTGCCGGTGGCGCAAAGATCGCCACACGATCGATCGGGTAGGGCGAAAAAAACTTCAGCGAAGCGTGATTGCCCGGGTAAGCGACTCGGTAGGAGAGCCGCACGCTCGTCTCACCGGGCCGAAACGGGTAGTCAATCGCTTCCACGCCTTTCCCCTTGCCGACCGGTGTCTGCTTGACGGGCATGCCAGTTGTGCCAACCACGGCTACATCGCCCAGCTCCGCGCTGGCCGGAATCGAAAACTCAAACGAGCCTCCAGGTCTGTAGAAGGCCACCGGAGGCTGGGTCTTATTGGAAATCAAATATTCTTCGTCCACAACGAGACTGGACTCGCGCGGCTCGAGAACAATCGCACGAGCCGTCACGGAAAAGGCGGTTGGCTTCTCGCTCGGTTCGAAGACTTCGATGTCCACGGTCGTCTTGCCAGGCGTGGCGGGTTCGTGATAGTTCACGCCGCGATACCTGGCGCGGATCAGCATCGGCCCGTTCCCGAGGGCCGGATGGCTGAGTTCATAGTGGCCCTGCCCATCCGTTCTTGTTTGTGCGACGGGCTGCATCGCGCCCTGAAGTTCGATCAGGATGACGTCGACACCGGCGGCTGGCATCCCGGTTGTGCCATTGGTGACTGTGCCAGTGACCGTTCCTGCCCAACAAGCTGAGGCCACCAGCCACGGAAGCAGGGAAGTCGCCAACCTACGAAGCCATCGGCCCGTCTTCACGCGCGCCGTCCTTTTTCCGAAGCTGCTTGCCGAGTAGCGGGCGTGGGAGCGCCGCCGGTTAGTGTGTCCATGTCGCCCAACACCCGAGCCGCTTCGATTTCCAGTGATTGCTTGATCTCATCGTAGTCGGCTTCGGAAAACTTTCCGGCGCGATACTCAAACCGCAGATCGCGCAAGTTTTCATAGATGGCATCGCGCCGATCGAGAAGCTGATCGAGCTGGGTGCGGTGAGGGGCGAAATCGGAAGGTTCGCGGCGAACGCCGAAGATGAAAAGCAGGGTGGCGATCAGCAGCAGCGCGCATGCTACGGTGATATCGATCTCACTCATCGGTCTGTTTGCCTGCTTCCTGACGCACGCGGTCCAGCAGCTCACGTGCCGGGCGTGGTCGGCTGGCTGGCGCCAGCTCGGCGCGCTGGCGCCAACGCCGGACAAGTTCCCAAACCAGGTAGAGCGCCACGAGAGGCGCCACGATCGGAACCAGCCACACCAGACCGGTAAAACCCCTCTTCGGTGGATCGACCAACACCGTCTGGCCGTACTCCTGAATGAACGATTGCAAGATCACGTCATCGGAATCTCCGCGGCCAATCCGATCGTCCAGTTCCTTGAGCATCGTGTGGGAGTACGTGCAGCCAACGTGGTTGCACGCCGTGAGAATTTGATTGCAACCGCACACGCACATCATTCTCTGCCCCAGACGCTTGGCGCGCTCGGTTTGCTGTGCACCTAGCGAAGAAGGAAACGGCATCGCCACGACGGCCGGAAGCAGCGCGGCCAGGAACGTGCCGGCCAGGCGGCTGGCCCACCGGCTAGTCATGACCTCGGCTTTCTAGGAACGGCGCACCGGCGGTGGCAGCCTCGGGAGCACCGCTGTTGGCTCGAGTCGTTACCGGAGCCGGGCGAAATACCAGAGCGGAGCGGCGGTGGGGAAACATCGCCAGACCGGTGCCCAGCACCACGACGATTCCCCCGAACCAAATCCATTTCACCAGAGGATTGAGATAGGCGTGGATCACAGGCCTGCCCGTCTCCGGACTCTGCCCCGCGTAGACCACGTAGAGATCACGCAGAGGAGTGCTTTCGACCGCTACAATCGTTTCAGAGACTTGACTCGCCAAATAGGTGCGGTGCTCAGGGTAGAGCATCATTTCGGACTTGCCATGGCGAAAGATTTCTAAAGTCGCGCGGTCCGATGTGTAGTTGGTCGTCGACGGCTGGTCGAAATTCTGGCAGAGGATCGTGTAGGGTCCGACGGAAATAGTGTCGCCGACACTCATCTCCTTCTGGGTGTCTTTGCTAAAGGCAGAACCAGAAATCCCGATGAAAATCAGCACCATGCCGAAGTGGATTACGTAGCCGCCATAGCGGCGCGTGTTGCGCATGGTTAATTCGCCGATGCCGGTGAGCAGGCCCGTACCGTCGCGAGACGCAATCACGCGCCCACCGCGATAAAATTCGGCAAGAATGGTCAAGGTCACGAAGACGGAAAGGACCAGGCAAACCAGCGGGTAGGGCGAGCGAAGTCCCAGGGTGAGGGCAACGCCGCCCGCCGCGAATCCCCCCGCCAGCGGCCAGGCGAAATTCCGACGCAGGGCGTCAAAGGAAGTCTTGCGCCAGGCCAATAGGGGACCCACGCCAGTTAGAAACAGAAGAAACAGGGCAATGGGCACGTTGACCCGATTGAAAAAAGGCGGGCCCACGCTGATTTTGTTGCCGGTGACAGCTTCGGAAAGCACCGGAAACAGCGTTCCCCACAGAACCGCGAAGCAGGCCGCGAGCAAGATCAAGTTATTGAAGAGGAAGCTGGACTCGCGCGAAACGAGCGAATCCAACTGATTGTCGCTGCGCAGATAATCGCGATTCCTCCACCATGCCACCAAGCAAGCGAGGAAAACGATCCCAAGAAACGTGAAGAACCAACTGCCGATGGAAGACTCCGCAAACGCATGGACGGAGCTGACGATACCCGTGCGTGTCAGCGACGTTCCCAAAATGCACAGCATGAATGTGACAAATACCAGCCACACGTTCCAGACCTTCATCATCCCGCGCTTTTCCTGCATCATGACCGAGTGCAAGAAAGCCGTGCCGGTGATCCATGGCAGCAGCGCAGCGTTTTCGACCGGGTCCCACGCCCAGTAGCCGCCCCAGCCGAGTACGGCATAGGCCCAATGCGCTCCCAGCAGAATCCCTACCGTCTGAAAGCACCAGGCGACCATGGTCCAGCGGCGCGTGATGTGAATCCATTTTTCGCCGGGGTATCGGCCCAGCAGTGCCGCCATGGCAAAGGCGAACGGCACGGTAAACCCCGTGTAGCCGAGATAGAGGACCGGCGGATGGATCACCATCTCGTAGTACTGCAATAGCGGGTTGAGCCCACTCCCGTCGGAAAGCCGGGCGATGTGCATGGTGCCCGAAGGATCGGTCCCGCCCAGCACGCGGAACGGGTTGGTAACGAAGTTATTGAGCGTCAAAAAAAATGTCTGCACGCCCGCGAGCGTGACCCCCACGTACGGCATCAGTTCGGGATGTTTATGGCGGTTCAGCAGGAGGGCAAGGAACGCATACATCGACAGCAGCCAAGTCCAGAAGAGCAGCGAGCCTTCCTGGCCGGCCCACAGGGCGGAGAATTTGTAGTACAGCGGCAAGGCTCGATTGCTGTGTGCCGAGACATAGGAAAGAGAAAAATCGTCGGTAAAAAAACCGAACTCAATGGTGGCGACGGCCACCGTGACGAGTCCCAAAACCGCCATGCCTGCGTTGTGCGCCGTCTTCGTCAGCAGTGGGCGCCGTGTCAGGATTCCCGCGATGCCGCCCCCGAACGCATACACGGCCGCGCCGAACGCAAGCAGCAGGGCAAACGAACCGAAGATGTCCAAGCAAGCCCTCTTTTAGCCTTTTTCGGCAGACCAGCCGCGGGATTCGTTTTTCGATTGCCCAGGCGTGGGGTTGGGCTGGGGCTGGGTCGGAGCGCCTGGCGCGGAGTTGGGCGACGCCTCATATTTCGAGGCGCACTTGGCTTGCACCTGCTCCGCAATGAATCGGTCCGGTTCTAAGCGGCCTTCGACCAGCGCCTGGGCGCCGTCCTTGAACGTATCGGGGAGAGGATCGGTCCCCACGTAGCTCACGGGCAGAGCTTGGCCCTGCTCTTCGAGCACGAAATCGACTCTTCCGTCGCGGTGCGAAATCGATCCGGCCCGCACGTTTCCCGAGACGCGCATGCGCTGGCGAAGCTCGGGCCCCGGCAGGGTCGAAAGTTCGCTGATCGTATGGTAATAGGTTTTGCTCTGGGTATAGCCGACGTAGGCCAGCGCGGAAAGCGTTACAACGATAATTGCCGACCCCACCAGAAATTTCTTCTGGGCCCTCAAAGTGAGCTCCCGTTTCCGCGCGTCAGTACGAGGAATTCTAACACAGGACCGATCGCCGATACGCGGACCGACAGAATGAAAGAGGTGGTTCGCCGAGGCTTCGCTCGAGCAGGCGCAGCCAGCGCGACTTCCGCCCGGGTTGTGGTCGGGGTGCTGGGTTCGGCCAACGCGCGGACGAGGAGGGGGGCGCGTCGCGTCTAGTGCGAGGGGGCCTTGGGGGCCTCCGGGGGGCTCGAAGGGGTGTTTCCGTTCAATCCAAGCTTGGCGCGTAGGCAGCCAATCAGCTCAGGTGCAAGATCGGAGATGATCATTCCTTCCGATACGATGAATTTGCAGCTCAGAATCGGGCGGGACTGATCATCGTCGGGCAGCTGGCAGCTCACGCGACAATATTGGCATTCCTGATTCCAGCAGAAACGCCCATAGGGAACTGTCTCGGGGCTAATAAACTGAAAAGCTCGGAGAAGTGAGTTCCTCTCGGGAACCAGAAATGTCTTTCCCATGATCGTGATTTCCACAAGCTTTTCGTACGGACGGAAAACCTCCGACATCACTGCCTCGCCGTCTGCCATTGGATGATCCCCCCGGTGGACTCGAAGCTAAATGACCGCGAGGCAACGAGCAACGAGAACCCGACCCTTCGGTGCCCAATCTTCCAATGGTGAGGTCCAGGCGATAGGCGGGTACCTCCGTTCAGGCGAAGAATTGGCCGACATGCCGGTACTTCTCAAAGCGCTGGCGAAGCAACTCAGCGGGCGAAAGCTGTGAAAGTTCGTCCAAGGCGCGCGCCAGGGCCGGCTTGAGCCATCGTGCGGTAGCGGCATGGTCGGTGTGCGCACCGCCCTCCGGCTCGGGCACGATCTCATCGATCAGCTTGAGCTCGAGCAGATCTGGTGCCGTGATCTTCAGTGCCTCGGTAGCCATCTCGGCTTTGGTGGCATCCCGCCACATGATCGACGCGCAACCTTCCGGCGAGATCACGGAGTAAACCGAGTTTTCGAGCATCAGCACGCGATCCCCGACGGCGATCGCCAGCGCGCCGCCCGAGCCCCCCTCGCCGGTGATGGCCACCACGATCGGAACGGCCAAGCGAGACATCTCGCGAATATTGTAGGCAATCGCCTGCGCCTGCCCACGTTCCTCGGCATCGATACCCGGGTAGGCTCCCTGCGTATCGACGAAGATAAGGATCGGCCGTCGAAACTTGGCGGCAAGTCTCATAGCGCGCAGGGCCTTGCGATAGCCCTCCGGCTTGGCCTGCCCGAAATTTCTCGCCAGACGCTGCTTGGTATCGCGACCTTTCTGGTTGCCCACGACCAGAACAGGCCGACCGTCGAACCGGGCCATACCGGTGATCAATGCGGCGTCATCGGAAAAGTTTCGGTCTCCGTGAATCTCGCTGAAGCTTTCAAACAGCAGGCGGATGAAATCATCGGTGTAGGGACGCTGCGGATGGCGAGCGAGCTGGAGTTTCTGCCACGAATCCAAATGCGCATAGAAATCTCGTTTCAGCTCCTCGACCTCGCGGCGGATACGTGCGATATCTTCGGCCGCCTCATCGGTTGGATCGGACAACCGGCTCAATTCAGCGACATCGCGCTCGAGTGCGTTGATTTGCATCTGGCGCCGCTCGTTTCGCTCTTTCAGTTCCGCTTTGCGCGCACCCGATGCCGGTCCCGTCGCTGGCTGAGCTTCACGGCTCGGAGTCGGTTTGGCGTCCTCTTTTTCTTTCTGTTCGAGCTTCCGCTGCCTCACCAGGGCGCGCATTCGCCTGAGGCGCTGCCTGGCCAACTTCCGCTTTTCGCCTGCGTCCATCATTGCACCATGGCGACAGCATCTGCTCCACAGATCTGGCGAACGCGTTCCACAAGGTCGCGGTCGGCCTCGACGGCGCTGCCCGCATCGATCGTCGCCTCGGTTCCGTCCTCTTCGACCAGTTCGAAACTGATCCGGCAGCGACCCGGATGACGGACGAACAGCTCGTGCAACCGGTCAATCACACCCGCGTCGATGGCGCTGCGATTCACCCGTACGCGCAGGACGCTCGGCGCGCCATTGGCGCCTGGTTCGCGCATCTGCTCGAGCGGCCGCGCATCGGAAACAATCACCCGCGTTCCCACGTCTTCGACCGCAATGCGTCCCCTCACCAGCAGCGGCGTGGCCGCCTTCAGGATCGGCTCCAACTTCTGAAACGCCTCGGGAAAGACCAACGCTTCGCACACGCCAGTCTGGTCCTGCAGCGTGAGTATCGACCACCGTGCTCCGCGGCGGGAGCGCATGGGGCGCGCCTGCACGATGATCCCCGCGACGACGATCTCTTCGCCGTTGTGCCGCCCTTCGAGCAGGGCCAACTCGATGGCCTTCCAGTCTTGCAAACGTCCCGCGTACTTATCGAGCGGATGTCCGGAAATGAAAAAGCCGAGCGTCGCATACTCCGCCGCCAAAAGCTCGTGCTCGGGCCACGGGTCGACTTCCGAAAGCATTTCGGCTGCGCCGGGCACCGCTGCGGTCGGGGCTCCGAACAGTCCATGTTGGCCGCTCTCCTTGGCTCGTTGCAGCTTCTGCGCCCGCTCGATCGCCCGATCGACCCCCGCCATCATCTGCGCGCGGTGTGCGCCCAGTCCGTCGAGCGCTCCCGAGCGCACCAGGCTTTCCAAAACGCGCTTGTTCAGCAGTCGCGTATCCACCGTTTCGCAGAATTCGAAAAAGTTCGTGAATCGTCCCACGATCTCGCGTGC
>Ga0187783_10000655_pt1 | contig 25119 bp, 27 predicted proteins | sample 1015_SJ02_MP02_2_FD_132471 | JGI IMG/M metagenome (GOLD analysis project Ga0187783, IMG submission 132471) | Tropical peat soil microbial communities from peatlands in Department of Meta, Colombia - 1015_SJ02_MP02_20_MG | ecosystem: Environmental > Terrestrial > Soil > Wetlands > Peat | place...
ATCGACACAGACCGCCAGATCGTGTACGTGAACGAGCGCCTGCGCGAGATTCTCGGGATCGAGTCTGCGACCACTGTCGACGAGCAGCTGGCCACGGTCGTGCCGTCCGACCGCGCGGCGCTCGAGCAAGCGTTCGACAGCGTGCTCGACGACGGGCTCGACACCGACACCGAGGTCAAGCTGCGCCTGCCTCCCGGCGACGAGCTGCACTTCTGCACGATCAGCCTGCGCCCGCTGAGCCACGAGGACGGCACGATCAGCGGAGCGATCGCATGCGTGGCCGACGTGACAGACGGCGCGCGCATGCGCGAGGAGCTCAAGCAGCGCGCGACGTTCGACGAACTCACCGGCTGCTACAACCGCGCCTCGATACTCAGGGCGCTCGAGGCCAACGTCGGCAGCGGTCGCCGCCACGCCGACCGCGCGGTCATGTTCCTCGACCTCGACAACTTCAAGCGCGTCAACGACCGCTACGGGCACGCCGCCGGCGACGAGCTGCTGCGGACGGTCGCCGTGCGACTGCGCGGCGCGCTGCGCGACGAGGATCTCGTCGGGCGCATCGGCGGCGATGAGTTCCTCGTCGTCTGCCCGGACATCGGCGGACCCCAGCCGGCGATGCGGCTCGCCGAGCGCCTCGCCGGCGCCCTCCGCGAGGGGGTCGCGCCGGCGAGCGACAGCATCGGCTGCCAGGTGAGCGTCGGAGTCGTGTGGTCGAGCGGTCCGGAGATCGATGCCGACACGCTCGTCGCCCGGGCCGACCGTGCCATGTACGAATCAAAGCGCGAGCGCACCGGCAGTCCCAAGCTCGCCAAGGCCCACCCCCGCGTCCAGGCTCCCGAGGCGCGAGCCCCGAGCCTGCGCTCGCGCGACTTGCCCGCCGACTGAGAGCTTGCGACGCCGCGCCGTGGCCAGGCCGCGCGCGCCGACATTGCAGGCGGCGGCCCCCACACCGCCGCGTTCATATCCTCGGGGCGATGTGCGGGCGCTACACGAACACGGCCGGGGTGCAGGAACTGAACGATCGCTTCAAAGTCCCGATCACCGAGTCCGCGGGCACGCGCCGCTACAACATCGCCCCCACCGAGGACGTGCTCGCGATCGTCTCGCGCGAGGGCGAGCCGCAGGCGAGGGTCATGCGCTGGGGGCTGGTCCCCCCTTGGGCACGTGACCTCAAGGGGGCGTCGAAGATGATCAACGCGCGCCTGGAGACGGTCGCGCGAACCCCGGCGTACCGCCGGCTGATCCCCGACGCCTCACGCAGGGCCCTGCAGCTGGCCGACGGCTACTTCGAGTGGCTGAAGCCCGAGCGGCGCTCGCAGCCGCGCCAGCCGTTCTTCTTTCAGGTCGACGGCGGCGTGCCGTTCGCGTTCGCCTCACTGTGGACGCCGGCCAAGATCGAGGGTCGCTGGATCGCGAGCGTCGCGCTGCTCACCTGCGACGCCCGCTCCAACGGCGTGGCACGAGCCGTGCACGACCGCATGCCCGTGATCCTCGCCGACCCCGAGGCCCAGCGGGCGTGGCTGGACCCCGCGCTCGACGTTGAGGAGGCGCTCGCGCTGTGTGGTGCGTTGCCGGTGGAGCGCTTGTCCGCCCGGGCAGCCAACCCGGCGCTGAACCGCCCCGACCCCGAGCACGAGGGACCTGAGCTGCTGCGCGCTCCCGACGACGTCGCGGCGGCCCCAAAAGTTGCCTGACCATACAGCGCACGCCGAGCCGCGGCACCGATCCGCGTCAAGAGAGGGGCCTGGGTGTCCCGTCGGGGTGCCTGCGGGAGAATGAGCCGGTGCCGGCGTTCATCCCGAGTCCCTCGAGCAACGGTTTCTACATCGGCCCGCTGTTCTTCCACTACTACGGCCTCGGCTACGTCGTCGGGATCATCGCCGCGATCCTGCTCACCCGGCGGCTGTGGCGCGCTCGCGGCGGAGACCCCGACCTCGTGCAGGAAGTGGCGCTCGTCGCCGTCCCGGCGGGCATCCTCGGGGGCCGGCTCTATCACGACATCACGAGCTGGAACACGGTTCCCCACAACTGGTGGGGATGGCTCGCAGTCTGGGAAGGCGGCCTCGGGATCTGGGGCGGGATCGCGCTGGGCGCGCTCGCCGGTATCCTCATGCTGCGCCATCGCGGGGCGAATGTGCCGGTGTTCCTTGACGCGGCGGCGCCGGGGCTGCTCGTCGCGCAGGCGATCGGGCGGATCGGCAACTACTTCAACCAGGAGCTGTTCGGCGGGCCGACGACGCTCCCGTGGGCGCTCGAGATCAGCCCCGCGCACCGCCCCCCTGGCTACCTGCAATACGCCACCTTTCACCCCACGTTCCTGTATGAGCTGATCTGGGACCTGGCGCTCGCGGGCGCGCTCGTGTGGCTGGCGAGCCGGCGCACGATCCGCCCCCCGGGACTGTTCGCCCTCTATGTCACCGGCTACTCGGCCTTTCGCATCTTCGAGGAGCTGCTGCGCGTGGACCCGGCCAACCACATCCTCGGGATGCGCGTCAACTTCTGGGTCGCGAGCCTGCTGACGATCGTCGGGTTGGTTTGGTTCATCCGCACGCAGCGCCCGGCGCGCGCACCCGCCACGCAGGAGCTGAGCTCCTCGTCGGCGGGGGCCGGGCCCTGAGCGTGCGCTACTGGGGCGAGGCTTCCGCGCGGCGCAGTCCCGTGAGCACCCAGATCGTCGCGAGCGCGATCAAGCCCGCGGCGCACGCGTACGCGAGCCCGGTGTGGTCGGGCACGCCGGCGATCAGCCCGCGCCCGGCGTCGAGGAAGGCGGTCGCCGGGTTGACGCTCGCGACCTCGTGGATCCAGCCCTTGAGCAGGGCCAGGGGGACGTAGACGGGCGCGAGGAAGATGATGAGGAACAGGGGGGTCTGCATCAGCGGCCCCGCCTGGATCGAGCGGAAGCGAAACGCCACGCCGGCCGCCCAGCCATAGCCGACGAGCACGAGCAGGGACGCCAGCCCGCATAGCCCGAGCACGTCGACGCCGTCGCCGGTCACGTGCATACCGCCGATGAGGGCGACGACCGTGACGATCGTGAGCGTGATCGCGGCGCGCGTGAGCCCGACGAGCGCATATCCGAGGGCGATCCCGCGCCGATCACCCGCCGCGAGCATCAGCCGCCGCGCGAAGCCAGTTTCGAAGTCCAGCGCGAGGCTGAAGCCGGTGAACAGGCCCGCGAAGATCGCCGTCTGGCAGACGACGAACACGAACTGAAAGGCGGTGTACCCGGCCGGGAAGTGAAACCCGGGCACGTCGCCGAGCGCCGACAGCCCACCGGCGAAGCTCGCGAGGAAGATGAGCGGGAAGATGAGCGAGGGCACGAACAGGTCGGGACGGCGCACATAGGTGTGCAGGTTGCGCCTGGCGATCGTGATCGCCACGGTCCACAAACCGCCACCCTCAGCGTGCGCGCTCATGTGCGCTGAAGGCGCGTGCGCAGCGCGAGCGAGACCAGGACCAGGCAGATCACGAGCAGGCCGCCGGCGACGACGAAGCCGCGCCACAGCGCCGTCGGATCCCAGCCGAAGATGAACAGGCTGCGGAAGGCCTCGATCAGGTAGGAGATCGGATTCCACGTGGCGACCGTGTGAAACCAGCCGGTCTTCAGCAGGTTGCGCGGCAGGTTGCTCGAGGACAGGAAGATGAACACGAAGAAGAGCGGGAACAGGCCCTGAACGGCCTCGCCCGAGCCGGTGCGCAGGGCGGCCGCGCAGCCCAGGGCGCCGAAAGCGACCGCGGCCAGCGAGCCGAGCGCGATCGCAACGAGCGCGCCGCCGAAGCCGGCGAGCACATGCGCCCCGGCGGCCAGCCCCATGACGATGTAGACGCCCGACTGCAGGGCGCCCAGCCCGGCGACGCCGACGAGCAGGCCGCCGATCAGCGAGATGCGGTGCATGGGGGTGAGCGCGAGCCGGTTGAAGAAGCCGCTCTCGATGTCCTCGGCGAGGTTGGTGCCAGTGTTGATCAGCGAGAACAGCGCTCCCTGGACGAACGCAACGGCGATCGCGAATGAAACGTAAGAGTGGGTGGGAAAGCCGGGGAGGCGGGTGGCGGCTTTGAGGCCGCTCGCGTTGACGGCCAGCAGGATCGCCGGGAAGAAGACGATCGGAAACAGCTGAAAGGGCTGGCGCAGCGTCTTTCGCATCGACCGCCGCGCGAGCACGCCGACCTGGTTTGCGAGCGTGCGGTTCACGACACGGCCGGCTCCGCCGCGGGCCGCTGCTCGTCCTTTGCCTGCTCCTGCTCGTCGTCGCTGGCGCCCTCCAGCGAGCGACCGGTCTTGGCGAGGAACACATCGTCGAGCGTCGGCGAGTGCAGGCGCAGATCGGCGATCTGGACGCCCTCGCCGTCGAGCGCGCGCACGATCTCGGCGAGGTCCCCGGCGCCCTCGGGCAGTGTGACGGCGACCGCCCCCGGCGCCGCCGCGGCCTCGGTGCCGAAGCGCGCGAGCACCGAGGCCAGGCGCTCGCAGTCGCCCGGATCGTGAGGGACAGCCTCGACGCTGCGCCGGCCGATCGAGGCCTTGAGCTCGGTCGGCGTGCCCTCGGCCACGATCTTGCCGCGATCGATGATGCCCACGCGATCGGCCAGCGCGTCGGCCTCCTCCAGGTACTGCGTGGTCAAGAACACGGTCACGCCGTCGCCGGCCAGCCGGCGCACCTCGTCCCACAGGGCGGCGCGGCTCTGGGGATCCAGGCCGGTCGTGGGCTCGTCCAGGAACAGCAGGCGAGGCTGGTGCACGAGCGCCAGGCCGAGGTCCAGCCGGCGCTTCATGCCGCCCGAGTAGGTGCCGACCTTGCGCTCGGCCGCCTCGCTCAGACCGACGCGCGCCAGCAGCTCACGCCCGCGCCGCTCACGCTCCTCCCTGCCGATCCCGTGCAGCGCGCTCTGCAGGCGCATGTGCTCGCTCCCCGTCAGGAACGGGTCGAGCGCCGACTCCTGCAGCGACGCGCCGATGGCGCGCCTGACCTGGGCGCCCTGGTGGGCGACGTCCAGGCCGGCCACGCGCGCCCTCCCTGCGGTGGGCGGCAGCAGCGTCGTGAGCATCATCACGGTCGTCGACTTGCCCGCTCCGTTGGGTCCCAGAAAGCCGTAGATCTCGCCCGGCGCCACCTCGAGGTCGATCCCGTCCACCGCCCGCACGCCGCCCTTGAAGTCGCGCACCAGGCCTTCGACCTCGATGCCGTTGCTCGCCTCGCGCACGGGCGCGAGGATAGACGCTCGGGATCGATCTGCCGGGGGGTGCCCGGGTCCCGGGCGTGGCCGTGATTGATGGAGCTCGACACCGCGCTATTGTTAACAAGATGGCTAACAGTGACGTGCTCGATCGCTCCTTCGCCGCCTGCTCGCATCCCATCCGCCGCGCGATCCTCGAACGCCTGGGCGACGGCGAGCTGACCGTGGGCGACGCGACAGGCGACCTCGGTGTCTCCAAGCCCGCGATCAGCAGGCACCTGAAGGTGCTCGAGGAGGCAGGCACGATCGTCCGCGTGATCGACGGGCGAACCCACCGCCTGCGAATCCGCGAGGGGTCCCTGCGAGACGCGTCCGCCTGGATTGACCGACAGCGCGAGCTGTGGGAGCGAAAGCTCTACACGATCGAGCAGTACCTGCGTGAGCAGCGCGACAACAGACCTGGAAAGGAGCCACAGTGAGCCCGACCGAGACGACGAGCCTGCGCTTGGAGCGCACGTTCGATGCACCGCCCGAGCAGGTCTTCAATGCGTGGACCAACCCGGAGGTCCTGAGGCGCTGGTGGCGGGCGAGCCCGGCAATGCGAAACGTCGCTCGCCGAGATCGACCTGCGCGTGGGGGGCTCCTACAGGCTCTCGATGGAAGACACGGATTCGGGCGCCGTCTACACCGTCGCCGGCGAGTACAGCGAGGTTGTCCGGCCCGAGCGCCTGGTCTACAGCTGGTGCTGGGAGCAGGGCGGCCCGCTGGCCGGCCACGTGAGCACCGTGAGCGTGCGCTTTCTAGGCGACGGCGAGCACACGACGGTCGTGCTCGAGCACACCGGCCTGGAGTCCGAGGAGTCCGCCGAGCGACACCGCCGGGGCTGGATCGGCTGCATCGAGAGCCTGGAGAGCGACTACTTCGCCGGCGCGGTCAAGAGCGCCTAGCGGCGCTCCCGCGGGCGTCGGGCCTGAGCGGCTACTCGGTGCTGCGCGCCGACAGCCTCGACGCTGCCGCCGAGCTCGCGAAGGGCTGTCCGATCATCGCCGACGCGGCAGCGTCGACGTGTACGAGACGATCGAGGTCATGTAGCGCGGACGGGCGATGCGCGGTGGAGTTGGTGTAGGCTCGCGGTCGATGGCTGAGCGCAGCGAGTACGCGCCGGGAACGTTCTCCTGGGCCGACCTTGCAACGACCGACCAACCCGCGGCCAAGGCCTTCTACAGCGCGCTGTTCGGCTGGGAGGCCGAGGACATGCCGGTCGGCGACGGCGTCTCCTACTCGATGATGCGCATCGACGGCAAGAGCGTGGCCGCCATCGCCCCCCAACCCCAACCTCAGCGCGACGCGGGCGCGCCGCCGGCGTGGCAGTCCTATGTGACCGTCGCCGACGCCGATGCCACGGTCGCGCGCGCGAAGGAGCTCGGCGGGACGGCGCACACCGAAGCCTTCGACGTGATGGAGGCCGGGCGCATGGCGGTGCTGCAAGACCCCCACGGCGCCTACTTCATGGTCTGGCAGCCCAGGCAGCACATCGGCGCCAGCCTCGTGGCCTCGCCGGGAACGCTCACCTGGAACGAGCTCGCCAGCCCCGACCTCGACGAGTCCCAGGCCTTCTACGGGGGGCTGTTCGGGTGGACGTTCTCACCGCTGCAGGGCAGCCCGGAACCGTACCTGGTGATCGAAAACGCGGAGCGGGGAAACGGCGGCATCCGACCGCTCGCCCCACCCGGCATGCCGCCGCACTGGCTCGTGTACTTCGGCGTCGAGGACCTCGACGCGTCGCTGGCCAAGCTCGCCGAGCTCGGCGGCGCCAAGGTCAGCGACCCGATCGACATCCAGGTCGGCAAGATCGCGGTCGTGCGCGATCCCCAGGGCGCTCACTTCGCCTTCTACTGTGGCGAATTCACCCCTTAGCCGGCCGCTTCTCGCCAGCGTGCTCCTGCGCGTCGGCCCCGGTGGTCGTCGTCATCACGGCGGCCGCTCCGCTGCCCATCGCGCGGCGCACGAGCCCCGGCGCGAGCGCGCGCAGCGCCGCGGCGACGGCGTAGGGACGCGGCACGTAGCGCTCGGGGCGCCGTCCCAGCCCGGCCTGAAGGATCGCCTCGGCGCCGCGCTCGGGCGTCGACACGGCCCAGCGCGTGCGCGCCGTCGCCATCAGCTCGGACTGGGGGAAGCCCTCGGTCGAGATGAACCCCGGCAGGACGACCCCGACGTGGACGCGATGCGGTCGCTCCTCGGCCCATAGTGCATCCGACCAGGCGGCGAGCGCGGCCTTCGAGGCGCTGTAGGCGCCGGTCTTGCGACGGGCGATACGCCCCGCGGTCGAGGCGACGTTGACGATCGCGCTCGGCGCCGACTCGCGCAAGAGCGGTAGCAGCGCCTCGGTCAGGCGCACCTGCGCGTCGAAGTTGATGGCCATCGTGCGCTGGACGTTCGCGTAGCCGCCCTCGGCGAACGATCTGCGCCAGGACGCCCCGGCGTTGTTGACGAGCAGGTCGAGGCGACCATGGCGTTCGGCGACGTGATCGCGCACCTGGGCGGGCGCCTCGGGGGCGACCAGGTCCGCGGCCACCCAGCTGACCCGCTCCTCCCCGAGTGATTTCGCCAGCGCGCGAAGACGCTCCTCGCGGCGGGCGACGAGCACGAGCGCGGCGTTTGGATCGCGCGCGAGCAGGCGGGCGGTGGCCTCGCCGATGCCGCTCGATGCGCCGGTGATGATCGCGACGAGCGGCTGGCCGTTGAGGTTGGATGATGTGCTCATGGTGCGGTCGGTCGGCGCGCGACAACTCCAGGGAGCGACGCCCGCCGGCCGGGTGCGGAATAGGGTTACAGCCAGGAGCCTGGCAGATCGGCCGACGGCATGAGCGCCAACATACCCAGCGATCTCGAGGATCGCCCCCGCGCTGACGGGCGCTCGCCCATGCACCGAGCGCCGGGGCGCTTCCAGAGCGAGCGCAAGCGCCACGCCGTCGAGCTGTTTGCGGGGCTGCCGCGCCGCTACGACCTGCTCTCCGCCGCGCTCAGCCTTGGCCAGGACCCGCGCTGGCGTCGCGCTCTCGTCGATGCGCTCGCCCCGGCACCGGGAGCGCGCGTGCTCGACGTGGCGACGGGCACAGGGATGGTCGCCGCCGAGCTGCTCGCGCGCGGATGCGCGGTCGTGGGCATCGACCAGAGCCGCGAGATGCTGTCGGCGGCGCGCGCGCGCTTTGCGTACGATGCGCGCTTTGCGGACGATGCGCGGGGGGGCGGGGTGGAGCTGATCGAGGGGGAGGCCGAGCGCCTGCCGTTCCCCGGCGCGAGCTTCGACGCGGTCACGTTCACCTATCTGCTGCGCTATGTCGACGATCCCGCAGCGACGATCAGCGAGCTGGCTCGTGTCGTACGGCCCGGCGGACACGTCGGCTCGCTGGAGTTCGGGGTCCCGCCGTGGGCGCCGGTGCGCGCGGCATGGCGTCTATACACATCCGTCGGCCTGCCGCTGGCCGGCGCGGTCGTGTCGCGCGAGTGGCGCGAGGTGGGACGCTTTCTGGGACCGAGCATCAGGGGCTTCTACGAGCGCCATCCGCTCGGCCAGATCGTCACGTACTGGCGTCGGGCCGGGCTCGAGCAGGTGCGCGTACGGCGGATGAGCTTCGGCGGGGGCCTGCTCATGTGGGGACGGAGAACGGCGGGCTGATGTCGGCTAGCAAGGTCGCCGGCGAGGTGGCGCGCGAGCGCGGCTCGCGGCTGATCGCCGCCAGCGAGCGCCCCGCCTTCTACGCGCTCGGCCGCGGGCGCGCGCAGGAGATCGTGACGCTGCTGCACCCCCCGTACACGGCATGGCACCTGAGCTACTTCGCGCTCGGCGCCGCGATCGCGCCGCATCTGTACGTCAATCGGCTGCTCTGGGGGCTGCTCGCCTTCGGTCTGGCCGTGGGGCTGGCCGCGCACGCGCTCGACGAGCTCCACGACCGCCCGCTCGGGACGAGCTTCTCGGACCGCACGCTGGTCGTGCTCGCCGCTGTGAGCCTGCTCGCGGCGCTCGCGATCGGTGTAGGCGGCGTGATCACCGTGTCGGCGCTGCTCGCCCCGTTCGTCGTCGCCGGTGGCGTGTTCCTGCCCGCCTACAACCTCGAGCTGGCCCATGGGCGATTTCACAACGATCTCTGGTTCGCCCTCGGCTGGGGAGCCTTCCCCGCGCTCACCGGCTACGTCGCCGAGGCCGAGAGCGTTACGGTCGCGGGCCTGCTGATCGCTGCGGGCTGCATGGCGATCAGCGTCGCCCAGCGCCGGCTCAGCAGCGCGGCGCGCGAGCTGCGCCGGCGCACCCGCTCGGTGCAAGGCGTGCACACCCGCTCGGACGGCGCCGAGGAGCCTCTATCGGTGGAACGTCTGCTCGCGCCGCTCGACGCCGCGCTGGCGGCGCTGTCGCTGGCGATGGTCATCACGGCGTGCGCCCTCGTGGTCGCTCGCCTCTGATAATCACCCCGCTCACAGCGGCGGGACAGGGCTGCAGTGCCGTGTCGCCTGTCGCCGAGGCGCGAGCGGGAGCGCCTGAGGGCGCGAGGTGTCAGGGCTCCAGCGAGCGCCCGCGGTGCGCATCTTCCTTGTTCTGGAGGTGCTCGCCGCGCACCTGAAATAGTGCGTAGACGATCAGGACGTTGACGACGATCCCGATCCCGATAAACGTGACGATCAGGCCGACGTCCTTGCTGACCGCCTCGCTGGCTAGCACAAGCACGGCCCAAGCCTAGCAACGGCGTGCGCGCCGGTGTCGTAGCCTGCTGGGCACCGGGAGAGGTGCCGGAGCGGTTGAACGGGCGCGACTGGAAATCGCGTAACGGGGGTCAACCTCGTTCGAGGGTTCGAATCCCTCCCTCTCCGTCGCGCTCCATCGTCCTAACGTGGCGGATGCGCGGTACGAAAGTAGACTCCGCGACGGCGGCAGGCAGAGGACAACTCGGAAGGGGTCGACATGAGACGCGCAGTGATTTTCAACCGGGGGCTGTTGGCAGCAGGTGCAGTCGCCGTCACGGCCACGATCACGCTGGCCGCCGTCGCGCTCGCCTCCAACGCGACGCCCGGCGCGACATATGTCGGCCATTACACCGGACGCCCCACGGACGAGATCACGTTCGAGGTCTCTGGGAACGGGAAGAAGGTCATCGACCTCTCGGTCGACACGCCGTTCAAATGTAACGGCGGCTGTGGCGGGGTGGGAAGCCCCCGCGAGGGGTCGGCGACGATCTCCAAATCTGGGAAGTTCAAGGCCGTGCTGAAGATCCTCGAGCCGGACTCGACAACGAAATCGGAGGGCACCGACACTGTCACAGGCACGTTCTACACGCACGGGGAAGCCAAGGGCACCGTCACGTCGCACTTCAACAAAGGCAGCGCGGGTGAGACCGTGAGCTGGACCGCGGTCAGCTAGCCGAACCCTCGCACGCCTGCGGGCACGGGAGGAGGACGAGCATGATCGAGCCGATCGAGCGCATGCCGACCGGAGTCATCGGGCTGCGGGCCTCGGGCAGGCTGACGGTCGGCGACTATCGCGACGTGCTCGAGCCCGTCCTGCGTCGAGAGTTCGAGTCGGGCGAGCTGCGGCTGCTGTTCGAGCTCAGCGACTGGGACGGCCTTGAGCCGGGCGCCTGGATCGAGGACATGAAGACCGGGCTCGGTACGTGGGTTCGCGACTACATGGCGTGGAGGCGGTTTGCGTTGGTCACCGACGTCGACTGGGTGGCAAACGCGACGCGCATGTTCGCCTGGGTCGCGCCCGGCGAGGTCATGGTCTACGGCCTCGATGAGCTCCAAGACGCCGAGCGCTGGGTGGCCGGCTGACGTTGCAATCCGGCTCATCGTGACGCGGTCGCGGTGGCTGAATCAGGTGGGCTCGGGCGGCGGATCGTTCCCCGCGATGAGAAAGCGCTGCGCCCAGGCCACGTCGTGCCATCTGCCGTGCTTGAAGCCGATGCGCCTGTATGTGCCAATGGACTCGAATCCCATTGCGCGATGCAACCCGACGCTCGCCTCGTTCGGCAGCGTCATCCCGGCCACCGCCACCCGGAACCCGCGCTCGGCCAGACGCGCGAGCAGCGCCTCATAGAGCGCGCGGCCGCCCCCGGTGCGGCGACGGCCGCGCTCCAGGTAGACGCTCACTTCACATGCCCATCGGTACGCGGCGCGCGAGTTAAAGCGACCGCCGTATGCATAGCCCACGACTCTCGCGTCATCTTCGAACACCATCCAGGCGTGGGTGTGCGTCGCAGCCGCGATCCGACGCTCCATCTCCTGGGCCGAGGGCGGATCGGCCTCGAACGTGATCGCGGTATCTGTTACATAGGGCGCGTAGATAGCCGCGCACACGGCGGCGTCGGCGGGGGAGGCGGGGCGCACCGTCCCATGCTCGTGCTGGGACTCGGTCACGCGGAGAATCGTATGGCCGGCCCCAGCGCGAGCCCCGACGACCGGCGCGCTAGCCCTCAGAGCGCGGTGCGAGCACCACGCGCGATATCTGCCGGTACGTCGCGCGGTAACCGCGCAGGCGCGCGATCGGGCCGAGCAGACCGAAGATCGCGCGCTGCAGAGTGCGCGGTGGCCTGCGAAACACGATCACGTCGTCGAACTCCTGGGCGAACAGCGCCAGCTGGAGGGGGTTGGGCATGCCCTTGGCGTTCGTGTGCCCGAGGCGGGCGAGCCCGAACAGCGTCTCGATCATGAACGCGAAGCGCTCGCCGGGAGTGACCTCGACCTGAACGATGGCGTCGCGGTCGCTCGCGTTCCACCAGTCGTGCCAGACGCCCGGCTCGATCGTCGCCGTTTCACCCTGGCGCAGGACGCTGACCTCGCCTTCGCGCTTGACGGTCAGCTCGCCCTCTACGGCGCTGAAGCGCTCGACCATCGCGGGATGGAGGTGTTCGCCGGCGACGCGCGCGCCCGCGAGCGCGGTCAGCTCGGCGCGCGCGCGTCCCTCGGGGTTGGCGAAGGGTAGCTCCAGCAGCGTGGCGCGCTCGCGCGTTGCGGGATTCTCGAAGACCTCGCCGACCTCGATCGGCGTGAGGTCGGGTGGCCCGTTGGGGTCTGGATGAGACATGCCAGGATCATCTTGGGTTGCTGCCCTCGCGTCAAGCTCGCCCGCGAGCTGCAGGCAGCGAAACGTCTCCGCCGTCTACATTCGTCCCTTCCACCCTGGAAGCTCCCCTGGATCCCTGGCATGACCACACATCCGACGCCCGCGCAGATCCGCGACACGATGCCCTTCGCGACGCTAGTTGGCATCGAGCTGCTCGAGGCCGTCCCGAGGCTGGTCCGGGGCCGGCTCGATTGGGCGCCCGAGCGCTGCACCGCCGGCGGCCTCATGCACGGTGGCGCGCTCATGACGCTTGCCGACACCTGCGGGGGCGTGTGCGCCTTCCTAAACCTGCCCGAGGGAGCGCTGGCCACAGCCACGATCGAGTCGAAGACCAACTTCATGCGCGCCGTGCGCGAGGGGGCTGTTACGGCGACCACGCGCCCACTCCACCTCGGACGCACGCTCGTCGTGCTCGAGACAGAGCTTGCCGATGACCGCGAGACCCTCCTGGCGAAGGTGACACAGACCCAGGCCTTCCACTACCCGCGTGGGTCCTAGGGGAGGATGACGTGCCGACCCGCGCCCCGGGATGCGGTCACTGGGCGGCGCGCACTCCCAGCGCGATCGCCTGTGCCACGACGTCGGCGGCGAGCACCTCGACCGCGTCGTATGGAGCGGTCCTCACTGCGGTCGCGAGGCAGAAGATCGTGTCGCCGTCGTACATCGTGTGCGCCGGACGCACGGCGCGCGCGAAGCCGTCGTGCGCCACGGTCGCAAGGCGGTTGGCCTGTTCCTTGCTCAGCGCGGCATCGGTCACGACCACCCCGATCGTCGTGTTCGTCCCGGGGATGAGGGCCGACGCGCGATCCCAGGCGACGGGCGGGGTCACCCACTCGCCGTGCTCGTCGTCCCAGATGGCGCCGACGCTGTTGGCCACGACGACAGCGGCGACCGTCGCGTCGCCCACCGTGGCGCTCGCGATCCCGACCCCGCCGCGGCGCGCCTGGCTGCCGTCGCCGCCCTTGGACACCGTCGCTCCCGTGCCGGCTCCGACGGCTCCAGTGGCTGGCGCGCGCGTCGCCGCCGCACAGGCCGCGTAGCCCGCGGCGGCATCGGGCCTGGCCTTCGGATCGCCGGCCAGCAGGTCGAAGATGACCGCGGCCGAGACGCCGGGGATGCTGATCGAGCCGAAAGCCGACCCCACGCCCCGCTCCTCGAGGTAGTTGAGCACGCCGCCCGCCGCAGCCAGCCCGAAGATGCTGCCGCCGGTGAGCAGCACCGCATGCCCCGTTTCGATCACCGTGCCCGCACGCAGCGCGTCGGTGCCGAACGTCCCCGGCGCCGCGCCGCGCACGTCGACGCCCGCGACCGCGCCTCCGGGGGTCAGGACCGCCGTGCATCCCGTCTGCCCGGCCGCGTCGGTGTGGTGGCCGATCGACACTCCCTCGGGAAGGTCGGCGCTTGCCGTGTCACTCATGCTCGCTCCTTGGCCGATGGTTGACGGCGCACGATACGCGGCAGGACGCCGGCGGGATGTTTGCCGGCGGGATGTTTGGGCTAATTTATATATAGGTAATATATGGCCGTGCTGAGTGAGACTGCGACAAGGCGAGCCGCGGGGCGACGGCGCCTCTCGCGCGGGGAGCGCGAGCGCCAGATCCTCGATCGCGCGTATGAGCTGTTCGCGCAGCGCGGCTATCGGGCGGTGACGATGGATGACGTGGCCGAGCGCGTGGGCGTGACCAAGCCGCTGCTCTATGCCTACCTCGGCAACAAGGAGCGCCTCTACATCGCCTGCATGGAACCGGCGGGCGATGCGATGCTCGCCACGATCGGACGGGCCGTGCGCGAGGCGACCGACCCTGCCGGCGCGCTGCGCGAGGGGCTGCGCGCCTTCTTCACGTTCGTCGAGGCCGATCGCGACGCCTGGCGCGTGCTGTTCGACGAGACGTTGCCCGCGGGGGGCGCGATCGCGGCGCGCGTGGGCGAATACCGCGAGCGCCTGCTCAGCCTCGTCGCCGAGTCCCAGCTTGCTCTGCTCGGCGCCGAGCGTCGAGCGCGCGCAGCCGTGGAGACCGAAGCGCGCGCGACGGCGCTGCTCGGTGCCTCCGAGGCGCTCGCGCGCTGGTGGCTGCGCACGGGCGCACTGAGCGCCTCGGCCACGGCCGAGTTGTTGATCGCGACGGTCGAGCCGGGGCTGCGCTCGCTGACCAAACGCACGCCCGGGCCAAAGCGCACCGAAAAGGCTTCGCGGTGAGCACGACCGTGCCCAGGGCGGCTGTGCTCGGAGGCAACCGCATCCCGTTCGCGCGCTCCGACGGCGCGTATGCGACCGCGTCCAACCAGGAGATGCTCACGGCGACGCTGGATGGCTTGTGTGAGCGCTTCGACCTCGCCGGCGAGCGCCTCGGCGAGGTGGCCGCAGGCGCCGTGCTCAAGCACAGCCGCGACTTCAATCTCGCGCGCGAGTCCGTGCTCGGGAGCCGCCTCGCGCCCGCGACGCCCGCCTATGACGTGCAGCAGGCGTGCGGGACAGGCCTGGAGGCCGCCATCCTCCTGGCCAACAAGATCTCGCTCGGGCAGGTCGAGGTGGGAGTCGCGGGTGGCGTCGACACGGCCTCGGAAGCTCCGCTGGCGCTCAACGAGGGCCTGCGCAGGGTTCTCCTGCAGGCAAACCGCGCGCGTTCCGCGCCGGGCAAGGCGCGCGCGCTCGCGGGGTTGCGCCCCCGGCACGTCGTTCCGGCGATCCCGCGCAACGAGGAGCCGCGCACGGGCATGTCGATGGGCGAGCATCAGGCGCGCACCGCGGCCGAGTGGAGCATCGGGCGCGAGGCGCAGGACGAGCTCGCGCTGCGCAGCCATCGCAACCTCGCGGCCGCCTACGAGAGTGGCTTTCAGGACGATCTCGTGACACCGTTTCGCGGGCTGCGGCGCGACCAGAACCTGCGCGTCGACTCCACGCCGGAGAAGCTTGCCCGGCTCAACCCCGTGTTCGGAGGGCCGCAGGGAACGATGACCGCCGGGAAATCCACGCCGCTGTCCGATGGCGCGGCGGTCGTGCTGCTCGCCAGCGACGCGTGGGCTAGGGCGCGCGGGCTGAGGGTGCTCGCCCACATCGTCGACGCCGAGACGGCGGCCGTCGATCACATCAACGGCCGGGAAGGCCTGCTGATGGCCCCGGTCCACGCGGTGCCACGCATGCTTGCTCGGGTGGGGCTGAAGCTCCGGGACTTCGATCTCTACGAGATCCACGAGGCGTTCGCCTCGCAGGTTCTGTGCACGCTCGCCGCCTGGGAAGACGAGCGCTTCTGCCGCGAGCGCCTCGGGCTGGCTGAGCCGCTCGGAGCGATCGATCGCGACAGGCTCAACGTCAACGGCGGCTCGCTGGCGGCGGGCCACCCGTTCGCCGCCACGGGCGGGCGCATTCTCGCCGGGCTCGCCAAGGCCCTTCACGAGCGCGGCGGCGGACGCGGCCTGATCAGCATCTGCGCCGCCGGCGGCCAGGGCGTGGTCGCGATCCTGCAGGCGCCCCACGGTCGGGATGCCTGACGTGACCGACGTGTACACCCAGCTCGTGAACACGCCGATCGGGCGGCTCGTGACGCGGCAGGTCGGCCTGCCCGCGCCCGTCCCGTTGCGCCGGGACGGCGACGCCGGCGCGCCGCCGCCCGGTCCTGTCCTGCTCGAGGCCGCGCCGGGCGGGCGCCTGAGGTCGCAGCTGGCGCAGGCGCTCGGCGAGGCCGGAGCCGAGCTGAGTCGCCGCGGTGTCACCGGCGCGACGCCGACCGTGCATGGGCTCGTGTTCGACGCCACCGGGATCGCGGAGCCGGCGCGGTTGGTCGATCTGCAGGAGTTCTTCTCCGCCTCGATACGTGCGCTCGCGCCTTGCGGACGCGCGGTCGTGCTCGGGCTCCCGCCCGCTGACTGCTCAGATCCCGCCGAGGCGATCGCGCAGCGCTCGCTGGAGGGCTTCACGCGCTCGCTGGGCAAGGAGCTGCGCAGAGGCGCCACCGCACAGCTCGTCTATGTCGCGCCCGGCGGTGAGCTCCAGCTGGCCTCGACACTTCGCTTCCTGCTCTCACCGCGCTCGGCCTACGTGTCGGGACAGGTCGTGCGCGTGGGCCCGGGCGCGCCGCGGGCGGATCTCGATTGGACACAACCCCAACGGGGGCGCGTCGCGCTCGTCACGGGCGCGTCCCGCGGAATCGGCGCCTCGATCGCGGCGACGCTCGCACGCGACGGAGCGAACGTCGTCGGCATCGACGTGCCGGCGCTGGCCGATGACCTGCGGGCGGCGATGGACGCCCTCGGCGGCAGCGGCCCGGCGCTTGATATCACGGCTGGCGATGCGCCGCAGCGGATCGCTGCCCACCTGCGCAATGAGCACGGGGGCGTCGACGTGGTCGTGCACAACGCGGGCATCACGCGCGATCGGTCGCTCGGGCGCATGGACGCCGAGCGCTTCGCCAGCGTGATCGACGTCAACCTGCGTGCGCCCCAGCTGATCACTGACGCGCTGATCGGGGACGGGGCAGAGCCGGTGTTGCGCCCCGGCGGGCGGGTGGTGTGCGTGTCGTCGATCAGCGGTATCGCCGGCAACGCCGGGCAGACCAACTACGCGACGTCCAAGGCCGGCGTGATCGGTCTCGTCGACGCCTATGCGCCGTTCCTCGCCGCCCATGGGGCGACGATCAACGCGGTCGCCCCCGGGTTCATCGAGACCCAGATGACGGCGAGCATGCCGTTCGCGCTGCGCGAGGCCGGGCGGCGCATGAACTCGCTGTCACAGGGCGGCCTGCCCGTCGACGTGGCCGAGACGATCGCGTGGCTGGCCTCACCGGCGTCCGGCGGCGTCAACGGCAACGTGATCCGTGTGTGCGGACAGAGCCTGTTGGGAGCATGACGATGGGCGTGCGGGAGCTGTCACAACCCCCCCGCAGCTTGGACCTGACGCTGCGCGCGGCGCTGCCGATGATTCCCGGGGCCTCGCGCCTGCCGTTCGTAGCCGGTGGCGGCAGCGCGATGCCCGACACCGTGCTCAGCCTGGAGCAGGCGACGCTGGAGACGGACCGGCTGACCGCCTATCTGGAGGTGTGCGGCTTTGCGCCGGCGGACACCCTGCCGGCGACGGCGCCCCACCTGATCGCCTTCCCGCTGCACATGCTGCTGATGACTGACGGCCGCTTCCCGGTGGCCCCGATCGGGCTCGTGCACGTGGCCAACCAGATCTCGCTGCACCGGCCGATCGGTGTCGATGAGCCACTGGGCATGAAAGTCCGCGCGACAGGTCTCGAGGTACACGGCAGGGGTCGCTCGTTTGATCTCATCAGCGAAGCTCGCGCAGGGGAGGAGCTCGTGTGGGAGGAGCGCAGCACGATGCTGCGCCGGGGGGGTGACGGCGCGCGCAGCGGCAAGTCTCCTCAGCGTGCGCGGCCGTCGCCGAGCGCGCAGCCTGGTGCGCCACAGATCGCCCAGCATTGGACGCTGCACGAGGACCTCGGACGTCGCTACGCCGCGGTGTCGGGCGATCGCAACCCGATCCACATGCACGCGCTGGCGGCGAGGCTCTTCGGCTTCCCGCGCGCGATCGCCCACGGCATGTGGACGAAGGCGCGCTGCCTGGCCGCGCTGTCGGCGACGCTGCCTGACGCCTACACTGCACAGGTCGAGTTCCGCCGACCGATTCTCCTGCCCGGAGCGGTCTTCTTTGCGAGCGCGGGCGAGCCGCACGCGACGTCGTTCGGGGTGCGCTCGGGCGAGGACCGGGCGACGATCCACCTGGAGGGGACGGTGAGCGCATGAGCGTGAGCGAACGCAGCATGGGGCTTGGCCTGCGCGCGCTACGCCGCGTGGCGGGGACCGAGCTGATCGATCGCCTTGGGGCGCGCGCCCCGACCGAGCGCCTGCTCTATCGCGCCACGCGCAACGGCTTTCGCGCCGCCGGCACCGCCGCGCGCACGTTCAAGGGCGCCCGGCGAAACGGCAGCCCAGCACGGCTGAGGCCCGCGGGCGACACGGGCGTGTTCGACCTCACGCCGACCGACGAGCAGCAGATGCTCAAGGAAAGCGTCGGCGCCTTCGCGCAGGAGCGGCTGCGGCCGGCCGCCCCGGCCGCGGACGTCGATTGCGCGCCGCCTGCCGACGTGCTCAAGCAGGCAGGCGAACTCGGGCTGGCGATGCTCGGCGTGCCCGAAGAGCTCGGCGGCGTGTCCAGCGAGCGCTCGACGGTCACGTCGGTGCTCGTCGCCGAGGCGCTCGCGCAAGGCGACATGGGGCTTGCGGCGGCGGCGCTCGCGCCGGCGTCGGTTGCGAGCGCGCTCGGCCTGTGGGGCGACGACGAGCAGCAGGCGACCTACCTGCCGGCGCTCGTCGGCGACGAGGCCCCGGCGGCCGCGATCGCGCTGCAGGAGCGCCTGGCGCTGTTCGACCCGCACCGCTTGCGCACGACCGCTCGGCGCGATGGCGGCGACTACGTGCTCGCTGGTGCCAAGGTGCTCGTGCCGCGTGCTGTCGAAGCGAGCCTGCTGCTCGTCGCCGCGACCATCGCCGACGCCGGACCTGCGCTGTTCATCGTCGAGGCCGCGAGCGCGGGCGTGCTGGCCAAGACCGCCCCCGGTATGGGGGTGCGGGCGGCGGGCACCGGCGAGCTGCGGCTCGAGGATGTTCGCGTGCCTGCCACGGCGCTGCTGGGCGGCGGCGATCCCGACGTCTATCGCGAGTGCGTGCGCAGGGCCCGGCTTGCCTGGTGTGCGCTTGTGCTCGGCACCGCTCGCGCGGTGCTCGACTACGTGATCCCCTACGTCAACGAGCGTCAGGCCTTCGGCGAACCGATCAGCCACCGTCAGGCGGTCGCCTTCGCGGTGGCCGACATGGCCGTCGAGCTGGAGGGCGTGCGCCTTCTGACGCTTCGCGCCGCCGCGCGCGCCGACGCGGGCAAGGACTTCGCGCGCGAGGTCGCGCTCGCGCGCTCGCTGTGCATCGAGAAGGGGACCCGCATCGGCTCAGAAGGCGTGCAGCTGCTCGGCGGTCACGGCTATGTGACCGAGCATCCCGTGGAGCGCTGGTATCGCGACCTGCAGGCGGTGGGCGTGTTCGAGGGCGCCCTGCTGGTGTGAGCGCGCCGGCCGCGAGGAGCCAAGAGGATGATCAACCTGGAGATCCCGCGCAAGTTCGCTCCGCTCGTCGGCCAGGCCCACCAGATCGCGCGCGAGGTGTTCCGCCCGATCTCGCGCAAGTACGACGCCGCCGAGCACACCTACCCGAAGGAGCTCGACATGCTCGCGGCGATGATCGACGGGGCAAACGACGCCGGCCGATCCGGGGGCTCGGGCGCGGCCGGGGTGCGGCGCGGCAACGGGGACGAGGGCCGAGTGCGCAACGGCTCGAACATGTCGACGGTGCTGGGGATCATCGAGCTGTGCTGGGGGGACGTCGGGCTGCTGCTGTCGATGCCCCGCCAGGGCCTTGGCAACAGCGCGATCGCGTCGGTGGCAAACGAGGAGCAGCGTCAGCGCTTTGCGGGCATGTGGGCGGCGATGGCGATCACCGAGCCCGAGGCGGGCTCCGATTCCGCGGCCATCCGCACGACCGCGGTGCTCGACGAGGAGACCGGGGACTATGTGCTCAACGGTGAGAAGATCTTCGTCACGTCAGGCGATCGCGCCGACCTGATCGTCGTGTGGGCGACGCTCGACCGCTCGCTCGGGCGCGCCGCGATCAAGTCGTTCGTCGTCGAGCGCGACAATCCCGGTCTGCATCTGGAGCGCCTGGAGCACAAGCTCGGCATCCGCGCATCGGACACGGCCGACTTTCGCCTCGTCGACTGCCGGGTGCCCAAGGAGAACCTGCTCGGCTCTCCCGAGGTCGACGTCAAGCGCGGCTTTGCGGGCGTGATGCAGACCTTCGACAACACGCGCCCGCTCGTCGCGGCGATGGCGGTCGGGCTGACTCGGGCCTGCCTGGAGGAGACCGAGCGGGTGCTGGGCGAGGCAGGGCTGGAGGTCGACCACGAGGCTGCGCCGGCGACTCAGAGCGCGGCGGCTGCGGAGCTGCTGTCGATGCAGGCCGACTTTGAAGCCGCGCGGCTGCTGACGCTGCAGGCAGCGTGGATGGCAGACAACGGCAAGCCCAACTCGCTACAGGCCTCCATGGCGAAGGCCAAGGCAGGGCGCACGTGCGTGGACGTCGCGATGCGCTGCGTGCGCCTGTGCGGCTCGCTCGGCTACGGGCAGGAGCTGCTGCTCGAGAAGTGGGCGCGGGACGCGAAGATCCTCGACCTGTTCGAGGGGACTCAGCAGATCCAGCTTTTGATCATTGCGCGCCAGCTGCTAGGCAAGACGTCGGCCGAGCTGCGCTAGCCTAGGCCGCTCTGCGCCTGTAGCTCAGCTGGATAGAGCGTCGGTCTACGGAACCGAAGGTCGGGGGTTCGAATCCCTCCAGGCGCGCCTGCAAAAACCGCATGACCAAGCCATTTTCGGCTTGCTCTGCTTGACGTGCACAGAGGCGTCGAGACGGTGGGTACCGCCTATGGGTAGCACCTGGCCGTGCGCAGAGCGATTTGGCCGGGGGAGCGACGGTCCCTATCGCACCCCTGCTGACCCTGCCTGGCAGAGGCGTGCAAACAGGCCGTGAGGCACGTCTGCCCGGTGCGCGACGGGACAGCACGCGCGCCGTCGCGAAGGTGCCCGCTTGGAGACCAGCGGGTTCGCATGAAGGGACCAGGGGGTCCGGCCCGTGTGGCAGGCGAGGAGGCCGCTGATGCAGTCGTCAGCTGCGATCAGGGAGCGCCGCTTGACTTAGAGCGCGCTCTAAGGCATATCGTCAAGGCATGGTCGCTGCGGAATCCCTACCCCGTGCCCTGAGCGTCGCCGAGGCCGCAGAAGCAGCCGGCCTGAGCCCTCACACCCTGCGCTACTACGAGCGCGCTGGTCTGCTGGAGCCCGTGAGCCGCAATGGAAGCGGCCATCGCCGCTACAACGCCGCGGACCTCGAGCGGATCAACTTCCTCACGAAGCTGCGTGGGACGGGGATGCCCATTCGAGATGTGCGTCGCTACGCGGCGTTGATGCGGGCAGGCGAGGTGACGAACGAGCAGCGCCTGGCGCTTCTCGAGGCGCATCGGGAGACCGTCGTGGCCAAGCTCGAGACGACCGTCAAGAACCTCGAGCTGATCGATTGGAAGATCAACTTCTACAGGGAAAGGCTCAAACGAACATGAGGCAGCGCAAGCTTGCAGACCTCGAGGTATCCGCGATCGGGCTGGGATGCATGGGCATGTCGGCGTTCTATGGCTCGGCCGATGAAGATGAGGGCATCAAGACCATCCAGCGTGCGCTCGAGCTGGGCGTGAACTTCATCGACACCGCTCAGCTATACGGTCCGCTGACCAACGAGATGCTGGTCGGACGCGCGATCAAGGGTCATCGCGACGAGTACGTGATCGCCACGAAGTTCGCTCGGCGGACCGATTCGGCGACACCGGGCGACCTCTCGACGATCGGCGCCCTCGACGGCTCGGCCGAGCACGTGCTGAGCTCGATCGAGGGATCGCTCGAGCGCCTCGGGACCGCCTACATCGACCTCTACTACCAGCATCGCGTCGATCCGCGAGTCCCGATCGAGGAGACCGTGGGAGCGATGGCCGAGCTGGTGAGCGCCGGCAAGGTCCGCCACATCGGTCTGAGCGAGGCGGCGCCGGAGACGATCCGCCGCGCGAACGCCGTTCATCCGATCACGGCCGTGCAGACCGAGTATTCGTTGTGGACGCGTGACCCGGAGGCCGAGGTCCTTCCCACCTGCCGCGAGCTCGGAATCGGGTTCGTACCCTACTCGCCACTCGGACGCGGCTTCCTCGCCGGTCGCTTCAGCTCTCCCGAAGAGCTCGAGGAGAACGACTTCCGCCGTTATGGCCCTCGCTTCACGGGAGAGAACCTCGAGGCGAATCTGGTACTAGCCGCCAAGGTCAAGGAGATCGCCGCCGAGAAGGGCGTGGCCCCGGCGCAGCTGGCGATCGCGTGGGTGCTGGCACAGGGGGAGGATCTGGTCCCGATCCCGGGCACCAAGCGCCGCTCCTATCTCGAGCAGAACGCAGCTTCGGTCGAGGTCGAGCTCACCGAGGAAGAGCTGAGACGCATCGACGCCGAGCTCCCGGCGCCGGCGGGCGAGCGCTACGACGAGTACGGAATGGCGAGCGTGAACCTCTGAGCGAAGGCGGTATCGCCGCGAAGGCGGTATCGCCAGTCGCTTGAAACCAGCGGCGGTGTCGATCACCTGACCTCTGTTCGGGCGCCCGCGCGCAGCTCGACGCAAACGAGGCCCAGGGAAATGCCCGGGCCTCGCTTTTCGGTTTGCCGGTCGGGGAGTGGGGCTGGATCAGGGTCGATCGCTCGTGGTCCAGGACGCGCTCACCGCGACGAGTGCTCCCAGCTAGACGGCAGGGTCACGCGAGCCACCTCGCCGCTCAGGCCGTCCTTTCCACCGGTCGCGGGCAGGACGCCGAGGTTTGACACGTAAACCGAGCCGTCGGGCGCGGCCGCGATGCCGGTCGGGAACTCGAGGCCCGTCGAGGCGAGCGTGGTCTGCGTGCCGTTGCGCTGCACGCCGATGATCGCGCCCGGGGCGGGCGGTTCGGTCCCGCTCGAGAACGCGTTGTTAAGGCCCTTTTGGTCGATCTCCAGCACGAGCAGCCGGCCGGAGCGATCGAACGTGATGTCGCCGATGGCCGTAAAGCCGCTGGCGACCACCGTCGGCGCCTGGCCCGGGACGACGCGGAACACACTGGACGTGCCGGGGTTGAACGGCACGCCGCCGAGCTCGCCCACGTACAGGGCACCATCGGGTCCGACCGCTACCCCGGTAGGCACCGGCTGGGCCTCGACCGGGACGGGGGTCTTCTGCGTCGGCCCGAGCGTTTCAGGAGCCGCGACCTCGGGGATCGTCGGAAAGACCGCGAGCACCGAGATCGCCCCCGTGTGGCTGACGTACAGCAGGTCGTTACCGCCCGCGTCGGCGACGGCGAAGCCGCCGTGGTAGGGCACGAACGAGTACGGGTCGCTGTTGATCGCCGACTCGAGTCCCAGTTCGACGCCCGTCCCCGCTCCTTTGTCGGGGTTGTTGGCGGCTTCGAACGGGCCGAAGCTGGCGAGCACGTTGGGAGAGCCGCCCGACGGGAAGGCGACGAGGTCGCCGAGCAGAGCCCCGCCTGGGCCGAAGGGCTGTTCGCCGGTCGTGGAGCTGATGCCGGTGTCCTGGAAGAGGACGTTCAGGCCGCCGTGTTCGAGGCGCGCCTCGACGGGGCCTGCAGCAATACCGGAGCCTGTACCACCTGCTGGTGGTTCGCCCACCGACGGCAGGTCCCCGAGCAGGGTCGAGACGCGCCCGCCAGGCGTCACCTCGTCGATCGCGCCGGAGGTGTCCAGGCACGAGGGCTGGGTCCCGCTCGTGCAGGTCGGCGGCACGACGCCGTCGCCCGACAGCGCGACGATCAGGTTGCCCCATGGGTCGACGGTCAGCTTCTTGGGCTGGTTGAGCCCGGTCGCGATCACCCGCACCGTGCCCTGTTCTTCGGGCTGGGCGTGGAAATGGTGGCGGCGGCCGTGTTGTCCGAACAGGCTCGGTCGTTCGCCGTAGGTGCTGCCGCCGTAAGAGGAGCCGGCCTTTCCGCCCTTCGAGCCGCTGCCCTGGGACCCGCTCGCCGGGAGAGCGGCGAAGGCGGCTGTCGACGCGATCGCAGCGACGGCGAGGAGCGCCGCCATGGTCACGCGGCGGATCGGGCCAAACCGGCTCGTGAGGGCTGGAAAACGCCCGCGCATCCGTCCGTTGGCTGCATGGTCGGCCGCGGCGGGAATGGCATATCTGGTGCGCATGTCTCTCTCCTTGGTCGTGGCACACGGATGAAACGGCACGGCGGCTATACCCTCGTTGCCGCCGCCTGAAAACGTGGCCGTAGGACGACGCGGATCGCCGGCGCTGACCAGCGCAGCGCACAGGCTACAGGCTTGCCCGCGGCCAGCGTGCACTACGGCGCCACCAGCCGTGGCTACTGGCGGAAGGTGACGGTGGCGAAGGCCTTGGAGGATCCGTGCCCCCTGTGCGCGACGAACCCGACTCGCAGCGTGAGGCGCATCTGCTTGGAGCCGCGCCTGCGCGCAATGCCCGCGCTGGTCAGCTGGACCGTGAGCCTGACCTTGCCAGCCTTGCCGACGCGGCGCTCGAGCGTATGCACGTCGCGCCCGCTCACGCTCAGGCGGCCGGCTTCCGGGGCGAGCACGGTGAGGATCGCCTTGTCGCCCGAGGTCCGGTGCGAGATGATTTCCACCGGGCAGCCCGAGACGGTGATCTTGGACTTGCTGTTGATCCTTGCGCCGCTCTGCGCGATCAGGGTCGTGGGGGCATACAGCGTCGTGCGGCAGAGGTTGGCGTTGGCTGCGAGCAGCGAGCGCGGGCCGACCGGCAGCGAGACCGTCGCACTCGTGATCGGCGCGTCGGGCAGCGTTTCGAATTTCGAGGAGGTGATGCCGGCCTTGATCTGGGTGTGGCCGACAAGCACCACCTCGACTCCGTCGCCACGCAGCACAAGGTCCAGGTCGGGGAAGCCCCCACCGCCGTGGGACACCAGATATGCGGGCCCTGTGAGCTTGCCCGGGAGCACGGGCGTGACCACCGTCGCCGTCCCCACCTGCGCGGTCGTCGGGCATGTGCCCGGCGGGGTGCCGGCTTCGAACCGCGCGGCCGGGCAGGCCTTCTGCAGCGTCGTCAGGCGCGAGGGGAGCTGCTTGGGCAGCGACACGAGCACCTGGCGGATGTTGGCCTGGTGGACGCCCTGGGTGATCCTCGTTTCCAGGCTCACCCCGTTGGCTTTGGTCGCGTGCGCGCCCGTCGATACCGCGAAG
>Ga0187783_10000656_pt1 | contig 25085 bp, 21 predicted proteins | sample 1015_SJ02_MP02_2_FD_132471 | JGI IMG/M metagenome (GOLD analysis project Ga0187783, IMG submission 132471) | Tropical peat soil microbial communities from peatlands in Department of Meta, Colombia - 1015_SJ02_MP02_20_MG | ecosystem: Environmental > Terrestrial > Soil > Wetlands > Peat | place...
CGCGCGTGTAGATCGAAGCGGATAGCCCGTAATTGACGCCGTTGGCGATCTCGATTGCTTCGTCGAAGCTGCCAAACGGAATCACGGCGACCACCGGGCCGAAGATTTCCTCCTGGCAGATCCGCATCGTTCCGTTGCAATCGATGAAAACCGTCGGCTCGTGAAACCATCCTCTTGCATGCGGGCCCGTTTCCAACCGGTGCCCGCCCGTGCTCAGCTTCGCTCCTTCGGACTTTCCGATCTCGACGTAACGCATCACCGTTTTCAGCTGCTGTTCGTTGATGCAGGGACCCATCTGTGTCGCAGGGTCAAGCCCGTCGCCTACTTTGAGCGTTTTCACCTGCGCGACGAACCTCTGGATGAAATCCCCGTACACCCTATTATGGACGGCCACACGGCTGGCCGCCGTGCAACGCTGTCCGGTGGTACCAAAGCCACCCCAAACCGCGCCCTCCACCGCCAGCTCGAGGTTGGCATCGTCCATGACGATAATGATGTTCTTGCCGCCCATTTCGAGATGGCACTTCTTAAAGGTCGGGGCGCACGCCACACTCACGATGCGCCCGACCTCGGTTGAGCCCGTGAAACTCACCAGGTTGACGCCGGCATGATCGAGAAGCGGCGCGCCGGCCTGCGGGCCGTCACCGAAGATCACGTTCAGCACCCCCGGCGGCAGTCCGGCCTCCTCGAGCGCTTGTACGAGATTGTGGGTTGACAGCGGCGTGTCTTCGGCCGGTTTCAACACGACCGTATTTCCGCAGATCAGCGCAGGCATCACTTTCCAGGACGGGATGGCCATCGGAAAATTCCACGGAGTAATCATTCCCGCGACACCCACGGGCGCCCGCACGGCCATCGCGAATTTGCTCGGCAGTTCAGACGGCGTAACATGCCCGAACTGGCGGCGACCTTCCCCAGCCATCAAGTACGTCATGTCGATGGCTTCCTGCACGTCGCCGCGGGTTTCCGGCAGAATCTTGCCCATTTCGCGCGTCATATCACGCGCGTAGTCTTCCTTGCGCTCCTCAAGAATTTCTGCCGCGTGAAACAGAATCTCCGCACGCTTGGGCGCAGGCACCAGTCGCCAGCTCTGGAAGGCGGCTTGCGCGGAGTCAATCGCATCCCGAACATCTTCCGCCGTTGACGCGGGGAACATTCCAATCAGCTCCTGGTGATTGGCGGGATTGCGATTCTCAATGGCCTTGCCGCCGCGCGCTTGAACCCACGCTCCGTTGATGTAGTTCTTGAAGACGGTGGGAGCAAATCCGGTGGCCATGGACAACCTCCTGTGTTCGAGGTTAGCAACTGCGGGGCGAAGGCGTCAACGCCGTCAGAGACTGATTTGAGGCCGAGCCGCTACTTCGGCTCGGGTTTTGTGTCGGGAGGAGCAATATTCGGGACCCCACTGGGGGACGTAGCTGTCGCTGGCGTTTGCGGGTTGGACGTTGAGGTCGGCGAGCAGCAACCAACTGCCGGCGCCGATACAGGCGTGGAGCCCGAACAGCAACCGGGAACAACTGGCTTCGGTGCACCGACACCTGCAATGTCAGAGCCAAGCCCAAGCTTCTGCAGTGTCGGGGCGTCCAGTTTTCCGCTGGAATCGAGGCCATTGGCCGACTGAAACTTCTCGAGCGCGGCGACGGTACTGGAATCGAGTTTGCCGGTTGGGTCGCCCTGATAGTAGCCCTCTCGCGCAAGCGCCGACTGAATTTCGGAGATGCGGTCGGGCGTGGGCGCCTTCTGCCCCGGGGGCTGATGCTTGGCAGAACGCTTGTGTTTGTGGCTGGTGGCCTTCGGCTGAGGAGAAGCCGAAGAGGACGCGGACGCAGTCGACTGACCGGCACGTGTCGCACCAGCAGCGCCCGAAGTGAGGAGCCCTACCAACGCGAAAGACGCGCCGACAATTCGCCTTCTCATCAAAATCGTCACCTTTTTGATCGACGATAAATCAATTCATTTGCCGCTGGTGAAACCCGTAATTCAATTATCCGGATTCTCCCGAACGACTCAAGCCAGGAGCTTCGAAGTAGCACCTATGAGACACCGCGCAAAACGGTCGCGCTTTAGGCCTTTCGCGCCAACGCAAAAGCTCGAACGATCTTCACGACGATGAACCCAATGACGACGTACCACAGAAAACTGACGGCGATGAGGGAAAGTAGATAAACGAGCGACTGGGCCCGCGGCAGATCGCTCTGAACAGCGCCCGCCAAGATCGCGCCCGCGATCGAGCCCGGCAACAGGCCCGTGTACCAGCCGACCTGCCCCCCGTCCGGATGCATCACCAACACGATCAGCGCCGCGATTCCCAGCAGGAGTGCCGCCACAACCAACGCCCAGATCCAGTCGCGGGACCCCTGGGTCATGCGAAGCAGCCGGTCCTCGCGCCGAAGCTGCGCAGTCGACCGCCCCAATCGGCAGCCAGGTTACTGGACACGAACGCCTGCACTCCGCATCTGGTCTTCGGTCGCGCTCAGGTCGCTTTCGAGCGCGCTCTGTTGGCCGCGAAGATTCTCGAGCAAGTTCGTCGTCATGTTGCCGCCCCAGCGTGCATTGGCCGGGAGCAAGGTTGCTCCCTGGGAGGCAACGTCGTCATGCATGGCAACGATCGTCTGTTGCGTATCCGCGAGCTGATCGGAAAGGCTCTCGTAGCGCTCGACGAGCGCCTTTTCCTGCTGTTCTGGCGTCAAGGGAGTCTCGGCGCTCACCCGCCCGCGACCCTCGACCAAGATTCCGGCAGGCAGACCATTCTCGAACGCTGTATTGCCGAGCGCGTCGATCTGCTCGAGGATCTCCTGACGACGCCCCTCGAGTTGTGCAATCAAATTATCGGTGGTGATACCCTCGCAAGGTGCCACGATGTTGAGTCCGGTTGGCAACCCCGTGCTTGTGGCGCGAAACTCACGCAGTTCGGATGCTTGGTTTGAGATGCTCTCCAGCTCAGTTTCGAGCGCGGCGAGCTGCTGCGAGTACCACCGCGGATCCTGCTCGGGCGGAAGCGGGGCTGACGCCGCACGGACGGTCGCTGCTGCTGGTGCTACCGGAGCCGTTTGCGCCGTCGCGCGGGCCGGCTCAAACCGCGGGCCGAGCGCCTCGACGTCTTCATTCGTCCACACCTTGACCTGACGGTCGGGTTTGGGATCGGGCGAGGCGGGCGTGTTCGTGCCACCGGCCACAGCAAAAGTGGGAAGGATGAGCAACAAGCTTGCGGAGCATAGCGAACGCAAAGTGACGAGGATCTCCATGGCCGTGACTCCTCAATCTGAAACTGAATTTCGCGGGGAGCCGCAGTATGACACGGCAAACGACACGCTGGCAAGCGGACCAACGCGTGCCACCGCACCAAAACCGACGCGCTACGGTTTGGCCGGAACGGTGCCCGCAAGGAATAACGTCAGCACCCGATCGGCGTCGGAATGCCGCGCAATCCGGAACAGAACGTCGCTTCCGGGCTTGAGTTTCGCCATCTGCGCGCGGTAGTCGGCTATCGAGTTAACCGAGACGTGATTGATCTCAACAATCACGTCGCCGCGCGTGAATCCGATGTCCTCCGCGAAACTGGCCGGATCCACCTGTGTGATCACCGCGCCGCTCAGCCTTCCCATACCGAGCTTGTGTGCCAGATCGGGAGTCAGTTCTTCGGCGTGCAGTCCGAACTGCCCCGGTTCTGCGGATTGATCCGGCTGCTCTTCGTTGTCTTGCGCAGATTGTGGGAATATTTTGGCGCGATCCGCCACGGTGAGGGTGACGTCCTTCACTTCCTTGTTGCGGACGTAATGCAGCTCCACCGACTGGCCGATCGGGGTCTGCGCGATCGGATTCACCAGGTCAGCACCGGTGTGCACGGGACGGCCGTTCACATCGGTGATGACGTCGCCGGCTTGCAAGCCGGCCTTGTCCGCCGGGCTGCCCGGCTCGACCGCTTCAATAACGATCCCATAGGGGGCTCCGAGTTCCTTCATCAAGACCGGATTATTGCTGTTTTCCTCCTGAAAGGTGACGCCGATGGAACCCCGCACCACCTTCCCGGTGGTGATCAACTGGTTGTACACCGAGATCGCCGCATTGGAGGGCAGCGCAAATCCGACGCCTTCGAATCCTCGGCTGCCCGTGTAGATCGCCGTGTTGATCCCGATCACCTCACCGGCCATACTGACCAGCGGCCCGCCGGAATTGCCTGGGTTGATCGCCGCGTCGGTCTGGATGAAGCGCTGGAACTGGTGGCCGACGTTCGAGCGATCCTTGGCACTGACGATGCCGGCGGTGACCGTTGAGTTCAGACCAAAGGGGCTGCCGAAAGCGAGAACCCAGTCGCCCACTTGCACGCCATCGGAGTTGCCGAGCCTGGCCACGGGAAGCTCGTGATCTGCGTCGATCTTAATCACGGCAATATCGGTGTCCTTATCAGTGCCGATGACGCGGCCGCTGTAGTGATGGCCGTCGCCGTCCAGAGTCACCTGAATCTTGGTCGCCTCATCGATCACGTGGTCGTTGGTCAGAATGAAACCCTTTTTGTCCACGATGACGCCGGAGCCCAGGCTGCGCTCCGCGTCTGGAGCATCCTCGGGTGAGTCAAAAAAGCGATCAAAAAAATCCTGGAAGGGATCTCCCTGCCCGCGGGGATTCCGACTGCCAGCCTTGGGCTTCTCAATGACCTGCGTCGTTGAAATATTCACGACCGCTGGACCGAGGCTCTTGCTGATCGTCGCAAAGGCGCTTGAAAGGCTGACCGGGTCCGGTACGACCAGCAGCGATGCACCGTTGGGCCCTTGCGCGTGCGTGGCGAGTGCGCGGCCGGAAATCACACTGCCGATGAGGATACCAATACACAGCGTGATCGTTGCGAGAAGGGACGCGAAAGCCTTGCGGTGCCTAACCCAGCTCCACAGCTCGCGAAATTGGACTCCCATCCTCGTGCTCCTTGGGCCGACGCCCGGAAAACGGTTTTCAGTATAACACCCATTCCCGCGCCGCAAGACGGGGTTCCCGCCTCGATTTGCCGCCGCCGCAACGGCAAACCGGCGCATTTGCCAACGACGGGGGTCCGGAGTAGAGTTTCTGCCTCTTCGGCGCTCTCGGCGCCCCTTGCGGGTGGGAGGAGGAGATTAGCCAGAATGAAAGTTGAATTCGGCGTCATCGACCACCTCGACAGACAGAACAAGCCGATCTGCGAAACCTACGACAGCCGGCTGAAGTTGCTGGAACGCTACGATGAAGCGGGTTTCACTACCTACCATCTCACCGAGCACCATTTCACGCCGCTGGGGCTGGCGCCTTCGCCGCTGGTCTTTCTGGCTGCGGCCTCGCGCATCACGCGAAACATTCGGTTTGCTCCTCTGGTGCTGATCGCCACGCTTTACAACCCGCTGCGGTTGGCTGCCGAAATCTGCATGCTCGATCACCTCACGCACGGCCGGCTCGAGGTCGGCACAGGACGAGGAGTCTCCAGCGTGGAGCTCGGTTTCTACAACGTCACCGAACAGGAAGCCCCGGCCCTCTATGGTGAGGCGATGGCGGTGCTGACGGCCGCACTCACGCAGGACGTCGTCGACTATCACGGCAAGTACTTCAACTTCACGAATGTGCCGATCGAACTAAAGCCCCTGCAGCGGCCACACCCCCCGATGTGGTACGCGACGAACAGCCCCGACAGTGCCAAACACGTGGGACGGCAGAACGTCAATTTGGCCTCGCTTCTGGCGGCACCCGAGGCGCGAGCCGTGATCGACGCGTTCAAGGACTCATGGAATCGAGCTCACGGCGATACGGGTGGGAAAATGCCCAAGGCCGGCATCGCGCGAAATGTTTATGTGGCGGAAACCGATCGCGAGGCCGAAGAGCGCGGAAAATTTGGTTCCAAGGGCTTCTACGAGAGCCTTGTTTATCTCTGGCGCAAATACAACGTTTCACACGCGAGTCTTGAAGAGGTGATCCGCGCCGGCGGTTCGACGCTCATCACCGGAACGCCTGAAACCGTTCGCGCCCGAATCGAGCAGGAACTGGAGCAAAGCGGCGCCAATTATGTCATCGTGCGTTTTGCTTACGGCAACCTCACGCACGAAGAGAGCATGCGCTCGCTCGAGCTTTTTGCCAGCGAAGTGCTGCCCCACTTTCAGAAATAGGCGGCATCACATGGTCAGTGCGCGGCAACTTCAAGTCCTGTTACGCAAATCTGCCGGCGGCGATGGCTCTGATGGCTCGGTCGCGCAGGGCGGCTGTGCGGAACAGGAGCGCCTACGCGCACGCCAAACCAAGGCAATACACATGGCTAGAAGCAAGAACGTCACCGCACCCAAGGCGAAAGATTGGGAAGGTGGTGGACGCGGCTGGGCTGTTGAATCGATCCAGTTGAAAGCAGGCTCGGCGAGCAGACTCTGCGCAGGCGCGGTAGAACGGGGCAAAAGCGGCTGAGGGGAAGGCGTTTCAGATTTGGCTTGATTTCCGAGCGGCGGAAGGTCTCCGGTTCCAGAAACCTCAAACGCTGGCCCATCGCCAGCCGCTAGGTGGTTGGCTGCTCGGACCTGATAGCGACTGCGGTCAACGGCGAGAATCTCGAAGGCGGGGGAGCGCGATAAGAATTGCATGGTCGGCGGAATCATGATTGCCAACTGCTCGAGCCGATAGCGGTGTCTTACGTGAAACGCGGCATGGCCGTCGTAGGGGAGGTCGTAGTTGAAGGCGAACTTGGTTGCTCCGGGCCTCAAGGGAAAATTCACGGTCCAGTGTCCAGGTTCGTCAGGCACGGGCGTCGCAGAAATTATCGTGCCCAGATTCTCTGGACCTGCCGCAAAAACAGAATCCATCAGCGCATGGGCCGGTAAATACGCCTCAAAGGTCCGCTTGCCAACTTCCGTCACCGGTGGGTTGGAGTCGTTCCTGACTTCGTACAGGTCGGAAACGTGAAGCAGTTTCCCAGTCGTTGCGGCTCGGAGGATTTCGATACTTCCGGTTATGTTCCCGACTCGGAGCGCTGCGTCGAACACCTGGATCGAGAACGCGTCGCCGGCCGAAGCCTGCTGATCATAGCTGACGCCTTGGTGAAACACGCGCACCAGGTAGGGTTTGTTTGGGTATTCGACAGCGAGGGTAAACATCCCCTGAGCGTCCGTCTTCGCTCGTGCCTCCTCCTCGAACCCCTGCTCTTGCCGAAGCAGGATGACCTCATCGCCAGCGGCGGGTTCCCTCCGACTTTGATTGAGAACGGAGCCGGTTATCTGGTTCGCTCCCTGTCCGAAGGCAGAGCATGAAAATAGCGTCAAGGCGCAGAGCAATCTCCGCACACAGAAACCCTCGCCGAGCAGGGGGAGGTTCGTCATTCAATTACCCGAGTCTTCGATGCGGGTGTCGGCGGGCGGGGCGCTTGTCCAAACATGATGCCGGTCTCTACCTCAAGCGCCTGTCCGTCACGCAGGTACGGTCTCGCCCGCCACTGCGAGAGGGCATCGGTTATGGCTCGTGCCTGATCCGGAAAAGCACTGAGAACATGAATGTGTCTGACCTTTCCTTCTCTATCGAAAATGATTCGGACCGGAACCGGATTGAATCTGCGCTCGGCGAAGACGGGAGCCACTTTCTTGATCACGTTTTCCCCGATCGCGTAGTCCTTGACACACACAGGGGCATCGCCCCCGCCCGTTCCCGAGGTGAGGTCGGCCTCTGGCGGCAAGGTCATCTTGTTCATCTGTTGAATGAGAGCCTCCGCCAGCTCCGTGTCGCGGCTGGTAAAGACGAATTCGACCGCGTGGCAGCGGATCTCGGTCGCCAGCACACGCCAATGGAGCGCGGCCGCGGGTGAACCGTAGTCCAAGCGGACGAAGGAACGGCCGGAGATGCGGATCTCGGTCGGCGGCTGTTCCACCTGGTATCCAGCTTGCAGATTTTCCTCTGTGTAACGGATCATCTCTAGCGCATTTTGAGCCGGCGTCAGGTTGAAAAAAAGGTCCTGGGCCGCGATCAGAATGGTCCCTTGCGTTGCCCCCTTGAATGTATCCGCAGGTCTGATCTGTGCAAGGACGTAGTAGCCGCTGTCGGAGGGAGGCGGGCCGCTGTACTTCTCCGCCCAATCCGAGGAGAGAGGGTAGGTCAGGCCAAAATACGCGTTCCTGTAGGCATCGTTGATGACCTTCCCACCCTCCGGCACAGCAGTGAGTGGGTCGCTGGCACTCGACCAAGCGCCTTTCACAAGGAGCACGCCGGTCGGCAGCTTTTTCGGCTGCGTACTGTCAGCCAAGTCCTCGCTCTGAGGCGTCCCCTGTGCGCTGGCGAGCAGCAAGAGAGACAGACCCCAAAAACACCAGAATCTGGTCGGCATATTCGGAGGGCCTTGTTCTTTAGGCGCTATGGTATGGGTGGGGCATTCGTGCCCCGCCCCGAAGGGTTGCTTACAGCGAGCGCAAGAAGTTCAGCAGATCCTGCTGCTGCTCGGCCGACAATGTGTCGAAGTTCTCCTCCACCAGCGTGGCTTCCGAGCCGCTGCTGGCATGTTCCTCGATGGCCGTCAGCAGATTCGTCGTGCGACCATCGTGCAAGAAAAAGATGCGTTGACCCAAGCCCCAAAGCGGCGCGGTGCGAAACTGATCGCCGCCGGCACCCCCTTGGGACACGTTGTCTGCCAGGCCTGTCCCCATGTGATGGATCTCGAAATCGGAGAATGCACTCACGGCCGACTTTCCCAGCGAGGGCGTGAAGGCGGAAGGCTGTGTGGAGTTGATCGTGGGGGTGTGGCAAGTGGCGCAACCAATGGAGCTAAATAGGGCCTTCCCCCGGGCGATGGAAGCCGGGCCGCCGGGTGAGGTCGGCGAAGGCACGGGCGGTGCGAGCAGCCGCATGAACATGGCAAATGCCACGACATCGCTGGGTATGGAAGCATACTGTGCCGACGGTAAGCCGCTGGCGGTCGGTGCAAAGTTGGTTGTGTCCTCAGGGTATCCGGTTCCACCGAGGTTCAGGCAGTTTGCGGGAAGGCCGCTCCCCTGTTGGTCTTCCTCCGGGAGCGGCCGGTCTTGCGGGAAAATCTCGTTGGAGATGCCCATTTCTACGTTGTAGGCCTCGCCCGCAAACATCTCCAGCGACTTGTTCTGCGCCTTCCAGCCGAACCGGGAAATCGTCCCATCGTTGCCGCTGTGATTGAAGGTACCGCTGACGCCAAAACTGTTCCCCGCGGCAGCCGTTTTGACAGCAATCAAGGTAGAGTCATCAATGTTTTCAATTAGGCCCGCACCAAAGACCGGGGTGGGAATCCGGAAGATAATATCGTTGCTCTCCTGAGCGCTCGAGAAGTTAGGTTGTTCCAAGCTACAACTGCCGGCGTCAACCCGGCCAGATACGGTGAACAGGTCTTCCACTCCGCCGTTGGGCGCACTGGTGTTCGGGCTGCCGCTCTCGTCGAGGAAGAACGGGAAGCGCGCCTCGCGGGTCGGGCCTTTGGCGGTGATGAACGAAGGGATCGTGTTGGTCGACCCGTTGACAATGCCGTTAGCAATGACTTGAGATTGGAGATTGCTGGCGGGGCTCGAGCCCCCAACGCTTGGCTGGGCATGGCAGCCTGAGCATTGGTTTAAGTTGAATCGTGGTCCCAGGCCGTTGTTCGCGCCGTTCGCGACCACTTCGACCGCCTGGAATCGCGCAAGTCCGTTCTCGAAGAATGCCAGTGAGCCAGCGGGGTTGTTCACACCGACCGATTGCAGCGGAAGCGGATTTATAGGAGTGGCGCCTGGCTGGCCGTTAATCGCCCCGGGTCGAACACCCGGGTCGGTCTGCGCCAACGCCATTTCCGGAAACAAGAACGCCAAGACTGCGATCGCCGAGGTGAGCCTGGTGGTTTTCATTTCGCCCTTCCTCATCCGGGAAGCACACTCTTCCCTCCGTTTTGCCATCTCAGCAGCCATCTTCTAGCAATCAGGGGATCGCCGGGCGTGGGCCATTGCTAGATGCGACGTATGTCGAAGGTGACGTCCTTTTATCACCGGCTGCGCAGCGTCTGCAAGGAAAAGTGATTAGCATTAGTGGTCTTTCGTTAGCAATTTGCGCCGTCGCGTCGTTTCCGGTAGCGTGCCGGCGCCTGCTGAAAGCGTCGCCCGAAGGCCCGGACGAAACTGGAAGTATGTTCATATCCAATGCTGTGGCCGATTTCCTTCACACTCAGGTAGCTGTGCACGAGAAGGTGCGCGGCTCGCTGTAGTCTTTGTTCGATTAACCATTCGCCAATGGAAAGGCCGGTCTGGTGTTTGAACAAACGCTGGAGATAAGAGGGGCTCAGGCGCAGTTCGAGGGCCAGATCACGCACGGTAAAGGTGGTCGCGGACTCCACCATCTGTAGGATCTTTCGTACGCGTTCCTCCGGCATGGTGTCGAGGAAGCAGGAACGGGGGTTAGCCGAGTTTGGAACATCTCCATAGAACGTCGTGGCCTTTCCATCGTCCCCTCTGATGGTGTTGACCCGAGCATTCGCAGCGGGCACAGGGGCTTCTTCGAACGCGATCGTCCCGCCGGCTCTGCGAGCGCTGCCCAGCGAAAGCGAGGCGCGGCTTTGAGGGATCGCCGGCTTTATTCTCTCGATACTCATCGCATCTCCTTCCGCGGTCTCACGGCGAACGAGAGGCACATTGTTCGTGCTACCGCGCAGCTCTAGAAGGATTGCGCCCGACATCGCCAGGTTGGTGCCAGGGCCGGTGGGCGACCGGATTCGACGGTTGGGGGAACGAATCTTGCGAGAAAATACCCGTGCGCTCCCGTCCGAGTCAATGTTCGTGAAGTACAGTCTTTGTACAGGCGAAGGAACGGTTCCGATGCGGAACGCCTACACCGGCTTGCGAGCGGCCATCCAGAGGGAGTCGCTCGTCGGCAAACAATCCAGGGCCGGCCGCGCGAGTGGCTCGAACCGAGCATGGCGAAGCGACTCGGTCAGCGTCCGCGCTGTGAAATAGTTGCAATGGCCAGGGATGTGATAACCGCACCAGTCGAGGCCACGGACGTGGCGATTCCAGCTGGCGTAGTTCGGCGTCTTGATCACGGTGATGCCTCCCGGTTTCAGAAGACGATAGGCCGCGCGCAATGCTGCCAGCGGATGCCATTCATGCTCGATGTAACCGAACTGCGTGACCACATCGAAGCTCTCGGCCCCCAACTCACGGTCCGCGACCTCAGTGACGGGACCTTCAAGAATCCGCGCTGACGGTATCCGCTTCCGGCAAATTTCCGCGCTCTGCGGACTGAGCTCGATGCCAGTCACATCGAAATAAGGCGCGGCACGCTCGAGAAACGCCCCTTCGCCACAACCGAAGTCGACAAGTCTGCCTTGGCGCTTCCAGCGCAGGGTTTGCGATAGCATCCGACCGTTGGTATCCGGCCGCAGGGGCCGCAGCAGACGCGAGAAAAACAACATTATGGGCTGCCTCTGTTTTCGGCGCCGAGACTCCTTCGCGTGTTCGCCCGCCCAGTCGTGATCTCGCGCCTGCACATCGTAGGGGAGAAGCCCGGCGATGAACACCATCCCGCAACTAACGCATTCGACAATTTCCCACACGTCCCGACGAAACAAGGGCTTCGGCTCCAGCCGACTACACAGAGGGCACGGACGCGGCATATCGTTCGACGATAGGCTGGCGGCGTTCACGCTTGGGGGCGGGCCATCGGAGTTTCCGATTCTATCACGCGATGAAACCGCCGATGCCGCAGCCAACAGCAACAGAAAAAAACCGGGGAAGATCGTCGCGCAGCCGTCGCTGAGGACGAAGGCTTGCACGAGGACGACACCGACCATCGTACAAGCCAACAAGAGGGCCGCAGACGCCGAGGTTTTGGAATCAACAGCAAGAGCGCGTCAGTCCGTTCGAGAACACCTTGTCTGCTCCAAAATCGAAGAAGGGCAGAGCCAGCAGCCCCTTTCGGATCCAAAGCGTCTGTTTCAGAACTCGATCCTAGACGACCTTCATCGTCCGTCTCCTGCCTGGTGATCCCTCCAGGCGCGAATGCCGCCGGCACTTCCGCCACCGTCGTTCGGCGCATGCGCTGCAGACCGATTCGGCAAATCACGGTAAGATGCAGGCTCCTGTCGATGCCCGGCGCTGCCTCGCGCGTGCGCTCGAGACAGGGATTCTTGGCGAGCTCGGTCCGCCTCGACCAACCACGGGTGGTCTGGCTCCTACACAAATCCGGATCGGGGGATAATCATGAGGTCGATTCGCGTACTTGCTCTCTTTATTTTGGTTGTAAGTTTCGCTCTGCCGTTTGTCACTCCAGCGGAAACCGCCACCCTCAGCAACGGCGACCGCATCACGGGCAGCCTGGCAGATTCTGACGGGAAAGAGCTCACCCTTAAAACATCCTACGCTGGTGATGTCAAAATCCAATGGTCCGCCATCAAGGAGCTGATCGCCGAGAAACCGATCTACGTCACGACCTCCGACAAGAAAACGCTCAAAGGTTCGATCGCGCCGAACGGTCCCAATCTCAGCGTACACACGACCGACGGACAAACCGTCGAGCTGGCCATGGCGAACGTCGTGGCCATTCGTTCACCGGAAGGACAAGCGGCCTACGACCAAAGCCTCCATCCCAGCTGGGACCAGAACTGGAAGGGCAGTGCGACGGTCGGTTTATCCCTAGCGCGTGGCAACAGCGACACGACCAATTTCGACACTGCCTTCACAGCGGACCGAAAGACCATGTCAGACCACATCGGTCTGTACGAATCTTCCCTCTATTCGACGAACGGTCTCCCCGGCGGCGGCGTCACCGCGAACGCGATTCTGGGCGGCGCCCGTTACGACCGCAACATTACGGAGAAACTCTTTGTATTTGTCTCGGCCGATTTCACGCACGACGAGTTGCAGGGGCTCAACATCCGGGAGATTTACAGCGGCGGCCTCGGCTGGCACGTGATCAACCGACCCACGACGATCTTCGACGTGCTCGCCGGCATTAACTACACGCACGAGAGTTATAGCGGCACGCCGGCACCGGGAACCAGCACGAGCCGGAACCTGCCCGGAATCACCGTCGGCGAGGAATTCATGCACAAATTCGCTGCCGCCACCACGCTTACGGAGAACTTCTACTTCTATCCTGACCTGAGCGACCTCAGTCAATACCGGTTTTCTCTCGATGCCAGTGCCGTGACCAAGATCAGCAAATGGTTCGGATGGCAGGTGAGCGTGAGCGACCGTTACGTCACCAATCCGCCCATCGTAAATACGAAGCCGAACGACGTCATCCTGTCGACCGGACTGAATATCGCCTTCGGCCATTGAGGTTCGCACAGGCCCTCGCTTCATAGCCAAAACTGGAACCGTTTTGTCGAAATGCGCCTCGCCGGCCGCGTGGCGCTTGGCTGCTTTTTTTTCTCCCGAGGCGAGGTTGGCGTATCCGATCCGGCCAACCTGGTTTAAAATGAAAAACGCATGGCTTCATCGGGCGCGGCCAATTTCGTACACCTGCATTTGCACACGGATTATTCCCTTCTCGACGGCGCCTGTGAAATCGGCGAACTGACCGCGGAAGCCGCCCGACGTGGAATGCCCGCCGTGGCGGTCACCGACCACGGCAATCTTTTCGCTGCCGCGAATTTCTACCACCAGGCCATGACGCACGGGGTGAAGCCGATCATCGGCTGCGAGGTCTACGTCGCGCCGGACAATCACAAGAATCGTGGTGCCGACGCGGAACGCTCGAACCACCTCGTTTTGCTCTGTGAGAACGAACAGGGGTATCGAAACCTGATCCAGCTCGTGTCCACCGGCTTTCTCGACGGCTTCTATTACAAGCCGCGGGTGGACCATGACCTGCTGGCCCAGCATCGCCAGGGATTGATCGCGCTTTCCGCGTGCCTGCGGGGCGAAGTCGCCGATGCACTGCTCGGGGAGAAATACGACCAGGCGCGAGCCAACGCCTACCGTTTGCGCGATATTTTCGGCAAAGGAAACTTCTTTTTGGAGGTGCAGGATCAGGGTCTTGACATCGAGCCCCGCATCAACCGTGATCTGGTGAAGCTCTCGCGGGAGAGCGGCATTCCGCTGGTGGCCACAAACGACTGCCACTACTTGACCCAGTCCGATGCACATGCGCAGGAGGTGCTCATGTGCATCCAGACGGGCAAAACCATGACTGACAGTCAGCGGATGAGGTTTGCCACCGACCAATTCTATTTCAAGACGGCGGAGGAGATGACGCAGGTCTTTCGCGAGCTACCCGATGCGATCGCGCGCACGGTCGCGATTGCCGACCGCTGCAACGTCAAGATTCAGCGCGTGAGCAACCCCTTCCCTGAGTTCAAGGTGCCGGAAGGCGAGACCACGGATTCCTACTTCGAGAAGGTCGTGCGCGAGGGCTTTGCCGCACGAGTGCCACAGCTGGAGAGGCTCGCGGCGCAGAGTCAGTTGCGGCATCCCCTCGCCGAATACGAACGACGGTTATCGGACGAGATCCGGATGATTCAGAAGATGCGCTTCGCCGGATACTTTCTGATTGTCTGGGATTTCATTCGGTACGCGCGTTCCCAAGGCGTGCCGGTCGGACCCGGGCGCGGATCGGCCGCCGGGAGCCTGGCCAGCTACGCCCTGCAGATCACCGATGTCGATCCGCTGCAGTACGATCTGTTGTTCGAGCGCTTCCTCAACCCCGAGCGCATATCCATGCCTGACATCGACATCGACTTTTGCATGCGGCGGCGCGGGGAAGTGATCGAGTACGTGCACAAGAGGTATGGCGAGAAAAGCGTCGCACAGATCATCACCTTCGGGACCATGGCCGCCAAGGCCGTTCTAAAAGATGTGGGTCGCGCACTCGACATGCCCTATGGGGAAGTCGACAAGATCGCCAAGCTGGTCCCCGCCACCCTCAACATTGAACTCGAGGAGGCCTTGAAGCAAACGCCGCAGCTGGCGTCGCTGCGCAAATCGGACGAGCGCATCAGGGAGCTGGTCGAAGTCGCTTTGCGACTGGAAGGGCTCGCACGGCATGCGTCCACTCATGCGGCAGGCGTCGTGATCTCGCCGCAACCGCTAACCGATATCGTTCCGCTCTACAAATCGAATAAGGAAGAAATCGCTACCCAGTACGACATGAATGCGCTCGAGCGCATTGGGCTGCTGAAGATGGATTTTCTGGGCCTCACGACGCTCACCGTTCTCGATGATGCGGTCCGATTGATCGCGCAGAACCGCGGAGTCGGGATCGATCTGAGCACCCTACCCCTCGCGGACCCCAGCGTGTACACGCTGTTTTCGCGTGGCGACACCACCGGGATCTTCCAGTTTGAATCGCACGGCATGCGCGACATTTTGAAGCGCTATCAGCCGACGCGTTTGGAGGACTTGACCGCCCTCAACGCACTCTACCGCCCCGGGCCGATTCAGGGAGGGATGATTGACGATTTCATCGCGCGGAAACACGGCAAGAAAAAGGTCGCTTACGACTTGCCGGAGCTCGCGGAAATTCTCTCAGAGACCTGGGGCGTGATTTTGTACCAGGAACAGGTAATGCAAATCGCCAACCGCCTGGCCGGTTTTTCACTGGGCGATGCGGACCTTCTGCGCCGCGCCATGGGGAAGAAAAAACCGGAGGAGATGGCCGCGCAGCGCGAGAAATTTCTCACGGGCTGCCATGCGCGCAAAGTTCCCGGGAAAAAGGCGGAAAAGATCTTCGATCTCATGGCCGAATTTGCCGGCTATGGTTTCAACAAATCGCATTCCTGCGCCTATGCCCTGCTCGCCTATCAGACCGCCTGGCTCAAGACGCACTATCCAGTGGAATTCATGGCCGCCATGCTCACATCGGAAACGGGCAACTCCGAGAAGGTCGTAAAGTACATCAACGAAGCCCGCAGCATGGGGATTACGGTGCTTCCGCCGGATGTGAATTCCAGCGACCTGAACTTCACGCCGGTGGGCGACCACATTCGCTTCGGGCTGGCAGCGATCAAGAACGTGGGCGAAAACACCGTGAAAGGAATTTTGGCCGCGCGCCAGACGCTGCGGAGATTCACCAGCTTTTTCCAGTTCTGCGAAGCGGTCGACACACGGCTGCTCAACAAGCGTGTTCTGGAAAGCCTGGTGCGCTCGGGGGCGCTCGACGGCCTCGGCGCGCACCGCGCCCAGATGATGGCGATGATCGATCGGGCGATCGAGCGTGCGCAGAAACTGCAACGAGCCGAGGAGAGCGGCCAGCATGGCCTGTTCGGAGGCCCGGCTGTTGCGGCGCCAGCGGCTCCAGAAGCCCTCGCCGACGTGGACCCCTGGCCCGAGCACGAGCTCTTGGCAGCCGAATACGCGACTCTCGGCTTTTTCATCTCCGGACATCCGTTGGATAAGTACGCGGGACGTTTGCAGGACCTCAAGGCGATCGAACTGGCCGCGATCGAAGGACGGCACAACGGCGAAGAGGTTGTCGTCGCCGGAATCATCGTCCAGGCGCGGCCCATGCGCTCGCGTCGCGGAGCGCCCTGGTCGATTCTCACGCTGCAGGACCGAACCGGCGTTTCCGAGGCGCTGGTCTTTCCGGAGGCCTTCCAGAAGCTCGAGCCGATCCTAAAGCCCGCCACGCCCCTGCTGGTGAAGGGGCGGGTTGCGGTGGAAGACGTCGGAACGCGTGTGATCGTTTCCGACGCGCGCCCGCTTGACCAACTGCGCGAGGCCGGTTCCAACGGCGCGCCCAGCGTCTTGCGCGTGCGCATGAATCGCAACGCCGTTGACACAGGCGTGATCGACCGATTGCACGAATTGTTTGTCCGCCATCCGGGCCCCTGCCGGATCAGTTTCGAACTGGTCGAAGAGGATGGCACGGAAGCAACCATCGATGCGGGCAGCGCCGTAGAAGCGGACCGCGACTTTGTGGAACGCGTTCGCCAGATTTGTGGGGGCGATGCTGTCGCCCTGGTGCCATGACGGACTCGAGCGAAAAGCGCAAGCTGGCCCGACAGCGCCTGCGACGAATGCGCGCGCTCGTGAAGCAGCGCAAGCTCGAAGCAAAGGAAAACCAAGCAGCGAAGCCGGCTCCGGTCGAGGAAGCCCCACCCAAGACAGGGTCGGCGACCAATGCGCGCAAGTCGGAGTCGAAGGAACGAGACCGTCAGCGCCAGGTGCAAATCCAGGCCCTTGAGCGCGATGTCGCGGAACTGAGCCGCTTGTCCGATCCCACCGATGCGACGGCCGAGGATATCGCGCGCATCCGAGGCGAGATCGAGGAGCTGAAAAGGGATTTCTATGCACATCTGGATTCATGGCAGAAACTCCAGTTGGCTCGCCATCCGCAGCGTCCTTACACCGATGATTTCATCCGCCTGCTCTTTGAACACTTCAGCGAGATTCACGGGGACCGGAACTTCTCAGATGACGCCGCATTGATCGCCGGCATGGCCTCGTTTCGCGGACGACCCGTTCTGGTTGTGGGCAACCAGAAAGGGCGCGATACCAAGCAGCGTCTGGCTCGAAATTTCGGACAGGCCAAGCCGGAAGGGTATCGCAAGGCCTTACGGGCCATGCGACTTGCGGCCAAGTTTCGACGGCCGATCCTCGTCTTCGTCGATACGCAAGGAGCCTACCCGGGTATCGATGCCGAAGAACGCGGGCAAGCCGAGGCGATTGCCTACAATATCCGCGAGATGTCCCGCTTACCTGTTCCGATCGTCGTGGCCATCACCGGCGAGGGCGGCTCGGGTGGCGCACTGGCCATCGCCGTCGGCGATCGCGTGCTGATGCTCGAGAACTCGGTTTACTCCGTGATCTCACCGGAAGGCTGCGCCTCGATCATGTGGCGTGATTCGACCAAGGCGGAGATGGCTGCCGAGGCGCTCAAGATCACGGCGCCCGATCTGCTTGAGCTGAAGCTGATTGATGAAATCGTGCCCGAGCCGGAAGGCGGTGCACACACGGACCATGCCGCTGCCGCGCGCTTGCTCGGGCCGGCTCTTTGGCGGGCCCTGGAGGTGCTCTCGCAGCTTTCACCGGAGGAGTTGCTGCGCCAGCGCTTTGAAAAGTTTCGGCACATCGGTCAATTCTTCGCCTAATAGCTCCGACCAAAAGGCGGCCTGCGCGTCAGCTGGGGTGTTACGCTCGCTGCCTCGGGCCGGCACCGGGCGCCATTGGAAGATTGGGCACGAGATGACCCGGTTCTCGTTGCTCCGGGGCTGCTTGTCCTTTAGCTTCGGATCAACCAGGGGGAGTCACCCAATGGCAGAGGGCGAGGCGCCGCTGATGTCGGAAGTGTTCCGTCCGTACGAAAAGCTTGTGGAAATCACAATTATGGGGAAAACGTTTCTGGTTCCGGAGAGGAATTCGCTTCTCCGGGCTTTTCAGTTCATCAGCCCCGAAACGGTTCCCTATGGACGCTTCTGCTGGAACCAGGAATGCCAATACTGCCGGGTGAGCTGTCAGCTGCCCGACGACGACCAGTCCCGTCCGATTTTGAGCTGCAAATTCATCGTATCGGAAGGGATGGCCATCTCGAATCTCGCACCGGAGTTGGTCGGCTGTCTCCGCGCCAAGCTAGGCTTGGACGGAAGCACCCCCGCGCCTCCCCCGGACAGCCGAGACAGCCAGTAACACACCCACCTCTGCCGTCCCGTTGCATCCGTTCATCGGTGATCGGCCGCTGTGTTAGAATTTATGCCACCAGTACTCGTCAAAACGGGAGCTTACTTTGAAGGCCCAGAAGAAATTTCTGGTCGGTTCGGCAATCATCCTTCTGACCCTCGCGGCGCTGGCCTACGTAGGCTATACCCAGAGCAAAACCTACTATCATACGATCAGCGAAGTTCGGACGCTGCCGGCTTCTGAACTTCGCCAGCGCATGCGCGTTTCGGGCAATGTTCGCACGGGATCGATTTCCCATCGGGATGGCGGGATCGACTTCGTGCTGGAGGAGCAGGGCCAGGCTCTGCCGGTGAGCTACGTCGGCAGCGATCCCCTGCCGGACACGTTCAAAGACGGCGCGCAAGCACTGGTCGAAGGCCGTTTGCAGCCAGACGGCGGATTCGTCGCCGAACAGGTGCAAGCAAAGTGCGCTTCGAAGTATGAGGCCTCACCAGACTCCGCACCGGGTGTTCCGGCCCGGCTCCCGTCGAGCCCAACGCCTGGCCAATCTATCAATCAATCCCGCGACTCGTCTGCTGGAAAGGGCTGAGAGGTTCGCTTGGACATTTTCGGTTCGTTCGCCCTACTGTTGGCGCTTGGCGTTGCCGTCTATGCGTTCGGAGGCGGCATCGCGGGGATTCTGACGAAGCGCCCTCTGCTGTCGAAGACCGCGCGCAATGCGGGCATGGCCGTTTTCGGGCTGGTCACGCTGGCCGTCGCCACGATTGAGTACGGCTTTTTCACCGACGATTTTTCGCTCTCCTACGTCTCGGCGCACAGCAATCGGGCCTTACCGCTCTACTACAAATTCTCGGCGCTATGGGCTGGCCAGGAAGGATCGCTGCTGTTCTGGACTTGGCTGCTCTCGATCTACGCGTTTTTGGCCCTACTCCTGAACCGCCGGAAGCATCCCGAACTGATGCCCTATGTGGGCGTAACGCTCGCGGGTGTGCAGATTTTTTTCCTGACGCTGAATAACTTCGTCACCAGCCCCTTCCACTTGCTCGGCGGGTTCGATCGCTTGGGCGCGGTGCACGTGGTGCGGCTTTCCGACGGGAGCGGGCTGAACCCGCTTTTGCAGTACTACGAAATGGTCATCCATCCTCCGATTCTCTATCTCGGCTACACCGGATTCACCGTGCCGTTTGCCTTCGCGATGGCAGCGCTGCTGAGCCGATACCCGGGCGAAAAATGGATTCACATCACGCGCCGTTCGACGATGGTCGCGTGGTGCTTTCAGACTGTCGGGATTCTGCTGGGTGCGCATTGGGCCTATGCCGTGCTTGGCTGGGGTGGTTATTGGGCCTGGGACCCGGTCGAAAACGCGGCGCTGCTGCCCTGGATTACAGCCACGGCGTTCTTGCATTCGGTGATGATGCAGGAAAAGCGGGGCATGCTGAAGGTGTGGAACGTGTGGCTGGTGTTCGTTACCTTCATGCTGTGTATTCTGGGAACCTCGCTGACGCGCACCGGTGTCGTCAGCTCGGTACACGCGTTTGCGGAATCTTCGATCGGCAGTTGGTTTTTCACGTTTCTCGGGATCGTCTTGCTGGTTTGCCTCGTGGCGTGGTGGAAGAATCGCGACTATCTGCGCAGCGACAACCAGCTGGATTCGCTCATTTCGCGCGAGTCGAGCTTCCTTTTCAACAACCTGATTCTGCTCGCGGCATCTTTCGCGGTCCTGTGGGGAACGCTTTTTCCCGTGCTTTCCGAAGCGGTCACTGGCAGCAAAACCAGCGTGGGCCCACCCTTCTTCGATCGGGTCAACGTGCCGATCGCCCTGTTCCTGCTGTTTCTGACGGGAGTCGGCCCGCTGCTGGCGTGGCGTAAAACCTCCTATGACGCGCTGCGGCGCAATTTCGCGTGGCCGCTGACGGGTGGAATCGCCGCAGGGGCGCTCGCGTTCGCCCTGGGATTGCGTGAGTTCTACCCGCTGGTCTGCCTGATCCTTTCCGTCTTCGTCACGTTGACGATTCTCGGCGAGTTCTATCGTGGCGCACGTGTCCTCGCTTCTCGCGACGGCACGAGCCTACTTGCCGGGGTCGGCGAACTGACCATGCGCAACACGCGGCGCTACGGCGGCTACGTCATCCACTTCGGCATCGTGCTGATTTTCGTCGGCATTTCCGGTTCCGCATTCAACAAGGACATTCAAAAGGAAATGAGTGTCGGCGACGCTCTTTCGCTCGGGCCTTACACGATCCTGTGCCAGAATTTCGACCAGCCGTCGACAAACAATTACAAGTCTGACCGCGCGACGCTGGAAATCCTTCGTGACGGCAAGTCGGAAATGCTGCTCTACCCCGAGCACCGCACCTACCTGGCCAGCCAGGTTTCCGAAACGATTGTGGCGGTGGAAAGCACTCCCCGGCGCGATTTATACGTCGTCTACGCGGGGCAGAGTCCGGAAACGGGTCGGCCGGTGATCCACGCGTATTTGAATCCTTTGGTGAAATGGATCTGGTTTGGGGGGATCGTGGTCGTGCTGGGCACTGGCCTCGCGATGTTTCCCAACCGCAGCTCGTCGCTGGTGCTCCGCGCGGCCGCTCAAAAGAGTTGGGGTGAGAGCAGCTCTCCCGAGGCTGCGCGTGCGAGCGCGCCGCTTCTTCGAAACACGGGTCATGATTAGCAGAATCTGGAGCCGTCGCTTGCCGAGGGCGTTCGTTCTCTCGGTCCTGGTGCTGCCATTTTCGTCGTCTCTTGGTGCGCAACAAACCGAGCGCGCCAAGCGTCTCGGGCAGAGAATGATGTGCGTGTGCGGCTGCAATCAGATTCTCACCGCGTGCAATCACGTCGGCTGCACGTACTCGCACACGATGCTGAAGGAGCTCGATGACCGAATCGGGCGCGGAGATTCCGATGACGTCATTCTGCAATCGTTTATTCAGGAATATGGTCCGACCGTGTTGGTCGATCCACCGAAGACGGGTTTTACAGGTTTGGTGTGGCTCGTTCCCATCGTGGCGCCGCTTTTGGCGCTCTACCTAGTTTGGGAACTGGTCCGGCGCTGGCGGCAGCGCGCTCGTTTCGCGCCTGCCGACCGACGGTCCCTGACTAGCGAACTGCTGGAACGCGCCCGCCGGGAGGTAGGCCAGCAAGACGATGAGTGAGATCGACATCGCCCTGGCGTGCGCGTTGCTGTTGATCGCCACCCTGATTTTCATCTTCGGCGTTCGCCGCGAACCTTCCGACTTCTTACCCCACCGCACCAAGCTCGACCAGCTTCTCGACCGTCGCGATGCCCTCTATGAAAACTTGCGCGATCTTCGATTCGAGTATCGTGCCGGAAAATTTTCCGAACGAGACTACGAGGCCGTCAAACAGTCGCTTGAAATCGAAGCGGCGCGCGTTCTTAGCGACATGGACACGCTGACGGGCGGCGCTCCCACGCCCGCCACGCGGCAAGCCGCTTCCGAGAAGGGGCGGCGCAAGTGAGAACGGGCCGATCCTTTGCGGTGCTGGCCGCTTCCCTGCTGGTGACCTCGGTGTGCCTTGCGGGAACGGTCACAGGCACGGTAACTGATGGCACAACGGGGAAGCCGGCGGCCGGCGTTGACGTCATCCTCATCGAACTTCAGGGCGCCATGCAGCCCGTGGCACAGACGAAAACGGATCAAAACGGCCATTACGAACTCGACCATCCGGCACTTGGCAACGGGCCGATGCTCATCCGCGCCATCTATCGCGGCGTCAACTATCACGAACCCGCAACGCCCGGCAAGGCGACCGTAGACATCCAGGTTTTTGAGCCGAGCGAGAATCCCGAAGTTTTTTCTGTGACGGCTCGCGCGATCGTTTTCGAACCGGGTGAGGGGACTCTGGTCATCGACGAGGAGTATTTGATTTCCAACAAAACGCAGCCTCCCGTTGCGTTCTACCGGCCAGCCGGCTCGTTTGCGTTCTCGATTCCGCCAAATGCGGAGCTTGGCGATGTGACGGTGGTCGGCACCAGCGGCATGCCTGTAAAGCAGACGCCGGTCAGCAAGGGCAACGGCGTCCAGACGATCGACTACCCGTTCCGTCCTGGCGACACGAGCGTGCGGCTCTCCTACCGACTTGCCTATCCGGACAATCGCGCCTCGCTGCGGTTTGCCTCGCCTTATCCGATCGCTCGCGTGGCGATCTTTGCCCCACCGGCGATGCTGGTTTCCGGAAGCGGATTCGCGGCCGCCGGCCAGCAGCAGGGATTCAATGTCTTTATGAAGGAATCGGTGGCCGCCAACGTGGTGGAGGCTGTTTCGGTCTCCGGCACCGGTCCGATGCCGCAGTCTGACGCAACCAGTGAGGCAACGGGTGACGGCACCGAGAATCCCTCGGTCAACTCACGCGCCGAATCGGCCGGGCCTGCTCCGGTCGCTAGCGTCACCACCCTGCCCGCGCGACTCGACAGCGTGCGCTGGTACGTGGTTGGCGGATTCGCGGCCATTTTCGTGCTAGGTTTGATTTACATCTGGCGGCAACCGCAAGTTTTCGCTGTGTCGGCCAACGAAACCCCTGTTCTCACCGCGCCCACGACGGGAGCCAAGCCAGCCAGCCTTCATCCTCCGGTTGAGTCAAACGAGAATGCCCGGTCCCAGTCGACGTCGACGAACGGCGGCCAAGCGGCTAATCTCGATCGCGCGGTTCGCGGAAGCCTCGATGAGTTGAAGGACGTCTTGCTTCGCCTCGAATTGCGCCGTGAGGCCGGCACCATTACCCAGGCAGAATATGCAAGCGAACGCGAACGCGTGCAGCGGGTTTTGCGCGACTTGGTGAAAGGGTAGGCATTTGTCCGGCACGCTATCGGTCCGATCGCCTGTTACTTCCGCCGTTTCCGCCCCCCGCGCCAACCTGGGAATATCGTTCGAGCGAGTGGAAAAGCGCTTCGGCTCGATGTTTGCACTGCGCGGCGTTTCACTCGAGATTGCGCCGGGAGAGTTTGTAGTGCTGCTGGGCCCCAACGGTGCGGGAAAAACGACCTTGCTGCGGATCGCCGCGCTGCTCATGAAGCCGACGCAGGGCGCTGTGTCGTTCGGCGCGGGGGAGGACGATAGCAGATTGAAACAACAGATCGGCATGGTGGGTCACAGCACGCTGCTGTACGAGGAGCTGACAGCGGCGGAGAACCTGGAATTTTTTGCACAGCTCTATGACTTGACCGACCGGGCGGCGCGCGTGGCCCGATCGCTCGAGGCGTGTGGGTTGCGGTCGCGGTCGGGAAGCTTGGTTCGAACCTTTTCACGAGGAATGCGCCAGCGGCTGGCGATTGCGCGTGCGCTGCTGCACGGTCCTTGCCTACTGCTGCTGGATGAACCTGCCGCCGGTCTGGATCGCCAGGGCCTAGCATGGTTTGCCGGCACGCTCGCGCGCCTGCGCGATTCCGGCGCTACCATCCTCATGAGTACCCACGCGCGCAACGAATCGCTCGATCTGGCAACGCGCGCGATTTCACTTGCAGACGGGCGCGTCGAGCATGACACCGGCAAGAGCGGCGACCCCCAAACGTTGCTGGCGGCGCTGCGGTCGGAGGAACCGGCATGACCACCGCACGCGCGGCGGCGATTCTTCTTGCCAAGGAGCTGCGGCTTGAATTCCGAACGCGCGAGCTGCTGAACGCGACCATCGTCTTCGCCCTCGTGGTCGTGGTGCTCTTCAGTTTTTCGTTCGATCCCACGTCGGCAGAATCGCGCCGGCTCGGGCCCGGGCTGCTCTGGATCGCATTTCTATTTTCCGGATCGCTCATGCTGCACCCGTCGTTTGGACGCGAGCAAGTGAATCAAACACTCGACGCGCTGCGGATGGCGCCGATTTCCTCCTTCGCGGTCTTGCTTGGCAAAATCTTGGCGAATTTTCTGTTCCTTTCTGTCGCAGAAGTCGTTCTCGTGCCGGTGTTCGCGGTGCTCTATAACGTCTCGCTGTTAGCTGTGGCGCTTCCGCTGGCGCTCGTCATCGTGCTGGGGACGCTGGGGCTGTCCGTCACCGGCACGGTATTTTCCGCTATTGCCGCTCATGCTCGCATGCGTGAACTTCTCTTGCCGCTTTTGCTGTTGCCCATTGTCGCGCCATTGCTGATTGCCGCGGTTGAAGCCACGGCCTCGCTGCTCGCCGTTCAACCCTCCCTGGACCGAGCCTGGCTCGCATTCCTTGCGGGCTTTGATATCGTGTTCCTCACCGCTTCGTGGTTGCTGAGCGATTTTCTTTTGGAGGAGTGAGCGCACAGGTGCGGAAGGCGGCAATCCCGGTCACGGTCCTGATCATGGGCCTGCTGTTCTTTGCCGGCTACGCGGCTCTGTTCATCGCGCCCGACGAGCGAACGATGCACGCGATTCAGCGGATCTTCTACTTCCACTTGGGCTGCTGGACGGCCATGTTCACTGCGCTCACGCTCGCGTTTGGCGCAAACATCGGATGGCTTGTCCAACGCAAGCCGCACTGGGATTGGCTGAGCGTTTCAGCGATCGAAGTCGGCGTGGTTTGCTGCACGGCGGGCCTGATCACGGGGATGCTTTGGGGTAAGCCTGCCTGGGGCATCTGGTGGAC
>Ga0187783_10000657_pt1 | contig 25081 bp, 26 predicted proteins | sample 1015_SJ02_MP02_2_FD_132471 | JGI IMG/M metagenome (GOLD analysis project Ga0187783, IMG submission 132471) | Tropical peat soil microbial communities from peatlands in Department of Meta, Colombia - 1015_SJ02_MP02_20_MG | ecosystem: Environmental > Terrestrial > Soil > Wetlands > Peat | place...
ATGGCGAGGTACTCTCCTTCTACTGAGCCGCGTCTGGGGGAATCAAAAGATGGCTTCCGCCGGGATCGTCTACTTAGTTCCCACCGACAATGGAAGCGCCGTATCCGACCGGTTCAGCTTGTCGAAATGGATGTTATGAAGCTTTGCCCTTCCTGCAAACTGTCAAAAGTGTCAGTGATGCAAAGGGCGCTCAGCGCCAGACCGCAATGCATTTACCGACGCGCCCTACCGCACGGACTGAGTGAATGCAACGCTTTCTATGGCAAGGTGCTCGGGTATCAGCGCGGGCTCGGGGTCATCGATTAACAAAAGTGATTGTTGCAGATTGGGACAGTCTGTTATGCGAGGGCTATGGTCCCCGCGGACTGGCAGCTCAGGCGCAGGCGGCGAATCACGCGACCAGGTTATTGTTGGATAATGACTCCATCGAAAGGGGTGGCGGCGACCAGTCTGCCATGCGCCACGGCGATCCGACGGAGCGGGTAACCTGAGTCCGGACCGCTCTGCCAGCTGCGCCCGCCATCATGACTTCGGAAGACTATGCCGGTCGATAAGGAAGTTGCGAGTAGGGTTTGGGCCGAGTCATCATAGGCAATGAAGCTGAGATCTCGTTGCGGCAGGCCGTTCGACATGAGCTCCCAGGTTCTTCCGGAATCCGAGCTGCGATAGGCGCCTTCCCGGGAAGCAATGAGTATTTCCCCGTCAGGGGTGATGGTCAGGCCGCGAATGCTGGTGAGTTGGGCGGGTAATCTTGCGAGCTGCCAGTTGGTGCCGGCATCTTCCGATAGCAAGACGTCGCTATGAGTCGTGGCAACCAGCAGGCTTCCGGCAGAGTGCACCGACACAAATTCTTTCTTTCCCAGCACGGGTCCGCCATTCCATGTGCTTCCGGAGTCTGTGCTGGTGAACAATCCCGCTGAGGTGGCAACTAACCAGCGGCCGGATGCGATGTCGATATCATTGACCCTGGCATCCATTAGGGAATCGATCACAGAAGATGGATCGAACGGGATGCTATTTGCGGTACGCAGCTGTGGCGAAGGCTTCTTGCTCCTGAGGTGGTTGCTCGGTCGCCATGTGCTCCCGTCTCGATCCAAGATAAAAATGCCGCGGTTGGTGCCCGCGATGAGAGTTCCGTTGGCGGTTTGTTTCAGTGCGAATACATCCCGTCCCCCGAGTCCGGCGCTCTTCTGTTGCCAGGATCCCAAGTCGCGAAAGGCAAACACTCCCCCCCATTCGCGGTCATTGGCAATCCCCACAAAGATCGTATCGGGATTCTTGACATCAGCAAGAATCGCAGTCACATAACGATGGGTGTAACCATGATTGGAGGATGAAAAGCTGAGTCCGCCGTTGTCGCTGAGCATCACACCGCCCCGGTCCGTCGCCAGCAGCAGTCGCGAGGAATTGCGTGGGTCAATCAACACGTCGTTGACCACGATTTCCGAATTGGTAATCTGCTTCCAGGTCTTGCCCGCATTGCTGGTTTTCCAGAGCCCCTGGGTTGTTCCCGCGTAGACCACATCGGAACTGCTGGGGTCCCGTTTTAAGATCCGCGTGCGACGAGCGGAAAAGGGAATTCCCTGAACCTTGTGGAAGAGCTCGCCTGCACTATCGCTTTTGTAGATTCCTGAGCACGCACTCGCATACACCGTCGCTCGATTGGCTGCATCGACAATGATCGAGAAGACATCGGAGTCATCGATCATGCCTTGGTTGATATGGCGCCAGGTTATGCCGCCGTCCGAGGTCTTCCAGGCGAGGTGCCAAGTGCCTGCATAAATGATGTTCGGGTCTTGCGGGTCGATGGCAATGGACTCAATATTTTTGAGTTCAGGATGGTTCAAGGGCGATATTCGTTGCCAGCTGTCGCCTCCGTCTTGGCTGCGGTAGACGCCATCGAGGCTACCGGAGACCAGTATTTTGGAGTCGGAAGCAGCCATGGCCAAGGCGCGGATCGATTTCTCGTGCATGTCGGGAAGCGACTCCCACGTTTTTCCTGCATCCAGGCTGCGGAACACATCGCCTGACGCGTGATCCTCTACATTCCACGCGGAGACGAATATGATCGCCGTGTTCCTGGGATCAACAATGATGTGATCAAGAACATAATCGTCTCCACTGCCCAAATGGGCAAAGTTCGCCCAACTTTGTCCACCGTCCATCGAGACGAAGACGCTTCCCGTGCTTGTGCCTAAGAAAACATGGGACGGATTGCCAGGATCGTACACCAGACTACGGGCGTCACCGCCATTGGGCCCCAGGAGCTTCCATTGCTCGGCCCACAAAGGTGAGCACAGTAGAAATCCAAGCAGCAAAATCCAATACCGATCGCGAATTGACATTGCCTTACTCAAAGTCATGGTATTTCCACCAGAAGTCTTGCTCTGTGATGCTAGAGATTGTACAGCCCTGCTCTGCTGCTCTCCAATTTGTGTGTCAGGTACTCCCGCAACATCAATCCACCTCCTGGAGAGTTTCGGCCTGTATGCGATTGTAGGGTCCCCAGCCCTTGAAGCAGCGAGATGCCGATGGCAGCAGGAGCGATTGCCACCGTAGCTGACCTGCCCGAGGCTAAAGCATTGGGCTTGTTTACCACCCGGGAGGATCGCCGCGAAACTGTCATTATTATCAGAGCATGATTATCCGACCATGAGCCGCGCGACGATCGGGGATTGTCTTGACCGCATGGGGGATCAGGGACGGTTGTTATCAGAGTTGCCGTGCGAGCCCGGGCATGGTGGTGCATCACAACCATGGTGCATGCGGTCGCATCGCCTCGGTCTCGAATCAAAGACGTTTGCCATTCGGGGGAGGGAGCGAGAGCAAGCCTGGTTCATGGATTTTTCGATTGTAGGATAAGTCCGTCGAATCGTGTGGTTGCCACGAGCCGCCCGCGCACAAGGCTGAGTCGGCGCAAGGGATAGCGTGTGTCGGAGATGCGATGCCAGCCGTGACCACCATCGGTACTCTCAAAAATGGCTGTGTTCTCTGCGATCGTAGCCAGAAGCCGCCGATGGCCTTCATCGTAGGTGACGGAGGTGACGTTCATGCTTGGCATGCCGAGGCGCAGGCGCTCCCATCGGGCACCTAGACTCCGAACTCGGAAGGCCCCTTTACGGGAAGCGATGATGATCTGCTCATCCGGACCGATGGTCAGGCTTTGAATCCCGTTTACGTAAGAAGGCAAGCTGCGCGAAGCCTTCCATGTCCTGGCATGATCCATAGAGACCAGCACCTTATCGGTGGTGGCCACCGCGATGACGTCATGCCACGCCTGCACCGAAACCACGTAGGCTCTCCCCAGTGCCCGCACTCTGCTCCAACTCCTGCCCTGATCGGGACTGACATAAAGACCTGCGGGAGTCGCCGCCAACCAGGTTTGGGGCGTGATCTCAATGTCGTTCACCTTTTCGCCCGAGATCGCACTCTGTCCTATGGCATACTCGGCTGCAGTACTTTCGAGCTTTGCTTCGACGGTGGGGTTCAGCGGCCTCCACGCCGAGCCGTTCTGTGACAGGATGAAAATTCCACGGTTCGTTCCCGCTAGGATGGCTCCTTCACTGGCTTGCTTGAGCACGAATACATCTCGGCCGTCTAAACCTTCGCTTCTCTGCATCCAGTGCTGTCCGGCGTCGCTCGACACGAATACTCCACCTAATTCTCGATCGTTGACCACTCCTACGTAGAGGAGGTCGGGGTTTTCCCTATCGGCCAGAATGGAAGACGTGTAGCGATGTGTGAATCCGGAGTTGGAAGGTGCGAAATGCGGCGCTCCGCGATCGCTGGCCAGCACCCCGGCGCGATCCGTGGCCAGCAGTACACGCTGCGAATTACGAGGGTCGATCAGGATATCGTTGACGACAATGTCTGGACTCGTCACCCGCTTCCAGGCAGATCCCCTGTCGCTCGTCATCCACAGGCCTTCGGTCGTTCCCGCGTAGATGACCGAGGGCTGGTTGGGATCTTGTTTCAGAACGCGCGTACGCCGCGCGGAGAAGGGAATACCCTGAATCCTCTCGAAGCGATGACCGCCGTCGAGGCTCTTATAGATTCCGGAGCAGGCGCTGGCAAACACGCTTTGCGGCTGCGATTCGTCGACAATGACCGAGAATATATCGGAGTCGTCAATGATACCCTCTTCGATACGATGCCAACGGACGCCTCCATCGGACGTCTTCCAGCCCAAATGCCAAGTTCCGACATACACGACATCAGGGTTCTCGGGGTCGATCGTAATGGACTCAACATTCTTAATCTCGACGTGGTGCCCTGAGATCTTGTGCCACTCCTTACCTCCATCAGAGCTACGAAAAACCCCGTCCAGCGCGCCAACCACCAGAACTTTCGGATCTGAGGCAGCGACGGCCACGGCGCGAATCGACTTTCCGTGCATCGCCGGAATCAACTTCCAGCTCTTGCCCCCGTCGTGCGAGCAGAATAACTCGCCTTGGTTGTGGCCATGCACGCTCCAGACGCCAACATAAATGTGCTGCGAATTTTGCGGGTCGATCACGATGTGGTCGACGACGTAATCATCTCCGTTCCCCAGTTGGGCGAAATGTGCCCAGCGGCGTCCACCGTCGGTAGACTGGAAGATGGTGCCGGTGCTGGTCCCCAAGAGAACGTGGTCGGGGTTATCGAAATCGTATGCCAGGCTACGGGCATCGCCACCATCTGGCCCGACCGCGACCCATTGTGCCGCCCAAGCATTCCCCATCAGGACGACGCAAAGGAGAAGCGGAGGAACGGCAGACAGCCACGGTAGCGACACTACCCCACAACCGCAGAAATCGCGGCAGGGTTTCGTCGCGGAAATCTCACGCATCTTTAATAATCTACGATCGCTCGGCAGAGCCATTCTCCTTCGGCAGGGCAACGCTGGCGGGAATTGTTGACAATCAGTTGCGCCTCCTCCTCCGGAATATTTTCGTCGATGTGCCGCAATACAAACTGCTTGAACTCCAGGTCCTCGGCCGCGAGTCCGAGAAGCACATCCACTTGCTCCCAATGGTGCGCAAGCAGGCGGCTGATCGCATAACTATATTCTTCCGCCACATTTCCCCGATCGCAACTCTCGAAGCGTTTGAACGAGCGATAGACGCTTTGCCAATCTTGCAAATGACCGGCTTCGCGACGTGCCCGTTTGCTCTCGGCCGAGGCACACGTCTTTGTGCTTTCACCCGGCAGGGCAGTGGCCACGGCCAATGCGAGGAGCACTGCTGTAACGCTGCGCAAGAGTTCGATCGTACGCATCTGCAACCAGAAAAGCACAAACAACCCCAGCCTTCAAGATTACCTTCCGGTCCGTCATTTTGGATGCAGAGGTTGCACGGACCTGTTTCACCATGGGGATCCGGGTTTTTCACTGCAGCGCTTCTACCTTCCTTATGAGCAAGATGCTGGAAGCGGGGGATAGTTACCACGATGAGGTGGAAGTTGAGCGAAACGCACTGTTAAGCGTACGGCTCGAGAGGGGCCGGACAACCTAGCGTTGAACCTCGACAATATCGCAGGGGAGCGTGATTGCCACGGCTCCCCGTCCTGACGCTCAGGCTAGACGGGAGAGATCACGCGCTCTCGGATAGCAAATTTGACGAGGTCTGAATTGTTCTTCAGACCAAAATCCTCCATGATGCGGTATTTATGGAAGGCGATGGTGCGCGGAGTGACGTGCAGCTCGACAGCGGTCTCTTTCATGGTTCGACCCTCCGCCAACAGGTGCAACACCTCTCGTTGCCGCGAGGTGAGCTCTCGCTGGTGGTCGGCGGTTGGGTCGCGAACAAATTCCTCTTGCAGTCGGTGAGCAATCTTCGGGGTAATGTAGGATTTACCTCGCAAAACCTCGCGTATTGCTTTGATCAGTTCCGAGCTGGCCGATTTCTTCAATAGGTACCCCGATGCCCAGTGCCGTATGGCCTCGCGAGCAACCTCTGGATCTTCGCTCATGGTGAGAACGATGAGATTGGAACGTGGCAGAAGTCTCTTGAGTTCAAGACCGGCCTCCCTGCCGCTCCCTTCGAGTATTCCGAGATCAAGCACGATGACGTCTGGCTTCGAGGCAGGCGCTGCCGACAGCAGCGCACGTCCATCGGAGACCGTCCCGACGATATCGAATTCTGGTTCGAGCAGCCTCTTGAACGCTTCTAGCACCAGCGTGTGGTCATCTGCCAGCAAAACCCTAGGGCGCTCCATTTCCGACCTCCAGCCCGCCGACTCGGCAGAGTGGCAGCGACTCGACACAGTGGACCGCGACGCTCTGAAGTGTTCGCCGATTCTCCGCCGAGTTTTGAGAATTATCTTCCACGACGTTCGCAAGAGAACTGTTAACAGTGACAGTGGCTTCGGTCGCATCATTGGGTATGGGCGTGAACAGTTCCCCCTCGAACCCGAGAATCTCCTATCCGTAGTCGCAGACTCCGCACCAGCGATTCCGTCGCGCGCCTGAGAAGAAGGTTGGTTTGACGCACACTGGCGCCGATGATATAGAGATCGATGGTGGCAGAGAAATTCCGAAGAATGCAGTCCGGTGCTTTCGACTTCACGTCTCGAACTGATTGCCCGATTTAGTTGGCCAGAGATTCGTAATTCAAAATGACCTGCCTTTTGCTTCAGTTCCTGCCAGCGAAGGAGGTCGTGACTGCAAGATCCGGTGAATCGCCCGTATCTCTGGCGGATACGCAACGTCACGACCAACCGTGTCGCCAGACCGGTCACTCCCGGAATGGCGGCGCGAATTGCCTTGCATCAACGACGTGACGCCCGCTCGCCCTTAGCTATTCTCTCGGGAGGCACATTATGAAATTTGCACCTTCAACGACCCCGAATCGAATAGGCCAAAGCTTTCCCACGCAAAATCGTCGATTCGCAGGATTTACGGTGCTCCTCCTTGCCATGGCGCTTCCCACGGCCGGCCAGACGCTAGGTCTAGGTACGTCGAAGAATGCGGCTCCAGTCCCCCAGCAGCCGGAGCCCGATCCGTTCGGACGTAGCACTCCGCGAGGGACCATCGAGGGTTTCATTCGGGCGACGCAGCGTAATGATTTCGTTGCAGCCGCTCGATATCTCGAGCTGAGCGACAAGCAAAAAGCAAAGACGGATGAATTGGTTCGTGACCTTCGAGAAGTGATGGACCGCTACTACAACGAGCCCCTAGCGGCGATCAGCGACGCACCGTCCGGGAACCTCGAGGATGGCTTGCCCATCGACCAGGAGCGAGTTCCGCTGAAAATCCAGGATGAAGAGGTCGACATCATCCTCAAGCGAGTCAACCATCCCCAGAATGGCATGATTTGGCTCATTTCGTCGGACACGGTCGCGAAGGTTCCGGCACTATCGGAAGCAATCGAAGAGACCTGGGTTGAGCGAACCATGCCCCAAGTGCTCCTCGACCACAATTTCCTAGGGGTTTCTCTCGCCTTATGGGTAGCTTGGTTGGCATCCCTTGCCCTGCCCCTACTACTGTTCAGGTCGCTGTCGCGTCTGGGGATTTTCGTTCTGCGCAAAACTGTCGACGACTCGCGACGCCTTCGATTAACCGCACTTGCATGGCCTTTCACGGTCGTGCTGACGATAACCGTTCACCTTTTGCTGTTGCCCTGGCTCGGTCTGTCCCTGGGCTTCCGCATCTTCTACACGCGTGCTTGCTATGCTCTATTGGTCATCGCGATAGCTTGGCTACTGCACCGGATTTTCAGACTGTCTTTCGAGCGGGCCCGGAGTCTGATGGAGCGTCGCCGCCGGTCTGATACGGAATCCCTGATGCTGCTGGGGCAGCGCGTGTTTAACGTACTGCTCACCCTGGTGACGATTTTTGTAGTTCTCAGCATTTTGGGCATCGATACGAAGACGGCTCTCGCTGGTGTCGGGATTGGCGGAGTTGCGGTTGCTTTCGGTGCGCAAAAAACCGTGGAAAATCTGCTCGGGGCTATTTTTCTGCTGAGCGACAAGGCACTCGCCGTCGGGGACACGTGTTGTATTTCCAGCCGTGTGGGCACGGTGGAGGATATTACGTTGCGATCCGTGCGGCTTCGAACTCCGGAGCAGACACTCCTGTCGATTCCGGCAGGAGCATTGTCGCAAGCAAATATTGAAAACTTCGCCACGCGACAAAAAATCCTTGTCCAAACTAATTTGCAATTGCGCTATGGAACCACGACCGACCAGCTCAGGTCCGTGCTTGACGGGATTCGCAAACTGTTGATGGAGAATCCGAAGATTGAAACCTCGACCGCTCGAGTTCGACTGATCAATTTCGGAGCGCGTGCCATCGAATTCGAGCTGTATGCCTATGTTCTCACCGCCGACTACACGGAATTTCTATCCGTACGGGAGGAACTTTTCCTGCACATCGTAGAGGTTGTCGAAGCTTCGGGAACCGCTTTCGCCATGCCGACCGAGTTTATCTACGCTGAAAAAATGGTGGACGGAAGGCGGGGAGGTCTGAGCACGGCTGGGGAGATCGAGCCACCGGAAAAAGGTACGCCGGAGCGGTCGAGAGTCACGATGAAACGAGCGATTTAGTGCGCGCCTCTCGGCGATGCCTCGGCTTACCTGTGGACTTTTTGGTTGAGGAGCTGGATGCTTTTGGCATCCGCAGACCGGTTGAAGGTAACCTCCTCGCTGACCAGGGCACGGAAGGAAGAGCGCCGGCTCTGACGGATCGGATCGGTCGCTGCCTTCAACACTTGAAGCGTCAGCGGTCAATATCGTTTTCCGGGGTATGGCGCTTTGTGCCTTTTTTGTTAGCGGATCGCTCAGCCTACAGGCAGACGCTGCCGCATACGAGAAAGATCAGGCAAGCCCGGAGTCGACATCTCATGGACGATGGTTCCTAACTTCCCGCAGTCGTGCAGCACGGAAGAGCCTGACGCATACTGCCAGGTGTGAGAGGAGCTCGGTGCCGTCGGTCCCCGCCTGAATTGACAGGGACTGTCAACAATAACAGTAGTCGGGCAACCGCTTCCGCTTTATATTTTCTTCACTCTCTCGGCTCGGAATTCAGTTTCTACAACCCAGGAGGATGCTATGCTCGGTGCCAGCCGCCCGCGCATCTTGATCGCCGATGACCACACTCTTATCGCGGAGGCGTTCAAGAAATTGCTTGCCAACGATTTTGAAGTGGTGGCAACCGTTCACGACGGGCGTACTCTCATCGAGACAGCGCAAAAGCTGCATCCAGACGTCATTCTGGTTGATATCGGCATGCCTCTGTTGAATGGGCTGGAGGCGGCGCAACGAATCAAACGAACGCTGCCCGACGTAAAAGTTGTCTATGTAACCATCAATCATGATCCGGATCTGATTGTAGAGGCTTTCCGCCGTGGTGCCTCGGGATTTGTGCCCAAGACCGCAGCTGTCTCTGAACTGTTATCGGCCATTTACAAAGCATTGAATGGCGAGTTTTACCTATCGCCCCGGCTGAAAGCGTTTGACCAAGATTCTAAAGCCAAGGTGCAAGAACTGGTTCCCGAAGCCCCGTTGACAGCTCGACAAGTCGAAGTGCTGCAGTTACTTGCCGAAGGCCGCTCGATGAGAGAGGCAGCTACGGTGCTAAATCTTACCGCGCGCACGGTCGCATTTCACAAATACCGAATCATGGAGAACCTACGCCTCCACAACGATTCGGAAGTTGTGCAGTACGCACTGCGCCACCACGTCTTGTTCGGCTGAGCGATGGGGAAGAGGGGGAAAACTGCGCCCGGGAGCCCCGATGATACCCAAGCAGCGTTTCATTCCCGACTTTCTGCTCCTGTGCATGCGACCGATTGGGTGTAGATTCAGACTGCATCCGTCCCTTCATTGCCCCGTTCTGTTGTCGCATCAACGGTTTTACACACTCGAGCCAAAGCTGACGCCTACCGCAGGTGCTGGTGGCGGTACGACGCGACACCGGCACATCCGTTGTAGGGACGAGCACAGCCGAGCCACGCGCAAACACGACTTGGCCATTGAAAAGCAAGACGTCTCGCGTCAGGATCAGCACGGTGAAGGAAAAATGACCGCAGGGAATGTACATAGTGGATTCCGAGGGCGAGTGGTTGTCCGGTCAATTGCCTTGCGAACACTGCCTCAACCACGAAACAAGAGAGAAATGTGTCTTTTTGACAGTTGTCCGGATCGGCAAATTCAGCTAGCTAGAAAACATTCAGAGCAGCAATGCGAGAGAAGAGATTGATCCCGTGCGTTCGGTTGACGGAAGGCCGACGGTAGTTCTTGCTGATGACCATCCCCGCGTATTGAGCACGGTCGGGGAAATTCTGGCAAGCGAATTCGATATTCTTGCCGGCGTGAGCGATGGCATCAAGGTTGTTCAGGCTGCTTTAAAGTACAAGCCGGACATATTAGTTTTGGACATCGCGATGCCCGGTCTCGATGGCATACAGGCAGCTCGCGAAGTACGGCGATTGAGCCTCCCTGCCAGACTGGTCTTTCTCACGATCCAGGAGGATGCGGATTATATGCGGGCCGCCCACGACCTTGGCGCAAGTTATGTTCTCAAGCATCGCATGCACATCGATCTACCCGTCGCCATTAAGGAAGCGCTGGCTGGGCGTATATTTGTTTCCCCACGATTAGTGTCGACTCATCCGGCGGCCATCTAAGGGTCTTGGGGGCCGCGTAGACCGGGACTCCATCTTCCTGGCTTCGCCGCGATCGCCTCAACCCCCGCGTCGTCTACCAAATCCAGAAATGCTGCCTGTCAGATATGACAGTTCCCAGCGACAGCCCGAGTCGCTAGTCTGCGAAGCGTTGTGCTGCCTCCCGTGAAAATGCGCAGGATTCTCGCCTTGCTACCCATTCTGTTTTTCTGTCTTGCAGCTTCGAGAAAGCCATCCACGTCTACTGCGGATGCAAATCAGCCCACCCCAACGTCGACCGAGCATTCGACTCCCACCTTACAGGTTCCCACCCTGGTGGCGGCACGGACTCCGCAGGCGCCGCCACCTCAACCACCCGCATTGGAAACACTCGTGATTCGGCACCGCAGGGTTCTCGCGGTTCGCTTAGAAGCAGCCTTGGAACCGAAGGCAGATCGGCAGGAAGAAGATGACTTGGACGCTATCGGGGCGCACTCCGGGAGAGTGAATGGCCAAACCACAGGCAAGCGCACCGCAATCGCTAGCGGCGTAGGCGCGCTCGCATTTAGTCCTGCGCGAGGCGGAAAGGGTGCTGACTGGATGGCAACCCATCAGGTTGCTTCAAGAACTGGCAGTCAGCGAGCGAGTGGCGGTGTCCTCGACCGTGCGGCCAGCGATGGATCGCTCGGCTGAATGAGCTAGCGTAGGATTGGCCATACCTGAGGATCCCAGTTCCCCGATTTGTTTTACACTTTGCTGAGGATCCCTTCGGGGGCTCACTGCGAATCAAGATGGAGGACAACATGCCGAAACTTAAGCCAGCAGAACAAGAGAGGCTTACGGAAGCTCGCGAGAGTGGCGTACGTTGGAAGAAATGGGGTCCCTACCTGAGTGAACGGCAATGGGGTACGGTCCGCGAGGATTACAGTGCCAACGGAGATGCCTGGAATTATTTTACCCACGACCAGGCCAGGTCGCGTGCTTACCATTGGGGGGAAGACGGCTTAGCGGGTATTTCGGATGACCTGCAGCGTCTCTGCTTCGCTCTGGCTCTGTGGAATGGGAAGGACCCCATATTGAAGGAGCGCATGTTCGGTCTTACCAACAGCGAGGGGAACCATGGCGAAGACGTAAAGGAATACTACTTTTACCTCGATAGCACACCAACCCACTCGTACATGAAGTATCTGTACAAGTATCCGCAGGAGGCTTTTCCCTATGGCCAGCTGGTCTCGGTCAACCGGCAGCGCACCCGCAACGATCTCGAGTATGAACTCATCGACACCGGCATCTTCGATCAGGATCGTTACTTCGACGTGTTTGTGGAGTATGCCAAACGCGCTCCCGAGGACATATTGGTCGAGATCACGCTCTCAAACCGCGGGCCGGATGCGGCCACGCTGCACGTTTTGCCGACTCTATGGTTTCGCAACACTTGGTCGTGGTGGCCCGGTTCTAAAAAGCCTTCGCTCAGGGAGCTGAATCGCAAGAACCGCTTTCACGTGATTGCAGCTGCGCACCCCCAGCTAGGCGACCGCTATCTGTACTGCGAAGACGATCCAACCTTATTGTTCACGGAGAACGAAACCAACAACGTCCGGCTCTTCGGCAGCGCGAACCAGAATCCCTACGTCAAGGACGGGATCAACAACTATATCGTGAACGGCGAGCAGGACGCCATCAATCCGACGCTGGAAGGAACCAAGGCTGCCGCCCACTATGTGTTGAACATGGACGCAGGTAAGACAGCCACCATTCGGCTCCGCTTGTGTCCAGACGCGCCGGGCACAGCGTCGGATCCATTCGAGAGTTTTGCCTCCGAGATGGAGGGCCGCCGCCGCGAGGCCGATGAGTTCTACCAAAGTATTACCCCCAAGAAGCTAAGCGAAGATGGAGCCCGGGTTATGCGCCAGGCCTTAGCCGGCATGTTGTGGACCAAACAATATTTTTGTTTCGACGTCGATATGTGGCTGGATGAACACAACGCCGATCCCATGCTACGAGGTGCGCCGCAAATACGAAATAGCCAATGGTTCCACATGCTGAATGAACACGTGATTTCGATGCCGGATAAATGGGAATATCCGTGGTATGCGGCGTGGGATTTGGCCTTCCACTCGATTGCTCTGTCAACGGTAGATGTGGATTTTGCCAAGTCGCAGCTCGAACTGCTGCTGCAAGACTTCTTCATGCATCCCACCGGACAAATCCCGGCCTACGAGTGGAACTTCAGCGATGTCAACCCGCCTGTACACGCCTGGGCAACCCTGTTTTTGCATCGTAGCCAGCAAGCCCTCGGACAAGAGGTCGACCTGGAATTCCTAAAACGATGTTTTACAAAACTGATGTTGAACTTCAGCTGGTGGGTCAACCGCAAAGACCGCTTCGGGAAGAATGTGTTTGAAGGAGGTTTCCTTGGTTTAGACAACATCGGAGTTTTTGATCGCAGTGCCCCGATTCCGGGAGGCGGCCACCTGGAGCAGGCCGATGGTACGGCATGGATGGCATTGTTTTGCCAAAACATGTTCGAGCTTGCCGTCGAGGTGGCATCCCGTGAGGCAGGCTTTGAGGATGTCGCGTGTAAATTTGCGGATCATTTCCTCTGGATCGCCCGCGCCATGAATCACACCGGTCCGGGCGGCATGTGGGATGAAGAAGATGGGTTTTACTACGACGTTCTACGCTTTCCCGACGGCGAGGCGCAGCGCTTAAAGGTGCGTTCCATGGTGGGTCTTCTGCCTCTGTGCGCCACCACGGTAATTGAGCCGTGGCAGCGCGAGAATATGCCCAGCGTCACGAAGACAATCGCCGAACGCATACGACGCATGCCGCAGCTATGGGAAAGCATCCACCCGACAGGTCCGGGCCATTACGGTGTGGGGGGACGGGGCATCGCTGCCCTGGTGAATCCCGAGCGGCTGCGCAGGATCCTCTCCCGGATGCTCGACGAAAACGAATTTTTCAGTCCCTACGGCATTCGTGCGCTGTCTCGCTGCCATTTGGACCATCCCTATATAGTAAGGATCCAAGGCCAGGAATATCGCGTAAACTATCTTCCGGCAGAATCTGACACCGGTATGTTTGGAGGAAACTCGAATTGGCGTGGCCCGATCTGGATGCCGATGCAGGCGCTGATCATTCGCGGACTCCTCTCCTTTTACCTTTACTATGGCGACAACTTTAAAGTGGAGTGTCCTACCGGCTCGGGTCACATGATGAACCTGTTCGAGGTAGCACAGGAGATAACCCGCCGACTGGCTCATATCTTCATACGAGATGAATCCGGACGACGCGCGGTCTACGGCGGCACACAAAAATTCCAGACCGATCCCCACTGGAGGGACCTCATTCTGTTTTACGAGTACTTCCACGGGGACAACGGCGCCGGCTTGGGAGCCAGCCACCAAACTGGCTGGACCGGGCTCATCGCGAAACTAATTCAAATCTTTGCCCGACTCGATGCAAAGCAGATCCTCGAATCCGGTAAGGAAGGAGCGTTCTCGAAGGTTGCCTCGACCAGCGACCTCGATGTCAAAGTGGCCTAGATATCCGGTTCTGTACGAAATTAACACCTGGGTGTGGCTGGACGAGCTGCGCCGGAAGCACCAGACCAGGCTCGATCTCGGCTCGGTGCCCGCTGCCGAATGGGATTCTTTGGTCCAGTTCGGCTTCGATGCCGTGTGGCTGATGGGAGTTTGGGAGAGAAGTCCCGCTGGTATTTCGATTGCCAATCGAAATCGCGGTTTGCTCGAGGATTTCCAGCGCGCCCTCCCCGATTTTCGCCCGGAGGACAACGTCGGATCCCCGTATTGTGTCCGTCGCTACCTTGTCGACCAGCAATTGGGAGGACCGAGAGGTCTGGCCAGAGCGCGAGAGGAATTGCGAAAACGCGGGATGCGCCTCGTCCTCGATTTCGTGCCCAACCACGTTGCCACCGATCATCCCTGGATCCGCGACCACCCCGAGTTTTTCATCTCCGGCACGGCTGACGATGTCAAGCGCGATCCTACCGCGTATATCGCGATCGGAACCAACATCCTCGCCTGCGGCCGCGACCCCTACTTCCCGCCCTGGCCCGACGTCGTGCAACTGAATGCTTTTGATCCTCGGCTCCGCCAAGCCGTCGTAGAAACCCTCAGCGATATCGCCTCGCAGTGCGATGGGGTGCGTTGTGATATGTCCATGTTGTTGCTCAACACCATCTTCGAGCGCACCTGGAAGGACCGGGCTGGAGCACAGCCTACGACGGAATACTGGGATGACGTGATCCCACCCACCAAGAAAGCGTTCCCTTCATTTCTCTTTATCGCCGAGGCCTATTGGGATCTGGAGTGGGAGCTGCAACAACACGGCTTTGACTTTGTCTACGACAAGAGGCTCTACGACCGCTTGCGCCACGAGAATGCGGAAAGCATACGCCTCCATCTGGCGGCCGATCTCAGCTATCAAGGTAAACTAGTTCGTTTCCTCGAGAATCACGACGAATGCCGAGCGGCTGCCGCATTCCCACCGCCGAAGGAAAGGGCTGCCGCTGTTGCCTTCGCGAGCCTCCCCGGAGCAAGGCTTTTTCATGAAGGGCAATTTACGGGAAGGAAGATCCGACTCCCCGTTTTTCTCGGCAGACTTCCTCAGGAGCCCGAGGATCGAGCATTGCGGAGCTTTTATCAGAACCTGACCCGATGCGTCGCCGAACCCGCGTTTCGCGACGGCGAATGGAGGCTCTGTCAATGTAGCGGCTGGCCGGACAACCAGAGTTGTCAAAATCTGCTGGCCTGGACATGGCAACTAGGCCAGCAGAGATACCTGATCGTGGTCAATTTCAGCGATACCTCAGCGCAAGGGCTGGTTCAACTCCCCTGGTCGAATCTGGGCGGTCAAGCTTGGCGTTTGTCGGATCCCCTGTCGGGTGCGATCTACGACCGGGATGGACAGGAAATGTTAAATCCCGGTCTTTATGTTGAGCTGAGCGCTTGGAATTACCACCTGTTTGCCATCCAGTCCCTGGCCGCCAGCCGTTCTCGGACCCGAGACCAGCCACCAGCTCCGCCAGCGAGAAGCGTGCCAGAGTCCACGGGGATCGAGATGCGGCCTCCAAATTCTGTGGCAAGAATGTGAAGTGGAACACCGAAGCGAAGATTTCTCCCGCGGCCGTGAACAATCGCGCAATGGACCTCGGCGTGTGCGCTCGACGACCCCCGGCTGTCAAGATTGCCAGTTGCCACAGCCCAACTGAATTTCGACGATGACAAGGTCGGCCGACCCAAGCGGGTTCTGGCAGGCTGGACGATGCTCAGGCACAGTCTCGGAAGATGAACTCGGCCCCTAGATTGAGCGCCACTCCACCCCCTCCGCATGACGGAATGGCCGACTCACCATTCTTCAAGGGAATTGCCAGCCACAGTCGCAAGCTGATGCTGGAAGCTGCTCAATATAGAACGGCTCCCGCCAAGGATACCCTCATCCAAGGCGGCGCGAAGGCTACACACCTTTTTCTTCTAGCATCAGGAAGTGCCAGATACTCCAGAGTGACCGGGCACGGGAAGGAACTCCTGTTGCGCTGGCTGGTCCCAGGAGACGTATTCGGCCTCGCTTCATTGCTCAGCAACCCGCCCGCTTATATGGGAAGCGTGCAGGTTACGGAAGAGAGTGAAATTTACGTATGGAAGCACGACCGGGTTTGCGAGCTCTCGAGGATTTATCCCCAAATTGTGCAGAACGCGCTGCGCATTACTCTGGGTTATCTGGCGGGCTATGCCCAGCGCCACGCCAACCTGCTTACGCAAAAGGCCGAGCAGAGACTCGCTCATTCGCTGATTCATCTCGCACACCACGCGGGTCATCACCACTCGGGGGTCGTTCAAGTCGATGTCACCAACGAGCAACTGGGTAACTTATCCGATGTCAGTATGTTCACCGCCACCCGCCTCCTCAAGAAATGGGAACGCAATGGGGCGATCGCCAAAAAGCGCAACAAGATTCTCCTTCTGTCCCCGGAAAAACTTGACCTAGACTAGAAGTTCTCGAAATTCGCGGCCACACGAACTCTTTTGCGATCCTTGCTCCCGAGCAAGGAACTTTTTCTTCCATCTCGGTAGGATCTTGATGGTGAGAGTTATCGATGTTCACGGTGTGAAGGAACCGGCACGCGTTCCGTTCGGCAAGAGCAATGAGCCGTCCTTTTCGAGCTGCAGGGCGTGCCTCGTAAAATCCATATCAGGCGACTGAATCTCATCCGATTCAAGCCAACAGCCGTTGTTTTTTGAAGGCACGGCTTCATTTCTGTACCCTATCGCCGCTCTGTATAGGGATCCCCTTTGTCGAGCCATAGCGCACCTGTGGCGGTCCGTAGAGGATAAACTTGAGGAGGCAAACAGATCAGTGTCCGACCAACTTCAGCCTGGAAGCAAGGCCTTCTGTTCGGGCGTGTATAAGGCAATTCACGCTCGGCAACATGCGGAAAGCCACTACGTCATTCTTCTTTTTGGAGAGATCTTTCCTCCCTGCACGGAATGTTCCCAGGCCGTCCGCTTCGAGCTAGCCGTAGCGGCAGTTCACGTCAATGCACACCCGCGCTTTGCGCGCGTGTAAGACGTCTCCGCAGACATAGGTGACCGCCCGCCTACGACGTCGTCTGGTGTCTGATCAAGTGGTAGACCGACAATAGCAAGATCGCACCGAGGACAGACACAATGAATCCGGCAGACTGCCCCTGTTGGTACCAGCCGGCTAGCCGCCCTATCCAACTGGCCAGAAAAGAACCGGTAATGCCCAGCAGCATGGTGATCCAGATACCTCCCGGATCTTTGCCCGGCACGATGAGTTTTGCCACCGCCCCAATCAACAGTCCTATGAACGCGCTCCAAAGCAGACTAAACATGACCCCTCCTATAATGTTTTCGGTTAGTGGGCAGAAGAACTTCCGAATTTCCGGGTCGCTGCTATCCGCTTGGTTATCGGAAAGCTGTCTGTCGAACCGATGTTCTCGAGCGATCGCCTGAATTGGTCGGGCAACTCATCCGGCGTCTCCCGCCCGTCCCGTCTCGTTGTTCTCTTTCGCCAGATCGATAGCCATGAGCATCTCTCAACCATGCGAAACGTAGTGGTCGTCGCAAACAAGGACAACTGTCAAAACTGCTAAACCCGCTGTCTCGCCGGCGGCTACGAATGTAGGGCCTATTCGGCGTAGATTCGAGCCTTTGCCGCCCGTGTCCTAGTACTTTTGACAGTTCAACGCCGTCCGCATCTGCGGTCTAATCACGCTATTCTCCACGGGCCTCTAAGGGCGTGGGCTTGAGTATCTGTCTGAGTCCGATAAATCTCCGAGGTTTGTATGGAAGCGAACGACCTGCAAGACGTGCCGGGCAATGGTATCGGCCCCACGACGCGCGATCCCGATATGGTCTGGATTCCAGGTGGCACGTTTCAGATGGGATCGGATCATCACTATCCCGAGGAGCGGCCTGCGCACGTTGCGAGGGTCGAAGGATTCTGGATTGACAAATACGAAGTAACGAACGAACGGTTTGCTCGCTTCGTCGAGGCCACTCAGCACGTTACCCTGGCTGAGCGTCCTGCCAGGGAGGAGGATTACCCGGGCGCAAAGCCCGAAATGCTCAAGCCGGCATCGGTTGTGTTTCGCAAGCCGGCGCATCGCGTCGACCTGCGCAATCACTTCAACTGGTGGAGCTACGTTCAGGGGGCGAACTGGAGGCATCCCGAGGGGCCCGACAGCACGATCGAGGAACGAGCCCAGCATCCTGTGGTCCACATCGCTTATGAAGATGCGGTGGCGTACGCGGAATGGGCCGGCAAGGAATTGCCAAGCGAAGCCGAGTGGGAGTTTGCCGCCCGCGGAGGCTTAGATGGAGCGGTCTATGCTTGGGGTGACGAGTTCACTCCCGGCGGCAGGCCGATGGCCAACACCTGGCAAGGTGAGTTTCCCTGGCAGAACCTCTGCGCCGACGGCTTCGAGGGAACTTCTCCGGTCGGGCAATATCCGCCGAACGGCTATGGGCTTTTCGACATGATCGGCAACGTTTGGGAGTGGACCTCCGACTGGTACTCGGCTGGGCACGCCATGACAAAACCGTGCTGTGGAGGCGCAGCCCAAAAGACCGCAGAACAGAGTTACGACCCGCAGATGCCCGAAATAAAGATCCCGCGCCGCGTGATCAAGGGAGGTTCTTTCCTGTGTGCTCCCAACTATTGCCGGCGCTACCGTCCTGCAGCGCGGATGGCGCAGCCGATCGACACCGCCGCCTGCCATGTAGGGTTGCGCTTGGTCAGCCGGCCGAAGCGCTCGACGAATTTGTTTGTTGTTGATAAGACGTCAATCCAACCACAGCAAGAAAAGCCGTTCGCAACCCCCGAATCGACCAACGATGACGCACATCGGGCGATCGCTGCCTCCGGCGGGGGCGGTAGATCTGCCGCCGGCGCTGATGCCCATACAACAACCCAGGCTGCTTGAGATGCTTTGTCGCTACGCTGCGAACGAAGCAGATCTTGCGCCGCAGGATTTTGCCAATCCCGAACTGCGAGTTGAGGAGAAATCGGCACGACAAGTTGGAGATATCATTACTTTTCGACCTCCAAGAGGAGCGCGCTGGCACTCGTTGTTGCCTCCACCACTGTGGTGTTGACCGGAGCCGTGGCCGAGCAGGATCATGCGAACAACCTCTGGTCCTTAGATCGTGTGCTGCCGCTGCCGCAAGCGCTCGAAGAGCGGCTGTCGACATCTCCGACCGTGAAAGCAGGCAGGGTTCTATTCCTCGCGCGAGCACACCCGGCACGCTGCAGCTTTGTGCGGAATCGGTCGATGGCCACCCCTGCGGGCGTCGTATCACCCTCGACGAGGCACAGCAACAGGCACAGGGCGCCGACAATCCCATGGTTCATCTCGCAAAGCTCCAGGTGGAAGCAGCGAGACAACATCGCTTGCGAACTCAGTCTGAGTATTTCCCTAAGCTGGATGGGACCTTAACGAACTTTCACTTCAACAAATTCATTGCGGCCATCTCTTCGATCGGGGCAACAAAGGGAGGTTCTTCAAGGCTGACTCACCCGTTCCACGCATCCTGGATAGCGGGAGTGTGCCCTATCCGTACTTGGTACACCTCTGCAAACAAACATCTTTAACGAACGAGATCTTTCCCAGATTCATGGGTGCTGCAGCTGTCAATTCTGCCAGCCACGTCGCGGTGTGCTGTCTGGACCGGCCAATCGAATCAATGTGCCAGGATGTGACCGATCATCGATTTCCTTGGTGCTGACATTTCTGACAGGTGTAGGTGTGCTCGATTCCCTCTATGGTAACTAGGCTCGAATGCTCACTATTCCTCGGGTCCGCTCGGTTGAAACCGGCCGCTGTCCAAAGCGAAGGGTACCGAGAATCGAGAGAGGGGGGATCGATGGCGTTCACTTCATCTGAGCTCGCGGAACGTACACTGAAACGCCGAGCCGTCGAAGCGGCGATCTGGGCGATGCCTGCGGTCAACTACGAAGCCATGTATCAGGCGATGGTACGCGACGCCAAGGGTGGCTTTAACCAGCTCGTCTACTGGTCGCGTCCCTCCGATTGGAAGAACCAGACGCTGACTCCGAACACCGACGCGCTCTACATCATGCCTTTTATTAACACCAAAGAGGTTGGGCCGATGGTGCTCGAGATTCCACCAGCTGACGAGGGCATGATTGTCGGCACGGTAATGGACTGCTGGCAGACCGCACTCGAGGATGTGGGAGCCGCCGGAGTGGATAAGGGCAAGGGCGGCAAGTACCTTACGTTGCCCCCGGCTTACCGCGGCATGGCACCGCCGGAGTATATCGTGCTGCCTTCGAATAACTATCAGGGTTACGCTCTGCTTCGCTCGATTCCGAAAAGTGGAAGTGAAGCGGATATTGCCAAGGCGGTCGCGTACCTGAAACGCATCAGACTGTATCCCCTCTGGGCCGCCGGCAACCCGCCGCAGACTGCCTTCCTCGACGTGAAGGATGTCGTTTTCGATGCCAATATTTCTTACGACCAGCACTTCTTCGAGGCAGTCGACCGCATCGTGCAGGTCGAGCCTTGGTTGGATAGGGACCGCGTGATGATCGACATCCTCAAGTTCATCGGCATTGAAAGAGGCAAGCGTTTCGCGCCCGACGCCAAAACTGTGGATATCCTGAAAGCCGCGGTGCAAGAGGCACACGAATGGCTGGCGGCACGCTACGAATCCGCGTTCGAGCCCTTTTACCCGGGCACGCACTGGTTCTTTCCGGCCGAGCCGGAAATGGTCGACGCCGTGGCTACCTCATTCAAGAACTCGAACAGCTACCCCATTGATTCCCGCGCCACCACCTATTACTACGCCTTCAGCAGTGTCAAGCACATGGGTGTAGGCCAATATTATCTATTTGTTACGCGAGATAAGAGCGGCCACGTCCTGAACGGCGGCAAATCCTATCGCCTGGTGGTTCCCCCCAAAGTACCTGTGCGGCAGTACTGGTCGGCCACAGCCTATGATTTTGCGACCCACGCTCTCATTCGAAATGTGGAGTGGGCAAGTCGCTCTTCGCTCACACCTGGCCTCAAGACCAACACCGATGGATCAACGGACATCTACTTCGGGCCGAAGGCGCCGACAGCGAGGCAATCCAATTGGATTCCCACCAGACCCGGCGTGCGATTCGAGGTTCTGTTTCGCTTGTACGGTCCCGAGAAAGCGGTCTTCGACAAGACGTGGAGGCTTCCCGATATCGAAGAGCAGGCCGCCGACCAAGCTCAGCAAGCCGCATGAAAGGCCGCAAGACCGTTCCCTGACTGGCTCGACCACGGGCTGGGACGGTCTTGGGGCTGAGGTACCTGCGACGCTTTCAAAGCCGGGCCTGTTTAAAACCCCCCGCCCAGCGCGCCGCCCCCACTCGCCCTGTCGAAATTGACAGTTCCAATGGGCGCATGTTGCAGTCGATAATCTCTGATCCCACTGGGCAGAAAACCTCAATGGGGCCCATCGCCATCCGAGATGCTCTTGTCGTCGATGCTGACCAGGATCTCAAGGATTTGCTGGTTAGCATTCTGAAGCCAGGAGTGTGGGCGATCCGCTATGTGCGGACGAACCGAGAAGCGCTGCAAGCCGCCAAAGACAAGGCGTTCGAGCTGATTATCACGAGTGAGAAGACATCCTGCAGGGAGGATGTTGAGTTACTGCGGAAGATTCACCTGCAACGGCCTCATACCCGCCTGATTATTCTGGCCAATGAAACGACACCGACCGATGTGATTGCGGCCATGCGGGAGCACGCCTTCAGCCTTTTCTCGAAGCCGTTTTCTCCGGAGCAGCTGGGAAATATGATCCAGCTCGCAATCGAGGTGCCGTGTTGGGACGATGGCATCGAAGTTCGCTCGGCAACGCCAGAATGGATTCGCCTGGAGGTACGATGCCAGGTTCGAACCGCCGACCGCTTACTGCAGTTTATGAAGGAAATCGCCGAGTTGCCGGAGGCAGAACGGGAAGAGGTTGGAATGGCGTTCCGCGAGATTCTACTCAACGCCATGGAGCATGGTGGAGGTCTCGATCCAAACAACTACGTAGAAGTGGAATATGTGCGCGCAAGGCGCATGATCTCGTGCCGTATCACGGATCCAGGCACAGGCTTCACACTCGACGAGATCAGCCACGCCGCCGTCGCCAATCCGCCCGACGATCCGATTCGGCATGCCAAGGTCCGGAAGGAACTCGGATTGCGTCCGGGGGGCTTTGGAATTCTGCTGGCACAGCGTCTGGTCGATCAAGTCATTTACAGTCAAGACGGCAACGCAGTTCTGCTCATCAAGTATTTGGATCAGCCGCAAACGAGCGCGCTCGCAAGCCTGAACAGCGCTTCCTGAAGGTCAAGATCCGGTTCCTTACTGTTGGGTACGGGCCGGGGCACGTGAATCGACTCTGGCCATTTCGAAGCGCCGAAACCTGCCCTGGAACAATTGACAGTAGCCAAATCGGCCCACCCGGTTGAAAGATAACTACGGTAGTGTGTGTCCATGAGCCTGCAAACTCTCATAGCTCTGGTCCTCAGAGTCAGCATCGTGCTCAGCGTCTTCGCTCTCGGGCTCGGGGCAAGGTTCGCCGACACCCTGTACTTATTCCGACGACCGGGCAAGTTGGCGCGCGCGTTCTTCTCCATGAACGTGTTAATGCCTCTGGTTGCATTGCTATTGGTCTTCAAGTTCGAGCTCCATCCGGCGGTCAAGGTCGCGCTGGTCGCTTTATCGGTGTCACCAGTTCCGCCGATCTTTCCCAAAAGCGCGCTCCAAGAAGGCGGCAAAGAGAACTACACGATTGGTCTGTTAGTCGCCACATCGGTCCTGGCGATTGCTGTAATTCCGCTCGCTATGGCGATCTTTGAAAGGATCGGAGGGACACCCATGTCCATGCGTGCGACCTCCGTGGCCGCCATCGTGTTCGCCATGGTGCTCGTGCCGCTACTCTTAGGGATTGGTGCGCGGAAAACCGTATGGGCGCAGCCCGCCGCGAAACACGTGGGCACTGCCGCCTCACTGCTGCTGGTTCTAGGGGTCTTGCCGGTACTGTTTGTCGAATCTCGCACCATCCTCACTTTACTCGGCAACGGAACCCTCCTGAGCCTGGGCGCGTTCGCCGTGGCTGGTCTCATTGCTGGCTATTGGCTGGGCGGACCGGAGCCAGCGAACCGTCGCGTTCTCTCGTTGGCCACCGCGTCCCGGCACCCTGGGCTTTCCGTGGCCATAGCACATGCTAACTTTCCTCAGCAGAAACTGGCGGTCCCGGCAGTTTGCTTATATCTCATCATTAGCGTTCTCCTAGCCCTGCTAGTTCGTCGATTCAAGGCGCAAGCGGGAGCTGATTCGGCTGGAGCCGACCGGCGCGCTGCAGCCTAAGGTGACTTTCCCATGAAATCGAGGATCTCGGAGATTGCGGGGCGGAATGGCGGTTGGCTTCAGGAGCAATCGACAAAATGGAACGGACGTTTGCGATCCGTCGTCCGCCAGACGCGAGTGATGACATTCATCCTCAAGCATCCAGACGTACCCTGGTCGGCAAAGTGCGTCGCAGCCTGTGCGCTGGGTTATATTTTCAGTCCGATTCAACTGATTCCCAGCTTCATTCCGGTAATTGGTCAGCTGGATGACCTCACCGTGCTCCTGGTAGGGGCGAAATTAGTGCGTATGCTCGTACCCTGTGCCTTATTGGCAGAGTGTGAAGCCAAGGCTGAGTCTCACTCCTGCCGCGCTCGTTGGGCGCGGCCAGTCGAAGCCGAGTATCGCCGGGAGGCAACAATTTGAAGCTTCGCCCGGCTCGCAAGTTCTGTCCGCGGCTCCCGCGGCGCCTATGGTGCGCGCTGCTCGTTCTGGCCCTGGCGGCATCTGGCAGTTCTGCTCAAGCGAACGGCGGAGATCCGCTTCCATCGTGGCAGGACGGCCCGGCAAAGAAAGCCATCCTCGCCTTCGTCAGCGATGTAACAACGGTTGGCAGCCCCGAGTACGTGCCGGTTGAGGAGCGGATTACGACCTTCGACAACGACGGAACTCTGTGGACTGAGCAGCCGATGTACACGCAATTTGCCTTTGCTGTGGACCGGGTGAAGGCGCTGGCGCCCGAACACCCCGAATGGAAACAAACTCAGCCGTTTAAAGCCGTGCTCGAAGGCGACAGCCAAACTCTCCTGGCGAGCGGCGAAAGAGGCGTTCTGCAGCTGATCATGGCCACTCACACCGGCATGACCAGTGAGGAGTTTGCCGTGATTGTGAAGGACTGGATCAAGACGGCACAGCACCCACGCTTTCACCGGCCCTACACGCAGTGTGTGTATCAGCCGATGCTTGAGCTTCTGAGCTATCTCCGCAGGAGCGCCTTTGCAACCTATATCGTCTCGGGAGGGGGCGTCGAGTTCCTGCGTCCTTGGACACAACCGGTTTACGGGGTCCCGCCCAAGTGGGTCATCGGCAGCTCGGTCAAGACGATGTTCGAAATTCGTGCCGGCCTGCCGGTCCTGCTGCGCATGCCGGAAGTGGATTTTGTCGATGATAAAGCCGGCAAACCGGTGGCCATCGACAAATTCATTGGCCGGCGTCCCCTCGCCGCCTTCGGCAACTCTGATGGCGACCTGCAGATGCTTGAATGGACCGCCGCAGGCAAAGGACCTCGGCTCATGGTCATCGTCCACCATACCGACGGCGTCCGGGAATATGCCTACGACCGGAACTCGATGGTTGGTACCCTCGACCACGCCCTTGACGAAGCCAACGCCAGGGGCTGGACCGTCGTCGACATTAAGCGAGATTGGAAAACGATTTTCCCTCGAGCTCAAGGCGGTCCGTAGGGATGGCGATTCGGCTCAGCGTCTCTCATCCTCAGACCGGAGCGATGAGCCTTTGTTTGATGGCGAACTTAACCAAATCCGAGTTGGTCTTGAGACCGAAATCCTCCATGATTCGGTACTTGTGGAATGCGATCGTACGTGGAGTGACATGTAACTCGTCG
>Ga0187783_10000658_pt1 | contig 25079 bp, 21 predicted proteins | sample 1015_SJ02_MP02_2_FD_132471 | JGI IMG/M metagenome (GOLD analysis project Ga0187783, IMG submission 132471) | Tropical peat soil microbial communities from peatlands in Department of Meta, Colombia - 1015_SJ02_MP02_20_MG | ecosystem: Environmental > Terrestrial > Soil > Wetlands > Peat | place...
TGAGGAAAGGCACTCGAGCGGCGCTGGGGGCCCGCACGCCGTCTCTCGTGCCGACCCCTATCACGCCGGGCTAACTCCACCTCGAATGCCACAAGTCTAGCCAAGACCCGCAGACCACAGGTTTCATTCAAGTTAATTTCCGGTAAAATCGCGACGAATTTGTACACAGGCGTGCGCGCCGCGAATGAAGCACTTGACGGGGCCCCAAACATCGGATCCGAGTGAGCGCCAACCTCTGTGCGGCTGGCCGCTGCTGGCTATCTCATTGAGTGCGTTCGCCGTAATCCTCCCCTTCTTCGTTCTGGGCATCCCTTCGGGCCACGATTTCGAATTTCATTTGCATTCCTGGATGGAGGTCAGGGATCAGTGGTCGCAGGGAATCGCCTATCCACATTGGGCCGCCCTGGCGCACTACGGATACGGTGAGGCCCGGTTTTTGTTTTACCCTCCTGCCTCTTGGCTTCTGGGAGCGACCCTAGGAGCCGTCTTGCCTTGGGCCGCCGTCCCGGGAGCGTATGTGTGGCTCGCCTTGACCCTCTCAGGATGTTCCATGTTCTTGCTGGCCCGCCCCTGGCTCAAGCATCGGGATGCGGTCTTTGCCGCTTGCCTCTTCGTTGTCAACCCATACCACCTGGTCGTGGTGTACTGGCGCAGCGCATTCGCAGAACTGCTGGCAGGCGCCTGGTTGCCGCTTTTGTTGCTTTCCATCCTAGAGCTCGACAACCAGGACCAGAGAGCCCGGATTCGCCTGGCACTGGTGGTCGCTGGTGCGGCGCTGACCAACGCTCCGGCCTCTTTGTTGGCGAATTATTCGCTGGCCCTGTTGGTCTTGGTCCTGGCTTTTCGGCGGCGGTCAGCGAGGCTGCTGTGGTCCGCCGCTTGGGCTGGAGCCTTAGGCGCGGCTCTAGCCGCGTTCTACCTCATCCCGGTGTTTTACGAGCAACCTTGGATCAACGCTGCTCAACTTTTGTCGGAAGGGGTGCGGCCGCAAGACAATTACCTGTTTACCAGGATTGCCGATCCCGATCACAACCGTTTCAACTTGCTCATCTCTCTAGTTGCCACGCTGGAGTTGATCCTGCTCGCCATGGCAGCGTTCTCGGGGCGCAAGCTGCGAAACCGACAGCCGCAATTTTGGTGGACGCTTCTGACCTGGGCCGGTATCAGCGCTCTGCTCATGTTTTCACCTTCGGCGATTTTCTGGGAGCATCTGCCTTGGCTGCGTTTCGTACAGTTTCCTTGGCGCTGGCTGCTCTGCCTGAACGTAGCTTTCACTGTTCTGGTGACGCTGGCCTATAGGCAATGGGTTTGGCGAGCGGTACTTCCTGTAGCCTTGGTGGGAATCCTGTGGTTCGCAGGCCATCGCACCCAGCCACCCTGGTGGGATCATGCGATCGATGTCGCCGAGTTGCTGGAGCAGCACGAGAGTGGAGCGGGTTATGAAGGTAGCGATGAATATGCGCCGGCCGGCGCTGATCCCTACAATATCAAATTGGGTGGGCCGCGCCTGGCCTTGTCTGGCAGCGGAACGGCGCGTTTCGAAGTCAGGCAGTGGGGCCCCGAGAGAAGGTGGTTCACCGCGGAGATTAGCCAGTCTGGCGGGGTGGCCGTGCGGCTGTTCAATTATCCCGCCTGGGAAGTGGAGCTGGACGGGAAACCGGCACGCACCGAAACCCTCGGCGAGACCGGACAAATGCTGATCCCCATGCCGGAGGGAGTGAGTCGGGTCCAAATCCGGTTCGTTCGCACCGGGGATCGGGCACTGGGAGAAGCCGCCTCTTTGATTGCCGCAGCCGGTCTGCTGTTGTGGTGGAGGCGACAACGGCAGTTGCCGAAAGCTCGGTGACAACGCTCTCCGGTGGGCGCGAAAGCGCATAAGGCAACCCGGTCGCCAATCTGCTTTTGAGGATTCCCGGTTCGTTTGCTCAGGAACCATGAAACGCGTTCTGATCGCTACGACGAATCCTGGTAAGCTGCGCGATTTTGCGGGCGCGGCGGCTTCGTTCGATGTTGCCATCGCTTCCCTTCCCAACCTCTCTTCCCTTCCCGCAGTGGCGGAAGACGGACGAACCTTCGAAGCCAATGCCCGCAAAAAGGCAGAGGCCTATAGCCGCTATGCTCCCAATGAGATTGTGCTAGCGGATGATTCTGGTTTGGAAGTGGATGCCCTTGGCGGCGCACCCGGAGTGCACTCGGCGCGTTATGCAGCCGAGGCACCTTCTGCCGGAAACCGCACGGTCACGGACGCAGCCAATAACGCCCGCCTTTTGCGAGAACTGAAGCACGTTCCGCCCCCGCGACGGACAGGAAGATTCGTATGTGTGCTTGCCGCGGCTCGATCCGGGAAGACCTTAAGAGTCTTTCGCGGAGAAGCGGAAGGCATGATTTTGGACACCCCGAGCGGCCACCAGGGTTTCGGTTACGATCCCCTGTTCTTCTGTCCGGCCATTCAGAAGACCTTTGCCGAACTCACTCCTGAGGAAAAGGCAGGGTATAGCCATCGAGGTGCCGCCTTCCAGAAGTTCCTGACCTGGTACCGTAGTAGGGTGGAATGCGAAAATCTATAAGATGGCAAAGTCGTGCTGCCGAAAAACGGCATCCGACAAAGCTGCGTCCTCCCAGGCAGCGTACGACTCATGAATATCCGCATCCGCCAGGCCGTGCCCGAGGACATCCCAGGGTTGGGAAAGCTGATTGATGCTTCCGTCCGCGGACTGCAATCCCGGGACTACACTCCTAGTCAAATCGAAGCCGCGCTCAAGACGGTGTATGGCGTAGACAGCCAGCTGATCGCGGATGGCACGTATTTTGTGGCGGTAGCGGAAGACCCAAAGGAGCCGTCACGCTCGGCAATTGTTGGTTGCGGAGGTTGGAGCAAGCGGAAGACTCTGTTCGGCGGTGATCACTGGGACTGCCGTCAGGATGATTTGCTCAACCCTCACGACGACGCTGCGAAGATTCGCGCCTTCTTTGTCCACCCGTCATGGGCGCGACGCGGTATCGGAGGCCTGATTTTGCAGGCCTCGGAAAGGGCTGCCCAACAAGCGGGATTCAAGCGGCTAGAAATGGGCGCCACCTTGAGTGGTGTGCCATTCTATCTGGCCAAAGGCTATTACGCTTTCGAGAACCTAGAGGTTGCGCTCAGCAACGGCGAATCGCTGCCGATCGTGCGCATGGCAAAGCAGGTGTAGTGGAGGTCGCGTTGGCAATTGCGCGTAACAGGCTGGGGTTGGTCGGGTTCCTCGGTAGAGGGCTGTTTTGAATTCCCAGCGATCCACTTGCATCAGAGACCTCGACTGTAGCAAGCTGCCGGTGTCCGCTTTGGGCGGAAGCCGAGTTTCAACTGAGACACGACCTTCCGAGTTCCTTGACTTGCCTTCTCGAGCACCAAGATAATACAAAGTTCTCGTGTCGTGGTTGAAATCCCAAGGAGGGCTCCGTGGCGTCGACCGCCAATCCCGCTCCTTCGACGCTAATCACGCCGGGTGTTACCCCGCTGCGGTCAGGCCCGGGATATTCGTTTCTGCTGCGCCGTCTGCACTCACTGAGTGGGATTGTTCCGGTGGGCTTGTTTTTGATTGAACATTTCATTTCCAATGCCTTTGCCACCCGCGGACCCTCCGCCTACGCCAAACAAGTTGAACTACTGAGCAGTTTCCCCTTTGTCTTGGGGCTCGAGTTGTTTGGCATCTGGCTGCCGATCCTCTACCACGCGCTCTACGGTTTCTACATCTGGTATCGCGGCGAGGGCAATCTCGGCAACTATCCGTGGACCGGGAACTGGATGTATACCTCACAGCGCTGGACCGGTGCCGTCGCCTTCTTCTATATGCTCTGGCATACTTGGCATCTGCGCTTCACCGGGGTCCATCTCCTGGTCCATCCAGACGCCGCCTTCGGCAAAGTGCAAGGGGAATTTCAGAATCCCTGGGCAGTGGGGTTCTATGCTCTTGGAATCCTGTGCGCGTCCTGGCACTTTTCTTACGGGCTCTGGTTGTTTGCCGCGAAGTGGGGGATCGTCACGGGCGATGTCGCGCGGCGCAGATTCGGCTACGTGGCGGTGGCGATCGGGCTGGTGTTCGTGGTCGTGGGCGCTGCCACCATGGTTTCATTCTTGACCACCCCGTCGGAGCTTCTAGGGCCCGCGGGGTCATCCTACGCACGTGGTCAGTAGCTGCGGCCCTTGGAATTTCAAAGGCAAAATGGCGATCAACCCTCGAATCATCGTGGTTGGCGGCGGGTTGGCAGGCCTTGCTGCCGTGATCAAGATTGCGGAACTGGGAGGTGCGGTCGATCTGTTCTCGATCGTCCCCGTCAAGCGGTCGCACTCGGTCTGTGCGCAGGGTGGGATCAACGCCGCCAAGAACCTTAAGGGCGAGGGTGACTCCACATGGCAGCATTTCGACGACACCGTTTACGGTGGGGACTTTCTCGCCAATCAGCCGCCCGTGCAGGCGATGTGCGAAGCCGCTCCGGCGATTATTGATCTGCTCGACCGCATGGGGGTACCCTTCAACCGCACTCCGGAAGGATTGCTGGATTTCCGACGTTTCGGCGGAACCTTGTACCACCGCACGGCTTTTTCCGGAGCCACGACCGGCCAACAACTCCTCTATGCTCTCGACGAACAAGTCCGCCGCTACGAAGCCGAGGGCAAGGTCAACAAATACGAGCACTGGGAATTCCTGTCGGCGGTGCTCGATCAAAATCGGATCTGCCGCGGCATTTGTGCCATGGATCTGCGCTCGATGGAGGTGCGCACCTTCCCGGCCGACGCCGTCATCGTCGCCACCGGCGGGATCGGCGCGATCTTTGGGAAATCCACCAATTCGGTAGTCTGCACCGGATCGGCGCAATCCGCCTTGTACCAGCAGGGCTGCTACTACGCGAATGGGGAGTTTATCCAGGTACATCCGACGTCGATTCCCGGGGAAGACAAGCTGCGGCTGATGTCGGAATCGGCTCGGGGCGAAGGCGGGCGCGTGTGGGTGCCCAAGCAGTCCGGCGATGCTCGCGATCCGAAGTCCATCCCGGAAAACGAACGCTGGTATTTCCTGGAAGATTGGTATCCCAAATACGGCAACCTGGTGCCGCGGGACGTCGCCACCCGGGCGATCTTCAAGGTCGTCTACGAGCAGAACCTCGGCATCGACGGCAAGCCGATGGTGTATCTCGATCTCACCCACATCGATCGCAAGATTTTGGACCGCAAGCTCGAAGGCATCTTGGAGATCTACGAGAAGTTTGTGGGGGACGATCCCCGTAACACCCCCATGAAGATTTTCCCCGGCATGCATTACACCATGGGCGGACTGTGGGTGGATTACACGCAGGCCACCAGCATCCCGGGAATCTTTGCCGCGGGTGAATGCGAGTACCAATATCATGGCGCCAACCGTTTGGGGGCGAATTCGCTGGTGTCCTGTATTTTTGGTGGATTCGTTGCTGGGCCGGCAGCGGTTCAGTACGCGCGCAATCAATCCGCGGCGCCGGGCACTCTGCATTTCGAGGCCGAGCAAAAGCACCAGCAGGAGAACAACGCCAGGCTGATGAAGTCGGAGGGCAGCGAGAACCCGTTTAGGCTGTGGCGCGAACTCGGCGAGTTAATGACCAAAAACTGCACCGTGATTCGCTATGACCCGAACCTGAAGGAGACCGACAGCAAATTGTGCCAGATGCTCGAGCGATTCCGGCGCATCAATCTCAGCGACCGCACGCAGTGGGCCAACACGAGCGTGGTTTTCGCCCGTCAGCTGTATAACATGGTGCAGCTTGCGCGGGTGATCGCGCAAGGCGCAGCGCGGCGTAGCGAGTCGCGCGGGGCACACTATAAACCGGATTTTCCCGAGCGGGATGACAAGAACTGGCTGAAGACGACCAAAGCCTACTTCGCTCCGGATGCCGACGAACCCAGGTTTGAGTTTGAGCCGGTCGACGTTTCGCTGATACCGCCCCGGGCAAGGAAGTATTGATGAGGCTGGCCACGATCCGCGATCGCGCAGCTCGCCACCAAGCATAGGCCGATCTGCCCCTCGCCTTGCGCAATGGTGGAGAGGGTGCGCAGCAAGAAGACACATGGCTGATAGAAAGTCCGTCATCCTCCAGATTAAGCGGCAGGCAAACCCCCGGGAGAGATCTCACTGGGAAGAGTTCGAGTTGCCCTACAAGCCGGGCATGAACGTAATCTCTTGCTTGATGGACATCGCCGCCAACCCTGTCACTCGCGAGGGGAGAGCTACCACCCCGATCACCTATGACTCCAATTGCCTGGAGGAAGTTTGCGGCTCCTGCGCCATGCTGATCAACCGCCGCGCACATATGGCGTGTTCGGCTCTGGTAGACCGGCTCGAGCAGCCGATTCGGTTGGAACCGCTTGCAAAATTTCCTGTGGTCCGCGACCTGGCAGTGGACCGCCAAATTCTCTTTGAAAACCTAAAAGCGGTGAAGGCATGGGTCCCTATCGACGGGACGTATGATCTCGGGCCCGGACCACGGATGACCTCAGAAGACCAGGAAGCTGCTTATCCCCTTTCGCGCTGCATTTCCTGCTGTTGTTGCATGGAAGTCTGCCCGCAATTTAATGAGACGACAGGGTTTGTCGGTGCGGCCGTTGTCTCCCAGGTTCGGCTCTTCAATACCCATCCGACCGGAGCCGCCCTCAAACGCGAGCGGCTTTCCGCCTTGATGGGGGACGGCGGCATCCAGGAATGCGGTTACGCCCAAAACTGCGTCGAGATCTGCCCCAAGGACATCCCCCTCACGCGTTCGATTTCCGAGGTTGCCGGCGCGGTGATGAAACAGGTGGTTCGTGACCTGTTTCGTAAGTAAGATGCCAATTATGGTACATCGTGCTTGGCCCGACAGTTAGGGTTCCGGCTGCCAGTACTTACCTACCATGGACTTAGGGATGTCCGGCGTAGGCCCACGGCGCGGCATCCAAGCTGCTTATCAAAATGCTATCGCGCAGGGGCGTAACCATTGGTAATCGGGCCCGTGCCATCGTTTTTGGGGTAACGTTACTGCCACATTCCAGCCTAGGTGAGGGGCGGGCGCGAGACAAGCGGTGACCTTGGGCGAGGGGTGGGAACCACTTCGTGAAAATCAGAGCACAACGGGCGTTCTTCGTTCTCGGGCTGATTCTCTGTCTCTCCCTTGAGGCCTTGGCAGTACAATCTGTCCCTCGGCAGCGCTCCCGCCATCTCAACCGACGCCATTTGCGCCGGTTGAGATGGAATCCAGTCTTCCCCCCTTCGCACGAATCCCTGTTGCGCCAAAACGAAGAGATTGACCGTCTGGATCTGCCCCGGATTCACGATGACGCCGAACTTCGACGGCTGATTGCGCGCGGCGAACTTGTTCCGATTGAAGAAGGCCAAGCCCTGCACATCGAGAAAAGACTAGATCCGTCGCGCCGTTATTGCCGGCCCTGGACGCGCGCCTTTCTTGAGGATATCAGTGAAGCCTATTACCGGCAGTTCCACAGCCCAATTCAAGTGAATTCGGCCGTGCGCACCGTGGTGATGCAGAGAAAGCTGCGTCGCCACAATCGCAACGCCGCTCCGGAGTCGGGCGAAACGGCCTCCTCTCATCTAGCCGGAATCACGGTGGATATCCAGCGGCGCGGTATGACCCGCCAACAGATCCAGTGGGTAGAACAATTTATGATGCCGCTCAAGGAGCAGGGCCTGCTCGAACCGGAAGAGGAGCGCCGGCAGTGGGTGTTCCACGTTGCCGTCTCCGGGCGCTATGCCGATTGGCACCAAGCAAAGGTCCTGGCTGGCGAGGATGCCCTGCGATCCGATCCCGACCCAGTGGAGTTCCTTCCCCAGCGGGTTTCCGACGCTGGCAATTCCAATCCGTAGCCAGGTTTCGATTTCTGAGACGCAGCCGGCACCGGAGTGCGGTTCTTGCCGCCCAGGCTCCCTGCCCCGGTTTCGCCGACGGGTGAGAGAGTATACAATCCTCTCGTTACAACCTATGACGAAACCTCCTGTCTCCGTTTTTTTCGGGCTTCGATGCCAGGCTCTTATCGGAGGGGTGGTGCTCTGCGCCCTGGCGGCGGCCCAGAACGACGCTTCCGGGGTAAGTGCCGCTGCACGCGCCATTCACTCCTCTGCCTTGGTCATCGACACCCATGCCGACACCCCGCAGCGTTTCCTGGATGAGAACTTTGATCTGGGCAATACGGACCCGAACGATTTCGGCCATGTCACTCTCGACAGGGCTCGCGCCGGGAATCTCGGTGCCGAATTCTTTTCGATCTGGGTCGAGCCGGAGACGAATCAGGGACACTTTGCCAAGCGAACCCTCGATCTGATCGACGCGGTTTACCAACAGGCGGCTCGCCATCCCGATCGCATGATGATGGCGTTCTCGGTCGCGGATATTGAACAGGCGCACCAGCAAGGGAAGCTGGCGGCGCTCATGGGCATTGAGGGGGGACATTCGATCGAGAACGACATCCGGCTGCTGCGCGATTTCTACCGGCTTGGCGTGCGTTATATGACGCTCACTTGGTCGAATAGCAATGAATGGGCGGACTCCTCCGGCGATATGAATGATGCCAAGGTTCGCCATCACAATGGCCTAACCGAATTTGGCAAGGAGGTTGTTCTGGAGATGAATCGTCTGGGCATGATGGTGGATATTTCCCACGTGGCTGACAAGACGTTCTGGGATGCTATCGCCGTAACCCGAGCTCCCCTGATTGCCTCGCATTCGTCGGCTCGCGCCCTTTCGAACGCTCCCCGCAATATGACCGACGATATGTTGCGTGCCGTTGCCAAGAACGGCGGCGTGGTGGATGTTAATTTCTATTCGGGGTTTGATGATCAAAGCTTTTGGGACGCCGCCCAGGCACAATCCAAGGAAAAACAGGCCGCCATCCACGAGGCTCTCGAGAAGCTCAAGGCCGAGGGACACACGCCGACCTATGCGGATGAGGATCGCCTGGAAAGGCAATTCATGGCGCGGATTCCTCGCCCTCCGTTGAAAGCTCTCATCGACCAGATCGATCATATGGCCAAGGTGGCGGGAGTGGAGCACGTAGGTCTGGGCTCGGATTTTGATGGCGTCAGCGGAGCCACTCCCCAAGGAATCGATTCTGCCGCCGATCTGCCCAGGATCACACAGGGTCTCCTCGAGCGGGGATACCGCGCCGAGGACATTCACAAGATTCTCGGCGGAAACGTGTTGCGAGTTTTTGCCGAGGTCGAGCGCGTCAGCCGAGAGATGCAAAGGCAGACAGGGGAGGTCGCGCGGGTTCGCCCCCCAAAGATTCGGCGAGCCCCGCAAGTAGGGCCCCAATAGCGTACAATTCTTCTCCAGCATTGCAACCTGGCATTTGGCATTCCGCGGAGATTCCCCTGCGGAGTCCGCTGCAGTCTTTAGTTACCGTCATGAAACGAAGGAGCTTTCAAGATGCATCCAACCTGGGTTCTTGGTGTTCGTTCTCTCATTTTCGTGCTGTCGCTCGCCGTGCCTGCGGTGGTTGGCGCGCAGCCGCAGGCGATTATCGATACGACCGCGGGCAAGATTACCTGCACCCTTTTTCCGGATAAGGCTCCGATCGCGGTCGCCAACTTCATCGGGCTGGCGGAGGGGACGAAAGACTGGATTAGCCCGGTAACGCACCAAAAGAAACATGGGGTGCCGCTCTACGACGGTACGATTTTCCATCGCGTGATTCCCAGTTTCATGATCCAGGGAGGCGATCCGGCAGGCAATGGCACCGGTAATCCGGGCTATCAATTCAAGAACGAAGTTTCTTCTGACCTAAAGTTTGATCGTCCCGGGCGCTTAGCCTATGCCAACGCAGGGCCGGACACGAACGGGTCTCAGTTTTTCATCACCGAAGTGCCCACCCCCAATCTGAATGGTGGCTACACGATTTTCGGCCAGTGTGATGACGCCAGCGTGGCGCTGGTGAAGGAGATTGCCCGCATGGGACGCGATTCGAATGACCGACCCTTCCGGCCGGTGAAGATCAACCACATCACGATTGTGCACGGCACCGCGGCGGCAAAGTCCACGCCGAAGTCATAGCAGTTGGCTACAACCAAGTCAATCGCCGCGCCTTGAATTTCGGTGGCTCGCTAGTCTGCCACCTAGGCGATTCAAAAGTGCCAATGGTTGACGGCTCGCAGAAAGGTGCAAAGGAAGGGCGTCGAAGATTCCGTTGCCCTGGTTGAGGGCGAGCGCAAGCTTAGCTAACCCATCGGTCGCCGGAGATCTGGCTAAACTCCGATGACTCGTACTAGTTCTCGTACCGCTTCTGCGCTGCGGTTGAGTTGCTCCTGTTCATCCGGAGTAAGCCTGATTTCGATAATCTGCTCGATGCCCCTCGCCCCTAACTTTACCGGCACCCCGACATAGAGGCCCTTGATTCCGTATTCCCCCTCCAGATAGGCAGCACAAGGCATGATTTTCCTTTTGTCCTTCAAAATGGCCTCCACCATCTCGGTCACTGCCGCCGACGGTGCATAATAGGCGCTGCCGGTTTTCAAGTACTTCACAATTTCGGCACCGCCATCGCGGGTACGCTGAACGATTCCCGCAACCGTAGGTGCATCCATCAGCTCGGTGATGGGGATACCGGCCACGGTGGAATACCGAGGAAGGGGAACCATGGTGTCCCCGTGGCCGCCGAGCACAAATGCCGTCACATTTTCGACGCTGACCTGCAAGCGATCCGCAATAAAAGTGCGGAAACGTGCGGAGTCGAGCACTCCCGCCATGCCGATCACTCGTTGGCGGGGGAATCCACTCAGCTTAAAAGCGGCCTGCGCCATGGCATCGAGCGGATTCGACACAATGATGAGAATTGAATGGGGGGAAAACTCGACCGCCTTCGAGACTACATCTTTCATGATCTTGTAATTGATCGAAAGCAGGTCGTCTCGGCTCATGCCAGGTTTGCGAGGCACGCCGGCGGTGACCACGACGACATCGGAATTGGCGGTGTCGGCATAGTCCTGAGTTCCCATCACCTGGCAGTCGCGCTTCTCGATGGGCATCGCTTCCAGCAGGTCCAGGCCTTTGCCCTGCGGGACCCCCTCGATGATATCGATGAGAACGATGTCGGCGAGTTCTTTGGCGGCCAACCAGAGGGCTGCCGTGGCGCCCACGTTCCCCGAACCTACAACCGTGACTTTCTTGCGCATGCTGTCTCTTCCCTCAATTCTCCCGACCGATTCTTGCCAGGCCCCGGACCGAAGCGCAGCTAGTGCGCCGCGCTGAAGACGGCGCTGTCCATGTCCTGAATGATGGCGTCGGCGAACTCGCTGGTTCCCACCTTGGTAGCTCCCGGCATCAACCGCTCGAAATCGTAGGTGACCCTCTTCTGCTCGATGGTGCGTTCCAGACCACGCTCGATCAGATCGGCGGCCTCGCCCCAGCCGAGGAAGCGAAACATCATGACGCCCGAGAGAATCACCGACCCTGGATTGATCACATCCTTGTCTGCATACTTGGGCGCGGTGCCGTGGGTGGCCTCGAAGACGGCATAGCCGTCACCGATGTTGGCGCCCGGCGCAATGCCCAGGCCACCCACTTGGGCGGCACAGGCGTCGGAAATATAGTCGCCATTCAGATTGGGCGTGGCCAGGACGGAGTATTCGTCGGCGCGAGTTACGACTTGCTGGAAAATCGAGTCGGCGATGCGGTCATTGATCATCAGTTTCTGCTTCCAAACGCCGTTGCCATGCGTCGCATAGATGCCGGTGAGTACCTGGCGTACTTCTTCATAGACGGAGTGCCGGAAGTCGTCGGAGGCAAACTCGAGTCCGGGTTCGACCAAGTTCGCAATCTCCTCGGCGGTAATCTTAGGGTTTCGATCCTTATTGTCCAGAATCCAGCTCTCCCTCTCGGTGACGACCTGGGGGCGAAATTCCTGGGTAGCAAGTTCGTAACCCCATTTGCGGAACGCCCCTTCGGTGAACTTCTGGATATTTCCCTTATGCACCAAGGTCACGCTCTTGCGGCCACTCTCCAGCGCGAAACGGATTGCCATACGCACCAAGCGCTTGGTTCCAGTGACCGAGATGGGCTTGATTCCAATTCCCGAGTCGAGGCGGATCTGTTTCTTGCTGCCCGGGAGCATTTCTCGGTTCAAAAACTCGATGACTCTGGCGGCTTCCGATGTGCCTTCTTCCCACTCGATTCCGGCGTAAACGTCTTCGGTGTTTTCCCGGTAAATCACCACATCCATGCGCTCGGGGTTCTTCACCGGGGAGGGGGTTCCTTTGTAATATTTGACCGGACGCACGCAAGCATACAGATCGAGAATTTGCCGCAGCGCCACATTCAGCGAGCGAATTCCGCCCCCGACCGGCGTGGTCAGCGGCCCCTTGATGGCGACCCGGAGATCACGAATGGCATCGACGGTGTCCTGGGGCAGCCACGTCCTGAACCTCGAGAATGCCTTCTCGCCCGCGAACACTTCATACCAGGCCACGCGGCGCTTGCCCTTGTAGGCCTTGCTGACAGCCGCATCGAACACTCGTACCGAAGCCCTCCAGATGTCGCGGCCCGTACCATCGCCCTCAATGAAGGGGATGATTGGGTGGTCGGGCACCTGGTAACGCCCATGGTTGTAGCTAATTCTGGCCCCGCTACCGGGCACCGGAATCCCGTTGTAGGAATCCGCCATCTCGGATCCTCCCGACCGTTAGAGAGAAGCTATCCATCCTCGAAGCCACCAATTATAAAGGTTCTTATTTCGCCTTGTCGGGGAGCGGATGAGTTGCCGTGGCTCCCATGCGGAACGCCGCGTGCTCCAGCGGCTCAGTCCCGCGGGAGCCGGGCGGAGTAATCTTGGGTAACTCCCGAACGCTCGCGCCTGCCTTTACAATGCAGGGATGCTCGGAGTGGGTCAACCTAGGAAGCTGGTTCGTGCCCTGCTCAGTTTTTTTTGCCTGATGTGTTCAGCAGCCGGACAAATCTCGGTTTCGCCCGGGTCGAGCACGGTTGTTCGAGAACGCGGTCCTCGGGATGCCGCCACGGCCAGCGCTCCTCCCCCAGAAGTTGAACCCGCAACTCCCGCGCCGGCCCATGCGTTTTGGGACCGGACGAACCGGTGGCTGTTTGTGGGAATTGCCTTCACTCGCGGGATGGACTATGCCTCGACACGGAATATGCAAGCGCGCGGACGCAAGGAAATACTGCTTGCGTCCGAGGTCGTGAACAACTCGGCCGCATTCGCCAGCTTGGAAGCAGCCGGAACTCTCACCTCGGTTGGGATCTCCTATCTCTTTCATCGTACCGGCCATCACAAATTGGAGCGCTGGATGTCGATCGCTCACATCGGCGTCGCCGCGTTCGGTGATGTGCGCAATTACTGCCTGCAATCAAGACCCGCCCACTGAGACCCCTGCCTCTCTTGTTTCCTGCGGTTGGTTGGTGACGTTCCAGACAGCTTGCGCAACAGACCGCGTATACTCTCAAGCAGCGGTTTTGCACGCTTGTGGGCTGAGCGCAGAACCAGGCTGTTGACGGGAGGAGCGTATGCTTCACAGTCGCCTTCTGAGCGTGATCTGTCGGCTCCTAGCCATTGCCGTCTTCTCATCCCCGGCTCTGGCGCAACGCGCTGCGGACCGCGTCCAGATCGGTCGCGACATCGTGATCCAACGAGCCGAGCAAGGGGGGGATCTTGTGTGTTTGGCTTGCTCGATCTATCTTCGCGGCGGCCAGGTTGCCGGAGATGCGGTGGCGGTCGCGGGCAAGGTCGTCCTCGAGCAGGGTGCCGCGATCGCCGGAGACGTCGCCGCAATTGCCGGCGATGTCCGGCTACAGGGTGGTAGTCAGGTTGCGGGCGATGCCGTGGCCGTGGCCGGCACGGTTTACCGAGATTCCCAATCGCAGGTTGCCGGGGATGTGGTTTCCCTGGGAGGTCCCGGTTGGACACTGCTGTTCCTATTGCTTCCCTTGCTTTTTCTGGGCGCAATCGTAGCCTTAGTGATATGGCTGATCCAACGAAGTCGCAGGAGCAGGACGACGGTAGCGGCTGCGTCTCCAGGCGGAACTACCCGCTCCTTCTCTTGAATGTTGCGAAGCCTGGCACTCCCCGGCTTACCATCGGCGGGTTCCGAAATACTTGCGCACTCCGATCGCGTTATATCGCCCCCAGGGTCCGTTGTTTCCTAAATCTGCGGTGCCAAGATTCCGATCCCGTGAGCCCAGGCGATCGAACAAGAAATGTTGGGTGACACGAAATTCGAATCCCTTCGCAAGATAGATACCCAAGCCCCAGGAGTGCTCAATCCCGATGGCATCGAACGACCACGTATAGAGCGTCTTCGGAATGTTCTTGCCAAACAGAAAAGAGGGTGCCCCAAAGAGCATAAAGCGGCGGAGCTGCCCCTGGCCAAACGGGCGCACCTCCAAGTACGCGGAGAGCATGTAGCGGGCGAACTCGCTGCAGGGAGCATGGACCCCGCCGTAGTCACCGGCATTCGAGGTGCACAAGTTGGGATCAATTTCGTTATGAGGCGGAGCCAGATCGAACTGCCCGTAACCCCAAAACGTGTCGCGGGGCAGGAAGAACCGATCGGTTGCTTGGGTGATGGATGGATCCTGGGCCACTAAGGAATGGCATAAGCTGAGACAGATACTTACCCACAGGAACAGCTGCTTCATTCTCGCCTCCCCTGGTTGGGATCTAAGCTTGAGAGAACACGGGCCAAGCATTTTGACACTCCCCAGCTAAAGCCGAGGGGTGGCAGGGCGTCGTTTTTAGCACCGCATTCCCGAGCATCGCTTGGTGCAGGCAACGTACCCACCTACCCGGCGTTAAGAGCTCGAGCGCCCAGGCTACTTTGATCACTGCCCGGGCGCGAGGGAACCTCCGGTATTTCAAATCCGCACAATCGTGTTTGGCCCATCCATATTTCATCAGGTTTCGCGGTTCGCCGGCAGGGGCTTTCGCTTGGCGGTTCGGGTAATCCAAGCGAGGAGGATGCCATTGTGCAGGCTGATCTTCAGGCGATTCCGTTTCCTAACGGCAGCTGGATCAAGGCTTCGCAGCCTTTTCCCGGGGAGCGATTCTGCAGCGAGAGCGTGCCTCCGTGGGCCTCGGCAATCTGCCGGCTCAACACCAAACCAATCCCCGAGCCCCCCGGCTTGGTGGTAAAGAAAGGAACAAATAGGTTTGCCGAGTTGGCAATTCCCGGGCCTTCATCCTGAACCAACAGGTGCAGCCAGCTCCCTGTCCTTGACCAGCTCACTTTCACTGAGCCGCGGTTGTCGACCGAGACATCCACGGCATTGCGGATGAGGTTAATCAGCATCTGTTGCAGCTGATCGGGATCCACTTGCACGGTGATTTCCGGGCCAGGCTCGATCTCGATAATCATTCGTGTTTCTAAACCTGCCGTGGTGCGAACCAGCGTGCCCAGATCGACGGGTCGAAGCTGAGGTTGCGGAAGTCGGGTGAGACGCGAATAATCGCGCATGAAGCGGCTCAAGGCATCGGAGCGGTCGGCGATGACTCGCAGCCCGCGGCGCATGTCGTCTTCCCAGTCGGCGGGTCGAGGCTCGCGTTTCGTCATGTCCTCCAGGCTGGCCGCAATCGAACATATTGGCGCCAGGGAATTGTTCAACTCATGTCCGAGAACCCGAACCAGTCGCTGCCAAGCTTGCCGCTCTTCCTCCCGCAAAGCTCGGCTCAGGTCGGCCAACACCACCAAATAATGGGGCATCCCTCGTTGGCGGAACACGCTTCGACGAACCCCCCATCGTCCAGACTGCCCGGGAAAGCTCCTTTTCAAGGTTCGCGCCGACTCGCCCTCGAGGCACTCGAGCAAGCCGAGTTCGGCAGCGGTCCTGCCGAGCAGCCGCTCCACGTTTTGTGCCATTACACGTTCCCCCGCACGGTTGACCAAGCGGAGCCGTTGTTGACCGTCGAAGGCAAACACGGCGACGTCGATTTCGGTCATCACCGCGGTCAGCAGCGCGCTCGCCTCCATGGCCCCGAGGCGTTGCTCGCGCAGCATCTCGCTCAGCATGTTCACCTCGAGCATTAACTCGCCGAGCGCATCTCCGCTTCGGGCGCCGCGCACGCGGAAGGAGAAATCGCCCTCCCGCAACGCCGATTGATGTTGGAGAGCGTCTGCAACGGGCGGACGACGGCACCCCTCACCCCAAAGGCAAAACCCAGCCACAGCATGAGGATGAGAAGAGTCAGACTCCAGCGCGTATCGGAAGCATGATCGCCGGCCCAAAGCAGGATGAGCGACAAGCCCACGGCGGCGGTACCCGACGCCAGGGTGAGAAGCAGAATTCGAGTCTCATGGCTCATCCGACCCTTTGCCTTGGGGCGAATCGGGGTGGGAGACGGGCGCCCCGGCGTGACACCGAGCGCGACCCGAGGACGAGAATCGCTAACTGCTTCCGATTCCATATTTCTGCAGCCGACGGTAAAGGGCACTACGGCTCAATCCGAGCGCCTCAGCCGCTTGGCTGATATTGCCACCATACCGGTCGACTGCTTTGCGGATCAAGAGAGACTCCACTTCCTCGAGGCTCAGCTCTTCGAGCCGCTGCGTGCTCTCCCGCGGGATCTTCAAGCCCAAATCGCTAACCCGGACGATTTCTCCGCTCGACAGCAGCACCGCGCGCTCGATCGCATGATCCAGTTCGCGAACGTTTCCCGGCCAAGGGTACTCCAACAGGGATTGCATGGCGGCCGGGTCCAGGGTCTTCGCGGACTTCCGATAACGGCGAGCATAGCGGTCTAGGAAATGTATTGCTAACAATGATATATCTGATCTACGTTCACGCAATGCTGGAATCTTAATCTCGATGGTATTGAGACGGAACAGAAGGTCCTGGCGGAAGTGTCCGGCGACAACTTCCTGCTCAAGATCGGCGTTGGTAGCGGAGATGATCCGCACATCAACGCGACGGGTTTGAGAAGAGCCGACCCGCTCCATCTCTCCGCTCTCGAGGACGCGCAGCAGTTTTGCCTGTTGCGAGAGCGGAATATTAGCGATCTCATCGAGAAACAATGTGCCCCCATGGGCTAGTTCGAAGCGCCCAATGCGGTCAGCTTTCGCATCGGTAAAAGCTCCCTTGACATGGCCAAACAGCTCACTTTCAAAGATTCCTTCCGGCAAACCTCCGGTGTTGACCGCCACCAGGGGGCGAGACGATCGCGTGGAAAGGGCATGCAGAGTGCGGGCGACAACTTCCTTTCCACTGCCATGCTCACCGGTAATTAGGACGTTAGCGTCGGATGGGCCGACGCTGGTGATCAGTCGCAGTACCGGCTGCATGGTTTCCGAGCTGGCGATGAACTGGGGAACGCCTTCGGCCCGCAGCAGGCGGTTCTCCGCCTCCAGGCGCTGGCTTTGCCGCAACGCGCTGCCCAGCTCGATTTGGGTGCGTAACAAGGCGAGAAGACGGGCGTTCTCCCAAGGTTTCTGGATGAAGTCGCGCGCCCCACGGCGCATGGCCTCGACGGCCAGCTCCACGCTTCCCCACGCCGTCATCACGATCACGGGCAGGGTACTGTCCATCGCCTGAATCCGGGACAGCAGGTCTAAACCTTCCTCGCCCGAGGTCGTGTCCCTCGCATAGTTGAGGTCGATCAGGACGGCGTCGAACTCATGGGAAGTAAGGGCGTCGAGAACCCCGGCGGGCGAGGTTGCGGCCTCGACCGAGAATCCCTCTGGCTTGAGCAGCAGGCGGAGAGCTTCGAGGACGTCCCGCTGATCATCCGCGATCAGCAGTCGATTCCCGTGGTTGGAGCTGGTCATCATAGGATCGGAGCGCGGAGAAATTTTATCCCTTTCCCCATCGAATGTCGTGAGCACCTCAATTCTTCTCCTTGCTCGGCAGCTCGGCCGGTGCGGGCTCAACTCCTGAGAAGTGGAGCGCTTGATGTACCTCCCCCTTCTCCGCATCTTGAATTTGGATGCCCATATGGCTGAGGCTCAGGCCTGTGGCGCGGTCCAGCTCCACCCGTGATTTCTCATAAGCAGACATGCCAGCCACAAAATTCGATTCGGCTTGCGCCAGGTCGCGCTGGGCTTGCAGCACCAGGTTGCTGGTCGATGCGCCCAGTGCCTTTTTCTTCTGTTCGATATCAAAGGTCTGTTGCGCGAGGTCGCGGGCTTTGCGGGCGGTTTCGACGCGCGACCGGTTTTGCAGCAGCGCATACTGCGCGTTTCGCACCTCAATGCCGATTTGATTCTGCAGCTGTTGCAAGTGCAATTGCGCCTGGCGGTATTCCAGTTGCGAGCGGATCTGATCAGCCTGCGCGGCCCGATTTCGCAACGGGATGCTGAGGCTCAGACCGAGGGCGTAATCGGGAGAATTGGCCTTGAATAAATCGGTAAAGGCACTGGACCACCCGGAGGGTTGCACGGGCGGCACAATGGGAGGGTTGCCAGGAGTGTTGATATAGGCGGAATTCTCCAAGCCTCCCAGACCATAGGTGCCGTACCAGGCAATCAAATCGAGCGTAGGTTTCATGGCATTATTGGTGGCCTTCAAAGTAATCTGACGGTTGGTCAAATCCATGCGCGCTTCCGCCAGCTCGGGGCGATGCTGCTCGGCGTCGGCGATGAGGTCCTGAATGGGCACGACTGGCTCCTTTTCCTCCATGCTCATGGTGTCGGTAGGAATGACCGCAGCCGAGGCCAAGACGGGATCGCTCAAATCGCGGGTGACGGCATTCTTGATGAGGAGCTCCTGCAACTGTAGTTCATTCTGGGAGAGCAGAAGATCCTGGTTGGCGGTCGCTTCCTCCGCCTCCGCCTTCATCACTTCCATGGGGGCGATGGCGCCGATGCGCACCTGTGCGCGGTCGTCGGAAAGGGTTTTTTCGGCCAATTCGAGCGAGCGTTCTTTGACTCTGACGTCCTCGTAGGCATTGACCAGGTCCCAGTAGATGTTCTGAATCTGCGAGAGGGTGGCGATCACTTGTGCCCGGAACGCGACGTCCGAGATTTCCCGGTTGGTGTGGGCGATACGAATAAATCGCATATTCGGACCAAATCCGAACCCTGCCAGCAAGTGCTGGCGCAGCGTCAGGCGGAAGCCGGTGTCGAGTTCGGGAGAAAGGATAGTGTACAGGCTGTTGTTCGTGATGCGGTCGTTATTGACGGTTACGCTCATGAGCGTGCCCGTCGAGAAGCCTTGGGTGTAATGGAAGTTGGCGGCGCTGGTATTCCACTGTAAGGACGGCACCCCGTAAAGCACCCGGCTCGATTCGGGGAAGGTGGCGTGATCGATATTCAAGTTTGAACTGACAATCGGATCGAAGCTATCAATTGCCGTGCCGGAACCGAGCGTAGATTCGACCAAGCCGGAGGCACCCGTGCCTGCTCCGCCCGCCCCTCCCGAGGTGCCGCCCGCGCCCGCACCTGGGGCTCCGGTGCCGAATCCCCCGACGCCGCCTCCCGGAGTTCCCTCCACCAACCCGGTGGCCACACCGCGAACCGACTCTCCCGACTTGGCCCGCAAAATGTCGGTATCGGCAATCGAGAGGTTGAAGCGCGCGATGGCAAGGTCGAGGTTGTTTTCGAGCGCGAGTGTGACCGCGTCGGCGAGCGACAGCCGGAGCTTGCCCTCCTGCAGCAAATTCTCGATGCGCGGGGTGTTGCCGAAGCTAGGCGCCGGCACCTGACGCGCAATATAGGGTGCGAATGGATTGGGAAAGTGACTCTGGGGCTTCGTGTAATCGAGGAAACTCTGCCCCGCGGCGAGGCTTGCAGCCGAAAGGCTAACGATCAAGACCACTTTCATAGTTGCTTGGCACACGTGATTGAGGAAAAGCATGACTGGGATTCTCCTTTTTTCCCGCAAAAGCTCACTCCTGGCACAACGCCACACGGGCCGCGTGTCGCGCCGGGATACACCTTCACTCGTAGCGCAATGCCGACGAGGGCTCGATCTTCGTAGCTCGTTGCGCGGGCACAGCGTTCGCCACCAGGGCAACCCCGCCAAGAAGCACCGCGACCAGGCCGATCACCCAAGGATCTCTCGCGCCGCAACCAGGGTGAATCCCGGACTTTTGCGCAACATGCGCATGCCGTAGCCAAGGTCCTGCAGCAAGCTTTCCATCGTTTCACCTCACTCGTGGCGCAAAGCAATCATCGGGTCTACCCTGGCTGCCCGGCGCGCGGGCAGATAACATCCCAACACCGCTGCCAGAGCAAGACATAGGACCACGCCGCCGAATGTCGCCGGATCGCTGGGACTCACCCCATACAACAAGCCGGACATGAGGCGGGTCAGGAGCAAGGCGGCGACCATGCCGGCCCCAACTCCGGTCAGCAGAAGCTTCATGCCGTGGCCCACTTCGAGGGACAAGACATCTCTCTGCAATGCTCCCAAGGCCATGCGAATCCCAATCTCGCGCGTCTTCTGCGATACGCCGTAGGAGAGAACTCCGTAGACTCCGACGGATGCAAGCAGCAGACCGAGAGCGGCCAGAGCGCTGAGCAGCGCAGCCGAGAATCGCTCGGCAGCGACGGCATCGGAGAGCACCTGGTCCATGCTGGCGATGTTCGAAGCCGCTTGCTCGGGATCGAGCTTCAGAATCTGCTGCCGAACCTGGCCAGCCAGACTTAGCGGATCGGACTCTGTGCGCACCACCAGCGTGAGGTAACCGTTGCCGTACTGCGCATGAGGAAGATAGATCTGCATGGTGTGCGGCGCATTGAGTCCTGCCTGCTTGACATCGTTCACGACGCCTACCACGGTGCGCCAAGGCCGGGGCCCCTGATCAAAGCCTGGCATCTTAACCCGTCTGCCAATCGGGTCCTGGTTCGGCCACCAGCGTTGCGCAGCCGTTTCCGACACCAGGACGACCAGCGGTGAAGTTTCCCCATCTGCCTCGTTAAGCAGGCGTCCGCGCACCAAACCGATGCGTAAGGCAAAGAGATATCCCGGCGTGACGATGTAACGCTCGGGGTAAGGCGCCTCGCCCGGGCCGTAAGCCAGTCCTTCCGGCTCCGCGCTAGCCGTGTCGAAATCGCCTCCGAGCGGTAGTATGCTCACGGCACCCGCTGACTCGACGCCAGGCAACGCCTGGATGCGGGTCAGCAGCTCTCGGTAGAAAGCCACCGGTTTCACGCTTCCCGGAGGATATTTGACCGAGGACAAGCCGATCCGCATGGTGAGCAGGTGATCGGAGCGGAAACCAGGATTGACCGCGCGGAGTTTGCTGAAACTGCGCAACAGCAGGCCGGCCCCGGCGAGCAGCACGAGAGCCAGGGCGATTTCGCTCACCGCCAGAGCGTGCTGGAAGGTTTTGTGCGGCGAGTAGGCGCTGCGCGTGCCTTGCTTCAGTGTGTCGTGGAAAGTCACGGTGGAGATCCGCAGGGCGGGGACCAAACCAAACAGCAGTCCCGTGATCAAGCTCAAACCGGCGGCAAAGGCGAGGACGCGGGCATCGACCGACACTCCCAGGAGCTGGGGAATGACTTTGGCGCCGATCGCCACGATCACGTCGGTGCTGAGGATGGCCAACAAGATTCCGAGCGCACCGCCCGAGAATGCCAAAAGGACACTCTCGAGCAAAACCTGGCGGACCAGCCGCAGGCGCCCTGCACCGAGCGCCGAGCGGACCGCAATCTCTTTCTCTCGGCTGATGGCCCGGGCCAGCAATAAGTTCGAAACATTGGCGCACGCGATGAGAAGCAAAAAGCCGATCGCTCCGAGCAGCACCAGCAAGGCTGGACGTGGGCCGGCAGCAAGGTCGTCTTGCAGCCGCACCACCCGCACTCCGGTGGTCGAGTATTGGTTCGGAAATCGTTGCGCAAGACGATGGTTGACGAGTTCGAGATCGGATTGTGCCTGCTGCACCGAGACTCCCGGCTTGAGGCGCGCCATCGCGCGCAGATGTCGCGAATCTCGCTCTTGGTCGTCGTGCTTCTCAGCCACCGGCCGGTAAAACTGGGCCGGACCGTCCACCAGGGTCGTCGGCAGCATAGGAAAAACCTTCGGCGCGACGCCGACGACCGTATACCGTCTACCGCTCAAGCTGATCTGTTGGCCCACCACCCGAGGATCGCCGCCAAATCGGCGCTGCCATAATCCGTAGGTCAGAATGATGACGTAATCCTTTCCATCGATCTGCTCCTCAGGGAGAAAATCACGCCCCAACAGAGGCTTCACCCGCATCAAGGAGAAGTACCCGTCGCCCACCAGCATGCCGGAAATGCGGGCCGGTTCATCCCCACCGGTAAACGTCGCACTCCAGTTTCCAAAGGCGACGACGTTTTCGAAAACGTGGCTTTGGGAGCGGTAATCGTCGATATCGGTGAACGAGAGCTGGTCGCGGGAGTCGCCCCTCTTCTCGTCCCCCCAGAGCAGCACAAGCTGTTGTGGATTCCGGTAAGGCAAATCGCGGAGCAACGCGGCATCGACCACGCTGAAGATGGCGGTATTAGCACCGATCCCGAGCGCCAGCGTAATCATCGCTACCGCCACAAATCCCGGATTCTTGCGCAGCATGCGCCAGCCGTAGCGAATGTCCTGGATCAAGCCTTCCATCGATTCACCTCACTCGTGGCGTAAAGCAATCATCGGATCGACCCGTGCGGCCCGGCGTGCGGGAAAGTAGCAGGCAGCCAGGGCGATGCCGCTGAGCACGACGGCCACCGCGACGAAAGTTGCGGGGTCGGTCGGCGTGACGCCAAACAGCAGGCTGGCCATCAGCCGAGTCAACCCCAGAGCAGCAACCACTCCCAGGACCAATCCCGCCAGCGTCATACGAACGCCGTCATCGAGCACCAAACGCAACACGTCCAACCGTTGCGCTCCGAGCGCCATGCGAACGCCGATTTCCCGGGTCCTCTGTCCGACCAAATACGCCAGCACGCCGTAAATTCCCACGCTCGCCAGCAGCAGAGCTAGGCCCGCAAAAACCCCGAGCATGCTCAAGCAAAAGCGTTGACGGCCGATGGACCGCGCCACCACCTCCTCTTCCGATTCGTTGCCGGAAACGATCATTTCGCGGTTATAGGCCAAAAGCTTCGTACGCAGGGTTTCGAAGAATACTTGCGGCGGGAGTGAGGATCGGGACCGTACCAAGACACCGACGCCCTGGGCGAAGTCCTTCACCTCGAGCGCTGAGCCTTGCATCAGGGGCCGGTACATCTGCGCTTGCAGTGGCTGCAGAGCGTCTTCCGCGAGTCCCCACATCTTCACATGGCCAACCACCCCGACGACCACCACATCGATCCAGGTACGCTGGCTAGGATCATTCTCGAAGTCAAGCACACGGAGATGTTTGCCGATGGGATCCTGGCCGGGAAAATATTTTTGCCGAAAGCCGCTATCGATGACCACGACGCGCCTGGAACGCTCATCATCGGCCTCGGTAAAAAACCGGCCGCGCAGCAGCGGAATGCGCATGAGGCTTAAATATTCTGGTTCCACGACGTACTCGAGAGCGTTCGGGAGATCAGCCTGCCGCAGGGGTGGCTGTTGCCCTTCCGCGACAAAGGAGATCTCGTCGTCGCCTTCGAGAGGACGGGCACCCGATCGCAAGGAGACATGCTCGACTTCCGGCGCTGCGCGCAGTGTGGAAACAACCTCTCGCAGCACAGCGCGGATGGCGTCCGGGGATTCGTCGGCAAGCGAAGGAGCCGGGGTAATGTCGAAACTGAGCAGGTGGTGTTGATCAAATCCAGGGTCGACTCCCCACAAATCGACCAGGGTGCGAAGCATCAATCCCGCGCCCACCAGTAACACCACCGCCATCGCCATCTCGCCGATCACCAGCGCTACTTGCGCCTTCGAACGATTAAGGGAGACGGTCCGAGCGGCATCCTTAAGGGTTTTGCTAACCTCCGAACGACACGTCTTGAGCGCGGGGACAAGACCGAAAACTACGCCGGTGAGAACCGAGATCGCCCAAGTGAAGAGGAGAACACGGAGATTCAGACCGATCTCTTCGGCGCGCGGGATGGTAGTCGGGACGGCAGAAACGGCCGCGGCGGTTCCCCACCTTGCCAGGCTCAACCCCAGCACACCCCCTAAGGACGCAAGCACGATGCTCTCGGTGAGGAGTTGACGGAGGATGCGGGCGGGGCCGGCGCCCAAGGCGACACGAACCGAGAACTCGCGTTGCCGCGTGCTCGAGCGAGCGAGAAGCAGGTTCGCCACATTCACACAGGCGATGAGCAGCACGAAGCCGACGGCGCCTAGCAGCAGGAGAAGCATCGGACGCACCTCGCCAACCATCTCGTCCTTCAAGCTGATGATGGTGGCCTTCACCGTTGCGTCGATCTCGGGATAGGTTGCGGCAAGGCCGGTGTTTACACGTTTCATGTCTTCCCGCGCCTGCTCGAGCGTGACCCCGGGCTGCAGCAGCGCGATTGCGTCCATGCCCCAGAAGGAGTCCCGGCGATAAAATCCCGGGTCAGTCTCCGCTCCAATCGGCTCATAAAGGTCGGCGGTGCGAAAGTTCTGCATGTTTAAACGGAAGGATGCGGGAATCACCCCAATGATCGTCCGGCCGGTACCGGCGACCGTGACTCGCTTGCCGATCACGTCAGGATCAGAGGCAAACTTTCGCTTCCACAGACCTTCGGAGATGATGGCGGTTGCACTTGCTCCCCGACGATCTTCCTCCGCCGTGAAATTGCGCCCAAGAATAGGGTTGACTCCTAGAATCGGGAAGAAGGTTGCCGACACCTTCTGGGCGGGCACAGCTTCGGCTTGGCCGAGGCCGGTGATGCTGCCATCTGCCCAACGGAAGGCGGCGATCAACTGAAAGGCACGGTTGTCGCGCTGCCAATCGAGGAAGTTGGGATACGAGATGGACCCCCTCGGGAAATTCGGCTTGTCCTGGAACATTGAGACGATGCGGTTGGCCTTCGGGAACGGCAGAGGGTTGAGGAGAACGCCATTCACCACGGAAAAGATAGCCGTGTTGGCTCCAATTCCCAATGCCAAGGTGATGACTGCCACGGCGGTGAATCCCGGGCTTTTACGCAGCATGCGTAAGCCGTAGCGGATGTCCTGGATCAAGGTTGCCATCTTTTCACCTACTCCTGACGCAGAGCTACCATGGGATCCATGCGGGAAGCCCTCCGCGCCGGCAAGAAACTCGCAAGCCATGCGCA
>Ga0187783_10000659_pt1 | contig 25044 bp, 16 predicted proteins | sample 1015_SJ02_MP02_2_FD_132471 | JGI IMG/M metagenome (GOLD analysis project Ga0187783, IMG submission 132471) | Tropical peat soil microbial communities from peatlands in Department of Meta, Colombia - 1015_SJ02_MP02_20_MG | ecosystem: Environmental > Terrestrial > Soil > Wetlands > Peat | place...
TGCCTTGGGCGCAGGAGGTCTGGAGTTCAAATCTCCACGCCCCGACCCGTGATGACGGGTAATTTGACGAATCTGACTCTGGCCTTCATGGACACAAGTTCGCGTGCTGATCCGTTGCTGACCGGCGACACTCCGAAACTAAGGCGCACTTCATCTATTGATTGGATTTTTCGTGGGTTGCGTTGTCGCGGCGGCAGCGGTCATCTATCTGCATGACTGGGCTTGGTCAGTTCCTACCGTACTGGCGGGGGTGGCAGCTGCGCTGGGATAAAGTGGAGAGCGCGAGGCGGCCATGTTGACTCTTCTGATGCAGACAATCCATGTTCCAGGATGCCAGCTGCTGTTTTGGGCGCTCGACCGGCTTTCCCGCGAAGGAGTGCTCGGAACCCTCCGGCACCTCAACCGTCTCACCTCCTACGGGGTCGGGTACAGGAGTTTCACCGAGCAGTATTTCCGTGATTGCGCGCTTGGAGGACGCCGAATACGCCGGGCACTCGCTTACGATGCTGGAGCGCATCGCTACGGCCTGTGGCGTGACCCTAAAGCTGCCCGCCCCGAAAAGAAGCCGAATTTCGACCGCGAAGTAGTGCTGGTATGAGTGGCGGGCAACAAAGACGAAAGCTTGATTCGTTGTACCCTTAAAGGGTACACTTGACCCCTGAATGGGTACAGGGGCTATCTTATCGGACACTCTGTTTGGTCGCACCCGCGGGGCCGTGCTGTCGGTCTTGTACGGTCACGTCGGCGAATCCTTTTATCTGCGGCAGCTCGCCCGACTTACAGGCAAGAGCCTTGGCCCGGTGCAACGTGAGGTCCGGCAATTGGTCGATGCCGGCTTGGTCACTCGAAAAACCGAGGCGGCACGGACGCTTTATAGCGCGAATCGGGGCAGCCCCGTGTTTGCTGAGATTAAGAACCTGGTTACCAAAACCATTGGGATGCACGACGTTTTGTATTCGGCGCTCGAAGGGTTGAGGAGGATGATCAATCTTGCCTTCATCTACGGTTCCGTTGCGCGATCGGACGAAACAGAACACAGCGACGTTGATCTCATGGTGGTCGGCAAAGTCGACTTCAGCACGGTCGTTTCGAATTTGGTCGACGCTCAGAAAGTCCTGAATCGCGAGATCAACCCCACGGTTTATTCGGTCAAAGAGTTTCAGTCAAAACTCCGGGGCAATTTTTTGAAGAACGTCCTGGCCGAGAAGAAGCTCTTCATCATAGGCGATGAAAATGTCCTTCGAGAGCTGGGTGAAAAATGGCTGGCTCGAACGGCTCCAGTCCGACGCTAAAGAGATTGCGCGTTTGCTTGCACTAGCCGACGGGCGCCTCGCGGACTACGAGAAAGCGGTCAGGGCAAAGCTGTCTCCCGATGTGCAGTTGAGCCTGGCATACGACGCGATTCGTGTGTGCGGGACGGCGGCATTGCGTGCTGCGGGATACCGCGTACTTAGAGGAAACACGAGCACTACCGCACGATTGAGGCCCTGGAATTTTCCATAGACCCGGAACGGAAGATCATCCCGACGCTCGATAAGCTGCGCAGAAAGCGCAATATCGGCTCTTATGACGACTATGGTTTAGTCTCGCAAAGGGAAGCCGATGCCAGCGGTAAGATGGCCGTGCACATCCGGAAAGACGTCGAGGATTGGATTCGCAGGAACTACTCGGACAAGCCCGGGAGAGGAGATAGTGTTCCCGAAGGTGGCTTTGGGTTTTGAAAACGGACCTGCGCTGAGATCGCAAAGTAATTTCCCCACAACTCAGCCGCATCGGTAGAGGCTCGGTGGCCCTGAGGAAGAAATCTGGCGCGCTCCCTGTCTGGGGTTGGCCAGCAAAGTGAACCCGGTCGTGCGATAATGGCCCCCTCGAATTGGAGTGGTGGGCGGTGTCAGTCGATCTTAGCGGGGACGGCGGGGAGTAGCTGAACAATGTGGATTGTACGACTGGCCCTGCGCCGGCCTTATACGTTCATTGTCGCCTCGATTCTGCTCTTGATCCTGGGCACCTTTGCCATCATCCGCACGCCTACGGACATCTTCCCGAACATCAATATTCCGGTCGTAAGCGTACTCTGGAACTACAACGGTTTGTCGCCCGAAGAAATGTCGAACCGGATTATTTTCCAGTACGAGCGGTTCCTGACGACGACGGTCAACGATATCGAGCACGTCGAATCACAGTCCTGGAACGGGCGGGGCATCGTCAAGGTATTTTTCCAGCCTGGCGTGAACATCGGCAACGCGGTCGCCCAGGTCACCTCCGTCTCTCAGACAGCCATACACTCGATGCCCACCGGCACTTTGCCTCCCCTGGTCATTCAGTACAACGCCTCCTCGGTACCCATCCTGCAACTGGGACTTTCCGGCCAGGGGCTGAGCGAGCAGCAACTGTGGGATCTCGGCCTGAATTTCTTGCGCACCGACCTGGTGACCATCAACGGCATTGCCATCCCCTACCCCTACGGCGGGAAGCAACGCCAGATGGAAGTGGACCTGAACCCGCAGGAGCTGCAAGCGAAGGGGTTGTCGCCCTCCGATGTCGTCAACGCGATCAATCTCCAGAACCTGATTCTGCCCGCCGGGACGGCGAAGATCGGGACGTTCGAATACCAAGTCGAGATGAACGGTGCTCCGCGAACGATTCAGGAACTGAATGACCTACCGGTCAAGACGGTGGGCAGCACCACCATCTACATCAAAGACGTTGCTTACGTGCGCGACGGTTATCCGCCGCAGACCAATATCGCCCGCGTAAACGGCCAACGCTCGATTGTGATGGTGATTCTCAAGAATGGAAACGCCTCGACGCTCAACATTATTTCCAGCGTCAAATCGGAGCTGCCCGTGGCGGCTGCCGAACTTCCCCCGCAGCTCAAAATCGTTCCCGTGTCGGATCAGTCGCTTTTCGTCGAGGCTTCGATCAGCGGCGTCATCCGCGAGGGGATCATCGCGGCCTGTTTGACCGGCCTGATGATCCTATTGTTCCTGGGCAGTTGGCGCAGCACGCTGATTATTGCCGTGTCGATCCCGCTCTCCGTACTGACCTCGCTCATCGTGCTGAGCGCGCTCGGGGAGACGATCAACATCATGACCCTGGGCGGGTTGGCGCTGGCCGTGGGGATTTTAGTTGACGACGCGACGGTGGAAGTCGAGAACATCAACCGCAACATTGACCAGGGGAAAGAAATCCTGCAAGCCATACTGGATGGCGCCTCGCAGATCGCCGTTCCTGCCTTGGTGTCGACCCTCTCGATCTGCATCGTATTCGTGCCGATGTTCTTCCTTTCCGGCGTTGCCAAGTACCTGTTCGTGCCGCTCGCCGAAGCGGTGGTTTTCGCCATGCTGGCTTCCTATCTGCTCTCGCGCACACTGGTCCCCACCATGGCCCGCTACCTCCTCTCGGGGAAAACGGGAGAAGCGGGGAAGGAGGAGAGCCAGGCGTCGCGCAATCCTATGGTGCGCCTGCAGGCGAGGTTTGAAACGGCGTTCGAGAGACTGCGCGGGCGCTATCATCGACTGCTCGACGCTTCCATTCGCCATCCTAAGCTATTCATGACGGCCTTCTTTTCCGCTTGCATCGTCTCGTTCGCTCTGCTTCCCCTCGTGGGAGAGGATTTTTTCCCCTCTGTTGACAGCGGTGAGTTCAAACTGCACATGCGGGGCGCGACCGGCACGCGAATTGAGGATACGGCCGCCATCTGCGACCGCGTGGAAAACAGGATTCGGCAACTGGTCCCACGCGCGGAGCTTGCCGGCATCATCGACAACATCGGGCTGCCCTACAGCAGCATCAATCTCTCATACAGCAATTCGGCCCCCGTGGGTACCAGCGACGCCGACATGCAGGTCGAATTGGCCAAGGATCACCACCCCACAGCAGGGTACGTGCGTACGCTTCGCCGCGTGCTCGCGCGCGATTTTCCGGGCGTGACGTTCTACGAGATTCCGGCCGACATGGTCAGTCAGATCCTCGATTTCGGGCTGCCTGCTCCCATCGACATTCAGATCGTGGGACTTAATCTCGACGCGAACCGCGAATTCGCCGATCACCTGCTCGAGGAGCTCAAGCGTGTCCCGGGGACCGCCGACCTGCGCATTCAGCAGGTCTTTGATCTGCCGAAGATCCACATCGAAGTGAATCGCACGACGGCCCAGGAAATCGGATTTTCCGAGCTCAATGCAGCGCAGAACCTGCTGATTTCCCTGAGCGGGAGCTTTCAGACGCAGCCCGCCTTCTTCCTCGATCCCAAGACGGGCGTGTCCTACAACATCGATACGCAGACGCCGCAGTATCGGACCGATTCGCTGCAGAATCTCGAGAACATTCCGGTATACGCGAGGTCGCCGACCCAGCCGGAGATCCTGGGTGACGTGGCCCGTTTTAGCCGCGGAGCGGAAATGGGGGTCGTTTCACACTATAATGTCGAGCCGGTGATCGACATTTTCGGGTCGGTTCAAGGCCGCGATCTGGGAGGCGTCGCGCGAGACATGGATCCCATCATCGCGGGGGCCAAAGCTCACCTGCCGCGAGGATCGCGAATCGTGGTTCGCGGCGAGGTTCAGACGATGCGAGCTTCCTTTATGGGGCTGCTGGCTGGGCTCGCTTTTTCGATCATCCTGGTCTATTTCCTGATTGTGGTGAATTTCCAATCCTGGCTTGACCCGTTCGTGATCCTGATGGCGCTGCCGGCAGCGCTGGCGGGAATCGTTTGGATTTTGTTTGTATCGGGGACCACTCTTTCCGTGCCGGCGTTGACCGGGGCCATCATGTGCATGGGCGTGGCCACCTCGAACAGCATTCTGGTGGTGAGCTTTTCGAAAGAGAGGCTCGAAGAGGGGAAGACACCGTCGGAGGCGGCTTTGGAAGCCGGCTACACACGCTTTCGCCCGGTGATTATGACCGCTCTGGCCATGATCATTGGCATGCTCCCCATGTCGTTGGGCCTGGGCGAAGGGGGCGAGCAGAACGCGCCCCTGGGACGCGCGGTGATTGGCGGGCTCATCTTTGCCACCGTGGCCACCCTCTTCTTCGTGCCGGTGTTCTTTAGCTTTGTGCACGGCCGGGGGACCGGGGAGGCCCCGCAGCACGGTATGTGATTGAAACCTGCGGGGTTGTCGGTACATCTACTAAGGGTCGTAAATCGGGCGGGGAAGCTGAATGGGTTCGATGATCGAGATTGAGCAAACGCAGGGAAGCGCGGAGGCGTCTGTGGGCACGCCGGCACGCCGGCCGCAGAAGAAGCGCGGCGTCGTAGCCCTGTTCATTACGCTCGTCATTGTCGCGGCGGTCGTGGTTGGCGGTGTCGTACCGCGCCGCCGGGCGAGGGCTGCCCTGCGGGAGGAAACCAACGACCTGGCCACTCCCTCCGTCGAAGCCGTGCGTCCGAGCCGAGGCGCAGCGCAGACAGAGATCGTGCTTCCCGGGAACATGCAGGCATTCGCCGATGCCCCGATCTACGCGCGCACGAACGGGTATCTCAAGAAATGGTATGTCGATATTGGCGGGCGAGTGAAAGCCGGCCAGTTGCTGGCGGAGATCGAAACTCCGGAAGTCGATCAGCAACTCGAGCAGGCTCGCGCCGACCTGAATACGGCAAAGGCGAACTTGGCGCTTTCCGAAATCACGGCCAAACGGTACGAGGGTCTGAAGAACACCGATTCGGTTTCCAAGCAGGACGTGGACAACGCCGAAGGAGACTATGAGGCCAAGCGGGCTGCCGTAGCCTCCGCGCAATCCAACGTGAATCGCCTAGAGGATTTACAGTCATTTGAAAAGGTCTACGCGCCCTTCGACGGCGTGATTACGGCGCGAAATACGGATGTGGGTCACCTGATTAATTCCGGGTCCGGCACGCCGCAGGCCGAGCTGTTTCACGAAGCGGCCATCCGCACCCTGCGCGTGTATGTCAGCGTTCCGCAGCAATATTCCCCGTCGGCGAAGCCGGGCTTGACGGCCGACGTGACGCTTCCTGAATTTCCCGGGCGGCGGTTTCCGGGCACGCTGGTGCGCACGGCGAATGCGATCGACCTTTCCACGCGCACACTGCTGGTGGAAGTCGATGTGCCGAATTCGACCGGCACGCTATTGCCGGGAGCGTACGCGGAGGTTCACCTGCGCGTGCCCTCGGGATCGCCGGCGTACATTCTGCCGGTTACTGCACTGATCTTCCGCTCGCAGGGGCTGCAGGTTGCTTTGGTCGGAAGCGACAATCGCGCGCAGCTGGTCAACGTAACCTTGGGGCGCGATTTCGGCAATCAGGTCGAGATTACCTCCGGCCTGCCGGAGAACGCGCTGGTGATTAGCGATCCCCCGGACTCGTTGGTCGCCGGGGAAGAGGTGCGAGTGGTTTCGGTATCGCCGGGTCCACCTCCGCCCAAGGCGCAGGGATCGGGATAGTCGGCCAACGCAACCGGCTCCAATTCTCGCGGGCCAGCCATCGATGCGCGAGCGGAAGCCGTCCCGCTGCGATCGACCTAGGAGAAATCACAATTTGCGAATCGCGGCGTCGCTCGTCGCACCCTTGCTTCTGGCCGGATGCATGGTGGGGCCGAACTATGTCCGGCCAACAGCGGACGTGCCGGCAAATTACAAGGAGAATCCGAATTTCTCGCTGGCCCAGCCAGGCGACGCGATCGCCAAGGGAAGATGGTGGGAAATTTACGGGGATCCTCGGCTCAATTCACTCGAAGAGCAGGTTGCTGTTTCCAATTTCAGTTTGAAAGCCGCTCAGGCGCGATTCGAGCAGGCTCGCGCCGGGGTTCGCATCACGCGTTCTGCTTTGTACCCGACCGCGACGGGAAGCTTGGCGGTCTCGCATACGCACGCTTCTTCCAACGCGCCCCTGGTGACTTCCACCACGAACTACAATGATTTTCTGCTGCCCGTGGATGTGTCCTGGGAAGCAGACGTTTGGGGCCGCATCCGCCGCACGGTCGAGGCCAGCCGCTCGGAGGCGCAGGCCACGGCAGCCGATCTGGCCAGCGTGCAGCTCAGTCTTCAATCCGAACTGGCCCTCGACTACTTCGCCCTGCGCGGGCTCGACGCGCAGGAGCAGCTGCTCAATTCGACCGTCGTTTCCTATGGGAAGGCGCTCGAGTTGACCGAGACGCGATATCGTGGCGGACTTGCCTCGGCCGTCGATGTGGCCCAGGCGCAGACGCAGCTGGAGACCACGCGCGCCGAAGCGATCGACATCGGCGTCGAGCGCACTCAATTCGAGCATGCCATTGCCGTTCTGGTTGGAAAGCCGCCCGAACAATTCAGCATGGCTCCCTTTCCGCTCACCGAAGCGCCGCCAGCCGTTCCTGCCGGGGTGCCATCCGAGCTGCTCGAGAGACGCCCGGATATCGCCGCAGCCGAGCGGCGGGTTGAGGAAGCCAATGCAAATATGGGAGTCGCCCGGGCGGCGTATTTCCCGGCGGTTACCTTGAGCGGCGCAGGAGGGTTCCAAAGCGCGGTGATCTCCACGTTGCTCGAGGGGCCGGGCGGATTCTGGGCCCTGGCCGGGCAGGCTGCGGAGACCCTTTTTGATGGCGGCTTTCGGCGCGGCACGAGCGAGCAAGCGCGAGCCGCTTACGACCAGGCCGTAGACTCGTACCGGGAAACGATTTTGGAGGCTTTTCAGCAGGTGGAAGACAATCTTGCCGCCTTGCGAATATTGGGTGAGGAGTCCTCGACCCAAGACGGGGCTGTCGCTGCCGCGGAGCATTCTCTTTCCCTCTCCATCACGCGCTACAAGGGCGGTGTGACCAACTATTTGGAGGTGACCACGGCGCAAAGCGCTGCGCTTTCCGACGAGGTTACCGCTGTGAACCTGCTCTCGCGGCGTCTAAGTGCAAGCGTCCTTCTGGTGAAGGCGATCGGCGGGGGCTGGGACGTCTCGAAAATTCCGCCCATCTGAGGATCCGGTGATCGGGCGGAGTACCCTGCGCGCTCCGGCGCAGTCGCTTGCTCACTCGGGTTCCTGCGTCACGATATGCACATCGACGGCGGGTGCTTCGCTTAGAAAACGGTTGATGCCGTTCAGATAAAGCAGCTTTCGCCAGCCTTCGACCGCGGACCTGCCCAGAATGACCTGGGTCACGTGCTTTTCACGAACGAACTGGGCCGCCGCCTGGGCTACGCTGTCGCCCTTCAGGCGTACCGGCGTGGCTCCCAGACTCTGCGCGAATTGCAAGTTCGCGGACAAGACCTTCTCGGCCTGCGGATCGCTGTCACCGTCAACATCCACGTGAACGGCGAATAATTCGGCGTCCATGCGCCGGGCCATGCGCGCGGCGCGTGCCACCAGATACTGGGCTCGGGGATTGGCGCTGATGCAGACGGCGATTCTTTCGCGAACATTCCAGTTTTCTCGAATGTCCTTCTCATCCATGTAGGAGGAAAGGCTGCGGTCCACTTGCTCGGCGACCTGCCGCAGGGCCAGCTCCCGAAGCGCGATCAGATTGCCGCGCCGAAAGAAGTTCGTCAGGGCCTGTTCGACCTTTTCCTTCCCGTAGATGTCGCCGCGCTTCATGCGATTTTGCAGGGCTTCTGGTGTGAGGTCGACCATCACGGTTTCCTCGCTGAGCTGGAGGACCCAATCGGGCACTGTCTCCCGAACGGAAACCCCCGTGATGGCGCGCACGGTGGGGGCGATGCTTTCGATATGCTGGATGTTCACGGTGGAAATCACGTCGATTTTCGCATCGAGCAGCTCGAGAACGTCTTCGTAGCGTTTGCGGTGTTTGCTTCCCGGAATGTTGGTGTGAGCCAGCTCGTCGACGAGCGCGACTTGCGGCTTGCGCGCCACAATGGCATCCACATCCATTTCCTCGAACATGGTTCCTTTGTAATCGATCTTCTTGCGGGGAACCGCTTCGAGCTTGGCGGCTAGGTCGGCGATCCCTTTTCGGCCGTGCGTCTCGACGATGCCGATGACCACGTCCTCACCGCGGCTGCTACGCCGAATCGCTTCACTCAACATCCCGTACGTCTTCCCCACGCCGGGCGCGTAGCCGAGGAAAAGCTTCAGTATGCCCTTTGCTTTTTCCGGCGGCCCGGAGACGGCTGCGAGCCACTGTTCGGGTGTCTTGGGCTTGGGCATTTCGATTCTCTTTTGTCGGCGCTACGGTAGAATACGTCCGTGCGCGAACCTGTGCCTCTGCAGATCCTTCGGTTCGTCGCCGCGTCTGCCGTGGCGGCGGGCATTCCCTTTGTCTATCATAGATTTCTTCATGTTAGCTCGACAACTGCCGCTCTGACGCTGGTCCTGGCCATTCTAGCGGTTTCGACCATCTGGGGAATCGTGGTTTCCGTCTCCATGTCCGTTGTGGCCGCGCTGGCCTTCGTGTTCTTTTTCCTCCACGGCGGCCGGGTGACCATCTACTCTGCAGAAAACTGGGTGACCCTGTCGACCTTCCTGGTAGTCTCGATCCTGGCCAGCCATCTCTCCGCCCGCGCTCGAAGAGAAGCCGAGTATGCGTCGGCGCGGCGGCGCGACATCGAGAAGCTGTACTCGTTCAGCCAGAATCTCCTTGAATCCGGCAATGTGATCGAGCTATTGAACCGCATCCCGGCGCAGATTGTGGACATTTTTGAGGTGGGCGCAGCAGCTCTTTTGCTTGCAGAAAAACAGAAGGTCTACCGCTCGGGTCCGGTTGTCCCGCATCTCGACCTCGAGACGCTGAAGACCATTGTGGCCCGCGAAGAACCGGTGATCGATACGGCGCACAGCGTCAGTTTCGTACCGGTACGGATGGGGATCCGCTCGATCGGCAGCCTGGGGATTTCGGGCACGATTCTCTCCCGCAAGACTCTCGAGGCCATCGGCACGCTGATCGCTGTGGCCATGGAGCGCGCACGCGCGGTCGAGCAACTCGGGCAAACCGAGGCCTCCCGGGAAGGCGAGCGTCTGAGAACCGCCCTGCTCGATTCGGTGACGCACGCCCTGCGCACTCCCTTGACCTCGATCAAAGCCTCGGTCACGAATTTGCTCTCCAACACCAGCCTGAACGAGCGGCAAAAGCGCGAGCTGCTCACCATCATTAACGAGGAAAGCGACCGCCTGAACCGGCTGGTGGGCGAAGCGGCGGAGATGTCCCAACTCGACGCGGGAAACGTCGATCTGCACATTGAGTCGCACTCGATTGATGAACTTGTGTCCTCTGCCCTGCTGCATTGCCGCGGTTCTCTCGTGCACCGTACGGTCGATGTTCGAATCGCGCCCGGCTTGCCGCGCGTACGCATTGATCTTCCCCGCGCGAGCGAGGTGCTGGTTCAGCTCATTGAGAATGCGAATCAGTACTCGCCTCCCGATCGGCCCATCACGGTCAGCGCGGAGCGGAGCGGGGATTACGTGGTGACCAGCGTCGCTGACCGCGGGAACGGGATCGATTATCCGGAACAAGACCTGATTTTCGAGAAGTTCTACCGAGGCAAGGATCAGCGTTACAGCGTGCAGGGTACGGGCATGGGCCTTCCCATAGCGAAAGCTATCGTCGAGGCGCACGGCGGGACCATCAGCTTGACCAGCCAGCGCGGGTACGGGTCTGTTTTTTCCTTCACGCTTCCTGCCGATGGCAGCCGCCCCGCCGTTTCCAAATGACCACGGTTACCGTTCTCGTCGTGGACGATGAGCCGCAGATTCGCCGCGTGCTGAGCACCATGCTCACCTCGCATGGCCACGCAGTGGTTGAGGCGCAAAGCGGCGAGGAAGCGCAGGCCAGAATTCGAGAGCAGAAGATCGGCTTGATCCTCCTCGATGCGAACCTGCCGGGAATGTCTGGGGTCGAGACCTGCGCCGAAATCCGCCGCTCCAGTGACGTCCCCATCATCATGCTCACCGTGCGGAACTCGGAACGCGACAAAGTCCAAGCCCTGGATGCCGGAGCAGACGATTATGTGACCAAGCCGTTCGGCGCCGAAGAATTGATGGCCCGCGTTCGAGCCGCCCTGCGGCGCGCCGCGCCGGCCGAATACCCCCCGCCATTCATTTCGAACGAGCTCAAGATCGATTTCGAGAAGCGCGCGGTGCAGGTCAAAGGGAAGCCGGTGCGCCTGACTCCCACGGAGTTCGAGCTGCTCCGGCAGCTGGTCGCCAACGAAGGCAAGGCCCTGCCCCATCGGCGGCTGCTACAGGCCGTGTGGGGCCCTGACTACGGGGAGGAGACCGAGTACCTGCGTGTCTTCGTCAACCAGCTGCGCAAGAAAATTGAGCCCGAGCCCCGCCATCCCCGCTACATTCACACCGAGCCCTGGGTCGGCTACCGTTTCGAGGGCCCCCGCGAGAGGAGCCGCACAACCCGGACCGAAAAGTGAGCTTGACGCCGCTTATTTCTGCTCGTTGAGTGTGATCGACGCGCGAGTTGTATCCCATTCCAAGCCCAGCGTGCAGCTCGTCGAGCTGCTCTGCGTGTAGGAGATCGTGAAATCCTCAACGGACGAGGGCAGTGTTCCCAGCTTCATATCGTAACGGCCGAGTTCGTACTGCTCACCGGGATAGGGGATTCCCCATTCACCGGTTTTCTTGCTGATGATGAGGGTCCACTTGTCGGGATTGGGAATGACGAAGAGGGTATAGCTGCCGGGGGGAACTTCCTTTCCATCGATGCTCAGATTCGCTGTGGTGACAAAGGTGGTTGCCGCATTCGCACCCGCGCGCCATGGTTTGCCATACGGTTCGTGTTCTCCGATCATCTTTCGTCCCCGGAGCCGCGGGCTCGAATAGTCCGTGTGAATTGTCTTGCCGTCTGCGAACTTGCATTCTGCGCTCGCCGGCGGGCTGAGAGGCTTGCCCCCGTTCTGCTGGCGGGCCAGGCCGGGCCATCCGAGGACAGCCAGGCCGAGGATCAAAGTGGAACAAACGCCGATTATCCGTCGCATCTCGGTTCTCTCCTTAATATGAATCTTGTCTATGGTCGATTCCCGCATCTCAAAAACACCGAACTGGTAGCAGCCAATTCTACAACGGCCGCCACGACTTGGCTTACACTCATCGTCGTATGGCGAGGCAATCGCTGTTTGAATATTTCACGCCCGACTGCCGGCCCGCGCGCGAAACTGCCGCGGTCTGGCGGCGAGGATATCGCACGATCCGATGGACCTATGCAGACCTCATTCGCGTGGCCAACCATTTTGCGCGCGAGCTCGACTCGCGCGGGATCGCTAAGGGCGACCGCATTCTGCTGTGGGGCGAGAACTCAGGGGAGTGGGTGGCCGCCTTTCTCGGCTGCATGTTTCGCGGTGCGGTCGTCGTGCCCATGGACGCGATTGCGGAAGAGGGTTTCGCCGCGCGTGTCGCCGAGCAATCGGGCGTGAAACTGGCCGTCGTATCGCGTGGGGCCTCGCTCGATTCTGCGCTGCCGGCCATTCAACTGGAGGATCTGGGCTCTCTTCTCTGCGCACATTCTTCCCAGCCCGTCGCTCCTTCGCCTGCCGCGCGCGAGGATGTAGTCGAAATCGTCTTCACCTCGGGCACCACGGGGGAACCGCGCGGCGTGGTGCTCACGCACGGCAACCTGCTCGCGAGTCTCGAGCCGCTCGAAGCTGAGATCGATCGCTATCGGCGTTACGAGAAGATCTTTCATCCTCTGCATTTTCTCGACTTGCTGCCGCTGAGCCATGTGTTCGGCCAATTGCTGGGAATTTTCCTGCCGCAGATCCTGGGAGCCACCTCGGTGTTCCTCGACACTCTGAACCCCGCGGAAGTGATGGAGACGATTCGTCGCGAGCGGGTGTCCGTGCTGGTTACCGTGCCGCGCCTGGTCGAGTCTCTGGGCGATCACCTCGAGCGCGACCTCGAATCGCGCGGGGAGCTCGACGGGTTCCGCCAGAATTATCGGGAGGCTCGCGGCGAGCATTTTCTGAAGCGTTGGTGGCGCTTCCGGAGGATCCGGCGCCTGTTCGGATGGAGATTCTGGGCCATCATTTCCGGAGGCGCAGCGCTCGCGCCGGCCGCCGAGGAGTTCTGGACGCGGCTGGGCTACGCGGTGATTCAAGGCTACGGCCTGACGGAGACGACCTCACTTGTCAGCGTCAATCATCCTTTCCAGCTCAGCCACGGCTCGATCGGGAAGTCGCTGCCCGGACTCGACGTCAAGTTGTCTGAGGAGGGCGAGATTCTGGTTCGCGGAGAAAACGTCGCCTCGGGCTATTGGATAGATGCCGCGATGCGGCCGGTCCTGGACGCCGATGGCTGGTTCCATACCGGGGATCTCGGCGAGCGCGGGTCGGATGGGGCCTTCTATTTCAAAGGCCGCCGCAAGAATGTAATTGTCACGCCCGAGGGACTGAACGTTTACCCCCAAGATCTTGAGGCGGAATTGCGCAAGGAGCCCGAGGTGCGCGATTGCGTGGCGCTCGGACTTGAGCGGGAAGGCAACGCGGTGCCCTGCGCCGTGCTCTTGCTGCGCGAGGCCGACGGGCGCGATCGAGCAGCGGATGCAGCGCGGGCCGTTGAGCGCGCAAACCAGAGACTGGCACCATTTCAGCGCATGCGACAGTGGTACGTTTGGCCGGAGAAGGATTTTCCGCGCACGCCGACACAGAAGCCCGTGCTGCGGCAGATTGCGGCGGTTGTCGAGCGCGAACTTGGCGGGCCAGCGGAACGGGCCGGCCTCGCGGCCCCGCCCAGCCCGGTCGAGCAAATCCTGAGAAAAATCTCCGGCTCTCGACGGGCGGGCCCGGATCAAGCGAAGCTCGAGCTCAGCTCGATCGAACGTGTCGAACTCGTGGGGGCGCTCGAAGATCGCTACCAGGTCGATCTGAACGAAGCGGACTTCACACGAGCTGATACCTTGCCCGCGCTCGAGAGGTTGGTCGACCAGCGACCGGACCGTCGACCAACATTTCACTATCCGGGATGGCCCGAGAGCTGGCCGGTGCGGGCGATTCGTGTAGCGGCCTTCTATCTCTTGCAGAGGCCCGCGATGATGATTCTCGGCTGGCCGAGAATCTCCGGGCGTGAGAATCTCCGCGGCGTTCGCGGCCCGCTGCTTATCATTTCAAACCACATCGCTTACGTCGACCCCGCCTACATCCTGGCCGGACTGCCTGCGCGCTTGCGGCACCGCCTCGCCGTAGCCATGGACGGGGAGCTGCTCGAGACCATGCGCCAGCCGCCCGCAGGAACCCGGCCTCTTGAGCGGCTCCTGCTTCAACTCCAATACGTTCTGGTGGTGTCAGTTTTCAACGTGTTCCCCTTGCCGCGGCGCGGCGCCTTTCGCAGGAGCTTTGAATTCGCGGGGCATCTGGTTGACCAAGGCTCGAGCGTGCTCGTGTTTCCCGAAGGCGCTCGAACGCAAAACGGAGCCCTGAACCCGTTTCAAGGAGGAGTGGGGCTGCTCTCGACGCGGCTCGGCGTGCCCGTGCTTCCTCTGCGCATCGATGGCCTATTTGAACGGAAGGCTCGCGGCAAGCACTGGGCCCCGCCGGGATCGATTCGGGTGACCATCGGCCGACCGCTCCAGTTCGCTCAAACGCAGAGCCCTGAGGAAATCACACGCGAGCTGGAACGGTCGGTTGCGGGGCTCGGCCGGCAGACCTGATGGCGATCACATGAATTGTCGCCTGGGCAATCGCAAGCGCGCTTCGGCCCCCCGTCGGGATACCCGGTTTTCGAGCACGAGCGAACCTCCATGCGCTTCTGCAATCTGCCGGCTCAGAACCAGACCGATTCCCGATCCGCTCGGCTTGGTCGTGAAAAACGGCACGAACAGGTTTGCGGAATTGGGGATTCCCGGTCCGTCGTCTTGGACCCAAATCTCAAGATAACTGTCTGCGGAGTCCCATCCGACGCGTACGCCGCCCCCCGTTTCGAGGGCTGCATCGACCGCATTGTGAAGCAGGTTGATGAGCACCTGCTCGAGCTGGTCGGGATCGGCATGGATCAGTAGCTCAGGCCCGGCCTGGAGCTCGACGGCGAGGCGGGGTTCGAGCCCCACCACGCGCCGCATCCAGGGCCCGACCTCAATATCTCGAAACACGGGCGGAGGCAGCTTGGCCAGCCGGGCGTAGGCGTTCATGAAGCGGGCCAGGCCGTCGGCGCGCGCGGCGATCACGTTGAGTCCGGCGCGCATGTCGTCCTGCCAGTCGGCAGGCCGGTCCCTGCGCCCGAGCATCCCGCCCAAATTTTCTGCGACGGACTTGATCGGTGCGAGCGAATTATTGAGCTCATGGCCGATGACGCGAATCAGGCGCTGCCAGGCTTGCCGCTCTTCTTCGCGCAGCGCACGGCTGAGGTCGCTGATCAACAGCACTTCGTGCGGCAGGCCGGCCTCTCGAAAACTGCCGCGATGGATTTCCCAGCGTCCCGATTTGCCGGGAAACGCGGCTTGAATGATGCGCGGCGTTTCGCCGGACAGGTAATCGGCAAGACCGAGTTCGTCTGCCGCGCGTCCGAGAAGCGCGTCGGCCGGCCGGTTCAGCACGCGCTCCCCAGCCCGATTGATGATGCGCAAGCGTCCCGCGCCGTCGAAGGCAAAGACGGCGACATCGATTTCCTCCATGACCTTGCGCAGTAGGGCCACCGCTTCGAGAGCCCCCAATCGTTGCTGCCGCAGTGTTTCACCGAGCGCATTCACTTCGCGGAGCACTTCCCCGAGCACGTCGTTGCGCAAGGCGCCGCGCGCGCGAATCGAGAAGTCTCCCTCCCGCAACGCGGCCAGCAGGTTCGAGAGCGTGCGCAGAGGGAATATGACCCGGCTCTGCGCGCTGAAGGCGAAGCTCAGCCACAACACGACCATGAGAACGGTTAGCGTCCATTCCGCCTTCGCGGAATAGTCTCCCGTCCAAAGCAAGACTACGGCGACGATCGTGCTTCCCAGCCCCGCAGCGAGAGCCAGGAGCAGAATTCGCCGCTCGTAAAGGAGGGGACTCAAAGGTTGTATTTTTGCAGCCGGCGATAGAGGGCGCTGCGGCTCAAGCCCAGGGCCTTGCTGGCGTGGCTTACGTTTCCGCCGTAGCGGGCGAGGGCTTTCTGGATGAGCACGCGTTCGACTTCCTCGATGCTCATCTCGTCCAGTCGCAGCGGCGCCTCGCGCGCGGGCCGCAGGCCGAGGTCGCTCGCGCGAATTTGCGAGCCTTGCGTCAGCAGTACGGCGCGCTCGACCGCGTGATCGAGCTCCCGAATATTCCCCGGCCAGGGATGTTCGAGCAGCAATTGCAAGGCCACCGGTTCGAAGCCCTCAAGCTGTTTGCGGTAGCGCTGCGCGGATTGACGCAGGAAGTGATGGGCGAGCAGCGGGACGTCCTCGCGACGTTCGCGGAGCGGAGGCAGATGAATCTCGATCGTGTTCAGCCGGAAAAGCAGATCTTCGCGGAAGCGCCCCGCGGCGACTTCGGCCTGCACATCGGCATTGGTGGCGGAAAGAATGCGCGCGTCGACGCGGCGGGTCGTCGAGGAGCCAACGCGTTCGAGCTCACCCGTTTCGAGCGCGCGCAGAAGCTTGGCTTGCAAATTCATGGGGACGTTGGCGATTTCGTCAAGAAAAAGCGTGCCGCCGTCGGCGAGCTCAAAGCGCCCGACGCGGTCCGATTTGGCATCCGTGAACGCCCCTTTTACGTGGCCGAAGAGTTCGCTTTCGAAAACGCCCTCCGGCAACCCGCCGGCGTTTACGGTGACCAGAGGACGCCCTGAACGAGGAGAAAGCGCATAGAGCGTGCGGGCGATGACTTCCTTTCCCGTCCCGTGCTCGCCCGTTATCAGAACGTTGGCGTCGGAGGGCCCCACGCGGGCGATCAGTTCCATGACCGGGCGCATGGCCGGCGACTCGGCAATGAGAGTCGGTCGTCCGTCGGCGCGGAGCAGGCGGTTTTCCGCCTCGAGACGCTGGCTCTTTCGCAATGCCTGGGCCAGTTCGATCTGCGTCTTGAGGATGGCAAGCAATCGAGCGTTTTCCCAGGGCTTCTGGATGAAATCCTTGGCCCCGCGCCGCATGGCTTCGACCGCCAGTTCCAGGCTTCCCCAGGCCGTCATCACAATGATGGGGAGAGTGCTGTCCTTCGCACGTATGTTCGAGAGCAGATCGAGTCCTTCCTGCCCGGACGTGGTGTCGCGCGCGTAATTGAGGTCCATCAGCAGGGCATCGAATTCGCGGGCTTCGAGAGCCGACAGCACCCCGGACGGAGAGGCGACCGTCTCGGTATCGAAGCCTTCCCCCTTCAAGAGCAGTCGTAAGGCCTCGCGAATGTCAGCCTGGTCGTCGGCGACAAGAATGCGTGTTCGCGTTGACTGTCTGGACTGCATGTAGAGAGGGCTTTCCACTTCAATTTTAGCGCCGTTGGCTACCGGCGCATTTTCATGGGCATAGTTCATCTTCGACTCACCTTCTCACCGCCGTTCTGGCGCGGTTCAATTCGAAACTCATTGCTTTCCATCCCCAGCTCGACAGCGGGGCTTGGCGCGGCGCTTCCGGAGGCCGTGGGTCACTCATACCGCAGGGCCACCAGCGGATCGACTCGCGTGGCGCGCCGGGCCGGAAGGAAAGCAGCCAGTACGGCAACGCCGATCAGGACCGCCCCGACACACAAGAACGTCAGCGGATCGAGAGCGCTCGTCTGGTACAGGAAACTCCGCAAAACGTGCGTAAGGCCGAGCGAAATGGCCGCACCGATGGCGACGCCCGCCAGAGCGAGACCAAGCGCCCAGCCCGTAACCAGCCGGAACATCTGATTTGCCTGTGCGCCCATGGCCAGGCGAATCCCTAGTTCGTGCCTGCGCTGATCGACCGAGTAGGCGATCACTCCATAGATTCCGATCGTCGCGAGCGCCACGGCGAGCAGCGCGAACAAACCGAGCAGCCAGGTGCGGAATCGCGGCTCGGAAACAGACGACGCCATGACATCGTCCATCGTCCGCAGATTGGCCAGGGGCTGATTCGGATCGACGTCCTCGACAGCGGCGCGCAGGGCGGAGGCTTCCACCTGGGGGTCGAGCGCGGTTCGCAGCAGAACGGAAAGCTGAAAGACCGGCAGGACGCCGTCGGCCTGCCGATAGGGCAGGTACATTTCGGCTTGCGGCTCGACACCGAGCCCCAGCCGCACGTTGCCGACCACCCCCACGATTTGCATCCAGGGCACCTGGTCATCCGGCAGGCCTCCCAATTGCATCTTCTTTCCAAGCGGCGACTCGTTTCCCCAGAACTCGTGTGCCATGAACGCGTTGATGACGACGACGGGAGGAGCGTTCTCGGTGTCCGCGTCGGTGATCGTCCGCCCGGCCAGCAGGGGTACGCCCAGAGTTTCCAGATAGCGTGGCGTGATCGTTCGATAGCCCGCGGAAACGAATTCATGCGCGTTCCGCGGAGGGCGGCCGTGAATGTTGAAATGAATCACCGAGCCGCTTCCGCTCATGGGCAGAAAGGAGGCCGCCCCCGACATACGCACGCCGGGCAAGGAGTGAACTCGCGCAAGCAGCCGGTCGAAAAACTCGAACTTCCGCTGCGGTTTTTGGTACTGAGCCGGAGAAAGAGGAATGTCCGCGGCCAGCAGGTGATCGGGTGCGAAGCCGCACGAAACTTCCTCTAAGCGGCTGAAGCTGCGAAGTAGCAGCCCAGCACCGACGAGCAGAACCATGGCCAGCGCGATTTCCGACACCACGAGAATCGAACGAAGCCGTTCTCCGCCGCGGTCGCCCGCGACGCCGCGAGGGCTTTCGCTGAGCGCCTCGCGCAAATCGAGCCTGGCGGTGCCAAGCGCCGGGATCAACCCGAAGAAAATGCTGGCCAGCACGGACACCGCTGCGGCAAAGACGAGCACGTGACCATCGAGGTGGATGGGAATCATCCGTGGAATCGTAGTCGCGGCAAGCTTGAGGAGCGGCGAGAGCGATAGATTCCCGATAAGCAGGCCGAGCGCACCTCCCGAGAATCCGATCAGCACGCTCTCGGCGAGAAGCTGGCGAACGACTCTCGCCGGAGAGGCGCCGAGCGCCGTCCGAATGGCGATCTCCTTCGAGCGTGAAGCGGCGCGCGCCAGCAGAAGATTCGCCACGTTCGTGCAAGCAATGGCCAGAATGAATCCAACCGAGCACAACAACACGAGGAGCGCGGGGCGGATGTTCTGGACAATGCGGTCCCGCAGGGGAAACACATCGGCGCTGGTCCCCGTGTTGTAGAGCGGATACTGCTTTTCCAAGCGCCGCGTGATCGTCTTCATTTCGGCGCGAGCTTCGTCGATCGTCACTCCCGGCTTCAGGCGCGCAACGGGAATGATTCCGGGATGCCAGTTGCGATCGTCGGGCAAGGTCTTCGCCCAGGGCTCAAACGGGATGAATACATCGGCCGGTTGCAAGTAAAGGAATCCGGGCGGAAGAACGCCGACCAGGGTGTAGGGTTTCGAATCGAGGTCGATGGTCCGTCCAATCGAATTTCGTGATCCTCCGAACCGCCGCTGCCACAACGCATAGCTGATCATGGCCACCGGAGCGCCGTGCGGACTATCCTCTTCCGGCAGGAACGAGCGTCCTGCGATAGGCGTTACGCCCAAGAGAGGAAAAATACCGTCGGTCATGCGCTGGGCCGGCAGCCGTTCCGGATCGCCTGTCCCGGTGAGCGTGATGCTCGTGGCGCAGGAAGCTTCCATGGATAGCAGCGAACGGCTCTGGTCCCGCCAATCCTTGTAGTTCTGATAGGAAGTCGACACGATCGAGGGAAAGCTCGAGTTGTGCTCGAGGACGAGCACGAGGCTGGACGAGTCGCGGAAGGGAAGGGGCCGCAGGAGGGCTCCGTTGACGACAGTGAAAATCGCCGTGTTGGCCCCGATGCCGAGTCCCAGGGTTAGAATTGCGACGGCCGCAAATCCCGGATTCTTAGCGAGAACGCGAACCCCGTGCCTCAGATCCTTGATAAAGCTGTGCATCATTTTCTTTCGTCCTTTGCCGTGACGGTCGAAGAGAGCCTCGGCTCACTCATACCGCAGCGCGACCAGCGGATCGACCCGGGTGGCGCGGCGAGCGGGAACGTAAGCGGCCGCAGCGGCGACCCCGGCAATCACAATGGCCACGACCAGAAAGGTGATCGGGTCAAAGGCCCGGATTCCGTAGAGCTGGCTCTGGAGATAACGCACGAGCAAGCCTGCCGAGACCAAGCCAATCGCCAGGCCAATGGCTGCCAGACTCATTGCCTCGCGCACGACCATCCGCCAGACGTGTTTCGGCTCCGCGCCCAGGGCCATGCGGATGCCAATTTCATGCGTTCGCTGCATGACGACGTAAGCCATGACTCCGTAAATGCCGACGGCGGCCAGCAGCACGGCGATCCCGGCAAAGATCGCGAGGAGCGCCATGCTCAGACGCCGCTGTGCCAGCGAGTCAGCGAGCAAACCCTCCATCGTGCGGACGCCCGTGACGGGCTGGTTCCCGTCCAGGCCGGCCACGATGTGCCGAACTTCCGGAACGATCTGGCCGACGGTTCCGTTCTCGCGAATCACAAGGCTCATAAGCCGCGAAGGGTTCTGCTCGTAGGGCAGGTAGACGGAGGGAAGTTTTGCGAGTCCCCAATCCCATTCGCGAATGTCGCCCACAACGCCTACGATGGTGAGCCAACCCTCGCGTTGCCGCGCTTCCCAAGAAGCCAGCGTCTGCGGCACGTGCAGCCGAATCTGCTGTCCCACGGGGTCTTCATGCGCCCAGTAGCGCCGCGCGAGTTCTTCATTGATCAACACGACGCCTGGTGAATCCGTGCTGTCGGAGGGCGCGAGGTCGCGACCGGAGGTGATCCGCATGCCCATGGCCCGTATGAAACGCCAATCCATCACCCGATATCTCGCCGTGAATTCTTCCCCGGCCGGGGGCGTGCGTCCCACAATGTCGAAGTCGCACCCACCGGCGTAGTGGGTGAAGGGAAGAAAGTTTACGGCGCTGGCGACCTGGACTCCCGGGATTAGGTTCGAGCGCTCGAGCACTTGCTCATAGAAATTCCTGACCTCGGAGTCCTGCGCGTACCGGTTGGCGGGAAGCCAGATCTGCATGGTTTGCAGATTCGAGGGATTGAATCCGAGATCCTCGGACATGAGCCGGACGAAGCTGCGAATCAGCAGTCCCGCGCCGACGAGCAGCAAGAGGGAGAGAGCAATTTCGGAAACGATGAGGCCGGAGCGCAGGGCGTTCGTCCTTCGGCCGGCGGTCGAGCCGCGGCTGCCTTCCTTGAGGGACTCGCCCAGTTCGGAGCGTGAAATCTGGACGGAGGGCACCAGGCCAAAGACAATCCCGGCCAGAAGGGAGAGCCCCGCCGTGAAGGCCAGCACGGAGCCGTTCAACTGAATACTGCTGGTATGGGGGATCTCGTGGATGCCGGCGGGCAATGTGGCGCGGATGAAACGTATGCCTCCAAAGGCGACGATGATGCCCAGCGCTCCTCCAATTCCGGCCAACAACATGCTCTCGGTCAGCAGTTGCCGCAAGATTCGGCGACGCCCGGCGCCGAGCGTCGCTCGTACGGCAATCTCACGGTCGCGCGAAGCGGCGCGAGCCAGCATCAGGTTGGCCACGTTCGCGCAGGCGATCAGCAGCACGAGAACGACCGCCGCGAGAAAAACGAGCAGCGTCGGGCGCACGCTGTAGTTGTCGGTCAGGTCCTTCTCGAGCTGAACGACGCGGATTCCGAGTTTCTGGTCGGCGTCGGGATACTGTTTCTTGAGGGCCGCAACAATCGTTTCCATCTGGGCCTGCGCTTGCGCGGGACTCACGCCGGGCTTGAGCTTGCCGAAGACGACCAGTTCGTAATCCTCGCGGTCCAATTGCGTGCGATTGAATGCCAAGGGCACCCAGATGTCCAGGGCCGCGCTCGTTCCGAACAGGGAAAAGCTCCGCGGGAGCACACCGACGACCTGGTAGGGCTGTTGGTCGAGCAGGATGGACTTTCCGACCGCCCCGGGATCCTTCCCGAAGCGTCGCTCCCAGAGCGCATAGCTGATCAACGCCACGCGCTCCTGGCCGGGCCGACCCTCCCTGCCCAGGAAGTCGCGTCCCAGCATGGGCTGAACGCCCAAGAGATGGAAAAAATTCGCCGTCACGTGGCTGCTCCACACCTGTTCGGGATCACCGCCGCCCGCGACGGTCACCGAGGTGGATTGCCAGGCCGCCAGGCTCTGGAAGACTTGGTTCATCTCTTGCCAGTCCAGAAACTGGGCGGGAGAGACGGCGCCGTGCTGGATCTTTCGGTTGGGGTCGGTGTTCCATACGAGGACGATGCGATTGCCTTCCGCGTAAGGCAATTTTTCGAGCAGCAGCGCGTCGACCGTGCTGAAAATCGCGGCGTTCGCGCCGATGCCGATGGCCAGCGTCAAAGCGGCTACCACTGCGAAGCTCGGGTTCCGTTCGAGCACTCGCCAGCCGTACCGCATGTCTTTCCACACCGTATCCATGGACCGAGCCCCTCCCGGCGGAAAGCGGAAATCCGGAGGGGCATTTTTTCCTGTTTGGTTACTATTTGTCTATTTAAATTCACTCATAACGCAGCGCCACAATCGGGTCGACGCGCATCGCCCGCCGCGCGGGGAAGTAGCAGGCCGCCAAGGCCACGACGGCCAGCAGCAGCGTCACACCCACAAACGAGATGGGATCGACGGCACTCGTGCCGTAGAGGGCGTAAGCGAGCAGGCGAGAGGCAGCGAGCGCACCTGCGAGACCCAGCACCGCCCCGGCCAGAAACATCCTCATCCCGCGCGACAAAATCATGCGCAGAATATCTCGCCGCTGTGCCCCCAGTGCGATGCGCACGCCAATCTCCTGCGTGCGCTGCGCCACTCGAAACGCCAGCACGGCGTAAACGCCCACGGTCGCAAGGAGCAGCGCCAGCGAGGCGAATCCGCCGAGCACCACGGTCTGCAACTTTCGGGGAGCCAGTTTTTCTCCCACGAAATCTTCAAGCGAGGTGACGCCCGAGATCGCCTGCTCCCGGTCGACAGCCCATATTTCGCGGCGCACCAGGTCGGCCATGCGCATCGGATCCTGCGCCGTCCTTACCACCAGATATTGCGGGCTGAACAGATTCGCCTCGAATGTGTTTTGCTCGAGATAGGGAATGTACATCTCCGGTCGTGCGGGCTGATCGAGGGCCACCTGATGAACGTCGCCGACAATCCCCACGACGGTGATCCAAGGCCGATTGGGATCGTCGTCCTTCCTGAATCGCTGGCCGAGCGGATTTTCACCCGGCCAATAATCCCGGGCCATGGTCTGATTGACGAGCGCGACGGGTTGCCCCGCCGGGCCGTCGCGTTCGTCGAACACCCGCCCGGCGATAAGCCTCATGCCCACGGCAGGCATGTAGTCCTGGCTGACCAGGCGCACGTTGGGGAGCAGCTCGTGTCCCGACGGCGGCGCGGGGTGACCCTCGAGCCGAATCGACGATGCGCCCCCAGTGTTGGTCAGGGGAACCCAGCTCGTGTATCCAGCGGCGACGACGCCGGGCAGGCGGCCGACTCGAGAAAGCACGCCCGTGTAAAAACTGACTCGGCGGTCGGACTCTGCGTACTTGGGGCTCGGCAGGGAGGTGCGCATCACGAGCACATGGCTCGGGCGAAAGCCTGGATCGTGGTGGTAGAGGGCTTCAAAGCTGCGGATCATCAGCGCTGCCGAGATGAGCAGCATCATGGCGAGCGCGACTTCGGAAATGACCAGCACGTCCCTCAGGCTCCCTGCGCCGTCCCCCACGCCGCTTTGGCGCGTTCCTTGCTTCAGCGCCGTAACCAGATCAATGTGCGAAATGCCTAAAGCAGGCACGCTGCCGAAAAGAACGGCCGTCCCCAGGCACAATACAACGGCGAAAATAAGCACGCGCACGTCGATCCCGGCGCCGCTCAGGGGAGCAAGACCCGGGGGAATGAGTCTCGAGAGGAACTGGGTTACAAATGAGGCCAGAAGCACGCCGAGCACTCCGGAAACCGCGGAGAGCAGTATGCTCTCGGTCAGCGCCAGGCGGGTGATAGAGCCGGTGCTCGCCCCCAGAGCAAGCCGCATGGCGAGTTCCCGGCGGCGGCCGGAGGAGCGCGCCAGCAGTAGATTGGCGACATTCGCACAGGCAATGAGCAGCACAAACGAGACGGCGCCCAGCAAAACCAAAATGGCAGCGCGGGTCGGCCCGGCCAGCTCCTCACGCAAAGGCACGGCGATCGCGCCAATTTTCTGATTCTGCGTGGGGTGCTCCCTCTCGAGCTCCCTGGCAATGACGGCCAGATTCGCATTGGCGGCCGCGAGCGACACACGGGGTCTGAGCCGGGCGACAACTTCAAGAAAATGGCTCCCGTGGTTCGCGAGCTGCTGTTCTGTGAATTGGATGGGAACCCAGAGTTCGGATTGTCGATCGGGGAACTGAAATTCGCTGGGCATGACGCCGATGACGAGATATTTCCCCCCATCCAGCCAGATTTGCTTGCCGACAATCAGGCTGTCCGCGCCGAAGCGGCGAACCCACAGGCCGTGACTCAGGATGACGACATGCCTGGCCCCCGGAAGGTCGTCCTCGGGGCGAAAATCACGGCCGATCAAGGGGCTGGCGCCGAGAACGGAGAAGAGGTTGGCGGTTACATTCCTTCCCAAAATCTCTTCCGGGGTGCCGCTGCCGGTCAAATTGTACGATTCGTTGGAGGATGTAGCGGCCATGTCCGTAAAGACATGGTTGCGTCCGCGCCAGTCCGCAAAATTTCCCGGTGCCGGCGTATCTTTCGGAAATCCGTACGTCGAAGCCTCCTCCCACACCATGACCAGACGATCCGCATCTTGGTAGGGAAGCGCACGAATCAGGACGGCGTCCGCAATGCTGAAGATGGCCGTGCTCGCAGCGATGCCGAGTGCCAGCACGGCCGCAGCAAAAAGGGTGAAGGTGGGGCTCCTCCCTAGTACACGGGCGCCGTAGCGAACATCCCGAAGGAGGCCCGATAGCGTCCGGTTGAACAAGCCCAAAGAGCGTTCGGTTGTGCGCATAGCGAGACCTCGCATCCTCACTCCTACGAAAATAGCTCTCAGGCGGTTTGGGCAAGTGGTTCCAATGTGACTTTGTGGCCGAGACGCTCCAGCCGCCGCACCAGAGAACGACGGATGCGGTTCACATCGATCCGATCAAA
>Ga0187783_10000660_pt1 | contig 25034 bp, 22 predicted proteins | sample 1015_SJ02_MP02_2_FD_132471 | JGI IMG/M metagenome (GOLD analysis project Ga0187783, IMG submission 132471) | Tropical peat soil microbial communities from peatlands in Department of Meta, Colombia - 1015_SJ02_MP02_20_MG | ecosystem: Environmental > Terrestrial > Soil > Wetlands > Peat | place...
AAGTCGCGGCTCACGGTCGAATATCTCTCCCGCTCATTCTCCTTCTTCCGTCGCGCCCGCGAAGACTGCTCGTTGGTCCTTAAAACCGCCCATGCGCGCGGCTGGAATCGCATAGCGCTGTTCGGCGTATCGGATCTCGCCGAGATCGCGACCATCTGCGCCCTCGAACAGGGCATCACCATTGTCGCTGTCGTTGATGCGAAATCGGCGGCCGATCGTTTTGTCGGCGCCACGGTTGTGACGTCGATCGATGCCGTGCCCGGCGGCTTCGATGCGCTTGTTCTAACCGACCTTGAAGCGACGGGAGAGACCGTGCGCTCTGTCAGCGAGCGGATCGGCGCGGAGCGGCTGCTCGTACCAGCGCTGCTAAGGATTCATTTCGACCACGCAACGGAGAGCGCGGCATGACCATCGAATTACACCCGCGTTGGTTCGTCGCCCACACCCAGCCGCATGCCGAGGCAAAGGCGACGGCGCATCTCGCCCGTCAGGGATTCCAGGCGTATTTCCCGCGCTATCTCAAGCGTCGGCGCCATGCCCGCAAGATCGAGACCGTCGCGGCCCCGCTGTTCCCGCGCTATCTGTTCGTCGCCGTCGATATGTCGGTGCAACGGTGGCGCTCGATTTACTCGACGGTCGGCGTGACAAGGCTGGTATGTAACGGTGACGATCCAGCCACGGTTCCCGATGGCATTATCGACGGGCTGAAAAGCCGCGAGGATGCTAGCGGCTTCATCAAGCTCATTCACCGATCGCCGTTTCACGTCGGCGACAAAGTTCGCGTGCTGGATGGAGCATTTGTATCCTGCCTTGGTCTTTTCGAGGGCATGGCAGAACGCGAACGGATTGCGATTCTGCTCGATCTGCTCGGCCGCAAGGTCCGTGTGGTGCTGGATGCGGATTTAGTCGCCGCCGCATGACCGCCGGCCGCGTCCGCGTTCTGTCTGTTGCATCTTGGTTCCGGCGACCTCCACCCATTCGAAATGTGCGATACGCGCGGCAGTGCACCGGCGAGGGGACTGAGATGCATCTTCACCCAGACGCCGGCTTTTTTCGCTAGGTTTTGATTGCAACCTCGGCGATGTGTCGAGGCCATCCGCACTCGCGTTGCCAGGATGCAAACAGAAAAGTTCAGCGGCATCCCGCTGCGTTGAAGCGACGGACGTCGCGCTGCCGAAATTGAGGCACTGGCTACCTGGCTTTTCCATAATTCAACCTGTGAAAGACCATGCTGACATCGTTCATAAGTTTGGAGTCCCTATAGGTTTCCAGAAGCGCGTGATCGAAAATGCATGCGAGGCGGTAGCCCCGCTTTTCGATTTCGGCAATGAGGTTGTCGCGATTAAAAACCCATCTGGCAAGCGTTCTATGTGGATGATTACGCTGTGCCTGCGCGAATGTTGGCGCGTCGGTGACGGGGGTGTGAGCTATAACGAAGGCCTCAGGAGCAAGCGCCAAAAGTCGCGATAGGGCCACTTCATATTCGGATATGTACTGTATTGAACTTCTTGCGTGAACGATCAGGGGATGCGGAAGCGATGAGGGAATATCGTCAATTGCCTCGATGAAAGCAGTGCCGCCGAACTTTTCCTTTTGAATTTTTGTGAGCAGATCGCGGACAGCCCGGCACATCGTTGGCGTTTCAACCAGAATGTAACGAAGCCCTTTCAGGTCTGGTACATGCTCCAAAATGGTCGTCAACCCTTTGAACACCCCGCCGCCAAAGTCCAAAACAGTTACGATGGATTCACCATCGAGCGCTGCGGAAACAAGGAGCGGCAGCACCAGCAGTCCTGCGTCATTCCCCATCGGACTGCGGGAAATTTCAAGCTTCAAATTCTCAGCCTGCTTGGTCGCATACTTAACGTACCAATCGCTGTTCTGGCCGTTGCGCGTTGCCGGGACATCGGCGAGCGTCGGGTAACCATAGAATGTATCCCACCCTAGCCCCCTGGCAGTGAGATAGACCCTCGATAAGAATCGATAGACAACGGGGGGCGTGAGTTCTTGGACGATGTCGCGAATTTTTGGGTTCATGACAGGGTGGATTCCCGGCAGGCCAACCCACGGAGAGGACCATTTTGCGAGTGGCCCAGCGCAACCGAAATCGGGGGCCCAAAAGCGGCATAAACTTGGCGATTTTTAGCCCGCTGCTCTGTCATGGAAAAGCAGCTTTCAGCGTTACAATGGCGGGGTGACGAACGACAATGGCGGGCGGTGGCAGGGAAATTCGGCGACTCAGTCAAAGCCTAATCGCGGATCTGTTTTCTCCCAGATCGGTGTTCCTTATTAAGAGGTGTATTTCCCCGTAGGATGTATTGGTATTGCCGCTGGTTTCCGCCTGCCGGCATTGAAGATGTTGAAAAATCAAAGGCCTATCTCGTTCATCGTATGAACAATGCGCTTGACGTTCACGGCGTGAACGCGTTATGCAATACAGTTGGTTGGGAGGATGGTACACCCAGATTGGGCGTGGCGAGGAGCCGAAAAATATCCCAACGCGATGGCGCGTCATCGCTGAGCGCGGGGATGGGTCCGCGCTGGTTCGAGACGTGCGCCGTCTGAGCGTTGGAGTAGCGCTTTGAGCGCGTCGCGTCCCGCAACGGGGGTCCGCCTGGGCGTTGTTCGGGTGCTTTCACCCGAAGTGCGGTAGCGTGGATGAACCGCTACTCTTGCAAGTCACGGTCCCGCTCTTCAGTTCTCCAAAAAGCTCGTTTCCCAATAAACAGTGTGCACGCGCGTACAATCACTGTTGGGTATTGCCGAGGCCTCTAGTGAGCAGCACACGTAAAGGGATTATTCTCGCGGGCGGCGCCGGGACGCGCTTATGGCCGCTGACAATCGTCAGCACCAAACAGTTGCTGCCAATCTTCGACAAGCCAATGATCTATTATCCCCTCACCACTCTGATGCTTGCCGGAATTCGTGATATCCTGATTATCAGCGCGCCATCGGAGGTTTCGCGCTTTGAGGCTTTGCTCGGCGACGGCAGCCAATGGGGCATCGCCATTCGCTACGCCATCCAACCGGAACCTGACGGCATTGCCAAAGCATTTCTAATAGGGGAAGATTTCATCGCCAGACAGCCCTGCGCTCTGATCCTGGGCGATAACGTTTTTTACGGCGCGGGGCTCGCCGACATTGCGCAACGCGCAGCGGAGCGCTCGCAGGGCGCGACTGTGTTCTGCCACTGGGTGAATAACCCGAGCCGCTATGGCGTGTTGGAGCTAGATTCCAACGGTCGACCGGCACGCATTGAAGAGAAACCTCCAAATCCGAAGTCAAACTGGGCAGTGACGGGACTATATTTTTATGATGACTCGATTGTGGAGGTAACGCGCGGTCTAAAGCCGTCGCCGCGAGGCGAACTTGAAATCACTGACGCCAATCGCGTCTATATGAAGAATGGCCGTCTGACGGCAGAGTTGTTGGGGCGTGGGTTCACCTGGTTCGATGCCGGCACACACCAGTCGCTCCAGCAAGCTTCCGATTTCATCTACACCATCGAAGAGCGGCAAGGGCTAAAAATCGGCTGTCCAGAGGAGATCGCGTTTCGCATGGGCTACATTGATGACGCGGCGCTCGAATGGCTGGCAAAATCGATTAGCAACAACGATTACTCGTCATATCTGCGGCGACTTCTTGGACCGCGCATTTAGTGGTCCATTCGCGCGCTCTCAAGAACAATGGGTTGAAACTCAGACATTGCAGCGTTCTGCTCACTTCAACCCAAGCCGTAAATTAATGTTGGATAGAAAAAGTTGATGATGAAGTGCCGGGTCTGCGGGGGACCGATCGAGGCGTTTATGTCATTCGGTCGCATGCCGATCGCCAATGGCTTTCTCAATGCGGATGATATCGCTGGCGAATATTTTTTTGAGCTAGCGCCGGCGTTCTGCGAACAATGCGGTATGTTTCAGATTGTGGAACAGCCCGATCCGACAAGAATGTTTCACGGTGAATATGCGTTCTATTCCAGCATGTCGCGTTATATGCAGGCGCACTTTGAACGGTTCGCTCATTACGTCATTGGGTTGCTTGGCGGCCGTGTCGATCCATTCGTGGTGGAACTTGGCAGCAACGACGGCATCATGCTCCGTCACTTTCACGCACGCGGAATCCGGCATCTCGGCATCGAGCCTTCAGCCAATGTTGCGGAAGTGGCGCGTAATCACGGCCTGACCATGACCACCGCCTTCTTTGATCCCAATCTCTCGCAGAAAATAGTTGTGGAACGCGGCCGTGCTGACGCCATATTGGCCGCCAACGTCATGTGCCACATTTCGGACCTGCCTGGCGTCGCCGCGGGGGTGAAACACCTCCTGAAGCCCGACGGCTTGTTCATTTTTGAAGACCCCTATCTCGGGGATATGATCGAAAAGACCTCTTACGATCAGATTTACGACGAGCACGTGTTCATTTTTTCCGCGATGTCGGTCAAGCGCGCCTTCGCAACTTACGATCTTGATCTGGTGGATCTTATGCCGCAAGTCACTCATGGCGGCTCAATGCGGTATGTCTTGGCTCCGAAAGGCAGCCGGCCGGTAACCACAGTGGTTGGCGAACAACTGGCCAAGGAACGCGCGCGCGGGCTCGATCGTGCCGACACCTACCGTCGCTTTAAAAGCAGCTGCGAAAACTCCCGCGCAGCGCTTATGGGGGTGCTTGAAAAATTGCGGAGGGAGGACAAGCGCGTCGTCGGTTATGGTGCGACATCGAAGAGCACCACCGTCACGAACTACTGTGGCATTACATCGGCTCACGTGGAGTTCATTTCTGATACCACCCCTATTAAGCAGGGAAAACTATCGCCCGGCGCTCATATACCGATCAAAGCCTATAGCGAGTTTGCGAAGTCGTATCCGGACTATGCCTTATTATTTGCCTGGAACCATGCGGCCGAAATTCTCGAGAAGGAATCGGCCTTCATGGCCGCCGGCGGACGATGGATTATCTATGTGCCCGAGGTAAAAACTGCGTCGTGATCCGCCTGTGGTTCCCTTGGCGTTACCGCTGGCGCAGTATCGCGCTCATGAGAAAGACATGCGAGCAGCGATCGCGCGCGTGCTGGACAGCGGCAGCTATATTCTGGGCGAAGAAGTCGAATCATTTGAGCGCGCCTTTGCTTCGTATTGCTGCGTGACGCATGCGGTCGGCGTCGGCAGCGGCACCGATGCCTTAATTTTAGCGCTCAAAGCGCTCGATATCGGCCTCGGCGATGAGGTGATCACGGTATCGCACACAGCGGTGGCCACAGTCGCCGCGATCATTGCTTGTGCAGCGACGCCGGTCTTGGTCGATGTAGATCCGGTGTACTACACGATCGACCCTGCAAGGATCGAAGCCGCCATAACGCCTCGCAGCAAGGCGATTATTGCGGTTCATCTCTACGGGCAACCGGCTCCAGTCAATGATGTCGTCGCGATCGCACGCTCCCATGGTCTGTTCGTGCTGGAAGATTGCGCCCAGGCCACTGGCGCACGCTACCGGGGGCGTCGCGTTGGCAGCATAGGCGATATCGGGTGTTTCAGCTTCTACCCGACCAAAAATCTGGGTGCGATCGGCGACGCCGGCATGGTCGTCACGTCCGATGACGCGCTGGCCTCGCGCGTCCGCCGGCTACGCCAATATGGTTGGGACGATGTACGTGTTACGCACGAGGTCGGCGTCAATTCGCGTCTGGATGCGCTCCAGGCGGCTATCCTCGCGGCCAAGTTACCGCATCTCGATGCCGACAATACGCGCCGCGCTGCGCTGGCGCGTCGTTATGCGAAAGGTCTGGCCGGAGTGCCGATCACGCTCCCGGCTGAACGGCCTCAGGCCACTCATGCTTTTCACTTGTATGTGGGGGCCTGCGACATGCGGGACGCGCTGATGGCCCACCTCGCGAAGTGCGGCATCGGGTGCGGCATTCATTATCCGGCGCCTGTCCATCGCCAAAAGGGTTATTGCGGGCATGCGTTGTTATCACCTCCGGACGGCCTACCAGTTACCGAACAACTGGTTGCGCGCATAGTGTCACTGCCAATGTATCCCGAACTTCTGGACGCCGAGGTGCAGGCAACAATCGCCGCTGTGCGTGGATTTTATGGAAAGTAAAGATTCAGCAAGGATTGAGCCGTGACTCCACGCCTCACGATCGTGTTGCCGCTAAAGGGACGGCCGTTGTTCACCTTGCGCTTTCTCTGGCACGCGAATCGCGCGCGCGTGCCCTTCCGATTTCTAATCGCTGATGGCGAGGTACGGCCGCCGCTCTCCGAGATTCTGGAAAACGCCGACGAGCATTTTCCGGAACTCGACATCGAATATGTTCGCTATCCGGACGATACCAGCTTCTCCCGCTATTTCGCAAAAATGCACGATGCGGTGCGGCGTGTTCGTACATCTTATGTGATGCTCGCCGACAATGACGACTTTCTTGCCCCCGCCGGTATCGAACGTGCCATAGAATTCCTCGAGTCGCATGCGGATTACGTCTGTTGCGGCGGCGGAATCGCTGGCTTCTCGGTCAAGGCGCCTCCGGTCGCGCCGCTGGGCATGCTGCTGGGTTCGCTGGGCAGACTGAGTTACCGCTATGCTCCGGATTCAACTCCGGATGATATTTGTGAGAATTCTGCGCTGGCGCGGGCGCTCGCTGCATTCAGGAGCCAATGGATATTTTACGCGGTGTATAGAACTCCAGCACAACAGATTGTCTGTAAGGAAATCGCGGAGATGGACCTTAGCGGCCTTCATCTAATGGAACGGTTCTGCGCGATGCGGACGCTTACTCTGGGTAAGGCCCGTGTGGATCAGACCGTGATCAGCTATTTCAAGCAAGCCGATACATCATTGGGGGGGCATTGGTCCGCATCTGAAGCGGACACATCAGGGAGCTTCGTTTATCACCTGTTGCGCAGCCGTTTCACCAGCGATTTTGCCGCCATTGCTGATCGAATTTCTCACGTTGTGGTCGAGGCCGAGGGTGGCAATGTCGAGGAAGCTGCCAGGCATGTGCGTTTGGTTGCCGAACCCTGGCTGGAGTATCTCATCCGTAGCCATTACGGCGGGTTGAAAAGTCTGCGAGCGCTCCGCAATCAAGTACTGCGCCTGCGTTCGCGGCTGAAGTACCGATCCTCTGTGATTTTGGATTATCGGAGAATCCGGCAAAGGCTACGGCGGAATGGGGCGGCAGAGGAGTATCTTGAGGCATTTCAGTCGGAATTGGCTTGGGTAGAGGAGACTCTCAAAGGTGGGCAAATCCAGGAGTTCCTTAGACAGCTTTCGGGAGTGATGGATTCACATATGAATCCGCTTGAGCCATCGGCGTCGGGCAGCGCGGTTATGCAATGATCGTGGTCTTTTTTTGCTTGAACGGAGCCGACTACGGTGCGGTGCCCGCATGGACCTGCGTTCAGGCGTATGATGATGAAACAGCAATGTCGAAGCATTCCTTAATCGCGCTCAACCTGCGAAAGTAACAGCGCTCCAGTCGTCCTTGAATATGGGGTAATTCGCGCTTCCCATCGTGGCATCGCCGCCGAATTGTTCTTTGCCGCCACGCGGCTGGGTACGGAAGAAACAGCGCTTTACGCGGCGCACAAACTCAAGCCATTTTGATGTTCGCGAATTTTTTGGTCATCAACTACTCCAATATAAAGCCACGGATCGTTAGCAGGCCCCTTCGTCACTTTTTGCTTGGTGCGACCGGCGTGATCCGGACCTCTTTCAGTCTACCACCGACGCGGTTGTTTTCGCCGTATGTCGTTTGCGTCGCCCGGAAAGCGGATGCGAGTCAATCCAGCTGAGCATCGTATCGATTCGGAAAAGATGTACAGTCCGCCACTCGTGACGATTTTCACGCCCACGTATGATCGTGCTCACACACTCCATCGCGTGTTCGATAGCCTCAGGGCGCAAACGCTCCGCAGTTTCGAATGGCTCGTGATCGACGATGGATCAACCGATGACACGGAGCGCATAATAACAAATTGGGCGTGTGCGGCGGATTTTCCGATTCGTTATATTCGGCAATGTCATGCCGGGAAGCATTTCGCACATAATCGTGCGCTTAAGGAAGCGCGTGGACAGTTTTTCGCCTGCCTTGATTCCGATGACGCGCTGCCTCAAGATTCGCTCGAGCGGCTCGTGACCCTCTGGCACACAATTCCGATGGATGAGCGGGGCAAGTTTTATTCCGTAGGTGGTCTTTGCCGCGACCAATGGGATAGGATAGTTGGCACGCGTTTCCCCACTGAGCCGTACGACGCGGATTTGCGCGAAATGATATTCGTGCATGACGTCCGTGGAGAAAAATGGATATTGGGGCTGACTGATATTATGCGGCGGTATCCGTTCCCCGAGATTTCCAAAACTGATTTCGTCCCTGAGGGCTTAGTTTGGCTGGACATTGCAAAAACCTTCAAGACGCGTTGGACAAACTGCGCTGTCAGAACGTACTATGTGGATGATCCCCAGACGGGAGGCACCCTAAGCAAGAGAATTAGACCAAGCGAAAATGCTGCGGGTCGATGGTGTTATTATGTTTGGTTCTTAAATAACAACATTGAGTACTTCTCGCGGTCGCCGATGCCTTTCCTCAAGGCTGCGGTAATGCTGCCGATTGTTGGCCGTCTTTCAAAGAAGCCGCTTAAAGAAACATTGACTGACTTAGGGAACATTCACGCGAAGCTCCTCGTCGTAGCGGCGGTGCCCGTGTCGGTCACAGTTTACATTATCGATTTGCTGAGGAGTTTGATGGGTCGTGGAACTCCAAAAAAGAGTCCATGAACCTAACATAAAAATGATTTCAAGCGATTTCTCACCTTCTCAGAACATTTTGCGTACAACACGAACCATCGGCGCGAGAAGCGGATATGCAACCCGGGCCGATTCTCTCAGCATCCAGTTCTTTAGAAAAGACCGTTGCGCCGCATGCCTTGTCGCAAAATGCGACCAGGTTTCCTCGCTGACGGAGCGACGGTCGGCACTCGCGGCAAAGCTCGCTAGTGAATCCTCTATTTTGGTGAAGAGCAACGCAGTGGCCTCTCTTGCGGAGGTTTTCAGGGGCGAGCGCGCCAGTAACCCCAATGCATTTTCCAGCCGCCTATCTGCGAGCGCGTCACTTACCACCGCAACGGCCTGTGATGCGATGGCTGCCATGTCGAGGGACTCGAATTGATAGTATCGCGTGAACTTGGTTAGATCCGAGAAATCCATGTTAGCGCCACCTGCGGGAGCAAAAATCCTCGCGATCTCTGAACGACACACGGCGTCGTCATATGCCCTGTCAATATCCAGAACGAAATCGGAATAGGCGATGGCCGCGAGATTGCTGAGAAGCCAAGCAAACATGTGCCACCGGAATATTTTCGCCGGCGTTCCTGGCCGTTGATCCGCCAGCAAAAGAACGTATTCCACCGCTGTCGCCCAGCGGCGGCCGGCGTCGGCCGCAGGCCACGGAAGCACCGGGGGGCGCCATTCCAGAGGCACGATCTCGTACAGCGGGTGATGGCCGTTGATGCCAATCTCCTTGAGCGGATGGGCTAGAAACGCCCATTCGCCCGCCTCTTCGAGAGGGCGGTAAAAGGATCCAAATTGGTTGATGGGATCGCGGACCTGGGCAGTATGGAAGCCGCCAAAAGCATCGCGCAGAGCGCCGGCCCGTCCGCGAGAATTGATCTCACAAAACGCAGCGCGTTTGCCTTTGGCGTTTGCGTACTCTTGAAGGCGCGAAAAATACGATCTCACTTCGCCCGTAAGGACGCCGTCCCGAGGCAAGTAATCGCAGAATGCTGGGGCTGAGGGATAAAGATGCATGACCGCATCCCAAGCCTCAATGAACTCCTCATCTTCCGATCGGTCGAGAAAATGATGATTGACGTTCCACGATGTGAGTTTGTTGGTAGCAGTGTCCTTCCGTTGATCTGAGTTTATGAAACGAGCAGAACCATTCCTCCCGTCCAAAAGCGCTTCGTTGAAACACATCAACGATGTATTGCGCCGCAGCACATTGAAGAAGTAAGTGCTGCCGCTGCGGGGTGATGCGTGAACGAATATCGGGGGTTGGCGGGGCGAGGCGTTCTTCACTGAGTGAGATCGTTCAATTTGTTAGACTGCCATCCAAACTGGCCGCGATCTTCTATACACAAATGAGCCTAGCGCAACAAGTTCAATTCCACTGTGCGGGTCCGGTCCGTGCTACAGCTAGGGACGGTCGATGCTGCCGCCACTCTGCCGTTACGCGAGTCCGCCCTATCTGAAAAAGGTTTGGCCAGCACTGAAAAGCTGGGTCCGAAAATCTTGATGAAGTGACATTATCTCCTGGCGCTGATGGCACTGGTAATTTTTATTCGTTGAAGGTCGGTCCGGAATGATATCGGAAGAGAAGGTAAAGAGCGGAGAGGAAAGTCGGTTTTGTGTTCTGGTCAATAGTTCCGATCGCGCCCGCGACATTTTCGAGATTGTGTTCGGGAAAGCGGAAACGATGTGGCGCGACTGCAATTGGCCGCGTTTTGTGGGCTTCACGAGCGCGCTGCCCGACATTTACGGCTTCAAATCAGTGGCGGCGCCTGGTTCCTCCGATTGGCGGAGTGAATTCGCGGGTCAGCTCGACAGCCTGCCGTCGGAAATTGCATATGTTTTGCGCCTGGAGGAAGACGCACTGTCTCTCGCTCCGGTCAACGGCAAAAAGCTACAAGAAATCGGGGACATCATGCTCCGTGATGATCTGTCCTACGTCAGTTTGGTTCCGGTCAGCCGCAGCATAGTGTGCCGTGGCGTAGATTTTTTTCGGAAAAAACTAAGTAAGCGGCCGCTGCGTCCGGTTTCATTCTCAGAGCCTTATTATTCCTCCCTCGTGCCCGCGATCTGGAAGCGTAGCTATTTGCGTGAGCTACTGCGCCAGCCGGGTTCAATCTGGGAGTTCGAATTTACAGTGACCGGCGAACGTCATTATGCAGTGTGGGATTCGGTGCTTGAACTCGAGCACCTTGTATCTAAGGGAAAATGGAGCTGGCGAGCGCCGCGCCAACTGGCGCGGCAGGGCCTCAGCCTGGCGAATTCGAAGCGCGGGTTCCAAACGGTTAGATCGCGGTTGCGCAGCATGCGGGAGAAGCTCAGTTTTCAGTTGTTCGGGTATTTGAGCTTGCGAATTCGCAGGCGTCTGAACCTGTTGCCAGCGATGCCAAAGGATTTAACAGGTAGTCAGCTTGGCCTCATCTCCGGAACGGACAAAACCAGTGGCTGAAACATCTCGATTTAATCCGGTTTTCGTGCACGCTTCAATGCGAAGTGGCAGCACATATTTCTTCCAAGTACTGCGACGCGATAGTTCATTGATGTGTTTTAATGAATCAATCAGTTACGGAACAGATCGCTTTGAAAAACAAAAAAGGCGGCGGTTTGAGGCGCAGAAGAGCGACATGAATCATCAATTCCTCGATCGCAATGATTTTGCCGAGTTCGTCGAGGCTCGAGACGCAGTAATGCATCTCTACCCGAAGTTTCCGGAGTTTCATGAATATCTGCCGCCAGACGGCGTTCTTTCGTCAGAACTTTTCACCTACCTCTCCGCTCTTATGAGTTACGCGGCGTCCAAAAATAAAAGGCCAGTGCTGTGCGAAATTTACTCCCGCGGCCGGGCAGGAGCTCTTCGTCATGCGTTTGGCGGATTTCACGTCGCGCAATACCGGGACCCCTTGAGCCAATTTGGCTCATTCGTTCGACTCGTAATCGAGCAGGGCTGGTGGGGCTTTCTGGCGTTCCCGCTGAGGGAACTCGGCATCTCTGGCAGCCATCCCCTTTACAAAATTATCCCCGAGGCATGGCGGCTGCCAGTGCTGCCATGGCCCCGCGAGAGCCATGCGCGGCGATGGGCCACTGATATTGAGTACTCGGCACTTGCTGCCTCTCCGCTGCGGGAGGGAATCGGCAATGTTTTTCGCTGGCACATGTTCTCGTGGCTGCTCGGAAATTTAGCGGCTCTCAGCTATTCGGATCTCGTCCTCGACATCGATAAGGTCCACGACGACGCGGAATATGGCTCGTTCGTCAGCAGCGCCATCGAACGGCACATAAGCGGAACGCCTCCCAACTTCAGCGATATCAAGAAATTCGCCCGTTATTATGAGTTTGAATCGTTTGATACGGCGGCTGTTTGTGAGCAAGTCGCTTCGGCGGTTAGACACGCGCTGAGAGTTGGCAGTCTTGATGCGGCGCTGCGCTCGTTGGGACCGCTGCCATTGGTCACGTCGGCTGCTGCTGCGGTCGAAATATTGCTCAACAAAGTTCACGAGTCTCTGGCAGCAATGGCAAGGGCCGAACGACAGCATATCACTGCTGCAGAATGGAGAGCTTCTGCCCAAAAAAATCGGAAGATGTGGTTTAACCCCTCCATCCGCTGGATTGCTGAGCGCACGTATCCTATCGCGGCCCCGGCGGTCCGGGTGGCGCGTTGGGCCGGACTGCCGCTGTAAAAAAGGGGAGCTTCTCTGGGGGCTGTTGGTGCCTGTGTAGGAACGATCGAGCAATGTGTCGGTATGAGCGCTCGGGGATGAACCTGCGTCTAACCGTTGTCATATCCGTAGCGGTAGCGGGTCCCCAACCGTCGAATTTATCCGTTATCCCGATGACGCCGACTTCAGCCGTTACTTCGCAAAGATGGCTGATGCATTTACGCGCGTGCGCACGCCGTACATAATGAATTAGGACAACGATGATTTTCTTGGTTTTTACGGCACTGAACGCGCGCTGGACTTCCTTGGTGCCAAACCGGATTTCAAGCCGATTTAAGCAGAACGGTTCTGACCAAATGCGAAGTTCTGGCCACGCCCGATGAAGCCTTTTCTACTACTCTTTCCTGACCTCACAAAACGTCTTGGTTGGCGGTTTCCCGCGTTAATTCTGTTAACAGCGCTGGTCGGTCTGGGCGAGGGAATTTCAGTGGTGCTGCTCTTACCGCTTCTCAGTCGAATCGGTGTCCCGGCAGCAAGCAGCCAGGGGGTCACTATCAAGGCGCTGGAGAACGGACTCGCGCTAATCGGCGCAACCCGTCCTTTGCCTGTTCTATTTGCGATAATCGCGATTGCGGCCGTGCAGACGACGCTCGCCATCGGTATGACCTGGTGGACGGCCCACCTCGCGCGGGGCTATCAGGGTCAGCGCCAGATGGAGCTGTTTCGCGCCTTCATGCGCGCCAAATGGACATTTCTTGCTGATAGAAAAGCAGGCGAGCTGACCGCTGCGATCATCACTGAATGCTACAGGCTAGGTCAGGCTTTTACTATTTGTTTATCGCTGCTGGCAGCCATCGTTGTGACGACCATCTACGCCATTCTCTCGCTCTTGATCGCCTGGCAGGTCACGCTCAGTCTCATAGGCTTTGCGGCGGCGGGCGCTCTGATCATGACCCGGTTTTACGGAAAAACATCAAAGGTTGGCCGGAGTCTTGCTCCTATGAATGCTGACTTGCAATCCGCTCTCATCGAAAACTTTTTGGGCGCTAAATTCATCAAGGCAGTCTCTGGCGTTGATCGCGCAACAGCGAGAATCGAATCGCTCGTGCAGAAGGTCGAAAATGCTAATGTAGCTGCTAACTCCCTGCCCGGAACGGGTCGAAGTGTTCTTGAATTCCTGGCATTTGCAGGGTTTGCCGTGGTTTTCGTGCTGGGCAGCGACTGGTTGGGCGTGGCCGCGGGGAATGTCGTCGTCGTCCTTGCACTCTTTGGGCGCCTGTTCCCACGCATAACCGCGATGCAGGCCCAGGTGCATCATCTAAGCTGGAATGTCCCCGCCATCGAGGTCATTGACTCATTGCAGACCGCAGCAGAGGCCGAGGCCGAGCGACGGGATCCTTCAGGGTCGCAGGAGGAATTAAGGGTTGACCTGCCCGCGAAGCTGACGGTGCGCCGCCTCGAAGTGAAGTTTGGAGAGCGCAACACGCTGCATCGCATTGATCTAGTGCTGCCGATGCCCGGTTTGGTCGCCGTCGTGGGAAGCTCGGGTGCAGGAAAATCGACACTTGTCCATACGCTGCTCGGTTTGACTGAGCCGAGCGCGGGGTCGATTTACCTTGGAAATCACGACTTTGCTTCAGCTCCGCTTGCTGCTTGGCGGCGTGCGATTGGCTACGTGCCGCAGGAGACAGTGCTGTTCCATGGTTCCATCCGAGACAATCTCACTTTCGCCAATCCGGCTGCTTCAGTGGCTGAAATGGAAATGGCTACGCGGCGTGCACACGCGTATGATTTCATTAGCGCGCTTCCGGAGGGCTATGATGCGATCATCGGCGATCAGGGAGTGAAGCTTTCCGGCGGTCAGCGACAGCGCCTGGGCATTGCACGCGCGCTGCTCGTCAATCCTCTCCTGCTCATTCTGGACGAGGCCATGAGTGCGCTCGATGCCGTATCAGAAATCGAGATCCTGCGGACGCTCGAAGAACTAAAAAAGGATATTGGGATTCTCGTCATTGCTCACCGGCTTGCTGCCGTGCGCTCTGCCGATTTGATTTATGTCTTCGAAGAGGGCCGAATCGCCGAGAGTGGAACTTGGAGCGAGCTAATGACGTGCCGTGGGCGACTACATGCGCTCGCCATGGCGCAGGGCCTCGATCGGGTTGCGGTAAATGCACTTTGAAGTTGGACAATATTCGACTGGCCACTTCGCATTCGGCGCTTATGAATATGTCTATGCGCGCTGTTGAGACTCAACTCAACGGCGTGCTGCTCATCGAACTGCCCTGTTTTCGCGACGATCGCGGCTTCTTTCTCGAGAGCTTCCAGTCGCCACGCTACCGCGAGGCAGGGATCCTCGATGAATTCGTACAGGACAATCATTCGCGGTCGGTGAGGGGCGTGCTGCGCGGATTGCATTTCACAGTAAATCACCCACAGGCTCAGATCGTCACGGTGATACGCGGGAAAATATTCGATGTCGCCGTGGATTTGCGCAAATCCTCGCCGACGTTTGGGCGCTGGGTTGGCGTTGAATTGAACGATGACGGACTGCGACGCCAGATCTATATGGCGCCGGGCTTTGCGCACGGCTTCTGCGTGCTCAGCGAGACAGCCGACCTCCACTACAAAGTGAGTCGTGTCTATGATCCGGCCGATGAGGGCGGACTTCATTGGAACGATCAACAGATCGGCATTCGCTGGCCAATCGACTTGCCCATCGTGTCGCCACGCGACGCGTCCTATCCACCATTGCGTGAGCTTGATGCGTCCAAGCTTCCGGAGGTTGACGATTGAAAGGCCAGGATGAGCACCATAGTCATCACCGGCGCACGCGGCTACATCGGCAGCGCTCTGTCGAGACGGCTCGCTTTTGAAGGGCATTCGCTGCGGCTGGTCTCGCGCGCAGCGGGCGTGCCGCGCATCGCTGCTGCCGGCGCGAAGATCGACGCGATCGTCGCTGATCTTTGCCACGAACGTGCGTGGTCGTCGCTCCTAGAGGGAGCGGATGCCATTGTGCATCTCTCCTCGCGCACGGATATGCGAGCGGCCGAGGCCGATCAGGTCGGCGACGAAGAAATCAACGTCGAGCCAATGCGCGCCTTGGTGCGAGCCGCTGCGCTCGCTAGTAAGCCGCCGCTCGTTCTCTTTGCCTCAACCGCCACCATCGTCGGCGTCAATACACGCAATCCCGTCAACGAGGAGATTCCTGACAATCCATGCTCGGTGTACGACCGTCACAAGCTTGCCTGCGAGCGTCTCCTGCGCGACGCGACCGCGCGGGGGATCCTTCGGGCGTGTAGCTTGCGGCTGTCAAATGTTTACGGCTATGGCGGAGCTTCTATCAACGCCAATAGGGCCATCCTCAACACTATGCTTCGGCGGGCGATCAATGGCGAGCGGCTGACGCTGTATGGGGACGGTACCTACATGCGCGATTTCATCCATGTCGAGGATGTGGTTGATGCGTTTCGGTTAGCGATGATGAAGCCGATTGTCTGTGACGGCCGCCATTATGTAATCGCGTCGGGTGGCGGCCACACACTTGCGGAAGCCTATGCCCTCATCGCAGAAGTTGCACTTTCGCAAATGGCGCGACGTGTCGAAATCATCCGCGTGCCGGAGCCCGTGGATCTGCACCCGATCGAGAAACGCAACTTTATCGGCATCTCGTATCTGTTCCAGGCGCGCACGGGCTGGCAACCGCGGTTTGATCTGAAAGCCGGGATCCGCGACTACTTTATGCACATGGCGTCAAGCTCAGTCGTGGTGCTGAGACCCCAGTTTGAACCGCCGAACACGTGAAAACTACATGCCCGCTGCTACTCTGTATACGGTCCACGATGTACATTTTCTCGAACTACCGCGTTTCACGCGAGCGGATGGCGAGATTGTGGTGGCTCAAGCCACACACATACCATTCGCAATCACGAGAATGTTCACCCTGACGGCTCCTATTGGTTCGGTACGCGGCGATCACGCCCATCGCCACTGTACGCAGTTCATGTTATGCGTAAATGGCGCGGTCGAAATCGTTTGCGACGACAGTCAAGATCGAAAAACATTCATCCTTGATCGGAACAATTTTGCAGTTTGCGTGCCACCAACAATATGGAACAAACTCATTTTCAAAGAAGATAGCTCCGTCGTAATTGTTCTCTGCGATCGCCCTTTTGAAGAAACCGATTATCTGCGTGAATATCCCGAGTTTGTAAGCTTCCGCAAATTGGCTCAGGAATGAAGATTGTCGTCACTGGCGCGCTTGGGCACATTGGGTCAGCGCTGATCCGGCGGTTGCCACTCGATTTTCCCGATGCTGCGATTGTGATGGTCGACAATATGATGACTCAGCGTTACGCATCGTTGTTCGATCTTCCGGTGATCGGCCGATATCAGTTTGTCGAAGCTGATGTGCGAAAAATCGATTTGAGAGCGTTGTTCGACGGCGTAGATGTCGTTGTGCATCTCGCGGCAATTACCGATGCCGCCGGTACTTTCGATCGTGCGGCCGAACTCGAGGCCAATAATTTCGATGCTACCGCGAAAGTTGCCGCTGCCTGCCGGGCAGTGGGGGCTCGACTGGTTCATCTATCGTCAACCAGCGTTTACGGCACGCAAAGTGCGCTCGTCTCGGAAGACTGCGCGGCCGATGAGTTAAAGCCGCAAAGTCCCTACGCGGAAACCAAGCTTAAAGAGGAGGATTTAGTCCAATCTCTGGCGGAGCACGATGGCCTGCGCGCCATCATCTTTCGCTTCGGCACGATTTTCGGAGCGTCCGTCGGCATGCGCTATCACACAGCCGTAAACAAATTCTGCTGGCAGGCGATCATGAAACAGCCGCTTGCTATCTGGAAGACCGCCTTCGATCAGAAACGACCCTATCTCGACCTTGTCGACGCGATTCGCGCGATCGCTTTTGTGATAAGAAAAGACTTGTTTGACGGCCGCATCTACAATGTGCTCACGCTTAACGCTACGGTGCACGACATCGTCGATTGCATCCGAGAATTCGTGCCCGACTTGCAACTATCCTTTGTCAATAGTCCGATCATGAATCAGCTATCGTACGAGGTTTCTTGCGCGCGCTTTCTTGACCGCGGTTTTGTCTTTAGCGGCGATCTCCGACGCGGCGTTGGCGAAACCGTGGCCCTGCTCGAGACCGCGAGCCGGGGCTAGGGCGCAATGTCGAAGCTGTTGATTACAGGCGGAGCAGGCTTCATCGGGGCCAACTTTGTCCAGTATTGGCGCCGGCATTACCCGAACGACTCGATTGTTGTGCTCGATGCCCTGACTTATGCCGGTAATCGGTCCAATCTCGACTCAAATGAGGGAGACAGACATTTCGAGTTTGTGCATGGTGATATCTGCGATGCAGAGCTGTTGCAAACGCTATTCCGGCGCCACGACTTCGATGAAGTGGTGCACTTTGCGGCGGAAAGCCATGTCGACCGCTCGATCGTCTCATCCGATGTCTTTGTGCGGACCAATGTCGTCGGCACACATACGCTGTTGCAATGTGCTTTGTCCGCCTGGGAGTCTTCGATGTCCGGCCGCCGATTCCATCATGTATCGACAGACGAGGTTTTCGGCTCACTTGGACCCGACGACCCACCGTTTACCGAAGCTAGCCGTTACGATCCGAAATCGCCCTACGCGGCGAGCAAGGCAGGTAGCGACTTCCTGGTTCGTTCCTATGCGCATACGCATTGTCTGCCTGTAACGATTTCGAATTGCTCTAACAATTATGGCCCCTACCAATTTCCGGAAAAGCTCATTCCTCTAGTGATCGTCAACGCCATGGCCGGCGAGAAATTGCCGATCTACGGCGACGGCGGCAACATTCGCGATTGGCTGTACGTCGAGGATCATTGCGCCGCGATCGCCGTTGTGCTGCGGCGCGGGCGCCTCGGCGAAACCTACAATATCGGCGGTGGCGCCGGGATGGCGAACATTGATCTCATCGGCCTCGTGTGTGACGAAATCGATCGCCGCTTTGCCGCCGAAAGGATTTTGGCAGCGCGCTTCCCACGCTGTCCCGCCGCCAACGGTGGCAGCACGCGCCAGCTGGTGACCTTTGTCAAGGATCGGCCCGGCCACGATCGACGCTATGCCACCTGCGCCGAAAAGCTGGCGGGCGAGCTAGGCTTTCGCGCCGCGACCACGATCACAAACGGTTTGCACCGTACGGTCGACTGGTATTTGGCTAACGAATGGTGGTGGCAAGCGATTAAGAGTGGCGCGTACCGCGACTGGATTAAGCTGCAATATGGTGCCGTTCATACCGAGATAACCTCTTGAACAAAGCACAGCAACCGGGCGATCCACGGGGCCTTGATAGGGAAGCGCTTCACTTCCTTCGTCAGGCCGCGGCTGAGCTTGTCTTCAATTCCCTCGCCAAGGATACGGTTAAGCCCGATGCCGTCACCGCCCTACTGGTGGACGCATTCGATCGCTCGGAAACCGATATAGCTGCCTCGTCCGAGCCGCCGCGGCAGCGTGCCGACGCTTTCGCCGCCCATCTTGTCTGGCTCTCGGAGGCTCCGCTTCTTCCCGGTCGGGGTTACCTGCTCAAAGCCGGCGCACAAACTGTTGTCGCGATGGTCACCGAATTGAAATATCGGGTTGACATCGAGACGCTAGAGCATCTGGCGGCTAAAGAACTGCACCGCAACGAAATTGCCTTCGCCAACGTCGCCACGGTTGAGCCACTGAGCTTCGACCCCTACTACGAAAAAAAAACGATCAATGGCGGGTTCATACTGGTCGACCGGCATACGAACGCTACTGTCGCTATCGGTCTGATCCGTTTTGGGCTCCGGCGCGCCGCCAATACCTATTTCCAATCTTTCGAGGTCACCAAGTCAGCGCGCGGACGACTGAACGGGCACAAGCCGGCAATGCTCTGGTTCACCGGTTTATCGGGCGCCGGCAAATCCACAATCGCCAATATTTTAGAAAAAAGGCTCCATGCGCTCGGCAAACATACGTTTGTGCTTGATGGCGATAATGTGCGCCACGGACTTAACCGCGATCTCGGTTTTACCGAAGCCGATCGCGTCGAGAACATTCGCCGTGTTGCCGAGGTTGCCAAGCTCTTTGTTGAAGCCGGCCTGATTACAATGGTCGCATTCATTTCGCCTTTCCGCGCCGAGCGAGAAATGGCGCGCGAACTGGTAGGACCGGACGAGTTCGTCGAGGTATTCGTCGACACGCCACTCGAAATTTGTGAACAGCGCGATCCGAAGGGACTTTACAAGAAGGCGCGGCGCGGGGATTTGCGCAATTTTACCGGCTTGGATTCACCGTACGAAAAGCCGAGCAATCCTGAGTTGACTCTCGACGCCCTCAATAACAGTGCCAACGATCTCGCCGACCATATCATTCAATTTATGCAGCAACGCGGCATGCTTAGGTAGCACGGGAATCGCAAGGTGAAGAAGCGGATGCAACGATTGCCTTTGGACAAACTTGATTCGAAGCGGACTGCGGCTGATCAGCGGTTTCAGTTCGGCGCAAATTGGCCCTCCTTCCTGGACCAGCTCAATGTTGCGCGCATTGCCGACGCAGAAAAATCGTTGAAGTGGCTCTTCTCTTGTGAGCGTCTCGACGGAACTCGATTGCTGGATATTGGATCCGGGAGCGGCCTAACCTCTTTAGCCGCGCGACGCCTGGGTGCTCGCGTCGTTTCGTTCGATTATGACCCGCAATCCGTCACTTGCACGGCGATGTTGCGTGACCGGTTTTTCCCGGATGATCCGAATTGGCGGGTCGAACCCCGGCTCGATCCTCGACGGCACCTTTGTGAGAAAACTCGGTCGGTTCGATGTCGTCTATTCCTGGGGCGTTTTGCATCATACCGGTGCTATGTGTGAGGCAATCGAAAACACCGCGCAGCTTGTTGTGCCGGGAGGCACCTTGGCCTTGGCGCTCTATCGAAAAACGCCCTTATGCTGGTTCTGGGCCTTGGAAAAGGAGTGGTATTGCCGTGCTTCGGAGACTGCGCAGGCGCGCGTTCGCGGGTTATATGTCGGGCTGCTGCGAGCCGCATTCACCTTGGTGCGGCGCGATTTTTCAAGTTACGTGTCGAATTACTCCGGCCATCGAGGCATGGACTTCGCACACGACGTGTATGATTGGCTTGGCGGCCATCCATACGAATCCATCGGACCGGATGACTTGAACAAGATGTTAGGTCAACTTAGCTTTCGGCAAGTGCGAGCGAACGTGCATTCCGCCGCGATAGGCTTATTTGGTTCTAGCTGCAACGAATACGTCTATCGGCGCACCCCGGGTTGAGAACCGGAATATGCATTTGCCCGCCGAAGCGTGCGCGACGCCACACGTCACCATCGTCACATCGCGTCTCGATATCGGGGGCGCCGAGCGGCATCTTGCGCGCGTGCTGCCGGCGCTAAAGCGGCGCGGCATCGACGTCATCGTCTATGCCATGGAGCGGGGAGGGCCCTTGGAAGCCGACCTGAAGCTTCGTGGCGTTCGCGTGGAAGGGCCGCTGCGCGCCGCGCCGTTGCATTGGCCGCGGGCTGCGCTTTCGCTTGCAGGCTTTCTTCGCCGCGAACGGCCGGCCGTCGTCCATTTCTTTCTGCCGCGGCCGTATCTTTTTGGCTCGATCGCGGCCGAATTAGCCGGTCACCGCCGGCGGCTGATGAGCCGGCGATCTTTGGCGGCCTATCAAAAGAAATATCCGCTGCTGCGTCGCGCGGAGCGGCTCCTGCACGCCCGGACAATAGGGTTGATCGGAAATTCGCAAGCCGTCATCGATGAACTTGCGACGGAAGTCGGCGATCCAAGCAAGCTCGCGCTTATTTACAACGGCGTCGAAACGCCGGCGACAAACACTGCGGCCGGCCGGCCGGCCGCGCGACAGGCGCTTAGCATCGACGATGATGCATTGGTCATCGTCGTCGTCGCTAATCTCATCGCTTACAAAGGGCATCGCGACCTTATCGACGCGTTGGGCTTGGTGAAGGACGGTTTCCCGAAGCCGTGGCGTCTGCTTGCGATCGGTCGCGACGAAGGAATCGGCGAGGGGCTGAAGCGCAGGGCCGAGGCTTTGGCCGTAGACTCGAACCTGATATGGCTCGGCGAGCAAGTAGCAGTGGAGCGGCTGCTCGCGGCGGGAGACATTTTCGTTCTGCCCTCGCATGAGGAGGGCTTTTCGAACGCCCTGCTCGAGGCCATGGCGGCTAAGCTCGCGGTGATTGCGACGGCAGTCGGCGGGAATCTAGACGCAATTGTCGACGGCGAGTCTGGAATTTTGGTGAGCCCTCGCGATCCGCGCGCCCTGTCGGCCGCTCTTATGCGCCTGGCGAACGATCCCGCTTTGCGCCGCCGGCTTGGCGAAGCGGCGCGCCATCGCGTCGAACGGCAATTTTCGCTTGAGAGATGCGTCGCCCGTTACGAGAAGCTCTACCGCGCAATGTGTGAGCCCATGCCGCAGCCGATCGCTCAAGTTCTGGCCGACGACACGGCGACGCCTCATCGCCGTCCGTCGATCGCCGAATATTCGAGCTAGGGCAGGACCGTCACCCCCAGCGTTCCCGCCACGCTTCCAGCATCAACACGTTCCATAGCAAATATTGCCAGTTGCGCCCGCCATCGAGATGCTCCTGCCAGTACCGGCGGACGGTGCCGGGGTCCAGCAAACCCGCTTCGCGCAGCCGCCCTTCGCCCAGCAGCGTTTCCGCCCAATCGCGCAAGGGACCGCGCAACCACTCGCCGACAGGGATGCCAAACCCCATTTTAGGCCTTTCGATCAGCGTTCGCGGGACGTGACGATAAAGTACCTGTCGCAGGATCCACTTGGTGGCGTTGCCTCGAACCTTCGTATCGCTAGGCAGCCGCCAGGAAAATTCCACGACCCGGTGGTCGAGCAGCGGAACGCGCGCTTCCAGCGCCACCGCCATGCTGGCGCGGTCGACCTTGGTCAAAATGTCATCCGGCAAATAGGTCACGAGATCCAAAAACTGCATCCGCGCAAGCAGATCCGGAAATTCCTTCGCCCACGTTTCGTCGTCGATAATGCTCTTCGGCTCGTGCGTCTCAAGCACGACTTCCGACGGTTCCCAGTGACTAACAAGCCGGCGATAGAGCGCATCGGCGCCGTCAAGCCTCAAGACCGAGGCAAGCTTGTGGAGCTTGTCGCCGGCCTGCGGCGGGCGCAGGCGTGATGGCAACAGCGACGCGACAAGCGCTGTCCAGTGGTCGGGTCGCACCGCGGTCATCGTTGCGGCGGCGGCTTTACGCAAAGAGCGCGGCATCAGCGACAGCGCTTGCCAGAAGCGTTGCGTCAATTGGTAACGATTGTAGCCGGCGAATAGCTCATCGCCGCCATCGCCCGACAATGCCACCGTCACGTATTTCCGCGTCATTGCCGAAACCAGATAAGTAGGAATTTGCGAGGAATCGGCGAACGGCTCGTCGTAAAATTCGGGCAGCTGCGGAATCACGTCCAGCGCTTGGGCCGATGTCACCGTCAGTTCGGTGTGATCCGTGCCGAGGTGACGCGCGACGGCTGCCGCATGAGGGGCTTCATTGTAATCCGGAAGATCGAAGCCGATTGAAAACGTCCTGACTTTCCCGAGCCGCGCGTTTTGCATCATGGCGACGACAGTCGACGAATCGACGCCGCCGGACAAAAAGGCGCCGAGCGGAACATCGGCGATCATGCGGCGGGAAACCGCGTCTTGCAGCAGCGCTTCGAGCTGTTCGGACAGTTCGGCATCGTCTCCGTCAAGCGGATTGAGCATACCGTTTTGAGCTACGGCTCGGGCGTCCCAAAACCGGGAGATTTGCGGCTCGCCTTGCCACGGCAAAGTAAGGATCGCCCCGGGCTCGAGCTTAAATACGCCTTGATAGATCGTATGCGGAGCTGGAATGTAGTTGTGCCGCATATATGCCGCGACCGCGCCGCGGTCGATTTGCGCAGACCAGCCAGGATGCGCGCGCACGGCCTTCAGCTCCGAGCCGAACAGAAAAAGCTTGCCGAATTTCGCCCAATATAGCGGCTTGATGCCGAGCCGATCGCGAATAAGCGTAAGCGTGCGGTCGCGCCGATCCCATAGTGCAATCGCAAACATTCCGATCATTCGCTTGAGTGTCGTCTCGATGCCGTTCACCGCGAACGAATTCACGATGACTTCGGTGTCGGAGTGGCCGTGGAACCTAATTCCGCTAGCCGCCAGTTCGGACGCTATCGGCTGATAGCTGTAGACTTCGCCATTGTAGACGATGACAAAACGTCCGTCGGCGGAAATCATCGGCTGATGGCCGGCGGGCGACAAGTCGAGAATAGAGAGTCTGCGATGTGCGAGTGCGACGCTGGCATCCTCGTCGATCCAGACGCCGTGGTCGTCGGGTCCGCGGTGCTGCAAAGAGACATTCATCGCCGACGAAACCTCGCTGAGTTCGCGAGATAGCTGGTTCGAAGTGCCGGTCAAAAATCCAGCAATGCCGCACATTCTTGGCCTTCTTTCGCGGAGCGATTGATCCTCAGTAATCCCTTCTTCCGGTCTTCACAACGCTGACGTTGACGATTTTCGCGCCTGTCCGAACTTGGCCTGTGACCGCACCGCGGCGCCGAGTTGATCTCGCGTTTTGGCCGATTTACAAGGGCGCACACAATTGTCATTGGCAAGTGTTCCTCGCCAAACCTGCAAGAGCCCAAAGTTGAGCCGCGAAGCGACACTTCCAACGGTTCGAAGTTTGACCAAAGGTCAGAGCGCCGTTTTGGCGCTCAAGGTTGTCTTCACGCTGCTTTGTTTCTGGTATTTGTTTCGCCACATCGATGTGGCGGAGCTGCGGCGCACTCTTCCTGGCCTAAGCGCTGTTTGGTCGGCGGCGGCGGTCCTGCTGCTTGTGCTGCAAATACCGCTTATTGGGTTGCGATGGTTGCAGATCGCCAAAGTCTTGGGCATGCGTGGCAATCAACTGACACTGTTTTGGATGAGCGTGGCGGCCGCCATCGGACAATTTTTTGGTCAGATATTGCCCGCGGTCGCGGGCGACGGCGTGCGCGTTTGGTTTCTTGTTCATTTCGGGAACGATTGGCGTAACGCGACAATCAGCGTGTTGATCGACCGCTGCGTCGGCATCGGTGTTTTGTTGGTCTATACCGTCGCCATCCTGCTTTTGCCGTCGAGCTTTGGCGTATTTGGCAGTGATCGCGGCCAAATCGCCATTGTGCTCGCCATTACGATAGCCGTCGGCATCCTCTGTCTTTTATTTGGCCCGCGCGTTGGTCGTGCTTTGACGGGCTCACGACAGGGCCGCTGGATCGAGAAATTTTTCGACAGTGCGCGCATGGCGGTATTCGGGCCCCGTGGCGTCGCGATCCTTGGCGCTGGCTGTCTTATTCATACCCTGACGATCGTGGCGGTCTGGTCCCTCGGCAAGGCGCAAGGACTCGTGCTATCGCCTGCTGACGCCGCCGTGCTTTTTGCGGTGATGGTCGGAGTGGCGCTGGTCCCCTTCACGGTCGGCGGCTGGGGCTTACGCGAGCTCGCGATGGTGTCTTTGTTCGGCAATTACGGCTTGACGCCGGAAAGGGCGCTGGTGTTTTCGATGTATTTCGGACTTGCCAACATT
>Ga0187783_10000661_pt1 | contig 25027 bp, 21 predicted proteins | sample 1015_SJ02_MP02_2_FD_132471 | JGI IMG/M metagenome (GOLD analysis project Ga0187783, IMG submission 132471) | Tropical peat soil microbial communities from peatlands in Department of Meta, Colombia - 1015_SJ02_MP02_20_MG | ecosystem: Environmental > Terrestrial > Soil > Wetlands > Peat | place...
CTCTGAAAATTCGGGATGCAGGACAACGGATGGAAGTTTCTCGAAACTATCCTAGGTTGCAGTGTATCAAGATCGGGCGATCCCCGTGGGTTGGAAAAGTGACGGGTTCAGGCCCGGGGGGTGCGGATGGTCTTCGGTCGGCTCCATGCGGTCAAGGAAAACTGGCAAAACCAACAGGCGGAAGAGATGCGACCCAAGGCTCGATCTTCGAGGCGCGGAGTGAGAAGGCAAGATGGGACAAAAGATGAATTGATCGCCTTCAACCGCGCCTTCCCATCTTCCGGTCCCGCGTTTACAATCAAAACGTAACTTCGATCGAGTGGCTGTAGGACGTGCTGCTCTCTGCGCTTCCTGAATAGGCGTACTCGTATGGGCTTCCATGGCGCTGAAGGAGTCGGAAGCGATTGTCCTGCGATCTTATCCCGTGCGCGAGGCTGACCTCCTGGTCACGTTATTTACTAGGTTGGAAGGCAAGGTTCACGGGGTGGCCCGTGCGGCGAAAAGGTCCAAGCGGCGGTTTGGTGGGGCGCTCGAGCCACTCACCTATGTACGAGCCTATTACGCGGATCGCGAGCAGCAAGAATTGGCGCGGCTGGACGCCTGCGAAATCTTAGAGTCGCCGCTCTCTAGCGAAGTAACGTATCCGCGAGTAGTGGCGCTGGGCCACGTGGCGGAATTGCTCGACGAGCTGCTTCCGGATCGTGAAACGAATGATCCGGTGTTCCGGCTGACGCTCTCGGTCGTGGCGGGGCTGCGGGGCCGGGATGTGTGGCTGCCAATCACCTATTTTGAGCTTTGGATGACGCGGTTGATGGGCTATCTGCCGGACCTTTCAGCCTGCATGGTGTGCGGGCGACTCTTGGATGGAAACCGGGCATTTTTTCACGGGCTATCGGATGGGCTCATGTGTGCGAACGACAAGCGGCTGGCGTCATCGGAGATCTCGGCTACTTCCCGGGCACGAGCGGCGGAGATGCTTCGCGCTCCGCTCGAAAGCTTGAGCCGGGAGCGGTGGTCGAAAGCCGACGCCGCGGATCTGCGGAGGTTTTTGCTACAGACATTAGAGCGCCACCTCGAAAAGAAGCTTGTAACTCCAGGGATGCTAGAGAAAATCAGCACTTAGCCATTTCCCGTTGGCATTGAGCCGCTACCATGTGCACGGCACTATCCTGCGGAAAGCGCGATAAGGATTCGTGACCTCCTCCAAGTCCAATCCGCCGACGTTCCAGGAGCTCATTCTGCGGCTCGAGAAGTTCTGGGCTGATCGTGGATGTGTGCTCGAGCAACCCTATGATCTTGAAGTCGGTGCCGGGACGATGGCGCCCGAAACCTTCCTACGAGTGCTCGGTCCTCAGCCGTACAAAGTGGCTTATGTGCAGCCCTCGCGGCGACCGGCCGACGGACGCTACGGGGAAAATCCGAATCGTCTCTACAAGCATCTGCAGTTACAGGTCATTCTCAAACCGCCGCCCTCCAACGTGCAGCAACTGTATTTGGAGTCGTTGGGCGCCATGGGAATCGCTTTGCGCCAGCATGACATCAAGTTTGAAGAAGACAATTGGGAGGCCCCCACGCTGAGCGCCTGGGGTGTCGGTTGGCAAATCATGCTGGACGGTTTGGAGATCACCCAGTTCACCTACTTCCAACAATGTGGGGGCTTGGCGCTCGATCCCATCTCGGCCGAGCTGACGTATGGCCTGGAGCGAATTGCTGCATTCCTGCAGGATGTCGATTCGATTTACGACATCGTGTGGGCGCGGGATCCGGAAACCGGCCGCCTTACTACCTATGCGGAAGTGCGACTGGGCGAGGAGCAGCAGTTTTCCGCTTACAACTTCGAAGCGGCAGACGTGACGAAGACGTGGAAGCACTTTGAGTTGTTCGAGGCCGAGTGCAAGGCGCTGCTCGACAGCTACGACGCCTGCCAGGATCGGCAGGCACGCGACGGCAATACTCCGAACAAGCTGCGGTTTCCCCTGTTGCCGGCCTACGATCTCTGCCTGAAGTGCTCCCACTTATTCAATATCCTCGATGCCCGGGGCGCCATCTCCGTCACTGAGCGCGTGGCAGTCATCGCCCGAGTGCGGGCGCTGGCCGTGCGGATTGCAAAAGCCTACGTGGACCAGCAAGGCCAGCCTGGTTCGGAAAAGGAGACGGAGAAACGACCGAGATCTGCGAGAAAGCTGGAAGTCATACCGATCCGTTGAAAAGTCCGCCAGGGAGGTTGTGAATCGAGAGATGCGTGGGGAGGGACGTCGCCAAAGCTTTGTGATGAGATTCCGGAGTTTGCGAGAATAGAATTGTCCTAAAATGCCTGACTTTCTTCTTGAAATCGGTTGTGAAGAAATACCCGCCCGGATGATCGACGCTGCTGCGCTCGATCTGCGCGAGCGGCTAGGCAGGCTGCTCGAAGATGAGCGCCTCGCTACCAACCCGCCCGTCTCTCATCTGGAGTCTCCGCGCCGCTTGGCCGTCCTGGCTCAAGGAATCTCGCCAGCGCAGCCGGATATCACGGAACAGATTGTAGGTCCTCCGGTCTCTGCCGCCTTCGAAGATGGTCAGCCCACAGCGGCAGCCCATGCCTTTGCCCGCAAGGCGGGGGTCGAACTGCGCAACTTGGAACGGGTGGCGACCGCAAAAGGGGAACGCCTCTCGGCGACGATGACGAAAAGAGGTCGAACAGCCGCCGAGGTCCTGTCGGATTTGCTTCCCAAACAGATCCAAGCCATTGCCTGGCCAAAAAACATGTACTGGCGCCAGCCCGGTGAAGTTTTTGTGCGGCCGGTGCGCTGGCTGGTGGCGATGCTCGATGGGGAAGTGATCCCCATGGAATTCGATGGTATTCGCGCCGGTAATGTTTCCCGCGGCCATCGGATTCTATCGGATGGGCCTGTCGCGATTCCGGCGGCGGGCGATGCCTACCGGAAGGCGCTCGAAGCCGCCAAGGTCCTCGGGCGGGAGGCCCGCGAGCGGCAGATTGAGAACGCTCTCGATACTTTAACCCGCAGGATTGCCGGCGCAGGCTGGCGCAAGGACCGAAACCTGCTCGATACGGTCGTCAATCTTACCGAGTGGCCTGCGGCGATTCTGGGCAGTTTCGACCGCGAATTTCTGGAGCTGCCGGAAGAGGTCCTGGTCACGGTCATGCGCGATCACCAGAAATACTTTGCAGTCGAGGATGCTCGCGGCCAGCTGTTGCCGCATTTTTTGGCCGTGCTGAACACCGACGGAGATCCTGAGGGAATCATTCGTCACGGACACGAGCGGGTGTTGCGCGCCCGCTTCAACGACGCGCGATTTTTCTGGCAGACCGACCAGAAACATCCCTTACGCGAGCGTACCCACTGGCTGAAGAACGTCACCTTTCAGAAGGATCTCGGGAGCTACTACGAAAAGACCCTCCGCATCCAGCGACTTTCGAGTTGGCTTTGCGAAATCATTCGTCAGAGCGACCAGGCCGTGCGGCCGGGGATCGTGCATAAGGCAGCCTATCTCGCCAAGACTGACCTTACGACCGAGTTGGTGAAAGAGTTCACCGAACTCCAGGGCATTGTGGGCGGACTCTATGCTCGCATCCAGGAACTGGACGCGGGGATGCGGAAAGAGACACAGGAGTTGATCGCCGAGACGATCTACGACCAGTACAAACCGCAATCCATGGAGGATTCGGTCCCGCGTACCGTAGAAGGGGCGGTACTCGCCGTGGCCGACAAAACGGATACGGTTGCGGGCATGCTGGCCTTGGGCTTCGAGCCCAGCGGTTCGCGGGATCCTTTCGCCTTACGCCGCTTGGCCAATGGGATTGTGAAGATCATCGCGGAGCATAAACTGCCAGTTCGATTCAGCCAGCTGGCCGAGGATGCGCGGGAGGCCTATCGGGGATCGAGCGCGGAGCGAAAATTCCCGGCGGGGGTGGATTTTGTCGCCAGTATGCGGGGATTTTTCCGCGAGCGGCTGGAATTCTACCTGACCGACCGATTGGACTTTAAGTACGATGTCGTCAATGCGGTGCTGGCGGCGGACGCCGATGATGTCGTCGATGCGATTGCCCGCGCCGATGCTGTCGCCAAGGTTCGTCCGTCCCCCGACTTCGAATCCGTCTCCATTGCCTTCAAGCGTATCAAGAACATCCTGCGACAAGCCGATGCGGCAGGCAAGAAGAGAGCCGCAGCCCTCGATCTCAGTTTGATTGAGGAAGCACACGAACGCGAGCTGGCCTCTCGCATTCCGCAGGTGGCAGAGCTGGTTGCAGCCCTGCGGCGAGAAAAGAACTATGAGCAGGCGTTGACGGAAATCTCAAAACTTCGCCCTGCCGTGGATTCCTTCTTCGACAAGGTGATGGTGATGGTCGAGAACGAACCCATTCGGGCCAACCGACTCCAACTGCTGGCGACTCTGTTGCGCGAGTTCTCCACCATTGCCGACTTTTCCGAAATCGTAACCGAGACTCAGGAACCTCAACCTTCGTGAAACCTTAAAGGACCGAATATTATGGCTACCACTACTTTCTCTGAAACCGAAACAGAAATGACAAGCAAGGCGCCCGCCAAGACCACCAAGTACGTGTACTTTTTTGGCAGCGGCAAGGCCGAAGGCGACGGGAAGATGAAAGACGAGCTTGGCGGAAAGGGGGCGGGCCTCGCCGAGATGACCAACGCAGGGTTGCCCGTCCCGCCTGGCTTCACGATCCAAACCGAGGCTTGCCGCGAATTCATGCGTCTCGGACAAGTTTCCCACGAAGTCGGTCAGCAGATGGAGGCGGCACTCAAACGGCTGGAAGAATTGCAGGGCCAAGAACTGGGACGCGGCGACCACCCTCTGTTGGTGAGTGTGCGCTCGGGAGCGAAGTTCTCGATGCCGGGCATGATGGACACGATTCTAAACCTCGGACTGAACGATGAAAGCGTCGAAGCCCTGGCCAAACGCAGCAACAACCCACGTTTCGCCTATGATTCCTATCGCCGCTTGATTCAGATGTTCGGCAATGTGGTGCTCGAGATTCCGAAATCCGCCTTCGACGAAGTGTTCGAGGCCAAGAAAAAGCAGAAAAAAGCCAAACTCGACACCGACCTCGATGCCCAAGCGCTGAAGGAAGTCATTGCGAGTTACAAGAAGGTAGTTAAGAAACACACCCGGCGCGACTTTCCCCAGGATCCCCACGAGCAGCTGATCCTGGCGCGGGACGCGGTGTTTCGCTCCTGGAATAATGATCGGGCCAAGCACTACCGGCGGATCAGCAATATTTCGGACGAGCTAGGCACCGCGGTAAACGTGCAAGCCATGGTTTTTGGCAACCTCGGCGAAACCAGCGGTACGGGTGTGGGCTTTACCCGCAATCCTGCCACTGGCGAGAAGGAGTTTTTTGCTGAGTTTCTGATGAATGCGCAAGGAGAAGATGTCGTCGCGGGCATTCGTACTCCGCTTCACATCGCCGAGCTGGAAAAGAAGATGCCCGAGGTTTACAACCAGCTTCGTGAGATCACCACCCGGCTCGAGAGGCATTATCGCGACGTGCAGGACTTTGAGTTTACCATCCAGGACGGCAAGCTCTACATGTTGCAGACCCGCAATGGAAAGCGGACCGGGATCGCCGCCGTACGGATTGCCATCCAGATGGTCGAAGAAGGGCTGATCACCAAGGAAGAAGCGATCTTCCGAGTGGAGCCCAATCAGGTCGTGGATTTTCTCGTGCCGCGACTCGATGAAGGGGACGTGAAGCCGGAGGATGTCCTTACTACCAAGGGTTTGCCCGCGTCTCCAGGCGCTGCGGTGGGTCAGATTGTGTTTACCGCGGATGATGCGGTTGCCAAGGCGGGCCACGGTGCGGAAAAGCAGCCTGTGATACTGGTTCGTGCCGAGACTACTCCTGAGGACATTCACGGTATGGAAGTCGCCGCCGGCATTCTCACTTCTCAGGGAGGCATGACGAGCCACGCAGCCGTGGTCACCCGCGGCATGGGAAAGTGTTGTGTGGCGGGTGCCGGTGAAATCGCGATCGATGAGAGAACCCGCCAAGTGCGAGCTCGAGGCCAGGTGCTGAAGGAAGGAGACTGGATAACCCTCGATGGCAGCAGTGGTCGCGTCTTCAAGGGAAAGAAACGCTTGCTCCCCCCCGCTCCCGAGAATCTAGCCATGCTCGAAAAGTTCATGCAGTGGGCGGAGCCCTTCCGCAAGATCGGGGTGCGCGCGAACGCTGACATTCCCCGCGACGCCCAGAAGGCTCGTGAGTTCGGAGCCGAAGGCATCGGCCTGTGTCGCACCGAGCACATGTTCTTTGCTCCCGAGCGCGTGCCCCACATGCGGACGATGATCATGGCGGGTAATGAAAAGGACCGCCGGGCTGCGCTGAGAGAACTTCTTCCCATGCAGCGTCGTGATTTTGAGGGACTGTTTCGCGTCATGGACGGCCTGCCGGTCACCATCCGCTTGCTTGATCCGCCTTTGCACGAGTTCTTGCCCAAGCGTGAGGAACTGATGGTTCAAATCGGCGTGCTCGAAGCCACCAAGCCAAAATCGCCGAAGCTGAAACCGCTCAACGCTCTGTTACGGCGCGTCGAAGAGCTGCACGAGTTCAATCCCATGCTGGGACATCGCGGTTGCCGATTGGGAATTACCTATCCCGAAATCACGGAGATGCAGGCGCGGGCTATCTTCGAAGCCGCGGTCGCGGTGGAGAAGAAGGGGATCAAGACGCACGCAGAGGTGATGATTCCGCTCACTGCCACGCTGAAGGAGCTAACCAATCAGGCGGCGATCGTGCGACGAGTTGCGGACGAAGTGTTTCAGAAGAAAGGGAAAACCGTCCATTACCTGGTAGGCACGATGATCGAGCTGCCGCGCGCGGCCTTGCTTGCCGGGGAAATTGCCCAGGAAGCCGAGTTCTTTAGTTTCGGCACGAATGACCTGACTCAGACCACGTTCGGTTTCTCACGGGATGACATTAATAAGGTGCTGCCCACCTATCTGACGGAGGGCATTCTCAAGCAGGATCCCTTCGCCGTCATGGATCGTGAGGGGGTGGGAGAACTGGTGCGGATTGGAATCGAGCGTGGCCGCAAAACCCGGCCGCATCTCGAGGTCGGAATCTGCGGCGAACACGGAGGGGATCCAGCCTCCGTCGAATTTTGCCACCAAGTCGGAATGGACTACGTAGCGTGCTCGCCGTTCCGCGTGCTCACTGCACGACTGGCGGCTGCACAAGCCGGTGCCAGCGACAAACTGAAGGGCAAGGCGGACAGGACCAAGTAACGGCGTAACCGCCTGTATTCTCGAACAGGCGCGATCATGCAAGGCGAAGCAGCCTCAAGCCAGACTGGCGAGAGGCATCGCTGCGGCCACTCGCCAGCGGTGAACATTATGCAACCGTTCAGTTCAGACCGAGTACGTCTTGGATTCGTGGGCGTAGGGGAGATGGGAAGTCGCTTGGTCCGGCGTCTGCGCGTCCACGCCTACGACGTAGCCGTGTATGACCGGGATCTGAACCGAGCCGCAGCGCTGTCAGCCTACGGTGCGTCTGTGGCAGGGAGTTTGGCGGAGTTGGCCAAAAACGCCGATGTCATCATGTCCTGCCTGACGGATGACGATGTGGTCCGGAACGTTTGTCTCGGGCACGACGGTATCCTCGCCAGCAAACCGACCGCCTGGGTGGTGCTCGAGATGAGCACGATATCGCCGAAAACGACGACTATAGCCCGCAGTTTGCCATCGGGCTGATGAACAAGGATTATCGGCTGATCCTTGAAAGTGCGAAATTATCGAGCCTTACTCTGCCTGCCACAGCCGCGGCATTTGTGGTAAACTCCGCCGCATTCCAGGAAGACCCGGCGGCTGATTTCTCCTCTGTCATTCGGCAGAGGGAAAAATCCCTAGAGCGAGAGAGAAAGATTGCGTGAGATCTCCCGCCGGCGGCAGTCGGAACCGAGGGATTTGGGCCGAGAACTAGTGTACTTTCTGCAAACGGGCGATCAACTTCTGGGCTAAGTTCTCATCCGATTCCGACCAGAGAAGCCGGGCGTTGGCCCCGGAATTCTTCTCGGCTCGGGTCGTGAAATCCACCAGTTTCTGGACGTTGGCGCGAACTCGCGACTCCGCCTCACTCGTCAGCTGAATTGCTTCTTGCAGAAAAGGGGAATCGAGACCGAAATCAACCCGGATATGACCATCTTGTTGGTAAGCTTTCTCTTCAAACTCCTCGCCCTGCACGGCAAAGCTTACGGGCGAAGGCTTCAAGACCCATTGATTTTGATTCGGGTCGAAGATCCACACATCCCAGGCTGCCTCGAAGAGATAGGCATAATCTTCGTGAAGCAGATCGGCAGCTACGAGCACCGCTTCCTCCGGTCGGATTCCGGGGTTGAAGCGGCGCTCGAGAATTGTGGCTTCGGTCCAGGAAACGGGATGCAGTGCAACATATGTGACGCCCGGTTGTTGAGCCGAAAACGGAAATGCGCGCAAGACTGACAAAGCACGCGGTAGCATATCGTCCAACTCGAATGTTGGGTACCAGAGGCTGAGATATAGCGGATCAGACACGAGATCTCCAAATGATACTTTCCTTTGATTCCAAAGTGATCCCAAATGATTCCCGGGTGATCTCGTCCACCGGTTTTCGCTGGCTCCATTGAAATGGTAAAGCAGGCTCGACTTTGACACTGCGCGAGGCGCACCGCTACGATCAGTTTGGCTGCTGGCTCCCGCCTGATTCGTCCCCGTCGTCTAGCCCGGCCTAGGACATCGCCCTTTTACAACAATTGCGTTACGTATTTACAACAACTTGGAAGGCGTGAGCGGCACATAAATCCTTGATAAGTTCTGCACGGAACGAAGACCCGTACCTGAGTCCGTACCTGCCCGAACTAAAAGCCGAACCTTAAAATATGTGCGAGGTCATGAGCACCGCCGAAAAACGTCATCGCACTGACAAGCCAAGCCGATCGCGGCTTACGATCAGGTGCGCAAACAGCTCTCCAACATCTTCCCGCCGGCTCAATGCCTGCTGACTCTAAATCAGTAGGTTGAAGGTTCGATTCCTTCCGCGCTCACCACCTTATCCCCTTGCAAGCCCTTTGTTTACGCCGCTTTGAGGTGATCTCGGGTCTCCGCCGCGTAGCTGTGCCTCATCAAAACTTCCATCACGAACAGCATTCCCGCCCGCGTCTTCTCGATTGGCGGCTTGATTCAGATTGACCCCCTGATGCGGGCGAACTCGCGAACTTCCCCCCTTTGGAGATCAATCCGACAATCGAGAAGACGCGCGCAGGAATGCTCGTGATAATGGAAGTTTTGAGGCGGCACAACAGGGCCACAGCGCCCCCGTTCTGGGTCGCTACTGCGAAGACTGCGAAACTCCACTGAACTGGTTGGAACGAATGCGTTTATACTGTCGCCGAACATTTAGTAGTTGAGCGTAGCGCCAAAGGAGGGACATGCGGAAAGCTCTCGTCATTCTAGGCACACTGGACGACAGCGATGTCGAGTGGATGATCGCCGCCGGCAAATGCGAGCGAATTGCTGCCAGCGGCACGTTGATCCAGGAAGGTCGCAGCATCGATCATCTCTACGTCGTGGTTGAGGGTGCGTTCGCGGTCCGGTCGGGAGCGTTGCAAGGCAAGGAGATTGCCCAGTTGCGAGCCGGTGAGATAGTGGGGGAGATGTCGCTTGTGGATTCACGCCCGCCCTCGGCAAGCGTCGTCGCTCTGGAGGAATCCTTAGTGCTATCGATTCCAGTCGCTTCTCTGCGAGTTCGGCTTATGGATCCGCCTTTCGCCGCCCGGTTTTACCGCGCTCTCGCGGTCTTTCTCGCTAACCGTTTGCGCAATACCGTAGCTTTCCTCGGCTACGGGCGGGCTTCGATCGACCATGAGGAAGTGGATATGGGAGACGAAATCGGCCCGACCATGCTGGAGACTTTGGCACTGGCGGGCGCACGCCTCAACTGGATGATGAAACGCCTGCGAGGTGAATAACTCGCAAGTGGACCACCGGCGGCCCGAGAAAAGAGCAACATGCCTGAAGAACGGCAAGGCATATTCCGAAAGCAGGCGCTGGAGAGAATGTCATCTCCGGAGCGTCTCGATCAACTCATCCAGATCGTGTCGCCCAAGGACTGGTTTTTGCTGGCGATCCTGCTTACCCTGGGTGCGGTGTTAATTGCGTGGTGTATTTGGGGACAGTTGCCGACAACGGTCAGCGGGCAGGGAATCATCATCCGGCCGAACAAGATTGTCGAGATTCAGTCGCAGGCAGCCGGCAGGCTGGCTGATTTCAAACTGCAGGTGGGCGAGCAAGTCAGAAAAGGCGACTTGCTTGGAGTTATCGATCAGTCGCCCATCCAGCGCCAACTGGAGGAAGACCGCGCGCGGCTGGCCGTGCTCGAGGCTGAGGACCGCGAACAGAATGCGCTGCAAGGGCAGCAAGCGCGCTTGCAGGACCGCGATTTCGCGGCTCACCAAAAAGACATGCTGATGCAAGTCGCGAATTTGAACGAAGGCATTCACAACGGTGAGGCGCTGCGCGGCGTCTTCAAAAAGCGGTTGGATGCTCTGCATGAGGCCATTAATGTAGGCATCGAACCCAAAGTTTCTTACGATCTGCTGCAGACCGAGAAAGAAAACCTCGACAACGAACAGCACATTTCGGAGATGGACAGGCAGCGCAGCGATCTCGAGAGCCAGATCAAGCAGATCGAAACGCAACGCACCGAACTATCGCGCTCGCTGTTGCAGTCCAGCAACCAGCGGCAAAACCAGATCCTGGAGTTGCGCCGGAACGTTGAGGTGGCGCAGGTTCAACTGGAAAACAATACGCGCATCCTCAGCGAATACGGCGGCCGGGTGGTTGAAATCGCGGCTCATCCGGGACAAGCCGTGAATGCCGGTTCCCGATTGGCATCCCTCGAACTACAGGAAGCGGCGAGCGATCTGGTGTGCATCGTCTATTTCGCGGTGGGCGAAGGCAAGCAGATTCGCCCCAGCATGAGGATTCAGGTCACTCCCGACAGCGTTAAGCGCGAAAGGTTTGGCGGCATTGTGGGCAGCGTTTCGTCGGTGTCGGCGTTTCCCGTAACGAAGGCGGGAGCCGCTGTCAGGCTCGGAAACCCGGAGGTAGCAGAACGAATGTTGCGCAACGAGCCGCAGATCGAGGTCCTGGTCAGTTTAGAAAAGGACGGATCGACTTATAGCGGGTATCGATGGTCGTCATCGAAGGGGCCGCTGATTCCGATTACCGCGGGAACCACTACTAGCGCGCGGGTTACGGTAGAAAAGCGCGCACCGATCACCTACCTGCTTCCAATCCTGCGAGGGGCGCTTGGGGTCAATTGAAACGCCGCCGTTCATCGGTAGGTTTCGAAGCAAGCGGGTTCGCACGCCCACGATTCTGCAAATGGAGGCGGTGGAGTGCGGAGCAGCCGCCCTCGGCATTATCCTTGCCTACTTTGGACGCTGGGTTCCGCTGATTGAGCTACGGCGCGCCTGTGGCGTTTCCCGCGACGGCAGTCAAGCCACTTACATCCTGAAAGCGGCGCGTTCTTATGGTCTGGAGGTCAGCGCGTACGCCGCTGATCTGGATGACATTGGCGGCATGGTGTGTCCCTTCATCGTGTTCTGGAACTTCAACCATTTTCTGGTGATCGAAGGTCTGGACCGTGAGCGCAATCGGGTTTACCTCAATGATCCGGCCAGCGGATCAAGATGGGTAACGGTGCAAGAATTCAGCGAATCCTATACGGGAATTGTTCTCTTCCTAAGACCGGGCGATCACTTCCAAAAAGGCGGCCATAAACCCAGGGCCATTCCTGCACTCTATCAGCGTCTGCAGGGGTCGCTCTCCGCGCTCGCCTTCTGTGTACTGCTTGGGCTGCTGCTGGTATTGCCGGGATTGGCGGTACCGGTTTTCAGCCAGGTGTTTGTCGACAACGTGCTTGTCCGGCGAATGCATGACTGGCTGCGCCCGCTGGTGATCGGCATGGCGCTGACGGCCTTGCTGCGCGGCGCACTGACGATGTGGCAGCTCAAGTTCCTTCGCGCCTTGAAGATCAAGCTGGCAGTGGTAATGTCGAGCCACTTCATGTGGCTGATTCTGCGATTGCCGATGAGCTTCTACGGGCAGCGCTACGCGGGAGAAGTCAGCAGCCGGACCGAAATCAACAGCGAAGTTGCGTCCTTACTTTCGGGCAGGCTGGCCACTACATTTATCGACTTGTGCGTGATCGTGTTCTACGCCATCGTGATGTATTGCTACGATCCAGTATTGGCGACCATCGGGATTGCCTGCGCAGTGGTCAATTTCGCCGCATTGCGATTTATCGCCCGGTCGCGAATCGACGCCAACAAGCGGCTGCAGGTGGAATACGGCAAAACCTACGGCCTCGCCATCGCAGGACTGTATGGCATCGAAACCTTGAAAGCGTCGGGCTTGGAATCGGACTTCTTCGCGCGCTGGGCCGGCACCTACGCCAAAGCCATGAATGTGCAGCAGGAACTGGATCTCACCAATCAATCGTTGGGCGTTCTGCCTTCGTTCCTCTCGGCGCTGACCGTGGCCTTGATCCTGGTGGTGGGAGGAGTGAGGGTAATCAACGGCTACTTCAGCATCGGCATGCTGGTGGCCTTTCAAAGCTTGATGGCGAGCTTCTTGCAGCCCTTGAATAATCTTTTGGGGCTCGGAGGCGCGATCCAGGAGTTGCAGGGAGGTATGAACCGGCTCGACGATATCATGCTGGAGAAGCAGGATCCGGCAGCGCGGGAGGACGATGCAATCGGCAAAGAACCAGAAACGCGATTGACTGGAGCCATCGAGGTACGCAGTCTCAGCTTCGGCTACAACCCGGTTTCGCCGCCGTTGATCGAGAATCTCAATTTTTCCCTGAAACCGGGCGAAAGAGTGGCCCTCGTCGGAGCCAGCGGGTCGGGCAAATCGACGATTGGCAAGCTGGTGTGCGGTCTCTACCAGCCATGGAGCGGTGAGGTTTTGTTCGATGGGGAACCGCGTGCGCAGATTCCCCGCCGGGTGCTGTCGACTTCCATTGCACTGGTAGAGCAGGACATATTTCTTTTTGAAGGCTCGGTGCGCGACAACTTGACACTCTGGTCTTCCGTGGTTTCCGATCAGGAACTTCTTCAAGCGTGCAAGGACGCCTGCATTCACGAAGACATAAACTGCCTGCCCGGTGGTTACGATGCCCGGTTGGAAGAGGGTGCGCGCAACCTGAGCGGCGGTCAGCGTCAACGGCTCGAGATTGCGCGGGCGCTGGTGAACAATCCGTCGGTCCTGGTTCTGGATGAGGCCACCAGTGCGCTGGACACCGAGACGGAGTGGTTGATCGGCGAGAATCTGCGGCATCGAAAATGTTCTTGCGTGATCATCGCCCAGCGTCTCAGCACCATTCGCGACTGCGATGAGATCATTGTTTTGCGCGCGGGCCAGGTGGTGGAACGCGGAAGGCATGAAGAATTAATGGCGCGGAAGGGGGCCTACGCCGAACTGATCGCAGAGGAGGGTGATGCGTTCGTTGTGGAGGTACCCTCTTGAGCGCGATCAGCCCGCCTGGGCGCACCGACGACCCGGAACCGAACAATCTGGCGACACGCCTGATGCAGCGCGAGCAGCAACAGGCAGACGCAACACACAACGCCCTCACCGCGCTTGCTTCCGTCGCCCGCGGTCCGCGAAAGCCTCTGCCTTCGGGAGGGCCGCCTATGGTCGCCGCCCTGCGCGTGTTGGGCGAGGTCTCCGGAATTGAGGTTGTCCCTCCACGAGTGATCGATCCGGCCTGGACTCAAGAGCAGACGCTGCGCGCGGTCGAGAGATCGTCGCATATCCGGTCGCGAAGGGTGATGCTCGAGGGCGAATGGTGGAGGAAGGATTGCGGCGCAATTCTTGCTTTTGCGCTGGAAGATGGGAGACCGCAGGCGCTTCTGCCCCAGGCCGGCGGCAGATACCTGCAACTCGATCCCGCCAGCGGAGCGCAGATTTTGGTGGACGCTCCTGCCGTCAGGGCACTCCAGCCCTTCGGATATGTTTTTTACCGGCCTTTTCCCGAGAAAATCCATCGTGCGATTGATCTTGTCCGCTTCAGCATGCGCGCGATGGGGCATGAATTCCGGATGCTGTTCGCTACGGTTCTGGCGGGAGCAATGCTCGGTATGTTCGTGCCCATCGCTACCGGAGTACTGATCGACACCGCCATTCCCGATGCCAGCCGCTCCCTGCTGTTTCAAATGGGACTTGGCTTAATCGTTGCGGCGCTGGGCAAAGCCCTGTTCGACCTGCTCGAGGCCGTCGTGACCACACGCATTTCGACGACCATGAATTCGATCACGCAAGCGGCAGTTTGGGACCGCTTGCTCAAGCTCCGCCCTTCCTTCCTGCGGCAGTACTCAACCGGCGATCTGGTCACGCGGGCCATGGCGATCAGCACCATTTTCCGGCGACTGAGTGTGACGGGCATGCGCGCCATCTTCGGCAGCTTCGTTTCGCTGATCAACCTGGCGCTGATGTTCTATTACAGCTGGCAGCTGGCTGTGATCGGACTTGCCGCCGGCGGTCTCATTCTGATGACGACGCAGGTCGCGGGAGTTGCGATGCTGCGGCAGTTGCGCCCCTTGCAACAACTGGAAGGACGCCTGTTTGGAATTACGGTGCAACTGATCAATGGGATCTCGAAGCTGCGAGTCTCGGGCACGGAGCGATTCGCGTTCGTCTATTGGGGCAAGCGTTACGGTGAACAACAGAAGCTCAATCTGGCGGTGCAGCGGCCCCAGGACTACATCAGCGCCCTCAACCAGACGATCCCTACTCTGGCGACGGCTTTGATATTTCTGATTGCGGGGACGGCCCTGCTGAGGAGCGCGGGCGATTCCCCATCAAACCTGACCCCGGGCGAGTTCCTGGCTTTTAGTGCGGCGTTTGGCGTGTTTATTAGCTCGGTGACGTTTTTGAGCAACATGGCGGTCGATGTCTTACACGACTTGAATCTCTGGCGAAGGTCGGAACCGATTCTGGCTGCCGAACCGGAGATGGACGCCAGCAAATCGCCGCCCGGAAGTCTCAACGGCGCCATCTCCATCTCGCACGTCACATTTCGCTATCAGAGTTCCGGACGCTTGACTCTGGATGACGTAACTGTCGAGGCCAACCCCGGAGAATTCGTCGCCATAGTAGGTCCCTCCGGGAGCGGGAAATCGACGCTGCTTCGACTGCTGTTGGGGTTTGAGACACCTGCCTCGGGAACCATTCAATTCGACGGTCAGGACCTAAATGGGCTCGATCCCCTTGCCGTTCGCTGTCAGTTGGGCGTGGTATTGCAGAGCAGCAATCTGCTGGCGGGATCGATCTTCGAGAACATCGCTGCGGGGGTGGCCATCACGCTCGACCAGGCCTGGGATGCAGCGCGCCAGGCTGGCCTCGCGCCGGATATCGAATCGTTCCCCATGGGCATGCACACCTTTATCAGTGAAGGCGCGAATAATATCTCCATGGGGCAGCGCCAGCGTCTGCTCATTGCGCGCGCCTTGGTGTTCAAGCCAAGGATTCTGCTATTCGATGAGGCGACTAGCGCGCTCGACAACCGCGCGCAAGCCGTCGTCAGCCGCAGTCTCGACAATCTAAAGCTGACGCGCATCGTCGTGGCGCACCGGCTCAGCACCATTCGCCATGCCGACAGGATTTATGTGATGCAAGCCGGGCGGGTGGTTGAGACCGGCTCGTTCGCGGAACTGGCCACCGGCAACGGGCTGTTCTCGCGCATGACGGCGCGGCAAGTACTCTAAGCGACCCGACGGTCCTTACGGGAATTTGTAACAATCCGATCGATATTTTCATCGTTCTGGCTCTCGTCAATCGCGAGTGCCGCCGCGTCCCGCCGCAGTCTCGTCTTGCACGCTGCCCCACGCCGCTCTTACACCGACAGTGTGCCAAGCCGACAGAGACTAGATCCCGGCGGGCTACCTAAACTAAGAAGCTCGCCGCTACCGCTGTGGGGACTTCAAATCGCGCACCCATTCAGTAATGCAGCGGCCGGTGAACCATGCCGGGCACAAACATCTTAACGACGGGAATTCCGAAACGGGGATTGGTTAGATCGATCCGGTAGACATCCCCGTAGCCGGCAGTTCGCAAGTCGCCCAACACAGTGCGCAGATCCTGCGCCAGATCTCCGCTCGAACGGTCGACGATGGCGCTCCAACTTAGATCGCCCTGCTGGACCTCGAAGAAGGAGCGAAGACGCTTGTGGACGGCACTGAATTCGTAGGCTTCGGGAGTCAGGTCCTCGCGCGCACCGTGGATGAACGTCAGGCGCGCTTGTGCCGCTTCGGTAATCGCCCGGATTGCCGCCACAGTTGGATTGAGATGGGTGCCCTGGCCGATGTTGACAGAAGTGCAAGCAGCCGGGCTGGCAGGATCAACGAACGCCGCCCAAAACGTACTTACCGGCAAGGAACTTGCGACCCGCACGAGGGTCACGGCGACCCCAGCCCGAGCAAGCCGGTCTCGCAGCGCAGCCAGCGGCCCGGCTGGTAAGGTGTCGAGATCGACCACCCGCGATTCGCCGCGGGGCAGAGTCAGCCCGCCGCGGAGCAGACCGGCCATCGCATCGCGCTCGATGATCTCGTAGAGCGCATGCAATGTGGCCTCCACCGGGTGGTTGCCAGAGGCGAGCCCGTTGGTCGAGTAGTCTGCCAGCATCGGCTCGACCACGAACGCGGCACAGACCGGTAGCCACACCGGCATTGGCGGCGCGACCCGCTCGCCGCGGACCCAGTCGATCACCCGCTGCGGCGTCAGATAAAAGGGCACCTCCGTGGAAAAATCGGGCAACGCGGAGGGCGGCACAAAAGGTTGGCCCTCGCGTTCCAACTCGGTCATGCTCGCGCGTCGAAATTCTCCGACCGGGGTTTCAGCATGCCAATGTTCGATCGCTTCCATCAGGGCGCCAACCTTGGCGGCCGCGTGCGTGATGCCCTTGCCATTCGAGACCTGGACCTGCTTGCAGATGGGCCGGATCGCGCACCAGGTCGGGATCCCGAGCCGATCGAGATCGGTAATGTTCGCCACACGAGTGATGCCCATATCAGCGAGCAGTGGCTTGATCCGCGCCAAGGTATCCAGCGGTGCTACAACGCGATGCGTGCCTTCGGCGTAGGCGACGGGCAGGCTCGGGGTCATGAAAGCGGCTCCGATCGGAGCCGGCCGGCGCATCCATCAAGCTCCAGAGCCTCGATCAGCATGACCGAAAAATGCCAGAGATAGCCGAAATACGCCGGGGTCATTTCGACCAGCCAATCGACCAGTTTCTCACCGCAGAGGTCGGGGCGCTCGATACCATTTTCGCTCGCCCATTCGAGAATGATGGCGCGTCGAGCGGTTTCGCTGTCGATGTCGTGCCCTGCTGCGACGGTACGCACTGCCGCCGTGACGAGAGCCCGTTCTGTAAGTGCTGCCTCGACACGGCGAGGTGGGCCAGAGGCGGCCGGAAACCGGGCGCGCTCGAGGGCGAGATCGTCCACCGTAGCGACGATTCCTCGAGAGCGTGCCCATTCGCCAACAAAGAAGAGTGTCGACAAAGCCTGTCTCATGACTTGTAGCTGATCGTCGGCGATGCCGGCCCGCCGGGCGATCGCGGCAGGGTCGAGCGCCGCCAAGCGAGGGGCAAAACCTTCGGCAACGAGTCGCTCTCGTCGATACCAATGCGGCGGCGATACGGCGGTTGGACGCACTCCGGGCTCCCCCGCCGCGCCGGACGCGATTGCGGTCAGCGCAGCGATGGCATCGAGACGCTTCTGGTCGATGCGCTGCTTGACCAGAAAGTTCGAAAGGGCGTCGCGACGCGCAGCTGGCCACTTCGTGGCGGGACTGGCGTCTAAGAGAGCCGCGAAGGAACGGTCAGGAAAGTACAAGCGCCTGACAGATTCGAGCAGCATAGTGTGCTCCTCCGCGGTAATGATCTTGGGCACAGCCGCCGCCAGCGTGGCGCGGATGTTCACGAGCGGCTCTGACAACGCCGGATAACCCAGTTCGGCGGGGCCGTAAGCAAGCGCGACCTCGTCGTCGCCGTCGATAACTCCGTCGCGGTACCACGCAAAGATCCGCCCGTGGCCGACCATGCCGAGGCTGTGCAATTCCGCGGCGCGCAAAGCGCCCATGCTGGAGGCGCCATGGACGACCGCTCCCTCGACCAGAGCGTCGACGATCTCGCGCTGCCAAACCGACGGGTGGCCGTGAAACTCGCCGTCGATCAGCACGATCGTCGTGTATCCGTCGAGGAGCCCACGATAGATGTCGCCGCGGCGGGCCGGGGGACGAAAATCGGCTGCTATCAACGACGCAGCCGCACCCCGCTTCAGGCTAGGCCCAAGAAATACGAGCGGCGGCATCACGCCTGCCGATGCACGCTGCTGGGAGCCATTGCCCGCGGCTAGCAATGTGGAATCGCGCAGGAAATGCGCTCCGACGAGCACTGCATCGCCAGCAAAACCGCGCTGCCGCCCGTCATGATCGCTGGGCTCAGGCGGCCTCCATTCGGCAAAGCCTTCGCGATCATTACCATTGCCGCAACCATTACCATTTCGCATTCATTACTCGCATTCATTACTCTGGACAACCGCCGGTCATTAGGATAGCATTGCTTCCCGTTCGATAACAGATTTCCGAAACCGCAACATACGGGAGGTAGCAATGGCGGAAAAAATCACGATCGGCTTGAAGAAAGAAGGCTCGGGTGCCGGGACGGAGAAGCGGCCTGATATCGAGCTGACCGAGGAAGATCTCCGACAGATCGCGGGCGGCACGACAAAGACCATCCAGACGCGGACCGAATCTCCCCTCGGCCGTACTGGTTGAACGCGAAATGGCTAGACGACCTAGAGTCCATTTGGGCTCTAGGTCGTGCCGGTATCTTTGAGCCGGGGCTGCTGTCTACTGCGGGCTCTTCACGGTCCCGAGAGGCTGGTCTAGCCGCTGGCCAGCTGCCGAGCCGGGCGTCAGGCCACCGGTAATTCGGATATGACTCGGCTTTTCCAGAAGGGGAATGAGCGGTCGGATCCATTGATCTCCACGTCGATTGAAACCGGAGCGTTCATAAAGGTCCCTGCACAGGAGGTTCAGTTCGGTTTCCTCCAAGCTCGCACGAGCACTCGCGAAACCACCTTCATGGATGGCGCGAAGAATTTCCGACAGCGCCGCAATCTCAACCTCCATTCCTACAACGCGGCAGCTCATCACAAACTGTACAATGTGGGACTCGCGAACGACCACCACTCCCACTATTCCGTATCCGGTGAACCGATCTTCGACATCAAACGCGATGAACCGGGTGCCCGTAGCAATGGCGGGCATGCACTCCTGTTTCGTCCAGCGCTTGCCGGTAGTGTTGAACTGGTTTGTCTTGTTGATCAGCTCTAGCACCCTCGGAAAACCTGGATGGTCCATGTCGGTGATGTCGATGAGGTTGACCGTCAGCGACAGTGAAGCAAGGAAATCTTGGCGCGACATCTGCTGGCGCTGCCTCTCCCACTCGCGGTTCCGGCCGGCGACCTGAGCATGCACCATTTCGGTTCGCGCCGCAGACTCCGCGGTGATGGAAGAAACTTGTGTCTCGGCAGACCATAGAAGGATGCGGCGCCACAGAAGCGGGTTTGGACCGAACACCCTTATCTCGGGAAACGCGGCTTTCACCGCAGCCCGCTCACTCGGGTTGTCGTCGATAAAGACGACGTTTCTGGGAAGAAGGTTGATCTCGTGCAGTATTTTCTCGATGCTGTCCGCTTTCGGCTGCCAATTTATCTTCCGGACAGCGAAGTCGTCGAGGCACAGTCGCCTGCCGTAACTGCGACTCAATATCTGAGCAACGCGGCTCTCGTCGTTCTTGCTGGCAATCGCGAGAACGACTCCTCGCCGCTTAAGGTGGCCAAGCGCCTCCGCGAAGCCAAGCGGCCAGCCTTCAAGAACCTCAAGGCCTAGCTCGCTCTCGCTCTGCTCCGCGGCGACACCGCGCCAGAGGGTATCGTCAATATCGACAATGACGAGCTTTACCATGTCCATCTGGCGAATCGTCTTGTACATCGCCAAGATTTCTGCCCACTCGTATCCCATATAATCCGAGACCTTCGACTGCAAATACGTCGAGGCGCGACAGGCCCCCTCCACCCGTTCCTGGTCATAAAGAAAATCTAAATCTATAATTGCCGAGTTATGATTCGACTGCCAGATGCTATCGTCTTGAAAATACTTCCTGCCATACGTTGCCACGACCTGATCGTGATCAAAGATATAAGCATTGTTAAACTTCCTGGTTTCCATATCTAAATGCTTATTGAGCTCCTCTACGAAATATACAAAATTTCTTAGATCATATCTCGGTAGAAGTCGCCCCATCGGATTTTGCTGGGGCAGCTGAAAATTGAAAACAAACGTCAAAATCCCGTACTCTAAATTCCATCGCATGGCGGCTTGAAGAAATTGTGAGAGTCGCCCTTTTGCCATCTCGAACAGTTTCTCGTAGCCATCGACGTCGCTGTAAGACATCCGAAAAAACGGCCCGTCCGGCAGCACCGAGCGCAGAGGAATCTGCACCAGCTGGAAATCGTATGCATCAGCAGGCTTCGGCGGGCTGGACGGGATTTGTGCTGTGTTGTTAAAGATGAGATAGTCACATGGGCAGCCCGGCGTGGCAGTCTTGATGAAGTTCGGCCACTCCGTCAGGAGGCACGACCCCACCACGAGCACTCGCTGTAACCTAAGGGGCGTGACCGCTAAGTCCTGTGGGCATCGGTAGACTTGGTCAGGGATCGAGGCTCCAGCCATGCTGCGCGACGGGCTTTCTGCCCGGCTAAGCCGGCTCGTCGCGGACAGTGCCCCGCCTTCGGCGATATCTCCGGGCGTCATCTGGACGGTACTCGCGCCTGCCACAGCTGGACAGCAGCGAACCAATCCCGGGGACGACACGCCTGCCTAGCAGCCTCAATGATCGGTACCGGTTCCAGGTCCACGCTTTCCCCATTTAGTCGGCCGTGAAGGAGTACTTCAGCCGCCGGCTGGGCAGTGATAGTCGTCGTCAGGCAAATAGACGAAATCCTGCTTGCCAAAGCAGCCCTCCAATTTAGCGCCCGATGTCATCGGCTTGGCCAGCGTCACAGAGATGTCTGCCTGTTCGCAGGCCACGATCTCCTCGCCATTGAAGTGGCCGCGGTCGGCGAAGGCTAGGAGTTTATCGACTTGCAGAACGGCCTTGGCTTCCCGCGCCACCTTTGAAAATTGTGAGCGATCCGAGCCGATATTCGTGACCTAGTGCGTCACGATCAGATGGTTTACGGTGTCGACCGCGGCCTGATATTGTAGCAGACGACACCCGAACCACACCACCCGTTACCATCGAGCGGGTGTAATTAAGAGTGGAGTCAGAGTCATGTTATGCGGCCTCCTGAACCACGTTGCTCCAGTAATCTTCCCAACCTCCGTTCGCGCGTAAGACCCCCAGAGCAATCATCTTTTTCAGGGTTTCCATCTTCCACCAGCTGCCTGCGATCTTGAGCCGGTTCTGGAAAACGTACCCTTGTCGATCTTTTCCTTGAGCCGCGTCGTCTTGAGCACGAGCAGGTCGGACGGTTCCTGCCGATCCGCCGCATCGAGCTGGGAGAGATACCGCGCCACACTCTCCTCGAGCTGCGCGCGCCGGCGATCGATCTTCCCTCGCGTAAAATTGCGATCCCGATTATTGACCGCTTTGAACCTGCTGTCGTCGATCGCGACGCTCGCCTTCCCAAGCAGACCCATCTGGCTGTTCGTGAAAAGATCGGCTGTGGCTCGCCAAAATTCCGTCCACCTATGAAATCAACAGCTTGGCACAGGTTCTACAACCCTCGCATCTGCTATGACGATGGTCCATGTTCCGCTTGTGGTTGGGCTCGTTCGCACGCTCGTTCTATTCTCGTCGAAGCCTCCTCATCGAGAATTTGGCATTGCGGCAATGATGGGATGGCCCAAACCTAGCAGGGCACCGGTGAGGCCACATGGTGGCGCGCCTCACAACTAATCGTCCTCGAAGTGCAAGCATCCCCGACCTAGACTCACTGGTGTCGACAGGCTGTTCTGGGTGATCGCGCACCGCTTCTGGTCCTCATGGAAGCAATCACTTATTCTGGTTGCCCCGGAGACGGTAGTCCGGTGGCACCGGGCCAGCTTCTCCGGGTACTGGCGGATGTTCTCGAAGGTGAGAAAGTCTCCTGGGCAAAAGCGGGTCTCGAGGGAAGTTCGGGAACTCATTTTCCAGAGTCCTTCACTTCAATGTCACGCGGCATCCAGGCTAGGCAGATATGGCAGGTTGGGCACTCCAGGCCCGGAGGTCTGTGCTGGCATACACGGAATCGAACGGAACAGTCAGCGCTGGTCTGGGGGTTAGTCAATCAGCGGGGTGCTGAGCCTTATGTTGATTCTCAGGCAGCTGCGCTCCAGGAAGAAGATCAGAGACATCAAGCATCTTCTTTATGAGCATGGAATTCGCTACGAGTTCCTGGAACGCAATCCCATCAGCAAAGTTTGTCAAGGTGGGAAGCGTCTGGCGACACCGTCAAGGCTGGATGTGAATCAGCTGCGACGGTTACTCGCAGCATTGCCCAAAAGAGAACGCCTGATGGTGCTCTTGGACTTCGGAACTGGACTACGAAGAGGAGAACTCAGCGGCTTGAAATGGGCAGACATCGACTTTGGAGAGCAAGTCCTCACACCGTCACGCTCGATCGTTGCTCAGCCTGTAGGGAATGTGAAGACCGATGCTTCAGCGAAGATGATTCCGCTTGATGCTGCTTTGATTGAGGAGCTGAAGGAGTGGAGAGCAGAGACGCCTTATTCCTCTGACAGCGACTACGTCTTCGCAAGTTGGAAGATGAAGGGAAAGCAACCGCTTTGAGTGATGCAGCACCATATCAAGCCGGTCGCTGCAAAGCTTGGATTTCCACTGAAGGGCTATCACACTCTTCGTCACTATGCCGAATACCGGAATATGCCGAATGCTCCAGCCATCTCGGCAAGATACGCCTATCTGCAGGTTCCTGATTCGGCATAGGCTGGGAACATTCGAGAGGCCATCCTTGCAGGATGAAAAAACAACCTCTCGCTTCGCTGGGCAGGCAGCTCGCTTGGGCCGAGTACCTGAAGAGATATACCACAGTGATTGAGGAGCGGGGCTATTCACCCGCATCCGTTAAAAACCAGATCCAACTGATTACGAGGCTCATTCAATGGCTCCGGAGGAGCACTTCTTCGTGTCCAGCCGCGGCACCCGTTGGACGGCGGAGATGTCCGTCGGATTTTTTACTACCTATCACGTCAGATCGCACTGCGTGATGTTTCCGCCAGCCATGGCCCGCGCCTGCACGACTTTCGTCACCGATTTGCAGTCCAAACATTATTACGTTGGTATCGCATGGGCAAGGACGTCGAACGGCGCTTGCCAGTTCTGTCGACCTATCTCGGCCACGCCCATGTCACCGACACCTACTGGTATCTCACCAGCAGCCCGCAACTAATGGGAGTGGCCGGGAAGCGGATGGAGGAGAGGTGGGGAGGTCTTCTATGAGGAAATCCCCTGACTTCCCAGGCTTGTTGCAATCCTTCTTCACACAACGTCTGATCGAGCAACGCAAGGCCAGTCCGCACACAATCACTTCCTATCGGGATACTTTCCGCCTGCTGCTGCGTTTTGCGCAGACACGACTGCACAAGTCGCCGTCACAGCTGGTCATGGAAGACCTGAATGCGCCATTCTTGGGGGTGTTCTTACATGACCTGGAAAATCATCGTGCTAATGGCGCACGAAGCCGAAACCTGCGTCTGACCGCGATTCGGTCATTCTTCCGCTACGCTGCACTGGAAATCCCTCAACATTCGGCTCTCATCCAGCGCGTCCTGGCTATTCCCAACAAGCGGCAGCCTCGACCACCGGTAGACTTTTTGACTCGACCGAAGATCGGGGTTTTGTTAGCAGCGCCTAACCGAAACACTTGGCTGGGACGTCGCGACCATGCCCTACTATTGACCGCAGTGCAGACTGGGTTGCGGCTTTCCGAAATCACAACCCTTCGGCAGAGCGACATCGCGCTTTGCTCTGGTGCGCACGTCCGCTGCCAAGGAAAAGGACGGAAGGAGCGATGCACACCTTTGGCTAAGCCGACGGTAGCTATCCTCTCGGCGTGGATCAAGGAACAAGGCAAGGAAGTTTCGAAGATCTTGTTTCCTAGCGCACGTGGTAGTGCCCTGAGTTCCGACTCGGTCCAGTATCTCGTAGCCAAGTATGCTGCGGTGGCATGAAAAGACCTGCCCTCCTTGGTGCGGAAGCGGGTTTCACCGCATGTGCTTCGGCACACGGCCGCCATGGAACTGCTTCAGGCGGGAGTGGATCGGGCGCTCATTGCACTCTGGCTCGGTCACGAGTCGGTCGAGACAACTCATTCGATACCGATCTCGCTTTAAAAGAGAAGGTGCTGGCGAAAACCAATCCCATAAAAAGCAAGCGACGATTCTATCGGCCGGATGATGAGTTGCTTGGCTTCCTGAAAACTCCGTGAACCAGACCGGACTATGCCGCATGGGTGCCGAATAGCGAAAATGGATTACTGCCGGTTTCAAAGGCTGATCCCAGTTTCAAAAAAACTCGATGCGGCATATTCCGGTATTCGGCATAGTGGCGCTTGTGCCGAATGCGGCATAGTCGTCACAGCTACACGACATTGCTGAGGCAAAACGGAAACGACCCGGAGGTTGTTCAGGCTGAGACATGCGTCGTACCAGATCACAGCGAATATTTACGACGAAGCGGTGTCGGCTGAGAAGCGGCAAGCTCACAGCGAAGTGATTCGTCTGGTGAGACCCGTACGTCATCCCGTGCCTGGCTTGGCGATGGTAGAATCGTAACCGTCTGCCTTTGCAAGCGTCCCCGTCGTCTAGCCCGGCCTAGGACATCGCCCTTTCACGGCGGTAACACGGGTTCAAATCCCGTCGGGGACGCCAACCACTTATGCCCCGTAAATGCAAA
>Ga0187783_10000662_pt1 | contig 25025 bp, 24 predicted proteins | sample 1015_SJ02_MP02_2_FD_132471 | JGI IMG/M metagenome (GOLD analysis project Ga0187783, IMG submission 132471) | Tropical peat soil microbial communities from peatlands in Department of Meta, Colombia - 1015_SJ02_MP02_20_MG | ecosystem: Environmental > Terrestrial > Soil > Wetlands > Peat | place...
GCCACCCCATCCACCACGATGATCGCCGCGTCCACCACCGGCAGGACCAACTTGGCTTCGTGGACGAACATATTGAAACCGGGTGTGTCGACGATGTTGATCTTGGTCTTACCCCATTCGACATACGCCAGCGCACTGGCAATCGACATCTTTCGGGCAATCTCTTCCTCATCGTAGTCGGTGGTCGCGGTTCCGTCATCCACGCGGCCCACCCGCTCGCTGGCTTGCGCGGTGGCCAGCATGGCAGAAACCAAAGAAGTTTTGCCGGCTCTGCCATGACCGAGGACGGCTACGTTCCGAATATTGGCGCCTTCGTAGACTTTCACGGGATTACTCCTTCAAACCCTTTGGCGAATGCCGATTGCTTCCAATCTGCGGATCTGCACTACGGCGGGCCCACAAAGAACGAAAGAAAGAGGACTTCCTCTAGGCCAACGTCGAACGCCCTGCCAAAACCTAGGATGCTAACACAGCAGAAATTCGCGGCTCAACTCAGGCGCCATCTTGGTCCATCTTGGTAGTGGTGCCGCTTGATTTTCGCAGGCATTCCGCGACTCCGCCGACCGTTAGACGCAGAGATCAACTCCAGTTCTGGAAGGTGTCGGAGCGAAAGTTTTGCCACCCGATCCGGTTCATCCAGTTCTCATCTAGGAATTTAATCGCCATCGGTAGAAGGTGACGGCTAGGTTTCTGCTCTGCATGCGGGAAGAGGAATCGGGCGAATCGTCCTCGATGCCACCAGCAGCGCAGCCATTGCGCGACGCGAACGTTTCGGCGCGGCCTCTGATGGTGTCCGCGAAGTTCCGGAAGTGAAAACACCTCGGCGGTTAGCTGGCGAAGTCACGCTCGCGGGCGTTCCGGCGTTCACGGTGCCGACCAATTGGCCGCATTACGATGTGATCGCCCAGCCGAAGGACAGAGTGCCTCACAGATTTATGTAAGGTCTAGCTGCAGCTAGAACGTTGAAGCGAGGCGGCGACACGGCGGTGGATTTTGATGCCACCGCGCAGTTTGACGGGTGGGGACTCGTTCTGCTTCCCGGCGCGGATCAAGTTAGTCGAAGAATTTTCATCGTTCCGAAGGAAACTGCAGAGGCTCGTTCGAAGCGGAACGCTCCCGGGACAAAATGGGGGCACTCCAGATACGTCGGGCAGGATAAGGTGGCTGAGACATTTCCCGAATTTGAAAAGCCGACGGGCACCCCGGTCGTAGCCTCAAAGTCACCCATCTCTGCCTCACCACCGCCTACCGTTTTGGCTGGAGATTGAGGCCCAGGAACGAGGGCCGGGAACCCCGGCCTTCCTGGTTTTTCGCCCAATCCAAAATCTTTAACCGCTTGTTATAGCAAACGGAAGTCCGCCGCCACGCGGTCGGATGTAGAATCGCTCAGACCCGCTTCTTGGGCAAATCGGGGCCAGTTCCTCAAGGCCGTGTGGACCTCGTTTAACCGGTCGCTCGGGCGGCCAACCCCGAAGCGGTCTGCTTCGACGACCATGTCCTCGCGCGTAATGTCATCGAATTTGCCATTGACGCTCATCAGGTGCTGGTAAGTCCATTCGCCTTTTGGGTAATAGGCGTGAGTCACGTCATACGCCGGTGCCAGTTCCCAATTGCCTCTTTGTTTTAGACGAAAGGCGAAGTTCTTGGTATGGTCGTCACAATTGCGTGCCATCACATTGAAGGCCATTCGACGAAACACCTGGTCCAATGCCCGATCCCCCAGACCCAGCCGTGCAACTACCATGAAGAGCTGAGCGTAGGCGTGTGTGCTGCGTTGCTTGAAGTCCAGGTGATCCATCGCGCAGAGTGTCAGCACGTGATGCTTGATTGTTTGGCCACCTACTACTTCGCGGTCAAAACGGCGGGTCATAAAGTGAGCGCGCCCATTCTCTTCGAGCAAACGACATTCATTCATGTCGATACCGGCCTGCTTTGCCATTAGGCAGTATGCGTATTCGATCCGGCCGTAGTCCGCCCCCGTGCCCAACTCTCGGTCCTTGCCAACGCCATCAAACTTCAGAAGCCAAGGTTCGAATCCTTCTGCGGCATCGAACTGGCCGCTGCGGATTGCATTTGTCCTCGGATTCCAAGCGATTACCGCCTTGGCGCGCGCGCCGCCAGCCGAGGTGCCTACGCGAATGATGTTGGCCAGGGCCGCCTGGGCGCGTGCACCAATCGTGAGATCTCCCTCCATCAGCTTCCGTGCGTTTTCGACGAGCGATTTCATCTCAAGGGGCGCCGTGCTCTCGCTATGGGACCCACGTGCCGGCCTGAACTCCAGCGCCCCCATTCCTCGTTTTCCCATATAAGCCAACCGGTCAAGCTGGGTCACTTCGCTCTTGGTGAATCCGCGCTCCGCCATCCAAGCGTCGATGAGGGCATTCCCGAATGTATCGGGCAATGCGTCGGCCAGCATTCCTGGCAAATGGTGAAAAGTGGCATCGGGCAGATTGGGGAAAACAAACGTGGCGCTTCGATCACCAAGCGGCAAAGTTAGCGGGGCCAGATCAATCCCGCTGCGCCGCCACGCCGGCTCATAAGCAAAGGCATAATAACCGAGTCTCTCATCGAGAGCCACCGCGCCAACCCGCTGTCCCCAAATGCGAACCTCGATGACAGCGACATGCTTCACTGGTCGACCTTTCGCTGTCCTCTTGGCCGCCGGACACGCTGGGGCGGTTTGGATCGATGCAACAACGCGAGAGGATTAACCGTGACCTCTGGTGCGAGCATCTCTATTCCTTCGAGCGAGTCCAGTGCCTTCAGGGTTCTGAGGAGAGTTTCGACAGTAGAGCCCCGCCCCGCTTCAAGGTTACGTAAAGCTTTTTCTGAAATTCCCGCCTTGTCCGCTGTCGCGCGCTGGTCTATATTGCGCGCCAGACGGAGTCTGCGGACACGCTCACCGAGAGCAATCTGCAGTTCCTCTGGAGTCCTGAAAGTGATATCATACATACAGGTATATTATGACCGATTAAACGCTTTATTAGTGTTAAAAGGTATAAACATATCGTTTAAATTATAATGTTTTAATAGGCATAATAACGCCTATTAATATAACAATTTTAACTAAAAGGTTTATTTATGCCTATTGTTAACTATTGACCTATCCTCAATGGATCACGCCAATTTGCTAGGGAGTACGGAAGAGCGGGGAGAACGGATACTCGGAGCCGCCTCTGCTGTTCGGAAGACTCTTCAGTCGCTTGATTTAAGAGATATCCTGGATCGGTACGAGAGCAACCATTTTTTCCTGGACGCGCTGTTTCCTCGCTGGATTAGAAGGAAGAGCGCATAAAAAGGGGTGGGTTGGTTGGGCAAAGAGCGTAACCTTGCGCGGCCCAGTACTGCCCATCGGCAATTCCTTGGTCGGAAAATTCATTTTCGTCAATTCCGGTCAGCTGGGACAACGGGACCGCTACTTTTCGGTCGTGCCAGCGGATTAGGACCAGCATATCGCCGGTTGAGGATTCTTCTGGCGCCAGGCGCAGAACTTCGATCGTTTCTCCTTTTCTAAGTGGCGAAACCACTTTGGCAGTAATGCATTTGGCCTGGAAGGTTTGGCAAATTCAGCTCCTCCTCAGCGAGCGTTCTTTGCGCTGCCAGAGCCTTTCCTGAGCGAACTCGAAGGAGGTTACACTTCCCGGTTTGCCGAGTTGGCAGCGCGAATCGGCTTGCAGCCGGCTGTTCGATTCCGGAACAGCGCATCTCGGAATCGCTCACTCGCCGGGCGGAAAGGCGGACATGCCGTCGGGGTAAGTTGTCCGTCGGCCTGTAGATCGGGCGCAGGGCGTTATGGACGGGGACGTGCAGTCGGCGAAGCGGGGAAAATCCTCATGATCACGCTCTGGCAGGATGTCCGTTACGCCTTCCGAATGTTCGCCAAGTCGCCCATGCTGACCGCCATCATGGTCCTCACCCTGGCGCTTGGAATTGGGGCAAACACCGCCATCTTCGGGATCGTGAACGGATTCATGCTGCGGCCCTTGCCGGTGAAATCGCCCCATCAAATCGTGGTGCTGGCCGCCAAGATCGAGGGCGACAAGCTGGGAGTTTTCACTTTTTCCTATCCTCAACTGGTGGATCTTCGCAAGCAGGCGGAAACGGTCTCCGATCTGCTTGCCTACCGAATCGATCTGGCAGGGCTCACCTTTGACGGCAAAACCAAGCAATTCGTAGATTGCCGTGTGACCGGAAATTATTTTTCGATCCTGGGCGTTCAGCCAGCCCTGGGGCGCTTTTTCCTCCCCGCGGAAGGGGAAGCCGGGGGCAGGGACGCCTACGTTGTGCTGGGCTATTCGTATTGGCAAAAAAGGTTTGGCGGGGACCCCGGCGTGGTGGGGAAGCAAGCCTTGATCGACGGCCAGGCGGTGACGATTATCGGAGTGGCTCCGATGACATTTCACGGGACAACCTTTTCTTTGGATGTCGACGGTTATGTCCCGCTGAACATGGTGCCTCGGGAGGATGCCGCCACGTTCTGGGAAGATCGAACCGCCCGCTCGTTGTTTGTAATGGGGAGGCTGAAACCGGGTGTGAGCCTGAGGCGGGCGCAAAGTTTGCTGAATGTGATCGCCGAGCGGCTGGCGCAGCAATATCCTGCGACGGACAAGGGCGTGACGGTTCGAGTGATCCCGGAGAGACTGGCGCGGCCCCAGCCCTTTGCCACGAATATCGTTCCCTTTATTGCCGCCGTATTCTTGGCGCTGTCGGCGCTGGTCCTGCTGCTGGCGTGCATGAACGTGACGAATATTCTGCTGGTGCGCGCGACCGCGCGGCAACGTGAAGTGGCGATCCGGGTGGCCATGGGAGCGAGCCGGGCGCGCCTCGTCCGCCAACTTCTCACCGAGACGATCGTGCTGGCGCTGGCCGGCGGGGCAGGGGGAGTGGCGCTCGGGACGTGGGCCAGCGGAGCGATCTTCGCGCTGCTTCCGCCCTCGAAATTTTCACTCTGGCTCGATGTCAGCTTTGATTGGCGAGTGTTTGCCTACGTTCTCACTGCCACCGTCTTGACGGGTGCGCTGGCCGGCGTGTGGCCGGCATTGCGGGCGCGAACAGCCGACGTCAACAGCGTGCTCCAAACCGGAGGCAGGAGCGATACGGCGGGAGTCGACCGTCACCGAGTGCGCAGCGTCCTGGTGGGAGCGCAAGTGGGGGGCTCGCTCGTATTATTGATCGTCGCCGGGCTCTTTGTCCGGACCCTGTTTTCTGCGCAGCGTACGTATATGGGATTCGATCCCAACAACCTGCTGAATCTAACCCTCGATCCCGGACAAATGGGCTACGACGAGGCTCGGACCAAGGGTTTCTATCGAGATCTCGAGGCCAAGGTCCGCGCCTTGCCCGGGGTGCAATCGGCGAGCCTGGCATTCAGTGTGCCGATGGGAGCGGTGGACGACGGGAGCCAGATTTACATCGAGGCACACCCGCTCGCACCCGGGCAGCAACCTCCGCTCATCATCTTCAACCGGGTTGACCCGCCCTATTTCAACACCATGCGAGTTCCGCTCGTTCGCGGGCGCGCATTTCGGGAAAGCGACGATGAACATGCACCGCTCGTCGCCATCGTCAATCAGGAGATGGCTCATCAATTCTGGCCCAACGAAGACCCGATCGGGAAGCGATTCAGCCTGAAGAGTGCCACCGGGCCATTCCTTGAAATCGTGGGGGTTGCGGGAAACGGAAAGTATGTCTTCATCGGATGGGACAAGCAAGCGTACTTCTATGTTCCGGTCGCCCAGAATTACTGCGCGTACCGGACTTTGCAGGTTCGATCCGGGGTGCCGCCGGAGAGCCTGATCCCATCGCTAGAGAACCAAGTCCATGCTCTCGATCCACAAATGCCCGTGGTCGGCATCGAGACCATGAGGCAGTCTCTCTCCGGAGGGAATGGCCTTTTCATCTTCCGCGCGGGGGCGGTCCTGGCTGCGGCCTTGGGACTTCTGGGCCTGACCTTGGCGGTGGTTGGCGTCTATGGAGTGGTGTCGTTCGCCGCCAGCCAGCGTACCCGTGAGATTGGAATCCGGATGGCGGTGGGTGCGGACCGCTTGGATATCCTGCGGCTGATTCTGCGCCAGGGATTGGTGGTGGTGGTGGCGGGCGTGCTGTCCGGGCTGATTCTAGCCTGTGTGCTGACGCGCTCGATGGCCGTTCTCCTGGTTGGCGTCCACCCCCTGGATCCGCTCACATTTGTTACCGCCACGCTCGTTCTCAGCGGGATTGGAGTGTGGGCTTGCTACGTTCCCGCCTGGCGCGCCATGAATCTGGACCCGATGCTGGCGCTGCGCGACGAGTAATTGTTCTCGGAATTCCCCCCAAGGGGGTTGGAATCGCATCGGGTTGAGCGCGATCGCGATTAGTCTTTGTGTTCGATCCCCTGCAGCCGGAACAGCAACGTTCCCCATCCCAATTTCGATCGCATCTGGACCGGGGTATGTTTGCCGTCCTCGGCAAACCAGGCCCACACCGTCCCTTTGCTCCTCATAACGCCGGAGACGGCCTCGGCTTTGACCCGCACCGCTTCAAAGCTGCCCGCCGGTACTTTCACTCGTTCACGAGTTTCGACGTAGACCCGCACTTCATTGGTTTTGCCTCCGTCATTGATCTGGAAGGCGTACGTACTGCCCACCTGTAGGGGGAGCGAGGAAAGGTAATAGAACCCGCTCACGACGTCGGTGACACAGTTCGGAATATCATTTTCTGCGTGTTTTTCCTCTCCGGTCTTCAGATTCCGTTCGTTGTACACGCTCTTGCCTCGCGCGTATTCGAAGCTCAGCTCGGACTGGCGGGAGCGTGAACCCTCTTCCACATGCTTCAAAATCTTCTGCGAGCAAAAGCGATGGGGATCGAAGAAGGCCTCAAACTCATCGTTTACCTTGTAAAAGCCGCTGACGATACCAGCCGAGACCGCGCTCGCGGTTACATGCTGCTCCGGCCCTTCGTCCTCGAGGTTGAGCCGGGCGGTGCCAGCATTGAACAAGTGCCACTCCACGCCGTAGACGAAGGTTTGTCCATCGGGAAAACGGTATTCGGGCGGAGGCGGAACCATGGCAACCGCAGGTGCGGCACGGACGCTCGCAAGCGGGGGCGGCGCTTGGCTCGGACCTACCTGAGCGCCGGCCAAGCAAACTGCAATCCATATCATGACACTGAGTTTTTTCATCTTCGCGAAACGTCCCTTGCTTATCCCCATGAGATGCGAGATTCCGAGGGATCCATTCCTGGAATCTAAGATGAAGTCCAAAGCAGTTTTGCAAGCAGTGCGGCCAGCATAGCCAATGACCCTATAGCTGCATTGTACTCGCGATGTTTCAAGTACAGCTCCCAAGAGAATCGAACCGAGTTCCGACGGTAACGCTTCCCGAGCGGAATCAGCCGCGGTACCTCTCTTTGATAGTCGAGGAACTCAGGGAAGCGTTGGCGCAGATCACATTCCTCCTCCCGCATCACCGGCAAGTAGATGGCTAAAAACAGGATCAGCAGAATGCCGGCAATCCACAGGGAACGGGCCGCAATGGTGAAGCCTGCCGCCAAGATGAGCGATCCCAGATACAGCGGATTGCGCGTGTAGGCGTAAGGTCCGGTGGTGGCGAGTCTTTCGTTTTTCTCCAAGTGCCCGGAGGCGAAGGCACGAATTCCCAAGCCCGGCAGAATCACCAGGGCACCCCACAGCCAGGACGCCCGATCCGGCTGAGCGAGCCACCAATAGACCATGGCGAAGGCAAATCCCGTGGGCACGCGGATGCGCCGCGCCATCTGCGGCCAGTTAGCCACGGCATTGCCCCAGCAGCTTTTCGCAGGCGGCACGAACGTCTTCCACTCCGATCTCGAGCAGGCCTGCCTCGGGCAGACGACGCCGAGCGTAGGAGGTTTCGCTCGAGGGGCTGCGTAACACGATGCTCGCCGCCGTGTACGGCCCGTTGCGATCCGGTCGGGTCGGCCCGAAGATCGCAACCACCGGGATGGCGAGTGCTGCCGCCAAATGCATCGGGCCCGTGTCCCCGCCGACGAACAGCTTGGCGCGTCGCGTGAGCGCGATCAGCTCAGAGAGCGAACCGGCAACCGTGCGGGCCGCTCCTCCCCCCGCTTCTTCGACCGCCCTGGCCAGCTTCTCTTCTCCGGGACCAACGTTAACCACCGGCGTCAGTCCCATTTCCGCCAGGCATTGCGCGAGCCGCCCGTAACGCTCCGGCGGCCATTGCTTGGCGCCCCACCCCGCACCCGGATTCAGCAGCACAAAGTCCCGAATCGAGTGGCTTTCGAGCCAGGCTTGGCATTGCCTTTCTGCCCCCACGTCGCAGGGAAACTCGATGTTCGCCAGCGCGGCGGAACCGCCAAGGACGGCTTTTGCCAGGGCAAGATTCTGCTCGACGACGTGGCCTGCCTGGGCGACGAGCTGACGCATGTAGAACATCGTCGCCACCGTCTCGCGCGGCTGGCGAAAGCCGTAAATCGTGGCAGCCGCCGCCAGGCGCGCCAGCAAGGCGGAGCGCACGGCGCCCTGGAAATCGACGGCGACGTCATAGTGTTGCCCCCGCAGTTCGCTGAGGGCCGACGCCACTTGTTCGAAGGTCCCGACCGAGAGCGGGTTTTTTCGCCAGCTCTTGGTGTCGACCACGTGGAGATTGTCGACCAGAGGGCGCCGAGGGGACCTGGGACCGCTGCGCGGCTCCGAGGCAGCGCACAGCAGCTCTGTCCAGCGCTCCTCGACCAGCCAGCCGAGGAAGGCTTGCGGAAGTGCCGCCCGCAGAAGCCAGGCGGCGGGGAGGGTATGAAGAATGTCGCCCATCGAACCCAAGCGCACGATGAGTAGGCGGCGAATCTTCGGAGATTCCCGCTCCGTTGCTGACCGATCCGAGGCCGTTAACGCTGCGCTCACCGCGGCCGCAATCCGGAAACCGACCCGATCATTCGACGGACGGAGTGCTGTTTGGCATCGCCCACAATCGCAACCCGGCCGCCGTACGCCAAAACCGCATCCCGCTCCGGAACCGTATCGGGGGTGTAATCGGTGCCTTTCGCCTGGATATCCGGTCGCAGCTCGCGGATCAGGGAGCGCACGTCGGGCTCGGAAAAGATCACCACCGCATCCACTCCGGCTAAGGCTGCCATGATCTCCGCCCGCTCCTCGGCCGGGATGAGCGGACGCGGCGGACCCTTCAAGGCCTTGACGGATGCATCGGAATTGATGGCCACGATCAGGCGGTCCCCAAGCTTCTTCGCCGCCTGGAGATAGCGCACATGACCAACATGCAGGAGGTCAAAGCAGCCGTTGGCCAAGGTGATCCGCTTTCCCGCCTTTCGCCATTGGGCGACCCGATCTTTCAACTGCTCGCGACTCAAAACTTTTTTGCTCGCCACCTAATGAGACCTTGTCCTGGGGGGCGCCTGCTCCAGGGCTCCGAGCAGCTCGGCTTGGGACACGGTAGCCGTCCCCCGTTTCATGACCACAATCCCGCCGGCGTAGTTCGCCAGCTGCGCCGCCTCTTCGGTGCTGGCGCCGGCAGCCAAAGCGGCAGTGAAGGTCGCAATCACCGTATCCCCCGCGCCGGTGACGTCGGCCACCTGATCCGACCCGAAGATGGGAATATCCATCGGCTTGTGTTTCGCCGGGAAGGCAACCATCCCGTCGCGCCCGCGCGTGATCACCAGCGAGCGCAGCTTCATTCGCGACATCAGCTCCTGTCCCGCCGCGCACAACCGCGCCCAGTCATTGCCGATGCGGATGCCGAGGGCGGCTTCGACCTCCGGCTCATTCGGGGTGGCGGCCGTGATCTCGGAGTATTCGAGCATACGATAGCGCGAATCGAGCACCACCGGGGTTCGCCCCAGGATTCCCCGTTCGCGAATGCTGGCCACCAAGGTCGGCGTCGCCGCTCCGTAGCCGTAGTCAGAAATCAGCAACGCATCGGAAACCCGCGCGTATTCCCGCGCCGCCAGAATAAGCTCGCGCTTGAGGTGGGGACTGGGCTCGGCAGCGGGTTCCCGGTCCACCCGTACGACTTGTTGGCGGGCGGTGTGGGCCATGCCGGCCAGAATGCGAGTCTTGGTCACGGTAGGATAGCCCTTTTGCTTCAGCACGCCGCTCAAGGCAATCCGTTTGTGCCGAAATGCCCGCAGCAGCAGACGCCCCGGCTCATCAACCCCCACCACTCCGACCGGAAGCGCGTTCACCCCGAGGTCGGCCAGGTTGTAGATCGCATTGGCCCCCCCGCCCGGTACCACGGTGCGCTCGCGATGCTTCAAGATGAGTACCGGAGCTTCGCGGGACACGCGAGAGATTTCTCCAAACACAAATTCATCCGCCACCAGGTCGCCGACCACCGTAATCGTGATCTTGGGAAAGGTTTCCACCAACTTCTTCAGCCGGTCGGTTGGGTTTCGGTTGGTGGTCATACACCTCGGGCGGCGCCAACCCGCGGCCGTCCCGCCCTCAAGAAATTGCCTGAGACCGCGAAAGCCGCGAGCGCCCTATCAGGAATTCTCTCACGCCTGCGCTTTCCTCTCTGCGATCACGCGCAGCATGGTATCCACAGCGTTAGCCGCGTCCACGAGCTCCATCTGCACCTTGACCACGGCGATCGGCTGCAGGTCGGAGAGGTAGTCTCCCAGGTTGATGGCATCCTTCTCCGTGGTAACAAAACCATCGGCCTGACTCTGTTCTCGCAGCCTCCGCAGGTCCGAGATATCCTGTTGGCTGTAGCGGTGGTGGTCGGGGTAGACCGCTTCCGCGAGGGCCGCGATGCCCGCGCCGCGCAGGGCGTTGAAGAAGTTTCGCGGGCGGGCAATGCCGCAAAATCCCACCACCTGGGCGGGCACATCCGGGGCCAAGATCCCCCGCCGCACCCGCCACAGAAGTTTTCCCGCCACCGGCAAAGCGTCGGGCGACACCCCGCCGGTCAACACCACCGCGTCCGCTCGACGGAGAGAGCTGAGCGGCTCCCGCAGCCTGCCCGCGGGAAGCAGCCGATCGTGTGCATCCTCAGGCGTCACGAGCACGATATCAAAGTCGCGAGCGAGTGAGCGATGCTGAAAGCCGTCGTCGAGAAGGTGAGGTTGGGGCCCAAACTTGGTTTCCGCCAGCTCTCCCGCGCGAAATCGGTCCTCCCCCACAATCACCGGAACTGCCAATCGCCGGGCAAGGAGCAGGGGTTCATCGCCAAAATCCCGCGGCGACCCGGCTGGATCGACCAGGGCCAGGCCTTTCGTTTGCCGTCCGTATCCCCGCGAAAGCACGTCGAAGCTTACACCCCGCTCCCGGAGCAAGGCTGCGAGCAGCAGAACAAAAGGTGTCTTGCCCGAGCCTCCAACCGAGAGATTACCCACACTCACCACCGGCCCGGCGAGAACTCGCGGGTGGAGCGTTCCTCGCTCATAGAGCGCATTGCGTGCGCGCACGCCTGCGCCATAAGCCAAAGCCAATAGGTTCATGGCAGGGCGGCAGCGCCTCCGCCGGTAAAGCTGGGGCTGGTGGGGGCAAGCAGGGCCAGGAGCGCATCTGCCGTTCGCGCGGTTGCCCCGGTCTGCGAACGTAGGATTGCGGCCGCTCGCTCGCCGAGCGCTCGGCGCGCCTTGACATTGGTAATCAGCTCCAGGAACACCAGCGGGAGCTCGGCAGGTCCTACCACCCGAAGCGCTTCGTGGCTGTGGAACAGTCGCACCATATCGCGAAAATCCTCGGTGTGCGGACCGACCATGATGGCGACCCCGTATTGGGCCGGCTCGATGATATTATGACCGCCCCGCGGCACCAGGCTACCGCCCACAAAGGCAATGTCGGCCAAAGAATAAAGCGCCGCCAGTTCCCCGATGGTGTCGACCAGGAAAACTCCGCCCCCGACCGCTTCCCCCGCCCAAAGAGAACGTTTCAAGAAGCGAATTCCCAGCGCTTCGAGTAATTGGCTGACTTCGTTGAAGCGCTCGGGATGGCGCGGGGCCAGGAGCATGACCGCCTGAGGATAACTGGCCAGAATGTTCTCGAACGCCCGCAGCAGCAATGGTTCTTCCTCGGCGACGGTGCTGCCACAAACCAACACCGGACCGGCGCCAGACTCGGCAAACGCCTTGCGCAGGCTGCCCACAATGGGCGGGAAGGCGGGCGTAGGAACGTCGAATTTCAGATTGCCGGCAGTGCGCAGGCGCGCTGCCGGCACCCCGAGCTGGGCCAGGCGTCTGGCATCTTCTTCGGTCTGCGCCAGGACGAGATCCACCGGGCGGAGGACGGTTTTGAGCAGGAAGCGGAAGCGCCGATAGCCGGGCCAGGATCGGTCGGAGATGCGGGCATTCACCACCGCCACGCGAGCCCCATGGGCATGGGCCAAGCGCAAGAGATTCGGCCACAGCTCGGTCTCGGCAATGACGACCAACTCCGGCCGCAGCCGGCGCAGATAGGGCCGAATGGCAAATGCGAAATCCATCGGACAGTAAAAGACCTGCTGTTCGGATAAGCGCTTTCGCGCCAGCCTCTGTCCGGTGTCGGTCGTGGTCGAAACCACGATACGGTAGGCGGGAAGACGCCGTTGTAACTCGGCGACGAGTTGCGAGACGGCCATCACCTCGCCTACGGAGACCGCATGCACCCAAATCGTGGGTGGGCTCGGGTCCACCCCCAGGCAGGAAGGAGTTCTGCCCAGCCGCTCGCTCAAACCCGAACGATACTTCCCGTGGCGGGACATCTGCACCAGCCAATAGGGAAGAGTCAAGATCAGAGCTGCGGCCAGGATCGCGCTGTAAAGCCAGTACATGAAGAAGGGCCATTGTACCCATTCACCCTCGATCCCGCTCCCCAACCTGTCGGTCGCTCGAAGATCGCCCAATCCCGCGATTAGAATCATGCTGTTGTGCTCAACTACCTGCTTCGATCGGCCAGCGAGCAACTCATTGCCGCCCGGGTCGGATCGCCACGGATGAATGCGGAACTGCTCTTGATGTTCATCCTTGGCTGCGACCGTGCGTATCTGTATGCCCATCCGGAGCGCGAGCTCAGTCAAGAAGAACAGGCGCGATACCAGGAAGCCATCCGCCAACGCTCTCGCGGAGTCCCGGCGCAATACATCACCGGCCATCAGGAATTCTGGGGACTGGACCTGATTGTTTCCCCCGCCGTGCTCATTCCCAGACCGGAAACCGAGCATGTGATCGAGACTGTCGTCGCGCTCCATCGCCGCCTGGGGTCGAGCGGTGATTTTCGACGGATTGTCGATGTAGGAACGGGTTCAGGTGCGATTGCCCTGGCACTGGCCATGGAGCTGCCTCAGGCAGAAGTCCACGCCACCGACATTTCTCCCTCTGCCTTGGAGATTGCTCGCGCCAATGCCGCCCGCCACCAATTCGAGGGTCGGATCCATTTTCACGAAACCAACCTGTTGCAGGGTCTCCCCCTGGGGGTCTTCGACCTCGTGGTCTCGAATCCTCCCTACGTGGGAGAGTCCGAGGAAGACCAAGTGCAGCTCGAAGTCCGCAAGTTTGAACCGCGCACGGCAGTCTTCGCCGGACCTACCGGCCTCGAAGTCATCGAGCGCTTGCTTCCCCAGGCCCACGCCCGACTGAAGCCCGGCGGCTGGCTGGTGCTCGAGATCAGCGGGGCGATTGCCGTCGAATTACGCCGGCGGCTCGAGAGTTGGGAAGAGGTGGCCATCACCCATGACCTGCAAGGAGTGCCTCGCGTCGCCGCCGCCCGCAAGTCTTCCCCTGCATGATCTTCGAGGCTGTGGCTGTAGAAGGCTTTTGGCCGCCGAGATTCATCTCCAGATGCCGCATCGCGGCATGCGGTTACCGCGGGGCGCGAGAAGTTTCCGCGGCGACCAGAGCGGGGGTGCCGGCCTGCGGGCACACGCTACAGAGGACGAACAGGGTCGAAGAGGGTTCAACCTTGGACCATGGGCTTTGGTCCCGGAATTTTGGCAGCAGGTTTTAGGCTTTTGACCGACCCTCCCCGATCGCGGCCTGCCTCCCTCGGGCCGCCGAGACCAAGGCTGCAAACAGCGCTCGCGAAGGTCCATTGTCCTCAAGCGATCGCTCCGGATGCCACTGCACGGCCAGCACAAAGTGACCGGGCGCAATCCCTTCTAGAGCTTCAATGATGCCGTCATCCGGGCAGCGCGCGACGCTGCGAAGACCATCACCCACCCGGTCGGCCGACTGATGATGACTGGAATTGACCGGGAGGATGAGCTTTTCATATCGCGGGCGCAATTCGCCCGAGGTTTTCTCCGGCCGACGATCACTCCCGATCTCTCTCTCGCCCTCCCCCGTGGGCGCAGCGATCGACGGCGCCGCAAGGATCTCGCTCAGCTTCGATTGTGGCTCTACCGCGACGGTATGGGCTAAAGCCACCTTCCGGCCCGCCTCGTGGTTGACTGGAGAGTCGATATGCTGGATGAGTGTCCCGCGGCGATACACGTTGAGACTTTGCAGACCGTAACAGATACCGAGGATGGGCTTTTGCAGGTTGTAGGCATCGTGCAACAACAGCTCATCGAGGTTATGCCGTCTCACGTCGGCGAGTGCGGTCTTAGGATGGCGAGGGAGGCCGTACTTGGCCGGCTCCACATCAGCTTTGCTTCCGGGCAAGACCACGGCATCGCAGGACGCAATCCGCTCCCTCAGGGCAGCCGTTGCCGGCTCCAGAGGAATCTGGACCGGCTCTCCGCCCGCCAGTTCGATGGCTCTTTCGTACAGCGGCAAAGATCGCTCGACATAGTCCGGATCGGAATGGGGGACCGGGATCGCAATGCGCGGGCGCATAGAAGTGATTGTATGCCTTCCCTGGACGGCTTCACCACGGGCTGGGCAATTCTCGGAAAGAGTCATGCGGCGGGAGGGAAGGCTAACCGCTGGCTGCCTCAATTTTGCGCAGCGCCTTCGCCTGGCGATAGCGGCGAATCTCAAGAACGGTGACCGCGATCAGCACTACGCCCGATATGGCCGCGGCAGCCGGTATGGCGATAGAGCGATAAGCCGAGGTTAGGTTGGGGTGGACGCCCCGGATACGGCCACGAACAACCACTCCGAGGATGCCGAGCAACAAGCTTACCGCGAAACCAAGCAGCGCACAGAGGAAGGTCACGACCAAAACTCGAACTGGAACCAGATACCAGCGCGGGAGCGGGTGTGCCATGGAAGCAGGCATCTGTTGCATTTTAGCCCTGGCCGGACCCGGGCAGACGTGGGCAAGAAAGTCGCCGCCCGCTGGCTCGATCTCGGAAAGAATCCTGGAGCGGGCCATCCTCTTCCCAGCGCTTGTGTTGACGGAAATGCCACGCCGCAACCGTGTTCCTCGGCGCTGCAATCGGGACTAAGTAGAATCCAGCATCGCTTACGATAGAATAAAAGTTATGTCGCAAGCCGCACCCGCAACTACGCGGCCTCCGGCGGAGGTAGTCCGCCGAAACCCGGTTTCGCAGGCTCCCAATGGCATCTGCTATGCGATCGCCGGAGAGATCACGGTTTCCGCCTCCGATCTGGAGCGCATGGTTGCGGCCGTGCCTGATTCTGCGGCAACCGCCTTGGCGCGCAAGGCCTATTACTTTGTTCCCCTCACGGTAAATCAGGGAGATGATACGGTGATTGCCGACCGCTATGACGTGGCGCTCAGTGACAATGCCGTCTGTCATCGTAACCTGGACATGGGTGACTCGCAGTGCGTGTTCATCTCGACCCGGCTGATGGACGATAAGTTTTCCGTGGCCTTCGAGTTCTACATCAACGTCGGGCATGCGATTGTGGAGCGGGCCGGGGTGTCGCAGGCGTTTAGCGATCTTGTCTTAAAGCAGATGGAATCGAATGCCCGCGGCGAGACTTCCCTCGATGCTTGGGAATCGCGAAAGCTGGCGACCGGCCGCGGCCCGGACTCGCAGAAGCACAAGAACGAGTACTTGGCCGCGACTTTTTCGGATGCAATTTCGATCTATCTGCTCTCGCTCTTCATCGACGTGGACTACTACGATCTGCGCGAACGCGACTACCCTCTCCTCGCCCCGGCACACCTCGGCGAGCGATTGCGGAAGGTGGCAGAACTGTTTCCCCCGAACCCCGGCTACGAATTCGCCATTTACCACAAGCGAAGGGGCTAGCAAGGTCCAACCGGCTCACCCGCCAAACCAGGGAAAGATCGCAAATCGCTGAGTGAAACCGTACAATCATTCCTCCATGGCAGCGATGGTTCGTTCCTTTGCCAAAATCAACCTGGGGCTGCGGATTGGTGGGCTTCGGCCTGACGGCTTTCACGAGCTGCGCACCGTCTACCAGACCATCGCGCTCGAGGATCGGATTCGGGTCGAAGTGGAATCCGGCGCTGGCATTGAGATTCACTGCCAGGATTCCCGCGTACCCCAAGATGAATCGAACACCTGCTATCGAACCGTGGAACGCACCCTGGCCGCGCTCAAGCTGCGGCGGCGGGTGCGGATTGAAATCGACAAGCACTTGCCGGTCGGTGGCGGATTGGGGGCAGCATCGTCCAATGCCGTGGCCGCGATGCTGGCGCTGGAGCGCGTGCTCGGCAAGGAGCTCGCGGCACGGGAGAGGCTGCGCATTGCGACCGAGGTCGGCTCCGATTTGCCGCTGTTTGTCATCGGCGGAACGGTGCTCGGCGTGGGTCGCGGCGAGGAGGTCTATCCTCTGCCGGAGCTACCTCGAATGCCTTGTGTGGTGGCGATTCCGGCGGTGGCGGTTTCGACGCCCAAGGCTTTCCGCGATTGGGATGTCCAGACGGGGCGGACCGGCCAGAGCTGCCCGGCGGACGACGTTCGGGGCGAGGCGTTGCCTGGCCCGGGTCCAGCTTCCGTCGGGCGGCGGGCTACATCCTCCTCCGCCGGCAAATTGACGGCCCTACCACCGTCGGATAGAATCATGGAATTCAGCCGCGTGCTGGCGGCGTGGTTGACGGTCCAGAGCAAACAACGCTCCGGGAAGAATCTATCCGGTGTTCCTCGAGGCAGCAGGAGCCGGGCCGAGATCCAACTTCTCGACCTCGTCCATACCGGGATCGAAAACGACTTTGAATACGTCGTCTTTCCTCAGTATCCCGAATTAAAAGAGGTCAAGCGTGTGCTTGAGCATGCGGGCGCGCTGTACGCTTCGCTGTCAGGTTCTGGTTCTGCCCTCTATGGGCTATTTGCCGAGCGTTCGTCGGCGGAAAGAGCCGCGGCGAGACTACGCAAGGCCGGAACCCAGGCCGTGGCGACCTTTACCTTAGGGCGAGTCGAGTACGGGAAGAAGTTTCTGGTTGCGAGCTTCTAGTTTCGAGTATCCTGATACGGGGCGCAGCCTCCCCCTCGAAACCCAAGAGGTTACTGGGCCGTCGACTAATGGTAGGTCAAGTGCCTTTGGAGCACTTTGTCTAGGTTCGAATCCTAGCGGCCCAGCCAGGAAAACCAGTGCAGGGGTACCCGCCCGCCGGGCGGTGGGAGCCGAACCCGCCAGGTTTGTGCCCAGAACCGAAAGGCCTACAGGCTCGAGCTACAATCATGGCCAGCGTTGTGACAGCGACGGACAAGCCGGAAAAAAAGGCGGCGATGGGTACGGAAGAGAAGCCGGAGCGTCGGCCGCAGCGGGTGCGGGTCGATGAAAGATTTAAGATCTTCTGTGGCACGGCCAATGAGGCGCTGGCGGATGAAGTTTGCGCCTTTTTAGGGCTGACTCGGGGCCAAGCCTCGGTCACGCGCTTCAATGACGGGGAGGCCTATGTTCAGATCCAAGAGAATGTGCGAGGGGCGGATGTGTTTGTCGTGCAACCGACCTGTCAGCCCGTGGACTCGCACCTCATGGAATTGTTACTGATGATCGACGCACTCAAACGCGCCTCGGCACGGCGTATCACGGCGGTGATTCCTTATTACGGCTACGCCCGCCAAGACCGCAAGGACAAGCCGCGGGTGCCCATTTCCTCTAAGCTGGTGGCGGATTTGCTCACCACCGCGGGAGCCGATCGCGCGTTAATTGTCGATCTGCACGCCCCGCAGCTCCAAGGTTTCTTCAATATTCCGGTGGACCATCTGTTCGCGTCACCCGTGCTGGTAGATTATTTTCGGCGCGCCAACTTGCCGAACCTCACGGTGGTTTCCCCCGACGCCGGCGGCGTCGAGCGGGCTCGGTTTTTCGCCAAGAAGATGGATTCGGCTCTGGCGATCGTCGATAAGCGCCGCGTCGACATGAACGTGGCGGAAGTCATGCACGTGATCGGCGACGTTCGCGGTCGCACCTGCCTGGTGATTGACGACCTGATTGATACCGGCGGCACGCTGGTTAAGACCGCCAATGCCCTGATGGAAAACGGCGCCACCGACGTCTATGCATGTGCTTCTCACGCCGTGCTTTCCGGCAAGGCGGTCGAAAACGTGTCCAAGTCCTGCATCCGAGAGGTCGTGGTCACCAACACCATTCCCTTGAACGAAGATGCTCGGCGCGAACCAAAAATTAAAGTTCTGACCATCGCCGGGTTGATCGGACGGGCGATCCAGTCCATTCACGAGGAAACTTCGGTCAGCAGATTATCGAGCTAGAAAGCGAAGCTATGGCAACGGCAACAGAAAGCAACATTTTGCAAGCCCAGCCGCGAACCACCGGCAACAAGAACGATGCTCGGCGCATCCGCCGTAGCGGGAAGATTCCCGGGGTGGTGTACGGTGCCGGCAAGCAGGCCCGCGCGGTGAGTGTCGATCCGCGGCAGGTTTCCCGCATCCTGCATTCTGAATCGGGCTACAACACAATCTTTGATCTCGCGCTCGACGGCGAGCAGACCAAGGCGATGATCGTCGACTGGCAATACGAGCCCATCAAGGGGGCCTTGCTGCACATTGATCTCAAACGCATCGCCATGGACCAGAGGCTTCAGGTCAATGTGCCCATCGTGTTGAAGGGAGAGGCGGAAGGCGTGAAGCAGCAAGGCGGCATTCTCGAACAGGTTGCCCGCGAGGTTGCGGTGGAATGTTTGCCGAGTGATATTCCGACCTCGATCGAAGTCGATGTCAGCCATCTGGTCTTCGGCAAGGTCTTGCGTATTTCCGATCTGCCGCCCTACGCCAAGGTGAAGGTTTTGAGCGATCCCAATCAGCCGGTGGCGCACATTATTTCGGTGAAGGAAGAAGCGCCGGCAACGCCGGAGGCGGTGGCGGCCGAAGCCGCGGCGGCACCGGCCGAGCCGGAAGTCATCAAGAAAGGCAAGCAGGAAACTGCAGAAGAAGGCGCGGAAGCAGCGGCGGCGGAGAAACCCGAAAAGGCCGAGAAGAAAGAGAGAGAGAAGAAGTAAGGGCGATGGGTCCGATGTCATGGCACCATGGCCCGCGGATGGAAGAGCGTGCCCTCGAAGCAGCCAAAGTCAGGAGTTAGCCGCGAAGAGCGGATGGCGTGAAGCTGATCGTCGGCCTCGGCAATCCGGGAACCGAGTACGAGTCGACGCCGCACAACTTGGGGTTCCTGGCCATCGACCGCATCGCAAAGCAGTGGGGAGTCGAAGTCAGAAACCGGCATTGCCGGGCTCTGACGGCCCGGGCGGTGATGGGTGGGGAGCCGGTTTTGTTAGCCAAGCCGGAGACCTTCATGAACCTGAGCGGCAGCTCGGTGCGCGAGTTGGTGGCCGAGTACGGAGTTGTTCCGGAATCGGACCTGACCGTTCTCCAGGATGAACTGGATTTCCCCTGGGGGAAAGTGCGCATTCAGCGCAACCGCGGCTCGGCCGGACACAATGGGATCGAGTCCGTGATCGCGGCGCTCAGGACACAGGATTTCGTGCGTATCCGCATGGGAGTCGGTCCCGAAAGGCAGGTCGAGGACAGCAAAAGCTACCTGCTATCGCCGTTTCCGAAGGCGCAGCGCGGCTTGATCGATGGGATGCTCGAACTGGCGGCCGAAGCCGTCGAGATGATTCTCGCGGAAGGTCCGGCGGCGGCCATGAACCGCTTTAATCGTAGGGAGCGGGAGGGAGAGACCGGCGCCGATTCGTAGTCGGACCGGCTTGATTCCCGGCAAGATCCTTGGTCGATGGAGAGACAGGAATGAATCGCATCTATGAGCTGATGTTCATCGTCCGCCCCGACATGGCGGAGGAAGATCTGGACAAGCTGATTTCCACCCTGGAGACGGCAGTTGCCTCCTCCGGCGGACGGGTGAAAAGTATTGAGCGCATGGGAAAACGGCGTCTGGCCTACACCGTCCGCAAGTTCCAGGACGGCATCTATGTTCTGCTGACCGCCGAAGGAAGCGGCGGCCTGATGCACGAATTGGAGCGTCGCCTGCGCGTGAGCGAACCGGTGATCAAATTTCTGACCGTACGGATCGACCAGGAACAGAAGCGCCTCGACAAGATCAAGGCGATTCGCGCCGCGCGGCGCAAGGCTTCCTCCACCCCGGCAGCCGCTGAGGCGGCGGGAGACGCGCCAGCGGCGACGGCCTAGAAACCGATCGCGGTGGCGCTAGTTGGGCTGGCTGGCCGAGCAAGCGACCAGGCCCTCGTCTGGACCGGGCCGAAAACAATTCCCCCATCAGGGGAAAGGAGATTCGTAGAGACATGGCTGATGAGAGCAGAGCGACAGCGGTAGCGGGCGGCGAAGCGGTGACCAGCGCGGAGCGCGGGGAACGAGTGGAACGTACGGAGCGGCGGCCCAGCCGAAGCGGACCCGGGGGAGCGGGTGGCCGGGAAGGCGGGGCGCGCAAATTTTTCCGGCGCAAGAAAGTATGCAAGTTTTGCGTGGAGAAAATTGAAGCCATCAACTACAAAGACGTCCGTTTGCTGCAGCAATTCGTCGCCGAGAGCGGGAAGATTGTTCCTCGGCGCCTGACCGGGGTCTGCACCCCCCATCAGCGGCGGTTGTCGTCGGCGATCAAGCAGGCGCGTAACATCGCCCTGCTGCCGTTTGCCGGACGCGCATGATCGCAGTCATGATCTTGCCCAGAGGAAAAGCAGGGCGAAGACCACGAATCGGTCGCCGTCGAGGGAACCAAGCTTAGGGAGCGATCTCATGGAAGTCATTCTGAAAGAAGATGTAGCCAAGTTGGGGGCACGGGGCGATGTGGTCCGGGTTGCCGAGGGCTATGGAAGAAACTACCTTCTGCCGCGAAAGTTGGCCATTGAAGCGACCGCCAGCAACAGAGCCGTGATTGAGCAGATGAAAGCGGCGGCCCTCCGCCGTTCGGCGAAGGAGAAATCGCAGGCGGAAGCCTTGGCGAAACAGTTCGACAGTCTTTCGGTGAGCTTCCTGCGTCGTGCCGGTGAGCACGACCAGCTGTTCGGATCGGTGACCTCCGGCGATATCGCCGAAGGGCTCGAGAAGAGGGGTTTCTCCGTTGATCGTCGTAAGATTCAGCTTCACGAGCCCCTGCGCACTCTGGGTGAGTTTACCGTACCCATCAGGCTGCACAAGGACGTAACCACGCATTTGAAGGTACTCGTTGAAAAGGAAACGGCTGAGTAGTCCTGGGGTTTCCTCCCGGCCGGGGATCCGTCCAAGGACAGCTGGGGAGGAGTTTGATAACCTCCGTGCTTCCATCCTCTTACTCGGATCCCGGGGGAGCAAGATCAGGCTCGCCGGGGCGGTGTTCTGCTCACGGTTCTCATTCTGAAACGTCCATAAGTATGCAACCGGGAACGCAGCGATGGCGCCCGGGACAGTTGAGGACCCAGAACTGATATGCCGGCCGATGCGTGGGCTCTATCATTTACGGTTGGCAAGGATTCCCTTCCGGGAATAACACAGGACGAAGCAGCGCGCGGAACCGAAGATTTCCCCCCTCGGGGCCTTATGGCTGGGCACAGTCTAGGCCGTATCGACGACACGCTCTTGGTTCGGGAAGCGCAGCGTGGCAACCGCGCCGCTTTCGAGGAGCTGGTGCGCCAGTATGACCAGGCGGTGCTCCGGCTGGCCATCCACCTCACCGGATCGGAGCACGAAGCCCAGGATATTTACCAGGACGCTTTCTTGAAGGCGTACAAGAGCGTGGGCAATTTTCGTTTTGAGTGCTCCTTCTACACTTGGATTTATCGCATTGTGACCAATCTGTGCGTGGACCACTTGCGCAAGAAGCAGGTGCGGAAAGAAGAGGCGCCGGTAGCTACGGATCCTGATGGCGAGGCCTACGATGTGCTCGAGCAGGTCGCCGATGGACGGGCGGGGGCGAACCCGGAGCACAACCTGATGCGCCGGGAGCTGGCCGGGCGCATTCAAGGGGCGCTCGAGAAGCTTACGCCCCGCGAACGCATGGTTTTTGAGCTAAGGCATTATCACGGTCTGAAATTACGAACCGTAGGCGAAGTACTCCATACCACGGAAGAGACCGCTAAGAATACGCTGTTCCGCGCCAATCAGAAGTTGCGCAGTGCGCTCGCGGATATGCGTTGAGAGGTTGGGGAGGACGGACGCGCGCCCGCGAACGGCTCGGCTCGAGCCGGGGGTTGCTCGCGAAGGGAGTGTGGTCATGAAATGTGTGTGGGTCAAAGATAATGTTCTCTTGTATGTCTACAACGAGCTGCCGGACGATGCGCGCTACGAGCTCGAGCAGCACTTGGCTCGCTGCCCCGACTGTACCGCCGAGCTGAAAGCGGCGCGGAAGTTCCACGCGGTTCTGTCCGAGTTGCCGGTCGAGGAACCCTCCCCCAATCTGCTGGCCGCTTCCCGCATGCGACTCCAGGAAGCGCTCGAAACCGCCCAACCGGGCGGATTCTGGCGTCGGCTGGCGTTCGACCCCGGGGCGTGGCTGCGGCAAGTGCAGTTGGCCCCTGCCTTAGCGGCGGTACTTTTCATTCTCGGGTTTGCCGGCGGCGTGGGCACAAGCTATAAACTCATGTCGAACTCTGGGAACCTCGAGTCCCTGGTTCCGCGCACCGCCCCCCCTGCTGCCACCGAATCCTCGATCGCCGCCATCCGTTCCATTTCCCAGAACCCCGGCTCGAGCACCGTCAGCATACAATACGACACGATCTCTACCCAGCAAGCCCAAGGATCGCTGAACGATCAGCGCATTCAACAGCTGCTGTTGTTCGCTGCCCGCAACAACTACAACTCCGGAGTGCGGATGGACTCGGTCGATCTGTTGACCCAGCAGCCAAACGACAATCAGGTTCGTGAAGCCCTGATCTATGCCCTGCGCTATGACTCCAACCCCGGCGTGCGGCTCAAAGCCCTGGACGGTCTGGCGGCTTCGGTGAAGAGTGATGCGCGGGTTCGCGATGCCCTGCTTGAGGCTCTGCTGGTGGATTCGAATCTGGGAGTGCGGGCCGAAGCCCTGCATCTGCTCGAACCGGTTCGCGCCGACAGCAGCGTGCGGGCCGTTCTCGAACGACTGGCCCAACATGACGAGAACGCATACATCAAATCGCAGGCTCGCAGTGTGTTGGCCCAGCTTCCCGAGTTTGACTAAGGGCACTGAGCATGGCTAAGCTGCCCCATCGAGATCGGGGGAGGGATGATGAAGATGAGCGTCGAAAGGCGGGAGATTGAAAGCCCACGCTAAGGTTCTTCTGTTTCTCGTCGCGGTCCTGCCGCCGGCCGCGGCCGGGCAGGCCCGCATCTACGGCGAGGGGGGGAACTGGACCCGGGAGATCACTGGCTCGCTCGCTGGTGCCCGGAACCTGCGCGTGAAGGTGGACGTCGGCTCCGTACGGGTGACCGGAGGTGACCAGCAATCGATCGACTATACCATTCGCAACTTTTCCTACAGTGGCTCGGAACAGGCTGCGCGCCGCGAGTTTGAGAACTTCAAAATCAGCGCCTCGATCCGGGGTGACACAGCGCGAATCGTGGGGGAATGGCAAGGGGGCAAATCCCATCGATTTTCCGGGGAAGTGACGATTCGTGTTCCCCGAGAAATGGATGAGGTCAAGGTCGAAACCGAGGGGGGCAACGTTTCGACGAGCGGCATTAAGGGGCGGCTGGAGGCGGGGAGTGGCGGGGGCAACATCCTGGTGGACGATATTGGAGGTCCGATCAGCGCGGAGACCGGTGGCGGCGGTATCGACGTGGGGAACGTCGCCTCCGACGTCAACCTGCACACCGGCGGGGGAACGATCAAAGTGAACTCGGCAAAGGGGAAGATCGTCGCCGAAAGCGGCGGAGGCAGCCTGGTGATCGTATCCGGCGGCAATGGGGCCGAGCTAGAAACGGGCGGGGGCACGATCGAAGTGGAACGCTGCAATGGCAACGTCCGGGCCCAGACCGGCGGCGGAAACATCAATCTGGGGGACATCGGCGGAGGTGCAGAGATTTCTAGCGGCGGCGGCAGCCTCCGCCTTTCGTCGTCGAAAGGGCCGGTGCGGGCGGAAACCGGCGGAGGCACGATCGAACTAGGGGGCGTCCCGTCGGCTCGCGCCGAAACCGGTGCGGGCAGCATTGAGGCCAAGTTCATACCGTCAACCGGCCCGCGGAACGATTCGTGGCTGGAAACTTCGGCAGGAGACATTACCGTCTATATTGTTCCCAGCGTGAATCTGAGCGTTCGGGCTTCGATCGAAGTCGCCAATGGCCATCACATTCACTCCGACTTTCCCGAGATTCGCATCACCTCCGAAGGTGGCGACTGGGGACCGAAGACGGTGACGGCGGAAGGGAGCTTGAATGGCGGCGGTGCAATGCTGAAAGTGCGTACGACGACGGGAGATATCTCCTTCCGCCGGGCCAGCCACTAGGCGCGGCAAACTGAGGGGGGACGATGCAAAAACTGACTCTGATCGCAGTACTGATGCTATCCGTCTGGACGATCTCCGCCCCGGCTGACTCCTCTTCGGCTGGACCCCAGGGCGAGTTTCTGGGGTTCCCCAGTGAAGATTCGGAGGGCGCGGGCACGTCGTATCTCGGCGTTGACACGCGGGACATCACCGCCGACCGGCTGGGCTCCCTGCACCTCAAAGAAGAGAGCGGCGTAGAAATCACCATGGTCGACCACGATGCCCCCGCCGGCAAGGCCGGGCTAAAGGAACAGGATGTCATTCTCACCCTCAACGGCGAGAAGATTGCGAGCGTCGAGCAGCTCCGCCGCATGATCCGGGAAACGCCGCCCGGCCGGATTGTGAGCCTCGGCATCTCCCGCAACGGCCAACC
>Ga0187783_10000663_pt1 | contig 25006 bp, 18 predicted proteins | sample 1015_SJ02_MP02_2_FD_132471 | JGI IMG/M metagenome (GOLD analysis project Ga0187783, IMG submission 132471) | Tropical peat soil microbial communities from peatlands in Department of Meta, Colombia - 1015_SJ02_MP02_20_MG | ecosystem: Environmental > Terrestrial > Soil > Wetlands > Peat | place...
CGCGGTGCTCGCCCGGTTCACCGCGGCCGGCGTCGACCTGACCCAGGTCGCGGCCCAGTTGCAGCGCGACGGGGCCCAGGCCTTTGCCGACGCCTGGAACGAGCTCCTGGACCGGATCACGGCCCAGGCCTCCGCGGTCACCTGAACGATCCCGACCTCCACCGCGCCTGGAGAGGAGACAGGACGTTGCCGGTTCCGCCGTTGCGCGACCGCCCGGCCTATGCGGCCCTGGCCGAGCACTACGCGAAGATCGAGGGCCGCCATCTGCGCGAGCTGTTCGCCGAGGACCCCGGGCGCGGGGAGCGGCTGCGCGCCCAGGCCGTCGGGCTGTACCTGGACTACTCGAAGAACCGCATCACCGAGGAGACCCTGAGCCTGCTGCTGCAACTGGCCCGGGAGTCGGGGCTGGAGCAGCACCGGGACGCCATGTTCGCCGGCGAGAAGATCAACGTGTCGGAGAACCGGTCGGTGCTGCACGTGGCGTTGCGAATGCCGGAGGGGGCGTCACTGGTCGTCGACGGGGTGGACGTGGTGGCCGAGGTTCACCAGGTCCTGGGCCGGATGGCCGCTTTCGCTAACCGGGTCCGGTCGGGGGAGTGGACGGGGCATACCGGCCGGCCGGTCCGCAACGTGGTCAGCATCGGGATCGGCGGGTCGGACCTGGGGCCGGTGATGGCGTATGAGGCGCTGCGTTACTACTCCGACCGCAACCTGACGTTCCGCTTCGTCTCGAACGTCGACTCGACCGATTTCGTGGAGGCGACGAGGGACCTGGCGGCGGAGGAAACGTTGTTCATCGTGTCGTCAAAGACGTTCGGGACGCTGGAGACGCTGACCAACGCCACCTCGGCGCGGGACTGGGTGACCGGCCAGCTCGGTTCGCAGGATGCGGTGGCCCGGCACTTCGTGGCCGTCTCGACGAACGAGCAGCGGGTGGCGGCGTTCGGGATCGACACCGCGAACATGTTCGGGTTCTGGGACTGGGTCGGCGGGCGGTATTCGATGGACTCGGCCATCGGGTTGTCGACGATGGTGGCGATCGGCCCGGAGCGGTTCGCCGAGATGCTGGCCGGGTTCCACGCGATGGACGAGCACTTCCGCACCACCCCTTTGGAGGCGAACCTGCCGGTGCTGCTGGGCCTGCTGGCGGTGTGGTACAGGGACTTCTTCGGCGCCCAGACGGCTGGGGTGATGCCGTACGAGCAATACCTCAAGCGGTTCCCCGCTTACCTGCAGCAGCTGACGATGGAATCCAACGGTAAGCACGTCACCCTCGACGGGGCGGCGGTGGATGACCAGACCGGCGCGGTGTACTGGGGCGAACCGGGGACCAACGGCCAGCACAGCTTCTACCAGCTCATCCACCAGGGCACCACGCTGATCCCGGTCGACCTCATCGGCTTCGGCCAGAGCCTCAACCCGCTGCGCCACCACCACGACATCCTGACCTCGAACGTATTCGCCCAGGCCCAGGCGCTCGCCTTCGGCAAGACCGAGCAGCAGGTCCGGGCCGAGGGAACCCCGGAGGCGGTGGTGCCGCACAAGGTCATGCCGGGCAACCGCCCCACCAACGTGCTGCTCGCGCAGAAGCTGACCCCCTACGTCCTGGGCACGCTGGTCGCGCTGTACGAGCACAGCGTGTTCACGCAGGGGACGATCTGGGACATCGACTCCTTCGACCAGTGGGGCGTCGAGCTCGGCAAGGCACTGGCCGTGGCGATCATCCCCGAGCTGGAAAGCGCCGCCGAGCCCGACCTGGACCACGACTCATCGACCAACGCGCTCATCCGGCACTACCGGGCACTGAAAGACAAGGAGAACGAACATGGCGACTGACAGGCCGATGCAGCTGGGCATGGTCGGGCTGGGCCGGATGGGGGCCAACCTGGTGCGGCGGCTGATGCGCGACGGGCACCGCTGCGTCGCCTACGACCGCGATCCCGACGTGGTCAAGGAACTCGAGGCCGAGGGCGCCACCGGGGCCAACTCGTACGAGCAGTTGGTGCGCAGACTGGACCGGCCGCGGAACATCTGGATCATGATCCCGGCCGCAGTCGTGCAGTCCGCGCTTGACCAGCTGGTCCCGCTGCTCGAACCTGACGACATCGTGATCGATGGCGGCAACTCCTACTATCGCGACGACATCGCCCGCGCGGCCGACCTGCGGCCGGGCGGCATCCATTTCATCGACGTAGGGACCAGCGGCGGGGTGTGGGGCCTTGAGCGCGGTTACTGCCTGATGATCGGCGGCCAGACGGAGGCCGTGCAGCGGCTCAGCCCCATCTTCAAGACGCTGGCTCCGGGAGCCGGGAGCGCCGAGGCCACTCCGAGCCGGACCCGGGCCGACGGCACTGCTCCCGACGGTTACCTGCACTGCGGCCCGAACGGCGCCGGGCACTTCGTGAAGATGGTCCACAACGGGGTCGAGTACGGCATGATGGCCGCGATCGCCGAGGGCCTGTCGATCATCAAGCACGCCGACGCCGGCCAGAAGACCCAGGCCGCCGACGCCGAGACCACCCCGCTGCGCGACCCGTGGGCCTACCAGTACGACATCGATGTCGCCGAGGTCGCCGAGGTCTGGCGCCGCGGGTCGGTGGTCAGCTCGTGGCTGGTCGACCTGGCTGCCGACGCGTTCGCCCGCTCGCCGGACCTCGACGGGTTCGGCGGCCGGGTGTCGGATTCCGGGGAGGGCCGGTGGACGGTGCTGGCCGCGGTGGACGAGGGCGTCCCGGCCACGGTGATCACCACGTCGCTGTACGAGCGGTTCGAGTCGCGACGCGCCGGGGAGTTCACCGACAAGATTCTCTCGGCGATGCGCAGCGAGTTCGGCGGCCACGCCGAGAAGAAGCCGTAGGCCGGCATGCATCACGAGCTGGAAACGCTGGCTGACCCCGGCGCGGTGGCCGCGGCCGGGGCGGCCTTCGTCGCCGAACGGGCCCGGGCGGCCGTGGCGGCTGGCGGCAGCTTCCGCTTCGCGGTCAGCGGCGGGCACACCCCGTGGGCCATGTTCGCCAAACTGGCCTCCGAGCAGGTTCCCTGGGAGCAGATGGTCATCTACCAGGTGGACGAGCGGGTGGCCCCGCCCGGTGATCCGGACCGGAACCTGACGCACCTGACCCGGGCACTGGGCCCGGCCCCGGCGCAGGTACGGGCCATGCCGGTCAACTCCGGCGACCTGGCGGCCGCGGCCGCGTCCTACGCGGCCTTGCTGCCCGGGCACTTCGACCTGGTGCACCTGGGCCTGGGCCCGGACGGGCACACCGCCTCACTGGTGCCGGGCGACCCGGTGCTGTCGGTCACCGACCGCCAGGTCGCCCTGACCCAGCCTTACCAGGGGCGGGTACGGATGACGCTGACCTACCCGGCGCTGGCCCGGGCCCGCCAGATCCTCTGGCTGGTCACCGGCGGCGACAAGAAGGAACCGCTGGCCCGGCTCCTGGCCGGCGACACCATCCCGGCAGGCCGCGTCCAGGCCGCAGCGTCCCTGGTCATGGCCGACCGTGCGGCAGTCGGAGTACCCGATGGCACCGCAGCGTGAGGACCTGATGGCAGGCCACTCTCGGCGGTCCGTAGGGCATCCGGCGGAAGAACGACTTTGGGCTGCTCATGGTCGAGCTCTTTGACCTCACCGGACCAAACCGGCGCAACGAAACTGGAGGCACCATGGCTCCGCCGATCCGGCTGTTCCTCGCCGATGTCGACGGCACGCTGGTCACCAACGACAAAGTCCTCACCGACCGGGCCATCGCCGCGGTCGCGAAGCTGAGGCAGGCCGGGATACTCTTCGCCCTTACCAGCGGCCGTCCGCCCGGCGGCATGTCGATGCTCGTTGAGCCACTCCAGCTCACCACGCCGATTGCGGCGTTCAACGGGGGCGTGTTCGTTCATCCCGACATGTCGGTGATCGAGCAACAGGTCATCCCCGACGACGTGGCGCCGACCGTGATCGAGCTACTTGGCACCCACGGGCTGGACGTGTGGGTCTACCGCGGCACCGGCTGGTTTATCCGGGACCCGAAGGCACCTCACGTGGCCCGTGAGGCCTGGACGGTCAAGTTCGAGCCGACGGTGATCGACAGCTTCGCCCCGGTGTCGGACGGGGTGGCCAAGGTCGTCGGGGTGAGCGATGACTACGACGCGGTCCAGAAGGGCGTGGACGCGGTGCGCGAGCGCCTGGGCGACCACGTGTCGGCGGCGCGGTCACAGCCGTACTACGGCGATGTCACCAATCCCCACGCCAACAAGGGCGGCGTGGTCAAGTATCTTTCCCAGACCTACCAGGTCCCTGCCGAGCAGATCGCCACAATCGGCGACCAGCCCAACGACGTGCTCATGTTCGCCCACTCCGGGCTCAGCATCGCCATGGGTAACGCGAGCCTTGAAGTCCAGAGAGCCGCCCGCCGCGTCACCACGTCCAACCAGGACGAGGGCTTCGCCAACGCGGTGGAGCGGTTCATCCTGCCCTGACCGCGACGCCCCTAGGCCACGACAAGGAAGTGCCATGGCTGCATCAGCGAGCACGGCCGCGGATGTCCTGGTGATCTTCGGCATCACGGGAGATCTGGCGAGGAAAATGACCTTCCGGTCCCTGTACCGCCTGGAGCGCAACCGGATGCTCCGGTGCCCGCTCATCGGCGTGGCCCGGAACGGGTGGCCGGCCGCAACGCTGCGGGATCACGCCCGGCGCGCCATCGAAGATGGCGGCGAGGTGATCGAAGAGGACGTCTTCAGGCGTTTCACGGAACGCCTGTCGATGGTCTCGGGTGACTACGCGGACGCCGAGACCTATGACCGGCTCGCCCGGGCCATCGCGGCATACCGCGCTCCGGTCTTCTACCTGGAGACCCCGCCGTCGCTGTTCGGCCGCGTGGTTGAGGGCCTGGCCCGCGCCAACCTCACCGCACGGGCCCGTGTCGTAGTGGAAAAGCCCTTCGGGCATGACCTGGCCTCGGCCCGGATGCTCAACGCCGAGCTGCGCAAGTTCCTGGACGAGCGGCAGATCCTGCGGATCGACCACTTCCTCGGCAAGGAACCGTCCCTGGACATCTTGTTCCTCCGGTTCGCCAACTCCATTCTGGAGCCGCTATGGAACCGCGACCGGGTGCAGAGCGTGCAAATCACCATGGCCGAAGACTTCGGCGTGGCGGACAGGGGCAGCTTCTACGACCCGGTCGGCGCCCTGCGCGACGTCGTGCAGAACCACCTGCTCCAGCTCATCGGGCTGTTCGCGGCCGAGCCGCCGACCGTCGCTGATGCCGATGGCCTGCGAGACCGGCGGGTCGAGGTGTTCCGGGCCATACCCGCGCTGGACCCAGCCCGCTACGTCCGCGGCCAGTACGACGGGTACCTCGCCGTCCCGGGAGTGCGCGCTGGTTCCCAGACCGAGACGTTTGCCGCGCTGCGGCTCGAGATCGATAACTGGCGCTGGGCGGGCGTCCCGTTCTACATCCGGGCAGGCAAGCTCCTTCCGGAGCGGGTCACCGAAATACGGATCATCTTCAAGCGGCCGCCCAGGCTGGCGTTCGCGCCGGAGTTCGCGCCGGATCCCGATGAGCTCGTCCTCAGGATTGATCCCAATCCAGGTGTCGACCTGGTCGTGCAGGCGAAGCAGCCAGGCGCCCAGGCGACCCGGACGGTGGATTTGTCACTGATCTTTGCCGAGGAGCTCGGGGAGGGGCCACAGCCCTACGAGCGGCTTCTCGGTGACGCCCTGCACGGGGACTCCGGCCTGTTCACCCGGGAGGACAGCGTGGAGGAGACGTGGCGCATCGTGCAGCCACTGCTGGACGCGCCGCCCCCGGTGGAATCCTACAAGCCGGGATCTTGGGGCCCGGCCAGCGCAGACAGACTGCTCGCCGGCCACCCGGGCTGGCGCGACCCATGGCTGCACTCGCGCGCCGCCCGCGGACACCGCCTGCAGCTCGCAGCCAACTGAGACCGTCGACCCCGATAGCCGGCCCGCAGCACGATGCGGCATCTGCTCGCGCTGCGGTCAGCTCCGGTGGTCAGTACCGGCCGGAACGGCCAGGGCGGAGCGCTGCCGGGCCTGGGCGATGGCCCAGGCCGCGTTGACCAGCCCGATGTGGCTAAACGCCTGCGGGAAGTTGCCGATCATCTCCCCGCTGCCCGGGTTGACCTCTTCGGCGAGCAGGCCAACGTCGTTGATCGCCGCCGCCGCCCGCTCGAAGGTGACCACCGCCTGGTCAACTTCCCCGGCCAGCGCCTGCGCCTGGGCCAGCCAGAAGGTGCACAGCAGGAACGTGCCTTCCTCGCCCGTCAGGCCGTCGTGAGCACGGTACCGGTACACCAGGCCGCGCCCGTCGGTCAGCCGCTCGGCGGTCGCGTCGATGGTCGCCTTCATCCGCGGGTCGTCCCCCGGCAGGAACCCGGTGATCGCCAGCATCAGGTTGGAGGCATCTAGGTCCTCACTACCGAACGCCTGGGTGAACGCGCCCGCCTTTTCGTTCCAGCCCTGCTCGAGGATGGCGGCCCGGATCTCGTCGCGGGCGGCCGTCCAGCCAGGTACCTTGTCTTCCGCGCTGAGTCGCGGGGCGAGTGGGACGGCCCGGTCGAGCGCCACCCAGCACATCAGTTTGGAGTACAGGAAGTCCTGCGGTTCGCCGCGGATCTCCCAGATGCCCTGGTCCTTCTCCTCCCACCGGGCCGCAGCGGTGTCGGCGGCGGCGGCCAGGAAGCGCTGGGTGATCGGGTCCAGCTCGCCGAGTTGCTCGACGAGCCGGTGGGCGGCGCCGAGCAGTTCGCCGTACACGTCCAGCTGCCGCTGGGTCCATGCCCCGTTGCCGACCCGCACCGGGCGGCTGTCCCGCCATCCGGCCAGGTGGCCCAGCTTCCGCTCGGACAGGTCGCGCTCGCCGCCGATGCCGAACATGATCTGCAGATCCGTGCCGCGCTGCAGCTCGGAGGCGGCTGCGTCGGCTAGGAACCCGAAGAACTTGTCCGCCTCGTCTGGGCAGGCGGCTACCCACAGGGCCTCCATGGTCAGGCTGGCGTCGCGGACCCAGGTATACCGGTAGTCCCAGTTCCGCTCGCCGCCGAGGGCCTCCGGCAGCGAGGTGGTGGGGGCGGCGATGATGGCGCCGGTCGGTGCGAACGTCAGTGCCTGCAGCACCCGGCCGGAATGGTGGACCAGATCCCGCCACGGCCCGTCGTAGGTCTGGTGGATCGCCGACCAGGACCGCCATCCCTCCATCGTGTCCGCGAGCCGATTGGCGATCTCCTCGGCAGCCCAGGCGGCCAGCGGCGGTTCCCACACTGGCGCATGCTGCAGCGCGAACATCGCTGTCTGCCCGGCGCTCAGATGCAGGCGGGCGGTGGCGGTAGCCCCGTCGGCCCGGAAGCCGGGGGGTCCGGACAGCAGCAGCCGTCCGGCGCCGCCCCGCGCGGCCAGCCCCCCCGGGACCTCTTCGAGGATCGGGTGGATCAGGCCGAATTCGGGACGGGGGGCGTAGCTGACCTCGACCTCGACCTCCCCGTCGGTGCAGGCCAGCTGACGCAGCAGCACCCCGGGCGATCCGGCGCCCAGGTCGTGGCGCCGCTCGTTGTGGCCGACCGCCATCGCGTCGGTCAGCACTGCAGTGCCGCCCGCGGTCACGAACGTGGTCTCCAGCACCATGGTCTGGTCCGCATAAGCTCGGCCGGCCGAGAAATCGCCCGCAGGCCGGATCGAGAAGTGGCCGGCAGCTGGGTCCAGGAGGCGCGCGAACACGGCCGGGGCGTCGAAACGGGGGAAGCACAGCCAGTCCACCGATCCGGCGCGGCTCACTAGGGCCGCGCAGCGGCAGTTGGACAGCAGCGCGTACTCGCCGATCGGCAAGCCGTCCATCGCGGGTTCCTTCCGTTAAGGGTCAAAGGCCATAGGCCTCGAGCAGGTGAAGCCATACTTCGCTGATGGTCGGGAACGACGGCACCGCATGCCGCAACCGGTCCACGGTTATCTCGCCGCAGATCGCGACGGTGGCCGAGTGGAGCAATTCCTGCAGTCCGGGTCCGGTGAAGGTGGCGCCGACGATGGTCCGCCGGTCATTGTCGATCACCAGCTGGCTGGTGCCGCGGATTCCGGTGCCCTGCGTGTAGGCGCCGGGAACTTCTCCGGTCGGGGTGCTGACCACGGTGACCGGCAGCCCGTCGGCCCGCGCTTCGCTGGCGGTGCGGCCGACGGCACACACCTGCGGGTCGGTGAAGGTCACCCTGGGCACCACGTCGCGGGAGGCAGCATCGGTGACGTCCTGGCCCAGGATGGCCGCGGCGGCGATGCGGCCGTGGTACTTGCCCATGTGGGTGAAGGGGGCGAGCCCGTTGCAGTCGCCAATCGCGTACAGCCATCCGCCGGGTACGCCGACCGCCCGCAGCGCGCGGTCCACCTGGATCGGCCGCCCGGGCTCTAGCCCGGCCTGCTCCAGGCCCAGGTCGGCGGTAGCGGGGCTGCGACCCGCCGCAACCAGGATCTCGTCGCCGGTGAACTCCCGCTCGTCGGCCAGGCTGGCCAGGACCGGGCCGTCGCGGCCCAGACGGCGGGCCGCGGTCATCCGCACGCTGGTGAGCACGGTGATGCCCTCGGCCTCGAACGCGGCGCGCAGCTCCTCGCCCGCGAACGGCTCTTCCCGGGCGAGCAGCCGGTCCGCGCCCTCGAGAACCACGACCTGCTCGCTGCCGAGCCGCCTGAACGCCTGGGCCATCTCCGCGCCGACGGCGCCGCCGCCCAGCACCAGGAGCCGCCGGGGAACCTCCTTGGCGCTGGTGGCCGCCCGGTTGTCCCACGGGCGAGCGTCGGCCAGGCCGGGAACCGGCGGAATCACCGAGGTGCTGCCGGTGGCTAGCACGACCGCCGTGGCCGCGTGGAGCCGCACGACGGCGCCGGTGTCGGCCTGGACCTCGACCGCCCGCTCGCCGGTCAGCCGCCCGGTGCCCCGGATCAGCCTGATTCCCTTGCTTTCCAGCCACCGTGCCTGCCCGTCGTCATCCCAGCCCGAGGTCAGGTAATCGCGCCGGGCGAAGGCGGCGGGCGCGTCCAATCGCCCCGTGACCGCCTCGGCGGCGCCCGGAACCCGCTGTACTGCCGCCAGCACATCGCCCGGCCGGATGAGCGTTTTGGACGGGATGCAGCCCCAGTACGAGCACTCGCCGCCGACCAGTATCCGTTCCACGATGGCCACCCGCAGGCCGCCGTCGGCTAGGCGGCCGGCAGCGTGCTCACCGGCCGGTCCGGCCCCGATCACCAGTACGTCGTATGTCTCAGCCACGAGTTAATCTCCTCCGTGTCACGATCGTCATCAGGGCCCCTTGCCGGAGGAGTCTCGGCCGCCCTCGCCGCGTTGCACGTGCTGACAAGCCGATGACGTAGCGCCGAGGAGCCTCGCCGGGACCATGGGCCACGACGGCACGCTCTCGCGGACCGCGCGGAACGCCACGGGCCGTCGAAGGCCGATCTTGCGGGCCGCCGGGTAGCGGGCGCCGGTGAGTATGTGTTCTCCGACGCGGTGCAGCCCTGCCCTGGTGGCGGCCAGGGGAGCGAGCGGGCAGCAGCACGGCTGCTCATGTTTGTCATGTATCGTCCGCCGTCAATACGCTGAGCGTCGGCCAGGCTGGCCAAGGCCACATCGTCAAGGCAGGCAGTTAGTTGGGAGCAGCTGCGTGGCAGGACCGATGGTGAGCTACGGCGCGTTCTCGACACGGACGTGATCGTCGACCCGGATGACCCCTGGCGCGGACCAGGCAGCGGCCATCACGTGGTCGTGCGCCGCCCAGGAGCGCACCGTGCCGGAAAGGACCACCAGCCCGCCAGAGAAGGTCTCGACTGAGAGCCCGTCCGCCTCTACCACGGCATCGCGCCACAACGCGGCAGTGATGGCGTCCCTTGCGTCCCCCGCCTCGGCGGCCTCTGTCAACCTGACCGCGTTGTCGACGCCTGTCACGCCAGTCACGTCCGCGGCACGGGACTCAGCCTCCTGCCGCTGGTAGTGCCACTGTGTCGTGCCGGTCAGGATGACGAAGCCATCTTGAGCGGCCGCATCGACGGTCATCGGCACCGAACTGTCCAGCATCAGCGCTTCTAGGACGTCGCCGCGCAGATCCTCATCATCCCGCTGGTCGCTGACCGGGATCCGCACTCGCAGCTCGTTGGCGACCCGGATAACCCCGCGGACGCGTGCCGCAGCCTTGGACCCTGCGCGCTTCTGCCGGAGACTGGCCACGGTGCCATGCAGCGTGACCACGCCGCCGTCAGCCGATACCTCGATCGCCACGCCGCCAAGCTGCGGGTCCCAGGAGAGCTCGGCGGCGACCTGGCGCCGCAGCTCATCGTCTGTCATGCTGCCTCGTTTCCGCCCTTAGCGCTGTCCTTGCCGTCATCACTAACTTGGCCCCAGGGCAAGACGTTACGGTCGGCTCGCCGGGCGCCACATCCACGAAAGTCCTTAGTCATGCCCTCGGATGCACCAGTCGGGCGCTCGGCAGGACTAAGGATCTTCTGGGATTCGATCGGCTTCCCGGATCCCTAGTGTTCATGGCGAATCCATCCGTGCCGGTCCCCGATAGCGCCGAGGAAGAAGCTGCGGCTACCGGGCCTTCACGTCCGAACCCGGTATCCATCGGGACCGATGCACACTGCCGAGGAGGCTCATGGCGTGGCAGTGATGGCCTACCTCAGCATCGGTGTTTTCCAGGTTGACGCCGTCTTCGTATCGGGATTGCAGCCCCGCGATGAGCTCGGTACGAGGCAGGTCCGCCCAGCCGCAGACGGGGAGCGCCGCCTGGTAGCAAGGCAACCACTAACGAGGCAGTGACATGACGGCGATGATCAGTGACTCCACCGCGGGAGCGGGCCGGATGACGGCACCATGGCCAGGGTCAGCCGCGGCGGAGATTATGCGCGGGCGTGAGGCAGAGCAGAAGGTGATCGGTGACCTGCTGCGACGTGCTCAGCGGGGTGCTGGCGGGGTGGTGCTGGTAGAGGGGGAGCCTGGCATCGGCAAGTCCCGGCTGCTCCGCGACTCCGTCGACGAGGCAGCGGAGCAGGGCTTTTCCCTGGCCGTAGGCGCAGCGGATCAGCTGGGGCAGGCGATCCCGTTCTTCGCGCTGCGCACGGCCCTGCGCCAGCCGTGGCTCCCCGCCGATGATCCGGGTGCTGCCCGGGCGGATGCGACCGGGTGGTGGATCACCCAGATGCGAGTGGTCCTCGGACAGCGCGCCGCGTCGGCTCCGGTTCTGGTCTGCCTGGATGACTTGCACTGGGCCGGTCCGGCCACGCTGGCCGCGCTGCGGACGCTGCCGCGGGACCTCAAACGGCACCCGGTCGCGTGGCTCCTTGCCCGGTCAAGCGTCCCCCAGCACGAGGTCGACTACCTGTTCGGCCTGCTCGAGGAGGACGGCGCCGGGCGCCTCAGCGTGGCGCCGCTGGAGCAGGATTCGGTGGCGGCCATGCTCACCGATGCGTTCGGCGCACCGCCGGACCAGGCCCTGGCCGACCTCGCCGCCGGTGCCGCCGGGAACCCCTCGCTGGTGTCCGAGCTGATCGGCGGCCTGCGCGACGATCACGCCGTGCAGGTCGCCGGCGGCCGTGCCCTGCTGGTGTCGGCCCGACTGCCGCAGCGGATCCACCGCCTCGCGCAGCGGCGGCTTGATGGCCTCAGCCAGCAGGCCCGGCACCTGCTGGTAACCGCCACAGTGGTGGGCCCGGCGTTCCGGCTGATAGACGTGGCAGAGATGCTTGGCCAGACACCGGCGACGCTGCTGCCCGCGGTCGAGGAAGCGATAAGCGCCGCGATCATGACCGCCGCGGACCACACGTTGACCTTCCGGCACGAGCTCCTGCGCCGTTCTGTCGGCGAGATGATCCCGCCGCCGGTGCGCCAGGCACTGCACCGTCAGTACGGCGAGATCCTGCTCGCCCGGGGTGAATCAGCGGACCGGGCCGCCGGCCACCTGCTTCAGGCCGCGCATCCGGGGGACCCGGCGTCGCTGGCCGGGCTGGACCAGGCGGCGGCCCAGACGTTGCGCTCCACGCCGCAGACCGCGGCCGAACTAGCCCTGCGCGCGCTGCAACTGACGCCGCCGGCTGATCTCACCGCGCTGTCGCGCGCCGTGGTCGCCGCCGAGGCCCTGGCCGCTGCTGGCCGACTGGACCAGGCGGCCCGGATCGCCAGGGACAGGTTGACCCAGCCGCTGCCGCCGCTGGCCGAGGACCGGCTGCGATGCGTCTTGTCCTCGGTACTGTGTGCCGGCGGTCGGCTCCGGGATGCCGCCGGCCAGGCTGAGATGGTCCTGGCCCGGCCGGGACTGCCTGACGACCTGAGGGACCAGGCGCTGACCGCGCATCTGCAGGCGCTGGCCGGACTTGGCCACGATCTAGCTGGTCCGGCAGCGGACACCATCTTGGCCACTCCCGGCCGGCACGACCGCCAAGCCACCGCGGCGGCTCTGGTTACCCGCGCGCTGATCAGCCGAGACAGCGGCCAGATCAGCGGCTGGCTCGAGTTGTTGCGCGAGGCGGCGCGGCATGGCCGGGGGACCTCAGCCGATGCCCGCCATCCCCAGCCGCTGCTCGCGCTCGCCGCCGCCCTGATCGACCTGCGCCAGCTCGGCCAGGCGCAGGATATCCTTCGCGCCGCAGATACCCCGGCGCTGCGGGACATCCCGGCCGACGCGGGATTGTCCATCCTGCGCGCCCGTATCCACCTGGCCGTCGGCCAGCTGGCCGAGGCCGCCGCCGCTGGCCAGGCGGCCCTGGACACCGCCCGCGACCTCGGCGCGCGCGGGTACGCTGCGACCGCGCACAGCGTCATGAGCGTTATCGAGCTGCGCCGTGGCGACCTCGCGGCCGCGGTACAGCACATCGCCAGGCGTCCCGTTATGAGCCCGCAGTTCGCTGACCTCTACGCGCATCCCGAAACTACCGTGGCCGAGGCTCGGATCGCCGAAACGCGCGACGGGCCAACTGCCGCTCTCGGCTTCCTCCGCGATCTCTGTGCTGACCTGGAGGCCCGGCCCGGGCTCCTGCTCGGCGACCCCGGCTTCGCGGCCTGGTTGGCCCGCACCGCACTGGCCGCGGGCGACACCGAGCTGGCCGGCCGCGCCACCCGCGCCGCCCAGGCCCTGGCCGACACCCACCCGCAGTTCCCCGCCCTGGCCGCCGCCGCCGCTCACAGCACGGGCCTGACCCGCCTCGACCCGGCCCTGCTCGGCGAGGCCGCTGCCCAGCAGCCCGACCCCTGGGCCCGCGCCTCCGCCGCCGAAGATCTTGCCGTCCTGCACGCCAGCCTTGGTGACCGGAACCAGGCCATCGGCCACCTGAAGGACGCCCTCGCCGGGTACCGCCAGGTCGGCGCCGACAGCGACCAGGCCCGCATCCGGCGGCGGCTACGCAAACTGGGCATCCGTCGCCGCCACTGGGCCACGCCCCCCACTCGGCCGGTCACGGGATGGGACAGCCTGACCGATACCGAGCAAGTCGTTGCAGGCCTGGTCGCCGAAGGGCTGAACAACAGGCAGGTCGCGGCGCGCATGTACATCAGTAACCACACCGTGGCCCACCACCTGCGCCAGGCCTTCCGTAAGCTCAGCATCACCTCACGCTACGAGCTCACCCGCTTCGTTATCGAGCAGGCCGCGAATTGCTCATGACTTCGCACTGACTCTTAGCACCCCAACCAAGTCGATCGTCAGTCTGGCCACGCCAGGGCCCCTTTGTGGTCCTGGAGTGTCCGGGCGAGCTGGCCTCGGCTGGTGACGCCGAGCTTGCGGAAGATCTTGCGCAGGTGGTACTCCACGGTGCTGGCGCTGATGAACAGCTGGGCGGCGATCTCCCGGTTGGTCAGGTGCGCGGCTACCATCCGGGCGATCTGCGCCTCCTGCGGCGTGAGCACGTCCGGGGCTCCGGGCCGCCGGGCGCGAGCCCGCTCGCCGGTGGCGCGCAGCTCGGCCCGGGCCCTGCCCGCAAAGGCCTGCATGCCCATCGCGTCGAACATCTCGAAGGCGGAGCGGAGCTGGTCCCTGGCCTCCCGACGGTGCCGTTCGCGGCGTAGCCACTCCCCGTACAGCAAGTGGGCCCGGGCGAGCTCGGGACGTCGCCGGGAGTGGCTGAGCCGACTAATCGCCTCGCCGTAGTGCCTCGCGGCGGTTTCTCCCTCGCTCAGCAGGGCGCGGCAGCGCGCCTCGATCCCCAGCCCATGCTCGGTTCCCCCGGCCCGTGCCGTTTCTGTGACCCGGTCTAGGGCCTCGTCGGCGATGCGCGGGTTTCCGGTGCGTACGGCGGCCTCGATAAGCTCGGGCAACGCCCACACCGCGTGATATACGTGCCCGTGCTCGCTGGCCTCCCGGGCGGCCGCCAGCGCCTCCTCGTAACGGCCGAGGCCGTTGTAGAGGACTGCGGCCACCCAGTTCGCGACCGTGGCCGCGAGTCCCTGGCCTCGGGCCGTGGCCTGCTCGATGGCAGACCGGATCAGCCGGGCCGCCTCGGCTTGGTCCCCCCGGAAGGCAGCCAGCATCATGGCGGCATACGGCGCGAGGAGAGCCCCGGTCATCTCGCAGACGGCATCGGCCTCCGCGATCAGCGACGTGGCGGCCGTGAAGTCACCGCTCCACACGGCGTCCACGCCCATGCGGTTCAGCAGGATCGGGAGCTGGACCAGCGCGCCGGCCTCGCGGGCGAGCTGGACCTGCCGTACGGTCACGCGCCAGCCGCCGTCGTCCCATAGTGCTTCGTCCGCCACCGTGGCGATAAAGCCCCACCGGAGAATCTCTTCCGCAGGAATGTCGGCGCTGGCAAAGGCACTGGTGGCCCGCCGCAGCACCGGTGCCGCGGTGGCCGGCCCGTCGGTGACCAGCTGCGCGAAACCGTCGAGCGCCAGGTCGACCATGCGCGGCACGGGCGTCCGCGGGGGCAGGGCCCGGGCCGCGCGTGATACCTCCAGCAGGTCGCCGGCGCCCGCCAGATGCCCAGCGAAGAATGCTGCCTGCCACGCGTCGACGTAGGTCTGGCGGGCCAGGTCGAGGTTGAGTGGCTCGAGCCGCTTGGCTGCCTTCAGCAGCAGCGGGGGCGCATCGCTGCCTAGACCGGACGCGAACGCGATCTGCCCGCGCAGCAGGTCCGCCCGGGCACTAGAGAACTCATCTAGCGGCCCGGCCTCAACCGTGGCCAGCAGGTCGCGGGCCTTGCCGAACACGCCAGTCCGCACGTGGGCCTCCGCGGCATCCAGCATCCGTCCGTCCCGTCGCGTCAGATTGGGCGTCAACGCCGCGGCTCGCTCCAGGAACGCCGCGGCAGCGGCCAGACCGCCGCGGGCTTGCGCCCGGTCGGCCGACCGTACCAGCTCGGTGGCGACCTGCTCGTCCGGCCCGGCTGCGGCCTCGGCCAGGTGCCAGGTCCGCCGGTCCGCATCAATGGCGGGGTCGGTAAACGCGGCCAGCGCCGCATGCGTCCGGCGCCGCGCCCCAACCGGGGCCGCATAGTAGGCGGCTGACCGTATCAGTGGATGCCGGAACCGCACTGACGGCTCCCAGGAAATCAAACGTTCCGCCCCGGCGGCTTCGCCCGCCTCCGGGTCGATGCCGAGCTGCCCGGCCGCCTTGGCCACCAGCACGGGATCCCCAGACGGGTCAGCCGCCGCCACCAGCAGCATCGCCTGGGTATCGCCGGGCAGCGCGCGCACCCGGGCCAGGTACAGCTCTTCCAGCCGCCCGCCGGACCGCAGCGGCCAGCTCAACGCCACCGCCCCCGAGAGCTCTTCGGCAGTCAGCTCCCTGGCCAGCTCCACCAGCGCCAGCGGGTTCCGCGTCACCCCGGACACGATCTGAGCGCTTACCCGCGCGTCCACCGGGGCGGCCGCCGAGACCGCCAGCAGCTCACCCGCCGCCTCCTCCGGCAGGCCACCCAGCAGCAGCTCCGGCAGGCCAGCCAGCGCGGCCGCCTGCTCCTCTCGCTCCCGCACGGTGAAGAGCATCGCGACCCGGTCCGCGTACAGACGGCGGGCCACGAAGCCCAGCACCTCCACCGACACCTGATCCAGCCATTGCCCGTCGTCAATGAGGCACAGCACCGGCAAGCCTGCTGCCGCGTCGGTCAGCAGCGTCAGGGCCGCCAGCCCCACCAGGAACCGGTCCGGTGTCGGCCCGTCCGTTAGCCCGAACGCCGACCCCAGGGCCTGTCGCTGCGGCCCGGGCAGACCGTCCAAGCCACCCAGGAACGGGAGGAGCAGCTGGTGTAGCCCGGCGAACCCCATTCCCATCTCTGCCTGGACCCCGGCCACCCGCGCCACCTGCATGTCCCCCGCTTGCCCGCCTGCCCAGTCCAGAAGCGCGGTCTTACCGATGCCCGGCTCCCCCCGGAGTACCAGAACCCCGCTCAGACCGTCCCGTACCGCCGTTAGCACCTCTCGCAGCGTGCCAGTCTCGCCCGTCCGGTCCAGCAACGCGGTCATTACCCAGCCCTCCTGCACTCCTGCCACAACAAGTCAGGCCATCTGGGCTCGATCATGCAGCAAGAGCGGCACACCACCATCGTCGGCCACGAGCCATGGCCGGGACCAGCCGGGTCTCACTGTGTCAGCTGGCCGGAATTCAGGCCACCATCTGCGGAGTTGGTCACCGCAGCGGGGTGCCGGAGATCTGTTGGGCCGAGCCGACTTGGACGCCGGGCCGGGGTCCCGGGCGTGAACCGCGGTCAGGCGCGACGCGGGCCAGATCAGCCCGCCGGTCGCGGATGCGGTCTCTGCCATTTTCTCGCGGGGTGGTAAGACCCTGGCGGGTACCGACGCTGATAAGCGAACGAAATCGATGCAGGCGCCCGCCGTAAGACAACCGCGAGGGAGAACTCAGATGAGTGCCGAGGCTGCGATCGCCGACGACACCACCGGCGTGCCGATGCCGACTGTGCCGATTCTCGACGTCAGCCAGGTCCTGCGGTGGATCGACGTACATTCCGGCTGCAGCACCTGCACTGAGCCGGCTCAGGTCCTCAGGGCATCCAGTGGCTGAAACACCGTCACGGCAGCGTTTGCGAGTGCCCTCTGGGGTGGCGCGCACCGCCTTGTACATGTCCTTGATCAGGCACCGTGAAAGCGGGCGCCCGGACGCGCTTTTCCGTGATCCGTTCTCCGGGGCGGTTGTGGCTGAGCTGGCGGGCTTGCCTGAGCTGGAGGAGCTGGCAGCAGGCCTCGGCGCCACCCCTGAGTCGCTTGGCGACGCGCTGGACAGGCCGGATTTCAGGTACTTTACGGTCCGGACCCGGTACTTCGACGATCGGCTGATCGCGGCCATGCAGGACGGGATCCGGCAGGTAGTGTCGCTCGCCGCAGGCATGGACGGCCGTGCGATGCGCTTGGAATGCCCGCCCGGCACCCGCTGGTATGAACTCGACATGCCGGAGATGGTGGCATTCAAGGAGGAGCTGATCGCGCGGGCCGGGATGGCGCCGGCGTGCAACTGGCACGGCATCGGCGCTGACCTGGCCGCCGACTGGCATGGCGAGCTGCAGAAGGCGGGCTTCGATGGGCGGCAGCCGTCAGCCTGGCTGATCGAAGGACTGCTGATGTACATAACGGAGGAGGTGGCCGACAACATACTCGCCGAGGTGACCAGAGCGTCCGCACCCGGCAGTCGGCTGCTGATCGAGCATCTGGACACCAGGATGATGAGGGAGGGCGGCCGGACAGTCCAGGACGCGGTCAAGGCGCAGGACAGCGTCCTGGTCAGCGCACGCGACGATGTCGCGGACTGGCTGGCCGGCTACGGCTGGCAGGCCATCGTCCATGCCGGATCCGACCCGGCGATCGGGCACGGCCGGGTTCTCCCCGAGACGCCAGCGGGATGGCTGGCCTGCGCCATTCAAGGTTCGGGTACCTGACTGGCCGTCCCGGGCCGGGGACGACGCGCGGCTCCGGGATGCCGCCCAGATTCTGCCGCTCGGGGAATCAAGGCCGCCGCGGCCGTCAGCGCGTGGGGCTGGGTCCGCTTGATCTACAAGACGATGTTCGACGCGGGGCGTAAGTTGCGGGCCGTGCTGGCTGCTAACGGGTATCTGACCGCCCCGTCAAGGAGGCCGGTCTGAGCGGCCGGGGCATGAGGCGATCATGACGGGCTGGGATCAGCTAGACCGGTTCCTGCGGACCGATCCGCGCGACGTTGGGTGTGATAAGGCGTTGCGTATTTTGCACGTCTATGTCGAGCTCGTCCGCGGTGGCGAATCCGGGACCGATGCGGCCCGCCGGTTTCCCGGCGTCGCCGCGCATCTCCTGAGCTGCGGCCCATGCGCCGAGGACTACCAAGGATTGCTCCTGGCCGCGCGGGCGGACCTCGCGTGACCGGCCATCTCCAGGCCCGCGGGTGAGACGTCGCCCCGAACGACAACACCATCGACATGCCCATCCCTGCGGAGGAGCAGCCGACCCTGCCGTGAGCCCAAACCGGAACAGGCCGATCGCGAACATTCCGCCGGATCTGCGCGGACCTCTCAGATTCTCGCAGGTCGCGCGTAAGAGCGACACGCTGCCGGGCGCTAATGCCACCGGCTGCGGAACACGCCGCAGGGGGAAAGGAGATAAGACCATGCAAGGTCTGAAGAGCCGGGCGGTGGGCATCGGACTGGCAGCCGCTGCGCTCGGCGGGCTCGCCGTAGGGTTCGGCGAGCGGCCAGCGCCTCGGCGGCGCTGAGCGGTGGCGGAAACGCGGCCGGATGGGTGTACACCAGCACTAACGCCACCAGCGGGAACCAGGTTGAAGTCTTCTCCCGGCAGCCCAGCGGGGCCCTCACGCCCGCCGGGACCTACAGCACCGGCGGCATCGGCAACGCCACGAGCGGCTTCTCCCAGGGCTCCGTCACGCTCTCCCCGGATCAGCGCACGCTGCTGGTGGTGAACGCTGGCTCTAACCAGGTCTCAGACTTCGCCGTCCTGCCCGGTGGCACCCTCCGGCTGCGGAACGTCGTCGCCAGCGGAGGCACCGAGCCGACCAGCGTCGCGATCAACGGCGGGCTGGTAGAGGTGCTGAACATCGGCGGCACGCCCAATGTGGCCGGGTTCTGGGCAACCGGGAGCGGCCTGACCGCCATCAAAGGCGGCAGCCAGCCGCTGAGCGCCACAGCCAGCGGCCCCGAGGATGTCGCCATCAGCCCAGACGGCAGGCGTGTGGTGGTCACCGAGAAGCTGTCCGACAGCATCGACACCTTCGCGGTCGGCCGCGGCGAGACGCTCGCCCCTGCCGTCACCAGCCCATCGGACTCGCCACTGTCGTTCGCCGAGGTGTTCGCCCCGTCCGGCCAGCTACTGGTGGCCGATGACGGCGCTGCCGGCACCTCGGCGGTCTCCCCCTACCAGATCGCGCCCGACGGCACCCTGCACGCCACCCAGGCCGCCGTGCCGGACGGCGAGACCGCGGCCTGCTGGATCTCGCGGGCCTGGAACGGCGATGTGTTCGTCGACGCCGCGGGCAGCGGCACAATCGCCTCCTACCAGCTCTCGCCCGGCGGGCAGCTGACCTTCCTACGCAACACGAGCGCTGGGACCGGTGCCGTCCCGCTCGACAACGCCGTCTCCTCCGACGGCCACGGCCTGTACGTCCTCGACCGTGGTAATGGTGAGCTGGCTGAGTTCAGCGTAGGCCCCGACGCCCAGCTCACCGCCGTCGGAACGCAGGCCCTTCCGGCCGGGGCAGCCGGCGTCGCCGCCAGCTGACACTCCCGGGTGACCTCGCGCGCCGGCGACTTCGCACGCAGACTGGCGAAGCCGCCGGCGCCACCACCCGGGCTGCCGTACTGCCCGAGCACCAGGCGGCTATTGCTCTTCTCGCCGCCCCGCGCTGGCTGTGGCGCGAACCCGCCATGCCATGAGGCGCGCGGTTACTCCTCTCGCAGATACCCGTGAGCTGTCAGATGCGCGCGGATCTTCCGTCGCGCATCGAACATCGTCTTGTAGATTGCGTTACGCGTGGAACCAAGCTCGGCCGCCAGCGCATCGGGCGGAACCCCATCGATGACGAGCGCCGCGAACACGCGGCGCTGCCGCTCACTCAGCGACCCGGCGACAGCCGCGCGCAGTGCCTCCACAAGCTCAACTGACTCTGCATGCCGCGCCGGGTCAATCCCGAGCCGGTCAGGTATCTGGTCCCACGCATCGTCCCCGAGCTGGGCCGTGGCATGCCGCCGGAAGCAACGGGCGAGTTGGGCAGACACCTCCAGAACCACGAACTTATAAGCCCAGGTGGTAAACCGGCTCTCGCCACGGAACTGACCCAGCTTCCGGAGAATGGCCATCATCGCGTCATCAGCAGCCTGATGCGCCAGGTCTCCTCGCTCATAGCCCTCGATAGGCGCCGACCCGCTGCGTCGGCGCAACTCCGCCAGCGCGACCCGCACGAGCATGCCATGCAGCCGCGCGAGATAGCGATCCCGCTCGATCCGGCTACGGCCGTCCCGGCCGTCATCGGCCAGGCACCGGAGCCACTCACGCGACTCCTCATCAAACGCACGGTCGTCGACACTCCCGCCGGCTTCGCCGTGAGCCAGGGACATACCTATCCCGACCGGCTTGCCGTCAAGGACAACGCCCTGCAGCGACGTCGAACCCATCAACTGCCGACTCGGAGGCCTCCGTCCCCTCGGTCAACTCCGTGCCGGAAACGCCAGTCAGCAGGCTAACGATCGCGTCGTCGGCCACTGCGTCCATCGGTGCCCTCCTGCCGCCCCGGACCGCTCCGTACTCATCGCCCAGGCGGATACCTGCGGAGCCGTTCTGCGAGAAACAGGTCTACGTTCGCCGCGCCGCTGGAAGCCCACATCGTCAGGGGTGCTAATTGCACAGGCCGGCATGGGGACTGTGGGGTAACGACCCTGCTTTGCCTCCCGACCATGCAGACTTGCCGGCTTTGGGGGCTCCGACCGGGCCCTGCCGGGTAACACTGGGCCGACGACTCCGGCCGGGTGGTCAAAAGCGCGGCGTACATGCCAGTGCACCGGCGTTCGCCAGGACCCGGATCCGGCTGTCGACCGCGCAGGACTATCTGCGGCACGGCTATGACACGGACGCGATCTTGGAGGCGTTCCCGGATCTGAGTGCCGCGGACGTGGCCGAGGCGAGCGCTGGCGCAGTGTCTGGGCATGATGAGCTTCCCCGAACTGCCGTCCGCCCCGCCCGATCACCTAGTGCCGTTCACTGATCAGCTGCGGCTGGCAGTAGCGGCCTACCTGACCCGATTCAAAGGCACCTCCCGCCACCACACCGCATCGGAACTGCGCATTGGGAAGGGCAGCGTCGATCAGTACGGGCAGGTCGTGAGACCGTACGGCGGGTTCGGGGACGGGCTGCTGCTGGCCGGCTTCGTTGAGGAGCGTGACGAGGGCTTTCCGGGGGCGGCACTCGACTGGGCCGACGAGCCAGGGGTGCCGGACGGGGCGGGTGCGGCAGGCGTGCTGGGCGCTTGTGAGTAGGCGGGCACATCGGATGGCGAGCCGGCGCTGGCGGCGGCCTGGGCGTTGGCCGGGACGGGCTGGCCGTCCTGTCCCGCGGCGCTGATGTAGTCGGAGGCGCTGACGGTGTCCGCGCCGAACATTTCCAGGCCTGGTGCCTGAGCGGTGACCTGGGAGCCGAGCAGCACCCGGACCTGGCCGGCCGGCAGCGACGGCAGCGGGGTGGCGGACTGCACGCCCATGACGTTGGCGATCACCTGCGCGTTCACCGCGGTGGCGCCGCCCGCGCCGTAGAAGACCTCGGTGTCGTCCTGGACGGGCTGCGACTGCGAAGAGGAGTTCTCGGCGGCGCCGGCCTTGTAGCCCATCGCGACGAGGTCCTCCGAGACGTCCCCGGCCAGCCCGGCGGTGCCGCCGCCGTTATAGACGCTCACGGTCACCGACGAGGCCGTCGGAGGGACCATCGAGGTCCCGTAGAACGCGTTACTGACCTGCTGCTGGATCTGCGGCACGTCGATGTAGTTCACGCTTTGCAAGCCCGGGTAGCCGGGGACGTAGACGTCGTTGGTGGATATCTCGGGCAGCGTGCTGAGATGGAGATTGGCGGGGGACAGGGCGCGCAAGTCCTGAGCGAAGTCGAGCAGGTTCCAGCCGCTGTCGTACATGAGCCAGCTCTGCGCGCCGGACAGCATGGTGGTGATCGCCGGAATGTCGGTCAGCACGCCGTCGGTCTCCAGCTTCCACAGGATGTACGCGATGGCAGCCTGCTGCCGGGCGGTGCGGCCGATGTCTACCCCGGGCAGCGTGTCCCGCGACCGGACGTAGGCCAGCGACTGCGCCGCGGACAGGTGCAGGTACTGCGCGCCGCCCTGATGCGCGTTGTAGCCGTCGGCGTAGGCGCTGAACCCTGAGTTGTCGGTGCCGGTGAGCGGATCGTTGTCGGTCAGGTTCGCCCCGGCGGGCAGGCCGTCCTGGGCGGGAGCCGGGCGGATGCAGATCTCCAGCCCGCCGAACTGCTGGGCTAGCTCGTAGAAGCCGATGATGTTCGATTCGATGAAGTGGTCGATGTGCACGCCGGTGACCGACTCGACGGTCTGCACCTCGAACAGCTGACCCGCCTGGTTGGCGGCCAGGTACCGCTGGGCCTGGGTCATGTTGCTGTCGACGGTCTGGCCGAGTGACTGGTCGTAGGCGTAGGCGTACGCCGCATCGATCTTGCCCTCCGTCAGCCCGTCGTAGGTGGCGTGGGGGTAGTTGACGACGTCATCGCGCGGGATCGAGAAGCCGATCGTCTTCTGCCCGCCGGCGAAGACGTGGATCAGGATCAGCGTGTCGGTGTCCTGCGAGCCCAGAAGGCCGGCTTCCACCGCCGACTCACTGCCCGCGTGCGTCTCCGTGAGCTGCTGGACGGACAGATCCTGCCCCTGGAAGGTGGTCCGGCTCTCCAGGCCCATCACCAGGATGTTCATCGCGCTCGCGGTGGGAGGCGGAGCGCTGCCGAGCCTGACGCCGTGGCCGAGCGCGTCAGTCAGGCCAACGACCTTGTGCGCGTAGCCGGCCACCACGAGGATGATGGCAGAGGCCAGGCACGCGACGGCGTAGCCGGCCTTGCCTATGGTGATGGGGCCGAGCTTCAGACCACGCACGCCCAGCCTCCTCGACCTTGACCTCACCAGAATCTGCGCTAATCAGGCAGATATCGCCCGGGCAGGCGAACTGGCAGCCCTCGTCCGGACCAGGCGTCTCCCGCGCCCGCACCTCGCCGCCCGAAGCGTCGTGCACGATTGCCAGCCCAGCCCAGCCCTGTTTGCTAGGTTCACGCAGGCCTCCCCGTCCGGCCTGTCATGCTTCGCCCTGCTATTACCATTACCCTTGCCGGAAAGGCTACCTGCCCGAGCCTGAACGCGGGCGCATGGCGAGCTGGCTGGCCGGCCGGGACGTGGCCGGCGGGCAGTGGTGCTGAAGAATACTGGGAGCGAATGCTGGAGCCACCGGGCCAGAGCGGAGCAAGCCGGTCCGCTGACGGCGGTACCGAGACCTACTCCGGCAAGCACCGGCCCGACCCCGTTGCGCCCGAGCGCCGTCGGCCGCCAGGGAAGCGGCCGGGCTGGGGCCGCCTTCCGGCCTGGGCCGGGGTGCTGATGGTGGTGGGCGCCGCCACGCTCGGGGGGGCGTTCACGGTGGCCTCCGATCGTGACCCCGGCCGGGCGCTCGGCGCGTTTGTGCTCGCCGGCACGCTGGCCGCCGCGGCAAGCGTCCGTGCTCGGTCGGCCTACGCGATCATCCCGGTGCCCGCACTGGCGTATGCCGTGGCCGGCGCGGTCGCCGGGTATGTCCACGACCGCGCGGTCGACACCACGCATACCGCTCTGGCGGCGAGCGCGGTGCAGTGGATCGCGGACGGATTCGTCGCCATGCTCGCGGCGACGGCTCTGGCCGTGCTCATCACCTTGGCGCGATGGCTGCTGAGCCTGCGGACGGCACGGTAGGGCAGGACCCTCCCCCGGCATGGCACCGTGGTCCTTCCCGCGGCACGATGCCGGGCCGTGGCTTCACGGCGGCCGAGCCGGGCGATGTCCCTGGCGAGCGCCTCCTGGATAGCTAACGCGCGCATAACTGGCACATGTCCGGCCCCCGCTACCAAGAAGTGCAGGGGCCTGATCGTCGAGACGGCGGTCGGGCCTTTTGTCGTTTGTCCGCGGGATCTTGCCTCTGAACGCGGCACAACCTGCCCACTCGACGACGGCAAAGCCGCCGCCCGCGCCTGCGACCGCATCTTCGGCGGCTAGCTCTGTCTGTCAGGGGCAGCTCAGCACAAGACTCGGCCTACAAATGCACCGACCGGCTGGAGTGACTCCACTGACCCGGGCAGGCAGTGGGCGGGCGGCCAGGAACTGGGCCGGAAGCAGGCGGCCGGCGGAAATGGTAAACGAGGATGGACCCGTCCAGCACCCGCACCGGGCAGTAGCCGCGCAGCCACGCCAGCTGGGACCGGTCGGCGCTAGTGAGTGCGGTCGCCGATACGGCGACCCAGCCTGAGACCTGCCCCGGGGGGGTCCCGAGCAGCCGACGGGCCCCAGCAACAGGGTCGGAGGTCAGGCCGCGCGGTCCGAAGTAGCTGATCCAGGCCCGGCGCCCGGCGGCCCACGAACGCAGTACGTAGAGTCCCTGCCCCCAGTCCACGTTGGAGTTCGTCGCAACTGCGTAGCCGGGCCGGAACGGAGGCGCGGTCCACGAGAGTGAGCCGGGGAAGGAGGCGGCCGTGGTAACGGCCGCCGCCGCCAGCAGCCCGGCCGTCGCCGTGGCTGCGGCCCGCCGCGCCGTTGGCCGCAGCGCCGCTGCCGCTGGCGCCAGGGCACCGGCGGCGGCGGCCCACAGCGCGATAACCGGGAGCAGGTAGCGCACGCCGATGTCTCTGGGCATGGTGATGAAGAAGCCGGTCAGCAGCACTGCCGGGAAGCCGACCGCCAGCAGCGCCCGCCGCCGGGCGGCGGGGTCCGCCAGTAGCCACGCCAGCACCCCAGCCACGAGCAGCAGCAGGGTCGCAGCCGGGAGTTTGATCACGAGGCTCAGCGGCCAGAACCACCACCG
>Ga0187783_10000664_pt1 | contig 24963 bp, 20 predicted proteins | sample 1015_SJ02_MP02_2_FD_132471 | JGI IMG/M metagenome (GOLD analysis project Ga0187783, IMG submission 132471) | Tropical peat soil microbial communities from peatlands in Department of Meta, Colombia - 1015_SJ02_MP02_20_MG | ecosystem: Environmental > Terrestrial > Soil > Wetlands > Peat | place...
CGCTGCCAGTCGATCGGCTTGAGCACCTGGTTCACGAGGAACCGCGAGCTCGGGATGATCGAGCCGAGCATGTGGGGATGGCGCAGGAAGTTGCTGGCGAACAGTAACGTCTCCGTCATTCGGGATCGGGCGTTCGCTCTCATGTCGTGCATGGCGTGCCTCTCGTGTCAGTGGAACGGTAGCATGATCGGGGTGCGCGTGCGACGCGTGGGTCCCGTGCCACGCCGGCACGCAAGCGCTACGCCCGTGTTGCAAAGACCGTCGCGAGCTGCCGCGATCACTGCGTCACTCCCGACCATACCGAGCTCATTGTCCACAGCCTCTCCTGCAGCTGCACGTCGTTCGCGAGCGCCGCCGCACGGGCAGGTTGCTGACGCTCGTCGAAGTAGCGACCCGTGACCGCGCCCGCGTCGGCGGCGAGCGCCAGATGCAATGTGGTGCGTGCGCCGTTTTCGACGTCGAGAATCCCGGGGCTGAGCAGCGGCTTGATGAGGCGCAACCAGCGGGGCAGGAGGTTGGTCGCAACCACCCCCGGATGGAGGCAGTTGACGCAGATGCGTGTCGCGGCGAGACGCCGCGCGAGGGCGAAGGCGTGCAGCACGTTGGCGAGCTTCGACTGGGCGTACGCGGCCATGGCGTTGTAGCGCGCGCGCGGATTCGTGATCCGCTCGAAGTCGAGGCGGCCGCGCAAGTGGGCGCGCGAGGCAACGTTGATGACCCGCGCGCCATCTGCCAGGCGGTCGAGCAGCAATGCGGTGAGCAGAAACGGGCCGAGATGGTTGGTCGCGAACGTGAGCTCGAAACCGTCTACCGACATCCGATGCCGCGTGCTCACCATGCCGGCATTGTTTACGAGGAGCGCGATCCGGCGGTACTCGCTGCGCACCGCGTCGGCGCCCGCGCGCACCGAGCCGAGCGAAGCGAGGTCACAGTGAATGACCTCGACCGAGGCGCCGGGGACCTGCGCGCGGATCTCCTCGCGCACCGCGCGCCCGGCGCGCAGGTCACGGCACAACATCACGACCGTGCGTCCTGCGCGCGCCAGCTCCCGGCCCGTCACGCGCCCGATGCCGTGCGTGGTTCCGGTGATGACGGCCACCTCGCTCAAGCGTCAGCAGCCCGCAAGGCGCAGCAGCGGTTCGCCCATGCGGATCACGCTGCCTTGCCGCAGCCCATCGCACAGCGCGACACCCCGCGGCGCGAAAGCCACAATCGTCGAGCCGTGCTCGAACCAGCCCATCTCCTCGCCTTTGCGCAGAGTCGCATCGCACGAGAGGCGATTCGGCCCCCGATACTTCAGATTCAGCGGCACGTCCACGCAGTGCAGGCGGATGCTCGCCACCAGGATCGCTGCGACCGGCACGAGTGTCAGCAGCTGGCCCGAGGGCGACAGCCGGCAGCGGATAATGGCACGCTCGTTCTTGCAGAACAGCTTCTCGACCCGCTTGAGGGCGATCGGATTGACATTCCAGGTGTCCCCGGAGACGTAGGTGACCTGTTCGACCCGGCAGTCATAGGGGGCATGAAAGCGGTGATACATCCCGGAAGTGAGACGCAGCGTCACGAAAGAGCCGCCGCTGTAGTTGCGCACCAGCTCGGCGTCGCCGAGCAGATCCATGAGCGAGTAGGGGGCACCCTTGGCCTGGAGCACCGAACCGGCGACGACCTGACCCATCGCGCCGACAATGCCGTCGCAGGGACTGACGACCACCGCCGCGTCCGGATCGATGCGGCGCGCGCCCTCCTTCAGCTGCCGCGTGAAGCACTCGTGCAGGCTGCGGAACTGCGTGGTCCGCGCCTCGCTCAAATCGACCTCGGCGAACACTCGCCACAGTGCCATGCACGTATCGCGGACCAGCGGCTGCTCGAGGCGGCTCAGCCAGCCGACGAAGAGCGTCAGCCAGCGCCGGGGCAACCGGTTGGTCAGCAGAAAGTTCACATCCTCCTGCCGGGCAATCCTGACGAGAGCTGCGCGGATTGTCATCTGAGTGTCATTAAGCTGAAATACTTTGCTGCGGGGCAGCGGGCCTCTCCAGTCCATTCCCGATTCCAATGATGCTGTGGTACCTCACCGGCGCCTTGCTGTTGGTCGTGCTGCTGCGCAAGGCGCAGCTGCGGCTGGTGTTGTCACTCGCCAAGCACCGCTCGCTCAGCGGGCACGCGCGCATCGCCCGCTGGTTCGCCCGCCTCGTGCCGCACTACGAGTTCGACGACGGGCACTACTTCAGCGCGGATGATGCGCCGCCCGAGGTCGCCGCCAGGCGCCGCGCGGGATTCATGCAGCTGGCGGCGCTGTACGCGCAGCGCTACCCGCGGAGCGCTGCCCTCACCCGCGAGGTCGAGGACACCTTGTCCGACCTGCAGTTCACGGCGCGCTACCGGGTACCGTTTCAATTCAGCGGCCTGGTTCGGCGGCACCTGCGCGGCGGCACATTTCTGCAGTCCTCGTCGCAGAGCACGGTGACCGACCTCGACGGCAACCACTTCTTCGACCTGAGCGGCTCGTATGGCGTGAATCTCTTTGGCTACGACTTCTACAAGGATTGCATCGAACGCGGCAGTCAGTTGGTTCGCGACCTCGGCCCGGTGCTCGGACCGTACCATCCGGTGCTCGCCTACAACGTGCGCCGCCTGCGCGAGATCTCCGGGCTCGATGAGGTTTCGCTGCACATGTCCGGTACCGAAGCGGTGATGCAGGCCGTACGTCTCGCGCGCTACCACACCGGGCGGCGTTACCTGGTGCGCTTCTGCGGCGCCTATCACGGATGGTGGGGCGATGTGCAACCGGGAGTGGGGAACCCGGTTGCCCCGGAAGGCACTTACACACTGAAGGACATGGATCCGGCGTCGCTGCGTGTCCTGCGCATGCGGCGCGATATCGCCTGCGTGCTGGTCAATCCGGTGCAGTCGATGCATCCAAACTCGAGTGCCCCGGCCGACTCCGGCCTGCTGAACAGCCGCCATCCGGCGCCGGTCGAGCGCAACGTCTATGCCGCCTGGCTGCGTGAGTTGCGCAGCGTATGCTCGGCGAGGAACATCGTGCTGATCTTCGACGAAGTCTTCGTCGGCTTCCGCCTCGCCCCGGGCGGCGCGCAGGAGTACTTCGGCGTACGAGCCGACATGGTTACCTACGGCAAGAGCCTCGGTGGCGGCCTGCCGATCGGTGCCCTGTGCGGTCGCCGCGCCCTGATGAGGCGCTTCCGCGAGGAACGGCCTGCCGATGTGTGCCTGGCGCGCGGCACCTTCAACTCGCACCCCTACGTCATGGGCGCCATGCACGAGTTCCTGCAGCGCCTCGAAAGCGAGCCCGTCCGGACGATGTATCGAGACCTCGATGCCGTCTGGGACCGGCGCGCACGCGAGCTGAACGAGCGGCTGCGATCGGAGCAACTGCCGCTTCAGGTTTCGCACCTCTCGTCCATCTGGACCATCGACTACCTGCAGCCTTCCCGATATCACTGGATGTTCCAGTACTACCTGCGCGCTGAGGGTCTGGCGCTCAGCTGGGTCGGCACGGCGCGGCTCATCTTCAGCCTGAACTACACCGACGCCGACTTCGCCGCGGTCGCCGAACGGCTGCTGGCGGCGGCGAGGGCCATGCAGCGCGATGGCTGGTGGTGGCCGGACGCGGCGCTGACCGAGAAAGCCATCAGGCGGCGGGTCTTGCGCGAGTTGCTTCAGGCCTGGTGGGCCACGTCCTCCATCGGGTCGCGCAGCTCACCCCGCAGCAGATACAGCGGAGCGCGGCAGTAGAGCTTGATGTCGTGAAACGGGTCGGTGAGGATCTTGGTGAACCACACGACACCGGTCAGCGGCCCCTGCTGCAGCAGCAGCTGGACGGTGCGAAACAACAGCGCGCCGATACCGAGAGCGAGCCAGAACTGACAGACGTGGCGCATGAAATCACCGGAGTTCGCGGAGCGCGGAAAGATTCCGAACAACGTTGGGTTGAGCCACAGCAGCAGTGGCGACAGCGCCCACATCGAGAGGAGCACCACCTTGCGCCTGAGGTTGTAGCCGACCTTGATGTCCTCCTTGTGCTCGTGCGTCGCCTGGTTCACCGTGTCGTAGCCTTTGGGCTCGAAGAAAAAGTGACCCACCTGTCGGGTCACCATCGCTACCAGCCAGCCGATCAGCGCGGCCGCGGCCGGATTGGTAAAAACGGTGACGTAGGCGGCGAGGAAACTCAGCGCACTCACGAGGTGCAGCGTCTGGTTGATGCGGCAATGGTGGTAGTAGCGATGGTCGTCCCACCGTTGTTTCTTCAGCTCTGCCAGGAACCCGTGCATTCGACCTCCTCTGCCTTTGACAGCGCGGCGGCGCTCGCGTGAAGCAATTATAGGAAAAGTGTTAACAAAAGATGACAAGCCTGCGTCTTCGCGAGCATTTTTTTGACTGACTCCGCATCTCTGGCAGCTGTAACCTGATTGTCACAATGCGCTGCGGACGCACCGTCACGGCCGCGGGTGCGCTACCAGATTACGTCGACGCTATGAGCCTGGGTCGACACGGCGCTGTCAGGGAAGCGCACGTTGGTGGTGGAACCGCGTCACCGCTGATCCGGGGCACGTTGGTGGTGGAACGATGTCACCGCTGATCCGGCGCACGTTGGTGGTGGAACCGCGTCACCGTTGATCAGCGTCCCGCCAGTGGGGCGGGTGCTGCGGCGCGGCGCCACTCAGTTCGCTTCGTTCAAGTGCTGCACGAGCTCCCGCAGCGCCGTGAGGTGATCCTCGAACAGCTCATACTTCACCGGTGCGCTCTCGCCTCCGCCGTAAAGGACCGGGTGCGGGGATTCGGCAATGAGGCCGAGCGTAGGCAGATCGACGGCATAAACGCAGGCCGTTGCCGGCCCGACCGGCGGCGGGTGCACCGGCGTGCTGATCCCGGCGTCGCGTGCGGTCCCGCCCTGCGGAACGAGCGAAATGCGCCGATCCTTGAGCTCGAGGACCAGAGGCTCGCGCGCCAGGCGCGCATTTTCCCAGGGCTGCGACACGCCCACGGACCAGAAATAGCCGATCAACAGGTAGGTGATCTTGCCGCTGCGATCCACGGAAGCGGCCGCGAGCGTCACATAATCCCGCGGAGGCGTAGACCATGCCTGTGCCGGCCCGCCGTTGAACGTCGTGTGCTCCCGTGCAAAGACGAGTGGCCGGGCAACGATCGTCACCGTGACGCCGGTCTGCTCGTCCGCATACTCGACCGGCGTGTTCGCGCCCGCCGCGGCGGCAGCGCTGACGGTGAGCATCAACAGGCACGCGATCCATCGGCACAGGAGCGCTCCCGCAGAGCGCAGACCGCCAGGCGACGCCCGCCAGCTCGACGGAAATACGCGGCGCAGGACGGCAAAGTGTTGTGATGAGCCCATGTAGGATTTGCCGGGGCTTTTCCCCAAGCTTGAAGCCAACCCCATGCCGCTGTCCAATCCTGTGGAGCCGCTGCGGCGACCGTCCCAGGCGCGGGCGCGGTGCGCGCTCAGGCGGGAAATCGCCGCAGATCCGAGGCGACCCGCTGCATGACGGCATCCCATTCGCCATAGCGCTCCTGACGATACAGTCGCACGCTCGGGTACCAGGGGCTGTCGGTTCGGTCGAGCAGCCAGCGCCAGCAGCTGTCGAAGCGACTCAGAATCCATACCGGTTTGCCCAACGCGCCGGCCAGGTGCGCCGTGGCGGTGTCCACGGAAATCACCAGGTCGAGATTGGCGATCACGGCGGCGGTGTCCGAGAAGTCACTGAGCTCGCGGCTCAGATCAACCATTCGCGGACCGTCCCACCCCCGCGACGCGAGCTCAGCCAGCTCCGCTTCGGCCGGCTGCCCCTTCTGCAGGCTGTAGAACTGCACCTCCGGATTCCCGAGCGGGGCAAATTTCGCCAATGGAATGTTTCTGCGGCGATTGACGGCCCACAGCTCGGGCTGGTTGGGCCTGAACCCTCCCGACCACACCAGTCCGATCCTCGGTGCGTGCCGGGCTCCGAGCCGCTCCTGCCAATGGCGCACCCTGGCGGGGTCGGCCACGAGGTACGGCACTTCGCGCGGGATGTTGGCAAGGGTCGTTCTCATCGCCCGGGGCAAGCTCATCAGGGAGCAGCAGACATCGAACTCGGGCAACGCCTCGTCGCGGGCGAGGACGCAGGCTACCCCCTCGAGGCTCCGAAGAAGACTCACGAGCGGGCGCTGGACCTCCAGGATCACCCTGGCACCGAGTTGTGCCACGGGTTTCACATAGCGGCAGAACTGAATCGTGTCACCGAGTCCCTGCTCGCTGTGAAGCAGAATGCTTCGCCCGGCAAGCGGTTCCTCGCCGAGCCAGTACGGCTTGGAGGACTCTCTCGTCACGCGCAGACTCGCGCGGCCAGCGATCTTGCGGCGCCACTCGTACTCGCGCCAGCCATTCGCGAAATCCCCGGCCGTGAGCAGCGCCAGCGCGCGGTTGTAACAGAGGGCTGCGATGCCTGCAGCGATCCCGGCCGCGGGCTCGACGGAGCCGGGGGTCAGCGAAGCCGAGCGCGCGCGTGCCCGGCTCGACAGCGCCCGCTCGAAGCTCGCCAGGGCCTCGGGGATGCGACGCAGCTCGGTGAGCACGTTGCCACGGTTCAGGTGGGCTTCGGCGTAGTCAGGCCGCAGCGCAAGCGCCTGGTCGTAGCTCGCGAGGGCGGCCTCCAACTGATAGAGCTCGCGCTGCACGATGCCACGGTTGGAGTAAGCCTCCGCATAGTCCGGTCTGCAGCTGATTGCGCGATCGTAACTGGCAAGCGCCGCGTCGAGCTGCTTGAGCTGATAGAGCACAACGCCGCGGCTGAAGTGCGCTTCCGCATAGCTGTTGCTGATTGCGATCGCCTGATCGCAACTGGCGAGCGCCGCCGGCCACTGTTCGAGTGCCATGAGAGCAATCGCACGGTTGCAGCAGGCCTCCGCATAGTCGGGTCTGATCTCGATCGCCCGGTCGTAGCTACTCACGGCCGTGGCAAATTCCCCGAGCTGCGACTGAAGGCTGCCACGATTGCAGTAGGCCTCCGCCAGGAGAGGCTCGAGCGCGATCGCCTGTTCGTAGCTCGCCAGCGCCGCAGCGAATTGCTTCAGCCGCACCAGCACATTGCCGCGATTACAGTGAGTGGTGGCAACATCCGGTTGCAGCGCGAGTGCGCGGTCGAGGCTCGCCAGGGCTTCCTGCGGCCGGTGCAGCTCGCCGAGCACCACTCCCCGGTGCACGTGGGCCGATGCAAGCTCGGGTCGAGAGGCGATCGCCCGCTCATAACTTGCGAGCGCCGCTTCCGGCTGTGCGAGCTCTCGCAGCGCGTTGCCGCGATTGAGATGCGCCTGAGCGTAGGATGGATTCAAGGCGATGGCGCGATTGTACGATCTCAGCGCCGCATCGAGCTGGCGCGCCTGCTGCAGTGCCAGCCCGCGATTGCAATGCGCGAGCGGATTGTGAGGATCGATCTCGATCGCCTGGCCGATCAGGCGCACTCCTGCAGCGGGGTCTCCGCTTTGCGCAGCAATCAGGCCGAGCAGATGCAGAGCATCGAAATGGCGCGGTTCGATGGCGAGGATCTGCTCGCACAGGGCCGCGGCCTGTGGCAGATGGCGCTCGCGATGGAACGCCACGGCCTGCTGCAACAGCGCCGGCAGCTGTGCCGCAGGCGCAGACGCGGGCTTCGTAGACCGGGAACCGGCCCCGGGTCCCGGTTGCATCACATCCATAACCCACCCCGGAACTACCGAGCGAATGGCGTACCGGCATCTGGCAGCGAGAGCAGAACCCCGCGCAGACAGTATTTAAGCTCGATGACGCGAGTGTTACAGCCGCACGGGCTGCAGACCCAATTAGAATTCGCGCGAGGGCGTGAGGGTACGGCATGAGACGACCGGTGCTGTTGAGATGGCAGGCAAACAATTCCTTCGGCTGGGGGATCCTCGGTCTCAATCTGTTCCAGCGCTGGGCCTGCGACCCGGATGTGCAGCCGCTGATGGGTCACCCCATCGGGCCGCGCGATGTTCATTGCGTCGATCCGCTGCGACTGCTGGCGATGTCGCCTGCCGCGGTGGCTTCCAACGCCTTTGTCGAGGAGCTCGCCGGGGGCAACCTCGACCTGCGGCAGCGCGCCGTACTCGTGATCGATGGACTTGGGAACGGTTTCACTCCGGCGATGCCGCACATCGCCGGGATGCGCAACGTGGGCCGCTGTATTTTCGAGAATACGCGGATCGGGAGCGCCGCGCGCCTGGAGGAGTACGACAGCCTGCTGTGCGCCTCGCAGTGGAGCGCGAGTGTACTGCGCACGGTCAGCGACCGGCCGGTGACCGTGATCCACGAGGGCATCGACCCGGCGCTGTTTTTTCCCGGGCCGCGCTCCGGGTCGCTCGATCCCGGTCGTTTTTACGTCTTCTCGGGTGGCAAGATCGAGTTTCGCAAGGCCCACGACCTCGTCATCCTGGCGTTTCGCGAGTTTGCCGCGCGTCACGACGACGCGGTCCTGGTCGCTGCCTGGAGCTCTCCCTGGCCGCAGCTTTCCGCGGGGTTCCAGGGCCGATTGGGCGCGCCGTTACACCGCAGTGAGAATGGCACGCTCGAGATCCAGCGCTGGGTGGCGGAGAACGGTATCCCTCCTCACCAGTTCCTCGAGCTGCCGGCGATGCCAAATTCCCTGATGCCCATGGTCCTGCGCGAGATGGACTGCGCCGTGCAGGTTTCGCGGTGCGAGGCCTGCACCAACCTGCCGGCCAACGAGGCCATGGCATGCGGCGTGCCCGTCATTCTCGCCAACAATACCGGCATGCGCGACCTGGTCGATACGGACAATTGCGTGCCATTGAGCTCGCCGGGGCCCGTGGCTGCAGAGCGCGGCTGGGGAACCGACGGTTGGGGAGAGACGCGAGTCGAGGAGATCGTCGCGGCTCTCGAGACACTCTACACGGACTCACAGATGCGCAAGCGCCTGGCGGCGCGCGGTGCCGCCTGGATACTGGAACGGCACCGCACCTGGAATGATCATGCGGCGCAGCTCAAGGCGCATCTGCTCTCGCTGCTGTAGTCCTCAAACCAGGTGTCGCATTGAAAGTCTGCCGTCGTCTCGGCGAGAATGCGCTGCCCTACCGCGGCGCTGTCCGGCAGAACAAGCGAAACCCGGCCACGCGGTGATGAGCGACCCACCGCTCGACCAACGGTGTCAGGAGATCCTTCACATGTTGCGCAATTCCGTCTACGCCCTGGGCTCTTGCTGCATTTGCTTCGCTGCCCAGTCGCTGCGCGCCGATGAAGGTATGTGGACTTTCGACCATTTCCCCTCGAGCACGGTGCAGGCGCGCTACGGCTTCGCACCCGATACAGCGTGGCTCGCCAACGTACGTTCCTCGGCGGTGCGGCTGACGAGCGGCTGCTCGGCATCGGTGGTCTCGAAGGAGGGCCTCGTGCTCACCAACCATCACTGCGTGGTCGATTGCGAACAGACCATGTCCACCGCCGGGCAGGACTACGTGACGCAGGGATTCCTGACTCACGCGCGCAACGAGGAGCGGCAGTGCCCGGGCATGCAGGCGGAGATCCTGCAGCAGATCACCGACGTCACCGCGCGGGTCCAGACCGCCATCGCCGCTGGCGACCCGAAGGATGCGATCAGGTCGCGCGATGCCGCCACCGCCACGATTGCGGACGAGGCGTGCCGGGACCATGCCACCAGCCGCTGTCAGGTGGTATCGCTCTATCAGGGTGGCCAATACAAGCTCTACAAGTATCGCAAGTACAGTGACGTGCGGCTGGTTTTCGCCCCGGAGTTCGCGGTCTCCTTCTTCGGCGGCGATCCCGACAACTTCAACTTCCCGCGTTTCTGTCTGGATTCGGCCTTCGTGCGACTGTACGAGAACGGCAAGCCGGCACAGATGGCGGCGCATCTCAAGTGGCGGCGCACCGCACCCGCGGCCGGGGAGCTGGTTTTCGTCGCCGGTAATCCCGGCTCGACCGCGCGGCTCGACACCCGGTCGCAGCTCGAGATGCAGCGCGATTGGCAGATCCCCGTCCGGCAGCTCGTACGATCGGAGCTGCGCGGGCGGCTGATCGAATACTCGCAGCTCGGTGCAGAGCAGAAGCGCACCGCGGGCAGCATGTTGTTCTTCGTCGAAAACTCGTTCAAGGCGTACTACGGACAGCAGCGCGCGCTACTCGATCCGGCCTTCTTCGCACGACTGGTCGAGGAAAAGAACGATCTTCACACCCGGGTTGACGGGAATCCGCAGCTCGCCGCCGCGGTAGGTGATCCGTGGAAGGAGATCGATGGCGCCATCACGAGCTACCAGCAGATCTTCCTCGCCCACGACTTTCTCGAAGCGCGCGCCGGCTCGATCTCGCTGCTGTTCGGCTATGCGCGCACGCTGGTGCGCGGCGCGGCCGAACGCGCCAAACCGAGCCCGGAGCGCCTGCACGAATATGCCGACAGCAATCTGCCGCTGCTCGAGAAGGAGCTGCTCGATCCGCAGCCGATCTACCCCGACATCGAGCGGCTCGCCCTCAGCCTGTGGCTGGCGAAGACCCGCGAGTATCTGACAGTCGACAATCCGCTCGTCAGCCATCTGCTGGGGGGCGAGGCCCCGGATGCGCTGGCCGCGCGGCTCGTCGCGGGCAGTCACCTCGCCGATCCCAAAGTGCGCGAAGCGCTGTGGCGCGGCGGCGAGCAAGCCGTCGAGTCGTCGGATGACGCGTTGATCCGCTTCGTACGCGCGACCGACGCGGATGCACGGGCACTGCGGACCCGCTACGAGCGGGAGGTCGAAGGCCCGTTAACCGCCGGGCAGGAAAAACTCGCCCGGGCGCGGTTCAAGGTCTATGGTGATGCGGCTTATCCGGACGCCACGTTCACCCTGCGCCTTACCTACGGCAGCGTTCAGGGCTGGACCTATCTGGGTCAGACCGTCGCCCCGTTCACCGACTTCGGCGGGCTGTACGCACGCGCCAGCGGCGTCGAACCCTTCCGGCTGCCGCAACGCTGGCTCGACGCCAAGGGCCGCCTCGACCCGAAAACGCAGCTCGATGTAGCCACGAACAACGACATCATCGGTGGCAACTCCGGTTCGCCCCTGATCGACGCCCAGGGACGCGTCGTCGGTGCAATCTTCGACGGCAACATCCACTCGCTCGGCGGTGACTTCGGCTTCGACCCGAAGCTCAATCGGGCGATCGCGGTACTGACCTCGGCAATTGGTCCGGCCTTGCGCAAGGTCTATGCGGTACCGGCTCTGGCGGATGAGCTGGAGAGCGACTGAGCGAGGCGGGCGACGAGCTCGCTCGACACGCGCGCCACTACCTCATCCCATCGCCCGGCGCGGACTTGCCTGAAGAGCCTCACGGAGCGATACCAGGGACTGTCGCTGCGTTCCGTCAGCCAGCGCCAGTCGGGGTGAAAAGGCAGCAGCACCCAGGTCGGCTGGCCCAGTGCGCCGCTGAGGTGGGCGACAGCGCTGTCGACGCTGATCACCACATCCAGGTTCTTGCAGAGGGCCGCGGTGTCGTCGAAGTCGCGCAACTCGCTCCGCAGATCGAGCACGTCCGCTCGAGCGTGGAGTGTGCGTGCATCCACCTCCCGTACGTCCTTCTGCAGACTGATGTACTGGAAATCAGTGGGCAGTCCCGCGAGCAGGGTCGCGAGCGGAATGCTGCGGTCACGATCGTGGGAATGCTGCCGATTGCCGCTCCACGCCAGACCGATACGGAGCCCGCGGTAGGCTGCGAGCCTCTCGCGCCACTTTGCCACCCTGGCGGCGTCAGCTTGCAGATAGCCCTGCGCAGCGGGAATCGAGTCGATGCGCGTCTTCAGTGCCAGCGGCAGGCTGAGGAGCGGGCAGTGCAGCTCGAACGACGGCAGCTCACTGCCGATGGCGAAGACCTGTGATACCCCGTCCACGGTGGCGAGCACACTGACGAGCGGCGGCTGCACCTCCAGCAGGACTCTGGCCCCCAGTCCGGACAAGACCGCGGCATAGCGACAGAACTGCAGCGTATCGCCCAAACCCTGCTCCGCGCTGAGAAGAATGGTCTTGCCCTCGAGAGAGCTTTCACCCAGCCAAAGTCGCTCGCGTCCGTGTCGACTCCGCGGGACATCCGGGCCGCCCGAACGGCTCCAGCGCCACTCGTAATCGCGCCAGCCGTGGTCAAAATCGCCGAGCAGCAGACGCACGGTCGCGCGGTTCGCGTAGGCCTCGGCATAGTCAGGCCGCAGCGCTATCGCCCGGTTGTAGCTCTGCAGCGCCGCCTCGAGCTGCATCGCTTCGCGAAGCACGGTGCCGCGATTGAGGTGCGCCTCGGCATAGTCAGCCTTGATCGCCAGTGCCTGGTCGTAACTCGCGAGCGCCGCTTGCGGTTGCCGCAGCTCCCGGAGTACGTTGCCGCGATGCAGGAAGGCGTCGGCAAAGTCGGGCCTGAGCGCAATGGCGCGATCGTAGCTTTCCACAGCCGCCGCCGGTTGACGCAGCTCTCTCAGAAGGTTGCCGCGGTTGAAGTGCGCCGCTGCGGCATCCGGCCTGAGCGCGATCGCCCGGTCGTAGCTCGCCAGGGCAACGCCGGGCTGGCGCAGCTCGCGAAGCACCACCCCGCGATGTACATACGCCTCCGCACAGTCGGGGCGTAGAGCGATCGCCGCGTCGAAGCTCGCGAGTGCGGCGTCCAGCCGTCCGAGCGCGCGCAGCGCGACGCCGCGGTTACACCGGACTGCGACGTCGCCCGGATTGATCGCGATGGCGCGGTCCATGAGGCTGAGGCCCGCCGCCGGGTCGCCGCCCTGAGCCGTAATGACCCCGAGCAAATGCAGTGCGTCGAAGTTGCCGGCGTCCCGGGCGATGATGCTTCGATAGAGTGTGCGGGCTGCCTCGCTGTCGCCACTGCGGTGCAGCGCCAGGGCACGATCGAGCATGAGGCGTGTCTGCTGCGCCCGGGGCGCATTGCCTGCAGGCAAGGAGTGTTTGGGAGTTTTCGAGCGCACGTGGTGGCGAACCGTCATACCGCAGCGGCCCCGTGGGCGGACGGTATTGAAGGGCGATGACGCACGTGTGACAGCGCGCACGTGTGACAGCGCGCACGTGTGACAGCGCGCACGACTGCGCGCCGGTTGATCCCCCGCTCACCGCAGCCGGCGGCCGTCAACCCTCTACGGTGCGTAGCCCGGTCCCCGCAATATCTTTCCGGGAAGCGCACCGGTCATTCTGCCCTCGGCAATCACCGGCACCCCGTTGACCAGCACGTACTCCATGCCCTCAGAGAGCTGATTGGGATGTTCGAACGTGGCGACATCGGTGATGGTTGCCGGGTCGAACATCACGATATCGGCCCACATTCCCTCCTTGAGTACGCCGCGATCGGTCAGCCGCATCCGCTGCGCGGGCAAGGCGGTGAACTTGCGAATGGCGTCATCGAAAGTGAGCTTCCTCTCTTCCCTGACGTACTTGCGCAGGATCCGTGGAAAAGTCCCATAAGCGCGTGGATGCGGATGCTCCTGCCCGAGCACCCCCTCCGGCGAGGTACCCGAGGAATCGTTGTCGACCGAGGTCCATGGCTGCTCGAGCGCCAGAACCACGTCTGACTCCGACATACCGAAAACCGCTACCTGGGTGAGCGCATCGTCTTCGATGAGCAGATCGAACAGCGCCTCCATGGGATCCTTCTTCCACCCCGTTGCCACCTCGGCGAGCGTCTTTCCCTGCAGCGGTCGCAGGCTCACCTTGTGCACTACGCCGATGAGGATGGCCTCGGGGCCGGGAATCTCCTCCCACTCGTTGTCCCAATCGCTGGATGCGCTCAACAGCTCCTGGCGAATGCGCGCGCGAAGTGCCGGGTCGCGCAGCCGCGCCACCAGCCTGGCGTTGCCGCCATCGTGGGCCCAGGGGGGAATGAAAGCGGAGAGATCGTTGTACCAGGCGGTATAGGCATAGGTGTCGGCACTGACGTCGGTGCCACCCGCGCGCGCTGCCTCGATCCTCCTGACGAGCTCGGGCATGCGGCCCCAGTTGCGCCGTCCCGCCGTCTTCAGGTGCCAGATCTCGACCGGGATCCCGGCCTCGCGCCCGATTCTGAGGGCCTCATCGAGCGCTGAGATGATGCCGTCGCCCTCGCTGCGCATATGCGTGGCGTAGATGCCACCGAACTGCGCAGCCTGCCGGGCGAGTGTGATCAGCTCGTCGGTGGTGGCGTACGGAGCCGGCGCGTACTCCAACGCGCTCGAGAGGCCCACGGCACCGGCACGCATGCTGTCATTCACGAGCGCCTTCATCTCCGCGAGCTGCTCGGGCGTCGGCTGTCGGTCGGCGTCTCCGAGAACCATGCGGCGAACGCGTGTCGCACCCACGTAGCTGGCGAAATTGATTCCGATGCCTCGTTTTTCCAGGCGCGCAAAATACTCCCGCAGCGTGCGCCAGTCGGCCGTCAGGCCGTAATGCTCGTAAACCTTCCGGTCGGCCCGGGCGATGGACTCATTGAGCGGTGCGACCGAATCCCCCTCTCCCGTAATCTCGGTGGTAATACCCTGGAAGATCTTCGAGGGAAGCCGCGGGTCGACCAGGATGCTGAGCTCGGACTGCCCCAGCATGTCAATGAAGCCGGGGGCCACGACATGACCGTGGGCATCGACGGTTTTCGTCCGCGGCCGCCCTTCGAGCTGGCCGATGGCGGCGATGCGGCCCGCGCGGATTCCGATGTCGCCGGAGTACCAGGGGGAACCGGTTCCATCGACGATCCGCCCGTGGGTGATCACCAGATCAAACGGTACCGCGGTATCTTCCCGGCCCGCTGCAGGCGCAGACCGCCACAGGACGAGAGCCGACACCGCAAGGGTGGCGACCCACGGTTTGCTCGTCTTACACGCCCCACTGAAGCAGCCGCGGCGCGCTGCTGTCACCGGCTGCTCATTTCGGCTTGATCAACACCTCTTCCTTGAGACCACACTTGGGGCACGCGGAGGTTTGCGCGACGACCCCTGGAGTTTTGTGGGGCTTCGTGTTGGTCACCCGCCAGCCGACTTCCCCGCACCTCGGGCAGCGCATCCCCTGAGGATTCGCCTGCGTCTGCAGCTGCTCCTTCAGAGAGGCGTTCTCGGTCACGATCTCGCCCAGCTTGAGCTGCAGCTCTGCGAGCTCGAGCAGCAGGGCATCGGCAAGTCTCTTGAATTCCCCCTCTTTCAGTTTTTCGCTCATCGAGCGCAGGCGGGTGGCGAGAGTCAGGGCCTGAGTAAGCGAAGTCGTCAGGTCGCTCATGCCGGAAGAGTATAACTCCTCATCCGGCGCCGGGCCCGAGGCGAGCTCGGCTCGGTTGCATTCAGGAGCCGGCCCGTGCCTGCGACGCGCGAGTGACATACCCGGGAGGCACGCGTTGAATCTGCGGCGCCGTGAAGTGCTTGCCGGCATTCTGGCCGCCGGCTCTGCCGGATGGCTGCGACCGGCGGTGTGTGCTCACGCGTCGCTGCGAGTGGGCGTCGTCGGCGGCGGGATCGTCGGTGCGTCCATCGCCATGCACCTCTCACAAGCGGGTGCAGAGGTCGTGGTGTTCGAGAGAATCGCGCCGGCACAGGGCGCGACGCAGAACTCCTTCGCCTGGGTCAACGCCTTCGTCGACGACGCGCACTACCGCGCGCTGCGCCTCGAAAGCCTCAAGGCCTACCGCGCACTCGACGAGTCGCTGTCCCTGAACATGGTGTGGGGCGGATACCTCGACTGGGCGAGCACCACGGCGGAAGCCGCGCTCGTACGCGCGAGCGCACGGCAGCTCGCAGGCTCTCCGTACCCCGCGCGCAGCGTCGCCGCGGATGAGATCGCGAAGCTCGATCCGGCGGTGAGACCGGGACTCGTCACCGACGCCATCTACTCATCGATCGATGCGCACCTTGATCCGGTGTACGTCACGCAGCGGTTTCTCGCCGCCGCGACGCGAGCCGGCGCCCGGGTGCTGTACCCCTGCGAGTTGAGTGCGCTCGAGCTGCGCCCGGACCGCCTCGAGGGCGTCGTCACCAGCCGCGGCCGCTTCCCACTCGATCGGCTGGTGGTCGCTGCTGGCGTCGACACGCCCCGCATCCTCGCTATGGCCCGTTTCCCGCTCACCCTGAAACACGCGCCAGGGATCCTCGCCCACAGCGCTGGCCTGCCGGCACTCACCCGCCTGGTGCACGATGCCCCCGGGGGCGTATCGTTCAAGCAGATGACCGATGGGTCGGTCGTAGGTACCGACGCACCGAGTCCGCCGGATACACCGCCACACCAGGGGATCCGCCAGCACGTCGAGGCGTTTCCGTCCGCAGCCCTGCGCGAGTACCACGGCAACAGGATTCTCGGGAAGATCGCCCGGTACCTGCCGGGGGCGCAGGGAGCGACGCTCGAGCGGTTGACGCTCGGTTTCAGGCCCATGCCGAGCGACGAGCTCCCGGTGATGGGGGCCCTGCCGACCGTCCCACAGGTTCACGTCGCCGTAACGCACAGCGGCGTGACTCTCGCCCCGATCGTCGGGAGGCTCACCGCGGAAGAGGTGCTGCGCGGTACGCGCGTGGAATTGTTGGCCCCCTACCGGCCCGAGAGGTTCGGCCTGCCCTCCCCGGCTACGAGCTGAAGGTTCCCGCCGTGCTGCGCGAGCACGCTGCGAATTCTCTCGATCCAATACTGATTGGTGAGGCGCCGTTGCGCGGCAGGATCGCTGCAAAGGCCGCGGTACTGCGCCTGCCAGAGCCGCAGGTTCGCTTCGGTAATCTCTTCCCAGCGCTCGACGATGGCGACGGGCAGGCCCTGATAGAGCGCATCGAGCGGCGAGCGCTTGACGATGACGATGTTGCCGAGGGCGAGAGACTCCCAGGTGCGGTGGCAGTCGAGGCCGTTACCGTGTGGGCTCACGACGAAGGCATAGCGGGTCTTTTCCTGCCAAAGCTCGAGACGCGGAATTCTTCCCCGCAGGAACTCGACGCACGGATTCCTGCGCAGCGTGGCTTCCACCGACTCGCGCGTTTCGCCGCCGACCGCGCGTGCGTGCCGGTTGAGGTGGAAATCCGCATGTACACGCAACAGCCGGCCGGCGTTTGGCGGCATCGTCTCGCGCAGCCGCTCGAGCTCCTCTTCCTGCTCGCGCGGCGTGGCGAGCGGATGGCCCCATTTGCGCCGGTTGCTGATGGTGTGGAAGTCGAGGCCGATCGGCAGGGGGAAGAGCTTCCCGCTCGCGTCGCTGCCGTCGAAATTCTGGGTGAACCAACAGCCAACGCGCTCATTGCCGAGGACCTCACGGGCGCGAGCGAACTCGGTCGGCATCGACCAATCCTCATCGCCCGTGACCAGGGCGAAGCGCGCACTGATCCGCGGCAGGACCTGCTCGACGAACTCCGGCAAGGCGGTGAGTCGCACCCAGACCAGATCGCCGTCCCGCACGTTGCGATAGGCGAGCGGGTCGAGGCGCAGCAGCCGCCCCCCGCCGCGCTGCTCACGCACGAAGGCGCGCCCTCCATGGTGCTCGCACAGAAGCGCGAGGCCGCGGCTCCATACCAGGCGCGTGGGCTCAAAGGCCCCGCGCACGCCGAGGAGTCTTGCCGCCCTGGTGAGGTAGCCCGGTTTGCCCATCTGCGGTCGCACTTATATAGCATCCTGAGCCGCCTGCCGACCGCAGGCGCTGCTGCCGCAAGCAAAGCCGCCTAAAATCACGGTCGCAGGAGGGCTCGTGACCCAACACAACCCGGACTCGCGCGACGGCGATGACGGCTGGTTCTCGCCCGCGCAGCTTGCGCGCCTCGAACGCGCCGCGGATGCCGACGCGCTGCGAGCCGCGGTGCCGACACGCAACGTCTCGAACGGCGAATACCTGCCGTTCGCCCAGTCACGGACACAGCGCGAGGTGGAAGCGCGTGTCGCCGCAATCGCCGACGAGGCCGCCGGCCGGCTCGGCCTGTCGCGTCGCCGCTTCCTGTCGGGAGCGGGCGGCATGGCAGCGTCCTTCCTGGCGATGAACGAGGCCTTCGGGCACTTCTTCGACGCGAGCCGTGATGAGCTGGTCGAGCCCGCGGCCGCGGCCGCAAAGGCGCCGCCCGCGGACCTGTTCGTGTTCGACGACCAGCTCCACATGGTGCGCGACAGCCAGGGAGCCGCCGGCATGCCGCTGCGGGCGGCGTCGCAGGGCGCGGGGGCCGCCAGCAGGGCCGCGGGTTTCAAGGCGAACCCCTTCAATCCGAGCGGTTATCCCGACGAGCTCGGCAATCCCTGGTCGGCGTGGACCGATGCACTTCGGCAGACACCCAACGTCGGCACCGACTTCATGTTGACCGCGCTGGTGAAGGATGTATACCTCGACAGCAACGTCACGGTTGCGGTGCTGAGCAATGCGCCCCTTGGACTGTTTCTGCCGTCCGGGGCGACGCAGCCGATCCCGCCGCGGACCATCGCCGAATCGCTCTCCGCGGAGATCCTCACCGGCTATCAGACCGCCGCCGTGCGCGACTTCGTGAATCGCATCGCGGGCTCGACCCGCATGCTGGCCCACGGGCAGCTCTATCCCGGCGAGCGCAATCTCGAGTTCATGCAGCGCCAGATCGAAGAGTGCCGACCCGACTCCTGGAAGGGCTACACGATCGCCTACTCGGCCAAGAACAACGACGACCCGAAACTTGGCATGGAGCGCTGGAGCCTCGACGATGAAGCGATTGCTTACCCGACGTTCGAGCTGATCCGCCGCAACCGCACGCAACTCGTGGACCACCCGGGTTTCTTCAACATCTGTATCCACAAGGGCCTGACAACCCTCGGTGACCCCGCCGACCCGGCGAGTGACCAGCCGCCCATGGGTAACCCCGACGATATCCCCAAGGCGGCCCACGACTGGCCCGAGTTCAACTTCATCATCTACCACGCCGCGTGGGCGCCGCTGTTCTACGGCCAGCAGTCGCTGCGTGCAGTCCGCGCGGGTCGGCTGCTCAACGGCGTGCCGGATGTGCAATGGGTGACGCGCATGGCGCAGCAGTGCGCGCATCTCCCCAACGTCTACGCCGAGCTCGGCACGACCTTCGCGGCCACCGTCACGACCTTCCCCAGCGTGTGTGCCCACATGCTCGGACAGCTGCTCAAGTACTGGGGCCCCGACCGCATCGTGTTCGGATCCGACTCGCTCTGGTACGGCGCGCCGCAGTGGCAGGTCGAAGCTCTGTGGCGCTTTCAGATCCCGGAGTCGATGGCGGCCAAGTACGGATACCCGCGCCTCGATGCCAACATCCGGCGCAAGATTCTCGGCCTGAATTCGGCCCGCCTCTATAAGCTCGCTGCCCGCTCGCCGGTCTCGCCAGGCGCCCCCTACAAGCCCGTGCCGCGCGATTTTGCCGGACAGGTGCCCGCGGAATTGCGGGCGACGCTCGCCGACGCTGCCGGCTCGCAGCAGGGTTCGCAGGGGACGCAGGGTTCGCAGGGGACGCACGCTTCTCAGCACCGGCCGAGCCCGGACCGGTTCGCGCAGTTGCGCAGCGATTACCAGGCAGCAGGCGGAGTCCCCGACCACCTGCGCCACGGCTGGGTCGTGCGCAGCTAAGTCACCGAGCCCCCGCCGCGACTCTGGCGATGTACTGTTCCGTTCCGCGCCCGGCGCTCTGAGGCCCTCGCGCCGCCCGCGAGTGTGGCGAGCGGCAGCTTTAGCCGAGGCGGGACTGTCGGCGAAGGTGCAACGCACAACCGCAAGCTGTCACACGGACCCGCTAGGCTCGAGGGTTCGCAAAAATGGGCGGTGGATGATGCACAAGCGCTACACAGCATTGCTGATCCTCATTGCCGGCTGCAGCCAGGGCGCGGCGCCTCCCGTATCGCTCAGTTCGGTCGGCGTGTCGACGAGCGGAGGTGGTACGCAAGTGTCGACGAGCAGCAGTGGCACAGGAACGTCAACGAGTGGTACGGACCCGACCGTGGTACCTCCCGGCATGACCTACACGTCGTCCCCGCCGACGTTGACTTTCCCCGGTGAGATGGTGTTGGCCAACTACGGGAGTCAGAATGTGTCCTCCCTCTCGATCAACACGTTTGGATACCCCGCGGCAAGCATCACTACCGACCAAAACTACAACGACATCTCCATCGGCACGGGTCCCGGGACCTATTCCGGTTGCAACAGTCCGGCTCCCGGTTATGCGACTTTCTGGGATATTCAGGCCGACCTGGGACAGATCACGCAATGGACGTGTGTGCCGACTGCCGGGTACAGCATTGTGCAAGACACGGACGAAAGCGGGGCGGTTTCGTATCTAACTCTGGCCAACAAAGCGGGAGCCAACACGAATCTCGTACAGACTCGCGACAATGCGACTGCCACCTGTGCGGACGGCGGCAAGGTTCTCGGCCCCTATGCACTCGCCCCTGCTGGACCCTGCACGGTACTCGACTCCGGAGGAACACCCGCCAACTCGCATTATCCGCTGGTGATCGGCACCGGAGGGGGCACCACGGCTGTGGTCATTCAGCAGACCTCGCAACTTTTTGCTACCGGGGCCAAGCCACTCGCATGGCTCAAGGCGGTGAGCTCCTCGGGGGCGATTACGACCACGCTCGGTGAAAGCACGAACGGCTCGAGCATAACCAACATCGTGGGACCGTCCGCCGCGAGGACTCAGGTCAACGGTGTGCAGATTGCGGCCAACCTTACGGGGACCACCGCACCGGTCGGCGGCAGCGCGCTCGCCAACGGCGCCTGTTCTTCCGGGAGCGTTTCGGTGCCGAATGCAACCGACTCGATGGCCGTCGTGGCGACGCCGGCGACTTTCCCGGGTGCGGGTTTCTGGTGGGCCGGCTATGTGTCTGCGACCGGCACGGTAACGGTTGAGATCTGCAACACTAGCGGTGCTGCCCGTACCCCGGCTGCCTCCACCTATAACGTCCGGGTGCTGCAGTAAGGAGCACGCGGCCGCTTGCGGGGCATTCGCTCCTCACCGCCGCAGGAGTTCGACCTCGAGGAAGCGAAACTCGAAGCCGTTGGCATTGATCACGTTGTGTGCGACACCCTTCTGCCGCGCGTAAGCGACGCCGCAGGTGAGCTCGGCCTCGCTGTTCCCCGTGCCTTCCTCGAGACGCAATACGCCACTCGTCAGCGGGATGACGACGTAATCGTGCGCGTGCACGTGATGGCCGGTGTCCGCTCCGGGATCAAAGCGCCACTCCGTGACCTTGACCCATTCATTCTCGATCTGAACGTACGAAGTCGCTCGCATCTGGTCGGCCCTCTGTGGTGGTGCGCGCGAGGCAATCCGCCGGGATCGGTGTGGCGAGGCGCCAGGTCGTGCCGGGTGGTGCGCACACGAAGAACGCCGCCGGCAGTTTAGACACTTCCCGGGACCACGGACCACCGGAAGGGGCAACGCCGTACCAGGTTCGACCGCTTGAACCCATCCAATATCCAGGATATTCTTTCTACTATGATGGATGGCGGATGTCTCCCCCACCCGCGCCAGGAGCCGCCTGCTGGCGGGAGTCGCGCATGATTCGCATGGCGACCACGCAGGATGCCGTGCAGATCAGCCACATCTACAACTACTACGTCGCGCGTACGCACGTCACGTTCGAGGAAGAGCCCGTATCCGTCGACGCCATGGCACGACGCATGGAAGGGATACTGCCTGCCTTGCCCTGGCTGGTGTGGGTGGAGCAAGAGGAAGTGGTCGGCTTTGCCTATGCTTGTGCGTGGAAAGAGCGGTCGGCGTACCGGCATTCCGTGGAATCGACCATCTATCTGCGCCCGGAGGTCACTGGAAAGCGAATCGGCTCGCGGTTGTATGCCGGGCTGCTCCAGCAGCTGCGAGGGCGGGAGCTCCATGCCGTCATCGGATGCATTGCGCTGCCGAACGCGGCGAGCGTTGCGCTGCATGAGAGACTCGGATTCGGCGGCGTCGGGCAGTTCCGTGAGGTCGGCCGGAAGTTCGGCCGCTGGATCGATGTCGGATACTGGCAGCTGCTCCTATGAGGAGATCATCGAGGCCGGCGCAGGCGCCGCCTGGCCTGGCAAGGCCGGTGGCAGTAGCTGCTAGCGAGGATATCAACCGGCGTATCGCGCGGCGCGTGCGGACGCTGCGGGCAGCGCTTGGCCTCAGCCTCGATGCGCTCTCGGCGAAGTGCGAAGTCAGCCGCTCGATGCTTTCGCTCATCGAACGCGGCGAGAGCAGTGCCACGGCCGTTGTGCTCGAGAAGATCGCGAGCGGACTTGGAGTGTCGCTGGCAACCTTGTTTGAGGACGCTGCCGCGCCGGCGAGCCCCATCTCGCACCGCGGGGACAGGCAGCCGTGGCGCGACCCCGAATCGGGTTACGTGCGGCGCAATATCTCGCCGGCCAACTTTCCCTCGCCGATCCAGATCGTCGAGGTCGAACTGCCGGCCGGGGCCCGAGTGGCCTACGAGACAGGCGCACGCGAAGCCGCCATCCATCAGCAGATCTGGGTGCGGGAAGGAGCGATCGAGGTCACCGTCGGCAAGGTGGTCTACCGACTCGCGGAGGACGACTGCCTGGCGATGCAGCTCAATGAGCCCACGGGATTCGACAACCGCACGCGCCGGCTCGCCCGCTACCTGGTTATCCTGGCGGCAGGCAGCGGACGTGCCCTGCAACGCTGATCAATCGATTCGCAAGCGGCCAGACATCGCGCTGTTCGCTGTCGCGCCGACCACGAGGCACCTCGAGGCGGCCTGTCGCCAGATCCACGCCCGCTACCATGCGGGCCTGCTGCCCGATGACCTGCAGTTAGCGGAGAGTCAGGTCAGTGATCCGGCGATGCTCTCTGAATCAACCGTGGCTCATCGAGCTTCAGATCGTTGACGTAGGGCCCGACCGGGTGAGTGACCATCCGCGTGTGAGGATAGGTGTCCAGCAGATCCTTCGCCTTCGCGACCGTCGACCCGAGCCAGGCATCGTAGTCTTCACGCCGCAGGATCGCCGGCATCTGCTCCGTGCTGCTGTCGATTTCTGCCAGCAGCCGATTGGCCGGCACCGTCACGAGCGCACAGCTCTCGACCACGTCGTCATGGTCGCTCACCGAGCGCTCCCAGAGCACCGCAACTCCGAACACCGGACGGTTGACCAGGCGCACGTAGTGCGGTTGGCGACATCCGCCCGAGGTGCGCTGCCACAGGTAGAAACCTGCCACTGGCACGATGCCGCGCCGGCCATGAAACCAGGCGGAGCGAAAGTCCTCCGCGCTCTGCAGGGCATCGCTGCGTGCATGGGCGTGACCGCCGCAGGTCGTGTCACCGTTCGCCGCCGACGGCACCAGGCCCCAGCGCATCATGACGCCTTCCGTTTCGCGCTCGTGCATGCGCGCCACCGGAATGCTGTGAGAGAAGGCGACGTTGAAGCGCACTGAGAACTGCCACCACGGATGCGCCACGGACAGCTCGCTCTCTGCCTCGCCACGGCCCGGAATTACCAAACGCTCGCTCATCGCCGGCGAGCGTAGGCAAGAGTCCGCCTCGCTCCTACGCGCTGCGACACCATCTGCCGGTCTGATCAGGCATCCAGGTCCCCCAATCCTGCAATCCACCATCATCGCCATAGAGACTCACCTGCAGCACCGGCGCCCCGCGCTCGCGTGACAGGGAACCACAGATGTTGCAGGTGAACAGCCAGGTATGAAGACCGTGAGCGCGGCACGACCACGTCTGACCCTCCTTCACTGCCTGGGTCAGAACTTTTCGCACGTCGCGCGGGACCGAGCCGGGCTCGCGAATCTGGTACGACCCCTTCGGCACGACCTGTGATTGCGAAATGTACGATTCCAACAGTTCCTGCACCTCGGAAGAACGTTGGATCCTGCGTAACCGTACCATCTCCATGGCAACCGTTCTCCCATGAAAGTTGCTCAGCAAGTCATCGAGCAGTCGCTGGAGCAGCTGAATTCGTGGCGGATGATGCGGAGCCTAAGGTTGCCGATGTGGGTTGGGCAAAGCGTCTTCGGCAAACGACACGGCACAGATAACAGCTGTGTCGGCGCTTGCGCACGGCGGCAAGCGTTTATGTAAACCGCTTACCGTGGTCGGCGTCTCAGCGGAGTGTGACGACACGCCCCGTCGTTCCCTCGCGACTGAACTCGAACCGGACCTGCATCAGGCGTCGGGTCGGAGAGTCGACCGGTGGAAAGGTCCACTTCCTCGCCGATTCGATGGCGAGTCGCTGAAAATACCTGCTCGGACCGGCCCGATCAGCGACCGCGGCGATCACCGAGCCGTCCTGCTCCACCATGACTCGCACCCATACCTTGATGTGTCCGCGGAGGGTTCGACGGGCGCTCCACGGAACCTCAGGGATCTCCTCATGGAGGACCGATGGCGCTGTAGCATCGCCCCGACCGGACTCGGGCATCGGAGGCGCCGCGGGTGCGGCCGTGCCGGGCGTCGGCGACGGTGCTCCTGCGGCGATCGGCACAGCGGGCGCAGCCGGGGAGTGATGGATTCTGAACTCGTGCAGTGCGAGCGAGCCGAGCCCGAGAATCAAGACCGCTGCGAGGATCACTGACAAAGCTCGCGGCTTCGATGCTCGTGCCACGGTCGGCGCGGACGGCCCGGTCGGCCCGGTCAACGCGTCTTGGGGAGCGGGCGCCAGAGGCACTGTCGGCGGCGGCGGCGGGTCGAGGGTCCTCGGCCTGGATGGCACGAGCACTTCGGGCTGACGGGTCGCGGCCGGCGCGGCCTGGGGAGTGGGCGCCGGAGGCACTGTCGGCGGCAGCGGGTCGGGGGTCCTCGGCCTGGGTGCTATGAGCACTTCGGGCTGACGGGTCGCGGCCGGCGCAGACTGCGGCGATGGCCCGCGGGCCCACGCGAGGAGTTCCGTCACAGTGGGACGATCCTGCGGGCTCGGACTCAAACACCCGGCGACGACGTCGCGAAATGCCGGCGGAAAATCGGCCGGCAGCGAGACGTGCTCGCCCGAGCCCGAAGGCGATCGGCGCGTGAGCGCTTCGAACAGGCTGACGCCGAGCGCCCAGATGTCAGCGGCGGTGGAGTTGCTTCCGTGCC
>Ga0187783_10000665_pt1 | contig 24961 bp, 20 predicted proteins | sample 1015_SJ02_MP02_2_FD_132471 | JGI IMG/M metagenome (GOLD analysis project Ga0187783, IMG submission 132471) | Tropical peat soil microbial communities from peatlands in Department of Meta, Colombia - 1015_SJ02_MP02_20_MG | ecosystem: Environmental > Terrestrial > Soil > Wetlands > Peat | place...
GACGGCGGCGGCAAGGTCACGCTCAGCGGCGACGGCCAGGTCCGGATCCTGTACATGAACACCTGCGACCCGCAGCAGGTGTACACCACGAGCGACTGCTGGCAGCAGCAGTACCCGCAGCTGACGGTCCAGAACCTGACCTTCGAGGACGCTTATTCCGCGGTCCAGGAGACCAGCACGTCCGACTACGGCGGCGGCGCCATCTTCGCCGAGGGCGGACAGCTCACGGTCATCAACTCTGGCTTCTTCAGCAACGGCTGCTATCCGTCCGGACCCGATCTCGGCGGCGCCGCGATCCGCGCGCTCGGTATGTACGCCGGCTCGCCCGTCTACCTCGCGCGCGACACCCTCCGCGGCGGCCGCTGCTCCAACGGCGGAGCGCTGAGCAGCATCGACGCGAGCTGGGACGTCACCGACTGCTTTTTCGGTGACAACCAGGCCATCGGCTTCGGCGCGAACCCGGCGCAGGCGGGCACGGCCGGCGGCGGCAGCGGCGGCGCCATCTACACCGACGGCGACAACTACACGGTCACGATCGACGACTCCCTGATCCGCAACGGGAGCGCGCGGGAAGGCGGCGGCGCCATCTTCTTCGTCGTCGACTCCGGTTACGGCACGCTGACGATCGAGAACGACTCGATGCTCTACAACAACCCGAGCGGTGAGTTTCAGAACGCGCCGGGCATCTTCGACAGCGTGGACGGGACCGACACTCCGCCGGTCGTCTCCAGTGGCTCTGTCGTCAGTAGCTAGCCCCGAGGTTGGGGCGTCGCACTCCGCGCGGCCCTAGTGGGACCTGGCTGGCACGATCACGCCCGCTGGGCCCTGGCGCGCCCACTGCGCCGGGCCTACCGGAGCTGGGCGTCGAGCGCCGCTGTGTACACGTCGGCGATCTGCTGCAGTTCGGCGGGTGTGATGACGAACGGCGGCGAAATCTGGAGCGCCACCCCGCGCAGCAGCCGGGTAATCACGCCGTTGCTGCGGGCCGCGGCGACGACCTTGGCCCCGAGTCCCGGATCGGCCTCGCGAGCCGCCGCGGAGATCTCGACCGCGGCGAGCAGGCCGGCCCCGGTGCGCACCTCGCTGACGAGCTCGTGGCGCGCCAGGGGGGCGAGCACCCTGGCCAGCACCGACTCGAGCTCCCTGACCCTGGGCACCAGCCGTTCGCGCTCGATGATGTCGAGGTTGGCCAGCCCGACCGCGCACGCTGCGGGGTGCGCCGTGTAGGTGTAACCATGCCGGAACACCTCGGTCGAGCCGGCCCGCCAGAACGGCTCGGCCACCCGCGGGCCGACGATCACCGCGCCGAGCGGCAGATAACCCGACGTGAGGCCTTTGGCGACCGTCATCATGTCGGGCGCTAGCTCGTACCGGACGCTCCCGAACCATTCGCCGGTCCGGCCGAAGCCAGTGATGACCTCGTCGGCCACGAACAGCACGTCGTTGTCCCGGCAGATCTGCTGCACCTCGGCCAGGTAGCCGTCGGGCGGAAAGTAGACCCCGCCGGCGCCGACGACCGGCTCGCAGAAGAACGCGCCGACCCGGTCCGCGCCCGCCTGCTCGATGATCTTGGCGAGGGCGGCGGGATCGTCCCAGGGCACGTGCTCCACGAGCGTGACGAGCGGGCCAAACGGATCGGTGAACGCGGGGATGCCGCCGAGCGAGGTGCCGAACGCGTTCATCCCGTGGTAGGCGTGAGAGCGGGCGATGATGATCTGCTTGCCAGGGCGCCCGACCGCGCCCCAGTACGCGCGGGCCAGCTTTGCTGCCGTGTCGACCGCGTCGGAACCGCCGCCAGGAGTGAAGAACACCTTCGCGTCCGGGAGCGGGACCAGCGTCGACACTCGCCGCGCCAGTTCCTCGGCGGGCTCGTTCGAGAAGACCTCGTAGGCCTGATAGCAGGCGAGCGCGCGCATCTGGGTCGCTGCGGCCTCGGCCAGCTCGATGCGGCCGTGACCGACGTTGACGTACCAGAGACTCGCGATCGCGTCCAGATAAGGCCGGCCCGATACGTCGTAGACCGTCGACCCGACGGCTCGGTCCATCGTGACGACGTGGCCGGGGACGGTGGCCATGTTCGCGAACGGGTGCCACAGCGCGGTGTTGCTGGCGGCCCCGTCAGGTGCTGACATCCGAGAAGTCCCTTCGGCCGGTGCTCCGCGCTCAATCTATCGGTGCCCTGCTCGGGCGAGAGCGCGGGCATGCCGCCCGCCGCTCGCCGACCGTGAGAGCGGGCAGCGTCGGCTGCTGAGTGCTGGCCGGCCGCTCAGAACTGGGACTTGAGCTGCTCGATTTCGGCCGACTTGGCCAGCAGCTGTGCATAGGCAGGCCGCTCCCTGATCCGTGCGAGCGCCCACCGCACGGCGTCGGCGCGGTTGCTCGCGATGCCGACCGTGATCAGCGTGTCGAGGGTCTCCAGGTCGACCGGTCCGAGCCTGGCCATGACGGGGGTCAGCTCTGTGCCGGCCAGGGCGCGCGCCTCCAGCGACCCGGCTGGGCCAGGCCACGCCATGAAAAATTGCCATCGCGGGCCTTCCAGGTCGTCGCCGATCCGGATCTCGACCCGGCTGGCCTTGGGCAGCTTCTCGCGCATGTCCTCGCGAAGCTGCTCGATCTGCTGGCGGAACGACCCTTCGAACTCGCGCGCGAAGCGCTTACGTTCCTCCTTGTCCGCGCTCGCCGCGACGATCACCCGGACCACGAGCTGACCAGGCTCGACGGCAGGGTCGTCGCCGTGCTGCAGGAGCGCGACCCGCTCGATCATGCCGACCGGGAACCGGCTCTTGATGTCGTCGTCGAGAAGCCGCTGGACCTTCTCGAGCGCTTCGTGCTCCATGACGCCATCCTCTGATTGCGAGCGTAATCAGAGTAACTCATGTAACTATCCTCAGCAACGGTGCTCACCATGTTGATGCGGGTTCCGGCGCGGCAGCGGTGAGCCGACGGTAGAGCGCCGCGGTGTCCGGGTGCGGTTCCCCGTCCGGCGCCACGTCCTCGATCGCATCCAGGCATCGCCGCCACGCTTCGGTCACGCCCGCGAGGTTGCCGGCCGCGTGCTCCGCGCGCATGACCGCGCGCCACAGCTGCTCGGCGGACGCTTCGGCCAGCAGGCCCGTCCGCGCTGCTCTGGCCGCTGCCCTGGGCGAGCCCACCGCGAGCTCGATCTCAGCGAGCGTCTCTGCAGCGTCGACCACCTCGGCCCGCACAGTTTCCAGCAGCGGGACGTCCAGCCACCAGAAGTAGCCACCGCTGAACGGCGCACCGCGCACCAGCGCGAGGGCAGCGCGCAGGTCGTCGTCCCGGCCTGCCGTCACGAGCTCCCGAAACCGCCTCCAGTCAAGCGACACCTCCGCGTGCAGGGCGTATCGCCCGCCGCCTGCGTGGATGATGTACTCCCCGCCATCGCTGGCGGGGCCGAGCCTGCGTCGTGTCCTGGTGATGATCTGCCGGACGGCGTCCGGCGGCTTGGGGTGGTCAGGATCAACGCCGAGCACGCAGCACAGCGCGGAGTTGGACAGACCTGCGGGCGCGGCCAGGGCGAGCGCGAGCATGAGCTCGACCTGCTGAGGCTGCAGCGGCTCGGCCGCACCGGTGATCACGCACGGGCCGAGAACGCCGACCGTAAGGCCCGGCCGGGCCACCGACCCAACCGGGCTGGCTGGGCTCGCGGCCGACGAAACCGGCAGCGCTGCGCCGGGCTGGTACCCAGCCAGCTCGGCACGACCGTCGGCGTAGCCGCCTAGCTCGCGGCTCATCAGCCCGGCACCGACCCGCCACTCGCCGCGCCTCTCCGCGTCCTCGTCCGCAGTCGGCTGTGGCGCCGCGGCGACGTCGGCTTCCGGCTCGCGCGTCGTCGCCTGCGGGATCCACGGCGGCGCACCATACTCGCGATACGGCGGATCGTCCGCGCTCACGTCGCCGAGGTCCGCCGCGGCGGCGAAGAGCGAGCCGATCGCGGCGTACTCCCCGGCCGACAGCGCCCGCGGGCGCACCGTGATCTGCAGCGGGACCACGTTGGCCACGATGCCGTCCGTTACCCGCGGGTCGGGTGCCAGCTGGAGCGCTGTCGGCGCCATCCGGCCGTCGGCTGTCTCCGGGTCGCCGGCGAACAGCACGGCGAGCCCGGCCCGGCCGTCCGCCGCGAGATCCAGCAGCCGGGTCAGCTGATCGGGTGACGGCTCGGCGCGGCTGACCAGGACCGTGAGGCTCCAGTCCTCGTCGGACGGCTCGGCCAGCCGAAGCTCGCGAACGTCGGCTGGCGCACACGCAGCGATGCGCTGCGCCGTTCTTGCGCACCGGGTCGCCAGTATGGAAAGCGCCTCGTCCAGCGTGGCGCAGTGCTCGGTGCGACCGAGCGGCGCGAGCTCGTCGCAGCCCACCAGGAGCAGGTCGGACCAGCTGCCCCACTGGCCGGTCGCCAGCTCCGTGGCGATGGTGGCTATCACCCGGTCAACGAGTTCTGGCGGTCCGTCGCAGCTGGTGACCTGCAACGACTCCAGGTCGAGGAGCAGGTACCCGGCGTCGGTGGCGCCCGCGGTGACAAGGCCCGACAGCAGGTGCGGCGCGGCCGCGTGCCGCGGTCGGGCGGCAGCCGCTGGCAGCGCGAGCTGCCAGCACATTCCCTGCCGACCAGGGCTGACCTCGTACGGGGCGGGTGGTGCCGCCGCGGCAGGCGCGGCCAGCAGGACTTCCAGCAGGTCGGTCGTGACGTGCACGCCGACGATGTCGGGCAGCACGGCCCCGCCCCCGCACACGCCGACCTCCAGGACCGCGAGCGCGTCCCAGAGCGTCGACAGCGGTGTCACGGGTGCGGTCGCGCGGAGACGCTGCTCCGCCCCGAGTACCCCCGGGCTGGCTGGCAGCGCGATCCGCCGACCGGGCCGGCGCTGCTGGCGCTGCCGGAACCGCAGCCGCGCCAGGCCGGTCAGGATTGCCCCGGCCAGCGCGCCGGTCACGAACACGGCCGACTGCGGGACCTCGCCTGGCAGGCTCGCCGCGGGCCCCGTCGCGTCGGCCCGAGCGGCCGGGGCCATCGCGTCGGCCTGCTGCGCGGCGGCCGGCACGACGTGCGCGGCCCGGTGTCGTCGCTGGTAGTGCGCGGCCGTGGTGCCGTGGCCCGGATGCTGACTGGCGGGTGTCGCGGCCGCCGCTGCGGCACTCGCCGCAGCGGCGTCTGGCGGTAGCAGAAGCTGCCAGCCCGGCATGATCAGCGCCGGATTCGTGAACACCTGACCGTCGCCCATCGGCCGCCCGTAGTTGAGGCGGGCGATCTCGGGATACAGGTCGCCCGCGCCGAGGTAGCGCTGCGCGATCGACCACAGGCAGTCGCCAGCCTGCACGGTGACGACGGGGCCGGCGAGCCTGCTGCTATCCAGCCCGGCGACGGCGGGAGACGCGGCCGGTGCCGTCGTCCCGGGCGGCGAGGCCGCGGTGTCCGGCAGCCGGCTCGCGGTCAGGGTGGTCGCCGCGGCCGACGCGGAGAGCGTGCTGACGCCCGGCGTGCTGAACGCCAGCGCGGCCAGCGCGACGAGACGAGCCGCAGCGCCCTCGATGCCGCCGAGCCGCAGCCACCGGACGCGGCGACCACGGACCACTGCCACTGCCTCGGCCAGCACGCATGCCGTGAACAGCAGCCAGGCCAGCCACGAGCACTCCCGGACGATGGCCAGCACAAGCGCGGCGTTGTCCCGGCTGGCCAGCGCCGCCGCTATCGCGTGCCAGCCGGCCAGCCGGCGCGGCAGCGGCCAGCCGCCGAGGTGATACAGCACGGCGGGCGCGCCGATGACCACCCCGGCCAGCACCGCCAGGGCAGCCACGCCGGTCATGAACGTGCGCCCGCGGGCGATCGCGGTCACGACCCGGTCACCAGCGCCTCCGCCTGCGCCACCCGGATCGGGACGCTGACCGGTACCGACAGTGCGGGGGCGAGTACCCCGCCGGCACCGCCGGAACCGGTCCAGACGATCTGCCAGACGACGCTCACCGACGCCAAATACGCGTTGCCTGGCCGACCCGCCGATGGCTGCGCGTACGTGTAGGAGCACTCGGTGTGCTGGTCTGCCGCAGGCAGCGCCTGGTCGTAGGCCGACCCTGGACCCGGGCAGGTCACCAGCGCCGCACCGGTCCCCGGGTCGAAGCTGAGGCCAGCTGGAGTGGCGGTCACGGTTGCCCAGACCGGACCGGCGGTGACGGTCACGGTCAGCGGGTGCCAGCTGGCCGCAGGGATCCAGAACCACTCCGGCAAGCCGACGAGCCCGTCGCTGCCGGGCGGCGGCGCGGTGTCCGGCACCAGGCCGGGCACCCGCAGTTCGTCGCGCGCCTGGATCAGCAGCTGCTCGGGCGTCACCGGTGCCGCGCCAGCGGCCGTGCTGACCAGGACGGCCTGCGGTCCCGGCCCGATGGCACCGCCCAGGCAGTCAAGCAGGGCCCAGGCCTCGCCGACGGGTGGCGGCCAGGACAACCCGAGGCTCTGGGCCTGGGCCGGGCTGAGCGCGACGAAGCTGCACCCCTCGTCGACAGCAGCGCCGCCGTCGCCAAGGCCGGGGCTGCCGCCCGTCGCGGAGGCCGACGAGCACGGCACCGGGATCACGGTGCCGTCGACATACGGCGCGCAGCCGCCGCCGCCTTCGGTGGCCGCCCGCCCGATTCCGCTCCGGGTGAGGCCGACGGACAGGACGAGCGCGCAGAGCGCGGCGACGGCGATTCCCCGGCTGCAGTACCCGCGCGTCACGATGTGCACGGCACGTCCTCGATGAGCTGGAACTGCACCAGCCAGCGCCCCCCGGTCAGCTCGAGATGGGTGACGACGTTCAGCTCGGAAACCCCGGCCGAGCCGGGCACGAGCTGACCGGTCGACTGGTACGCCAGGCCCATTCCGCTGGTGTTGTCGCAGTCGCGCACGAACGCGGACTGACCGGTCACGATGACGCTTTGCACGTGCAGGAGGTCCTGCCCGAAGAAGACCTCGCCCCTGGCCCAGATGCTGCTCATTGTCTGGACGACGCCGGCGATCCGGCTGGCGACGAGGTACGGCTGCAGGAGGTGGCGCGCCTGCACCGCGCTCCGCGACTTGTCCGCCTGGCTCAGCGCGGCGGTGTACCCGGCCAGGGCGGCGATCACCTGCTGCCGGGCCGAGGCCACGGCGGCCGTGCCGGTCGTGGCCCGAGTCGTCACGGGCGGCAGGGCCGGCCTCGCCGGCAGCCGGGCCGCCGGCGCCGCTCCGCCACAGCCAGCCAGTAACGCCGCGACCACGCCGGCCGCCGCGATCATCCCGTGACAACGGCGCGGCCCGGCGGACGGCCGGCAGAGATCCGTCATGCGTGGCTCCATCGTGACGACTAGCACGGGCTTAGCTGGCATCGGACGCTAGGCCGATTCACCCGGCCCGACGCTGTTAGCAAAGCGCGCGACGAGGTGACGAGGATCCGCGGTAATGGCTGGGCAAGGCGCGGGTTACACCTCAGGACTCCCTGACCACCTCCGCGGCGTCCTTGTCGTCTCGCAGGCCCTTGTAGGCGGGTCCGCGGAGCCGCCCCGACTTGGTCCAGCCGGTGAACGCGACCTCGGCGACGAGCAGCGGCTCGACCCAGCGCGCGAACCTGGCGTCCTCCGCGGGGAGCTGGCCCGCGAACGGCGACGTGTCACGGCGCAGCACCGCCAGCCGGTCGCCCAGCATCCGGAGCGTCTGCTGCGTGAACCCGGTGCCGACGTGACCGCAGTACACCAGGTCTGCGCCGGCATACACGCCGACGAGCAGCGAGCCGATCCAGCCGGACCGGCCGCCTTCCCCTGGCTTCCAGCCGCCGACGACGACCTCCTGGCGGAACACGTTCTTGATCTTCCGCCACGCGGGCGACCGGCGGCCCGGCTCGTATCGCGACCCCAGCCGCTTGGCCACCACGCCTTCCAGCCGCTGCTGGACCGACACCGCCTGGATGTCGGCACCGGACTCGCCGGTGAAGGACGGCGGCACCTGCCACCGGCCGCCGTGCAGCCCGAGACCGTCGAGCACCTCGCGCCGCCGGGCGTACGGCCGGTCGAGCAGCGGCAGGCCGTCCAGCCACAGCACGTCGAACGCGAGGTAGCTGACCGGGATCTGGGCCGACAGGGCCGCCGCCTGGGCAGCAGAGCCGATGTTCATCCGCTGTTGCAGGGCCTCGAAGTCGGGCCAGGACCCGCCCCCGAAGGCCACGATCTCCCCGTCCAGGACGACCCGCCGGGCACCCGTGAGCGCCGGAGCGCGGGCCAGCTCGGGGTAGGTGTGCGTGATGTCCCGGCCGGTGCGGGAGGTCAGCCGCACCGCGCCGTCGGACAGGAACGCGAGCGCGCGGAGCCCGTCCCACTTCATCTCGTATGCCCAGCCCGTGTCGTCAGCGGGCAGCGGGCCAGCCGTGGCCAGCATGGGCCGCAGCCCGGCGGGCGGTTCCGGGGGCGCCTCGGGCTGGCTGAGTGGCACATCCCGATCCTGCCCTGCGCGCTCGCCGCAGGCGCACAAGGCCGCCCGGTTAACGGGGCGCGGCGGGCCCCCGGGCCGGCTCAGCCCATGGTTTTTGCGCCGTCGAGCGACTCCCTGATGATGTCCGAGTGGCCGGCGTGCTGGGCCGTCTCGGCGATCACATGGAGCAGCACCCGGCGCGCGGACCAGCGGGCGCCCGGCTCGTACCAGGGCGCCGCGGGCAGCGGCTGACTGGAATCGAGGTCGGGCAGCGTAGCCAGCAGATCGTCCGTCGCGGCCGCGACGGCCCGGTAGTCGCCAATCAGGCCGGCCAGCGTCTCGCCCGGCAGCATCCGGAAGCTGTCCGCGTGCGCCTGCAAGACGGCGGGATCCTGCCAGTCAGTGCCGGTCGCCGAGGGACCCTCCGTGATGAACCGAGCCCACTGCCGCTCAACCGCGGTGACGTGCTTGATGATGCCGCCTACCGTGAGCTCGCTGACCGTGGTCCGCGCCGCCGCCTGCTCGTCGGTCAGATCGCGCGCGGTGAACGTCAGGAAGTCCCGATGCGCGCCCAGCGTCTGAGCCAGGTCGCCGCGCTCGCCGGTGAGCGTCCGCTCGTCGATGCCCATGGTCATGACCTCCGCGTCTGGCGTCGACGGCCTCCGCCGCCGCTGACCAGCACGCTAGCGGGCGGCTCCGACAGTCTCTGGGGCTGCCGTCCGGCCGAGCGCACTCGGCCGACGCATGCCCGGCCGCGACGCGGGAACGCTTGCATCGCGGTGAGCGGGAGCACGCGCTCTCGAGTGCTGCCGCCCCAGTCGGCGCCGAAATTAGCATCTATCCCATAGCTATAGTCGGTGTCTAAGCTCACGAAAAACCCGGCGGAACCGGCCTACCGGGACCGCTCCCCGGATGGACACGGGAGGTCGCCGTGGCGCTGCCGGACTTCTTTGTGGCGGGCGCCCCGAAGGCGGGCACGACCGCCCTGCACGCTGCGCTCGCGCGCCACCCCGAGCTGTACCTGTCGCCGGTGAAGGAGCCCAAGTTCTTCCTCACCGACGGCCCGCCGCCGACCCAAGGCGGCCCCGGAGATGCGAAGACCTACGCCGAGCACGTGTGGCGGCGGGCCGACTACGAGGCTCTGTTCGAGCGCGCGCCGCGCGGAACGCTGCGTGGCGAGTCGACGCCGTTCTACCTGTACAGCGCCGCCGCTCAGCAGCGGATCCGAGCCGTGATCCCGCAGGCCAGGCTCATCGTCGTGCTGCGCGACCCGATCGAGCGGGCCCACTCCAACTGGACCCACCTGTGGTCGGCGGGACTCGACCCCATCGACGACTTCGTCCGCGCGTGCGAGGCCGAGGACCGCCGGATCGCGGCCGGCTGGGCGGACTTCTGGCACTACCGTCGCCTCGGCCTCTACGGCCAGCAGGTGCGGCACCTGTACTCGGTCTTCCCGGCGGAGCAGGTACTGCTGTTCCGGTACCGCGAGCTGCTCGAAGGCCCGGCGCCCACGCTGGACCGGATCTGCGCCTTTCTCGGCGTCACCCAGGGCCTGGCCACGGAGCTGCCGCGGGAGAACGTGACCGCTCATCCGGAGCAGACCCGGCGGCACCGCCACCTGTCGAGGCTGCTGCGAGTCGGGTCGGCTATCACCACTGCCCTGCCCGGCCATCCGGCCAAGGAGCTGATCGACCGGCTGGAGAGCAGCCTGCAGCAGGGCGCCGCGCCACGCCGCCCGCTGACGTGGGAGCAGCGGCAGGCGCTCATCCCGTTCTTCGAGCCGGACGTCAGGCTGCTGGAAGACCTGACCGGCGAGGACTTCAGCGACTGGCTGCAGCCGCGCGAGGATTCCGGCGGGCTGGTCGGCGCGCGCCCGGCGGGTCAGCGGCAGGCCCGCAACGGCCGACCGCGCGATTTCTAGGCCTCGTGCAGCTCGGTCCTGAGCTCGTGCAGGCCGTCGGGGCGGGTCAGCTCGTAGTACCACCGCTCGCGGCCGTCGCCATCGCCGACGATGTCGAGGTAGCGCAGGCCCAGTGTGCCGTCCGCGCCGCCACCGATGGGAACGGAGCCGTTGGCCGCCAGCGCCGCTGGCCCCGTCCCCGTCGCCAGGCCGGTTCGCTCCTCGAAGTTCTCGGCCGCGGTCGCCCGGCCGTCGTAGTAGGCGACGACCTTGCCCGGCTCGAACCGGACCGCGGTCACGCGGGCGCCGCGGGCGTCCCACTTGCCCGGCCTGGGGGCCAGCGCGTGTGCCTGCCAGGTCCAGTCGACGCCGTCGTGGCTGCGGAAGTAGTCCGTGGTCATTCGGTCCGTGTTCGCGGCATCCGCCAGCGGATGCACCGAGGCCCACAGGTGCCACGTTCCGTCCTGCAGGGTGACGACCGGGTCCTTGACCGCCGAGTCGGCGTCGCCGGGCAGCACCACCTCGCGCTTCACCGGATCGAAGGCGTCCGGGGCCGGTGCCTCCAGCAGCTCGACCCGCCAGTGTTTGGTGCCCGGCGTCGCGCAGCTCATGTACAGTCGCCAGCCGCCCGCCTGAGTCAGCACCAGGGCCGGACGCTCGAGTGACTCGGCGGCCATCTCCTCCTTGGTGATGAGCTGCACCGTCTCGAAATGCACCCCGTCTGCCGATCGGGCCACTGCGACGGCATAGCCGCGCCGTGGGCCCCCGCGGAGCCGGTAGGCGAGGACAATGCCGTCGCCGTCGCAGACCGCGCTCGGCGCGCCCGCCCAGCTGCCCGGCTGGCGTCCCGGCGGCCCGACCACGACGACCGAGCGGTCCGCGGACGGCCCGCGGCCAGACAGCCTGGGGGGAAAGTCCTCGGTGATCACCTTGCGAAGAATAGGGGATCTGCCCTGCTGGCCGGGCAGTCTTCCCGCGGCGCGGGGAGCAGCTGACGCGCGCTGTAACGGAAGACCGGTTCCATACGCTCACCAGGGATGGATTGCGGCCACGACCGCATCGTCCCGGTTGGCTGAGCGCAGGAGTAGGCCTGATGGAGGGGTTGAGGCCTGGCGACCCTCAGCGGGTTGGCCGGTATCGGCTGCTCCAGCGGCTCGGGGCTGGCGGGATGGGGCAGGTGTACCTCGGCCAGTCGCCGAGCGGCCGCCCGGTGGCCGTCAAGATCATCCGTGCCGAGCTCGCCGATGATGCCAGCTTCCGGGAGCGCTTCCGTCGGGAGGTGATAGCGGCCCGCCAGGTGAGCGGGAGTTTCACGGCGCCCGTCGTCGACGCCGATCCGGGCGCGCCGCAGCCCTGGATGGTCACCGAGTACGTGTCCGGGCCGTCGCTGGCCGACGCGGTCGCGAGCGGGGGTCCGCTGCCGGCCTGGTCGGTGCTGATTCTCGCGGCCGGACTAGCCGGCGGTCTCAGCGCCGTACACGCGGCCGGCCTCGTGCACCGCGACCTCAAGCCGTCGAACGTGCTGCTCGCCCTCGACGGGCCGCGCATCATCGACTTCGGCATCTCGCGCCCGGTCGGTGCGGCCGGGTGGACGCAGGCTGGCGGCGTCCTCGGCTCGCCCGGATTCATGTCGCCCGAGCAGGCGAAGGGCGAGACCGTCGGCCCGGCCAGCGACATCTTCAGCCTCGGCAGCGTGCTGGCATTCGCCGCCACGGGCGTGCATCCCTTCGGCAGCGGCCCGTCGTCGGCACTGCTCTACCGCGTGGTGCACGGGCAGCCGGAGACGGACAACATCCCGCCGGAACTGCGCCCGCTCATCGAGCGCTGCCTGGTCCAGAACCCGGCGGCGCGGCCGACCACCGACGACCTGCTCGCCGAGCTCGGCGAGGGCGCGCCGACCCTGGGCTGGCTCGACAGGCGGCTGCCAGCCGAGACGTCGGCCGCGCCGACCGCAGCCACCGTACCGGAGCCGATCTGGCATGACCTGGCCGCTCAGGCAGCTGAGTGGTCCGCCGACGCCGAGCTCGGCGGAGCCTCCGACGTCGGCATGGCAGCCGGGCTCGCCGGTGTGGCGCCGGCGAGCCCGGCTGCCGAGGGGTTCGAGATGGCCGCTACCGGAGCCGACCCGCCGCCGCTACTCCCCTGGTCTGCGCTGCCCCGGGCGGCAATCCAGGCACCCGGCGGCCGCCGCAGGCGCCCGCTCGCTGCGCTCGTCGCCGTCGGCGTGCTCGGCGTCGTCATCGCGGGCACCGTCGCCCTGGCCCTGCTGTCCCGGCACGAGCCGGGACACGCCGCCGCGGCCGCGGCCGAATCCGGCCGAGCGGTGGCGTCCGCCCCGCGAATGTCCCCGCAGCCGCCCGCGCCCGCCTACGAGCCACTCGCCGCGGACACCGGGGCGCCGCCGAGCAGATCCGCCACCACCGGCGTCGGCTCCGATCCACCGAGCCCATCCGCCACGCCGAGCCCGACTCCGACGGCGTCTCCGTCGACGAGCCCCGTGGTCCGCCCGCCCGGCGCCGTGGTCCTCGACTACTTCGCGGCCATCAATCACCAGCACTGGATCCGCGCGTGGGCGCTCGGCGGCAAGAACCTCTACGCCACCCTGGCCTCGCTGATCGCCGCCTACGCGGACGTGAGCGAGGAGGTCGTGACCGTCCTCCGCGTGAGCGGCGACACGGTGGCGGCCCGGATCCGCACCGTCGAGCTCAGCGGCACCGCCCTGGTGCACCGGCAGACCTTCGTGGTCGAGGACGGCGTGATCGTGTCCCGCGGGCCGGCCGTGACGGTCCAGACCAGCTCGTCAGCCTGACCGCTGATGACATTGCGAAGAATGCGTGATATGTACCTATTGCCACACCGCCTCGGCAGTCACGCAGTCTGGTGGCCATGCGCGGGCAGGCCGTACCGGAATGCCAGGTTGCGTATGCTCACGAGGGATAGATTGCGGCTGCGATCGCATCGTCGTGTTGCCGAACGCAGGGAATAGGCCTGATGGAGGGGTTGAAACCGGGAGACCCTGAGCGGGTCGGCCGGTACCGGGTGCTCAAGCGGCTGGGGACCGGCGGCATGGGCCGGGTGTACCTGGCCCAGTCGCCGAGCGGGCGCCAGGTGGCGGTCAAAATCATCCGTGCTGAGCTTGCCGACAACGCCGACTTCCGGCGGCGCTTCCGCCAGGAGGTGAAGGCGGCCCGGCGGGTCGGCGGCATATTCACGGCGCCCGTCGTCGACGCCGATCCGGACGCACCCGAGCCCTGGATGGTGACCGCGTTCGTGGCTGGTCCCTCCCTCGCCGAGGCAGTCGCGACCCGCGGGCCCATGCCGGTCGGCGCGGTGCTCATCCTCGCGGCCGGGCTCGCCGAGGGCCTCAGCTCGGTGCACGCGGCCGGCCTCGTGCACCGCGACCTCAAGCCGTCCAACGTGTTGCTTGCCAGCGACGGGCCGCGGATCATCGACTTCGGCATCTCCCGATCGGCCGAGTCAGTAGGGCCTACCCAGGCCGGCAGCGTCTTCGGCTCGCCCGGTTTCATGTCGCCCGAGCAGGCGCTGGGCGAGCCCGTGGGACCGGCCAGCGACATCTTCAGCCTCGGCAGCGTGCTGGCGTACGCGGCTACGGGGGAGCCTCCATTCGGTGACGGCCCGCCGTCCGCTCTGCTGTACCGCGTGGTGCACGGCGAGGCAGCGATCGGCAACGTCCCGCCGGAGCTGCTGCCGCTGATAGCGCGCTGCCTGCTCAGCGATCCGGCGGCGCGGCCGACAACGGACGACCTGCTCCGCGAGCTCGGAGAGGCGGCACCAGTCCAGGGCTGGCTCGACTTGCAGGGGACTGGCGAGGAGACGCCAGGCTGGCAGGAGCCGAATACCATGCCCAGCAAGGCCTGGGATGGCGTCGCCGCTCTGGCCGGCAAGGCGCCCGACGAGATACGGGCAGCCCCGGATGACGACGCCCTTCCACGTCTCCCCGCGGACGTCGTCATGGCAGGAGTGTCCCCGCCCGCCCACGACCCAGCCGATCTCGCGGCGTCCGGATCCGGCCGGGCAGCAGGCCCGCCGGCCGACGCCGAGGCGGGCGGTATTCCGCTCGGCCCAGGCCCGGCCGGCTCGCTCAGCCGGCTATTTCTCGATCGGAGCGAAGCGCCGCCCCCGGCGACCGTGCCGCCATTCCGTCGCGAACGAAGGCTCAGGCGAGCGGCTGTGATGACCGCAGGCGGTCTCAGCATCGTCATCATTGCAGCGCTCGCGACCTGGCTCGTGCCGCGCCTTGACCCTAATCCGCCCGCCGGATCTGCTGCGGCCCACAGTTCAGCGGGACCGTCCGGGCAGCCGCAGACGTCAAGCCGGCCGCCGACCGCCGATAGCGCTGGGCCGACCGCCGGCGGCGCTGGGGCGGCAGGCGGGCTAGCGGCGGGCGAGACTCCGTCGCTATCCCCTTCGCAGGCTGCGGCGGCCGACGTCGTGCTGGCGTATTTCGCCGCGATCAACAGTCACAGCCCGGAGACTGCCTGGGCGCTCGGCGGCGACAACCTCTATGCCAGCCTCGCTGCCCTCGAGGCCGCCTACGCGGGCGTCGGTCACCTGGATGTGACCATCATCGGCGTGCGGGGGCACATCGTTCTTGCCCACATCCGCGCTACGAGTCTCACCGGCGCTGTGGTGGTGCTCGCTCGCGGTTTCACGGTCGAGAACGGTGCGATCGTGGCCAGCACGGCCGTGCCCGGGGGAGCGAGCTAGCCGCCCGGCCTCCGGCCGCCCGGCTAGCCCACCTGCGCGGTCCGGCCCGCCCAGTACGGCGCGCGTAGCTGCCGCTTGAGGATCTTGCCCGATCCGGTTCGCGGCAGCTCGTCGACGTAGTCGACCGAGCGCGGCACCTTGTAGCTGGCGAGGTGCTGCTTGGCGAACTCGTTGAGCTCCGCTGGCGATAGCGACGCCCCTGGCGCCAGCACGACGGTGGCGTGCACGCTCTCGCCCCAGTCCTCCGACGGGATGCCGAACACGGCGACGTCGTAGATCTCCGGGTGCTGTTCGAGCGCCGCCTCGATCTCCGCCGGGTAGATGTTCATGCCGCCGGAGATGATCATGTCGCTCTTGCGGTCGCAGATGTAGAGATAACCCTCGTCGTCCCGGTAGGCGATGTCGCCGACGGTGTGGAAGTCGCCGCGGCTGCTGGCGTCGTAGCTGTCCTTCTGCTTGTAGTACTCGTTGAACACGCCGGTCGAGCGCACGTACAGCTCGCCTGGGTGCTCGGGTCCGGTGCCCGTGACCTCGTTGCCGTCCTCGTCGAACAGCACGATCTCGACGCCCGGCGCCGGCTTGCCGCACGAGCCGGGCTTGCGCATCTGGTCCTTCGGCTCCAGCACGCAGTCGACGCCGAGCTCGGTCGAGCCGTAGATCTCCCAGAGCGACTCCGGCGGGAAGTCCGCGACGTACTGCTGCTTGAGCGCGTAGCTCCACGGCGCCGCGTTCGCCAGCATGACGCGCAGGGAGGACCGGTCGTAGCGGGCCTTCACCTCGTCCGGCAGCGCGCACGCCATGCGGATCAGCGCCGGCGCGGAGAACGTGGACGTCGCCTTGTACTTGTCGAGCAGCCGCAGCCAGTCCTCGGGGTCGAACTTCCGCTGCACGATGAGCGTCTGGCCGAACAGCAGGCCGACGCCGAGGAACGCCATTGGCCCGCTGTGATACAGCGGCCCCGACGTCAGGTAGATGTCGTCGGGCCGGTAGCCAAGAAGCGTGATCAGCCCAAGGCCGGTGGCCTGATCGGTGGCGTATCGCACCGCGCCTTTCGGCTTGCCGGTGGTGCCCGAGGTGTAGATCATAGTGCCGCCGGTGCCGATCGCCTCGCCAACGTCCGGGGGCTGATCCGAGGCTGCGGCCGTCAGCTCCTCGCTGCTGAGCATGCCGTCCGGCGCCGGGCCGCCATACACGATCACGTGCCGGAGCATGGGCAGTTTGCCCACGAGCCCGGTGAACAGGTCCGCGTACTCCGCGTCCACGTAGCCGATTTCCGCGTCGGAGTGCTGGATGACGTAGTGAGCTTCTTCCGGGGTGAGCCGGTAGTTCAGCGGGACCGCGACCGCGCCGATCTTGCGCGTGGCGCTCATCACCGCGACTACAGGCAGCGAGTTCGGCCCGCACCAGATGACCTTCTGTTCCGGCCGCGCGCCCAGCGAGAGGAGCGCGTTCCCCAGCCGGTTGGCGGCTGCCTCGAACTCGGCGTAGGTCCACTGGACAACGTCGCCGTCCCCCTTGTCGTCGATCACGGCGAGCTTGTCCGGCTGAGTCCCGGCGTAGATCGTCAGGATGTCGTCTGGCATGGCACCTGCCCATCGTCGTGTCGCGGCTGTCCGCTGCTGGAAGTTCTCAGGTACACCCTGTACCGAATGGCGCTCGGTTGTCACCCTCAACGAGCGGCCGCGCCGTCCGCGAGCCGCAGCGCCGCTGCGACCAGCCGGTCCGCCCGCCGCGCGGCGGCCGGCTCCTCGGCCTGCGTCATCGCCAGCAGCCGGTCGGGGTCCTGGCCAGCCCGCTCGGCCTCGGCCCGCCCGCCGTCGGCTAGCCAGCGGCCGACCTGAGCGGCGTCGACCTCGGGGTGGAACTGGACCGCCAGGTGCGGGCCGAGGCTGTAGGCCTGGACGCCGACCTCGTTGCTCGCCAGCACGCGCGCGCCTGCGGGCGGCAGGCACCGGTCCTTGTGGAACTCCAGCCACGGCCCTGGCTCGATCAGCCCCGGTTCGGTGGTGTCCACCGTGACCCAGCCGATCTCGCTCCGCGGCGCCGCCTCGACCTGGCCGCCGAGCGCCGCCGTGAGCGCCTGCGCGCCGAAGCAGATGCCCAGCACCGGGACGCCAGCTGCGTCCGCCTCCCGTAGCCAGTCAAGCTCCGCGGCGATCCAGTCCGCGATCCGCTCCTCGTAGACCGACCACGCCGCGCCGAGCACGACCACGTGCCCCACCCCGTCCAGCGACGGCAGCGGCGCCTCCCGCGGGAACAGGTGCGTGCTCAGCTCCGCCCCGCGCGCCGCGAACGCGTCGGCGACGAAGCCCGCCTCGTCGATCCGGTGGTGTCGCACCACGAGGACGCGCATCTGCCTCGCTCCCTCCGCCGGAAACAGCTAACCGTTGGATTCTCTGCGAATACGACTGAGAATCCCAATCGTTGGGTCGAGCTACCCGCCGCCGGACAGCCCCAAGAAAAAACCGGTGCGGCGGGCCCGCCGATCTCGCCAGGATGAGGCATGGCCTGGCAGCTGACGGACAGCCTGGACGAGTTCGAGCGCGCGACGGCTGAGCACCTCCGCTCGGACCCGGTGCGGCAGACGGTGCCGCTGTCGGTGCTGGCCAACCTGCGGCACGCGGGCCTGGAAAGGTACGGCACCGACCCGCCGTTGTTCGGCTGGCATCAGCGCGACGACGGCACGATCGACGGCGCGGTGCTGCAGACGCCGCCGTTCCCGCTGCTGCTGGCCAGCCTGCCGGCCGGATCGGTCCCCGGCCTGCTCGCGGCGCTGGCCGCCGAGCGGGCGCAGCCGACGGCGGTAAACCTGGCTGCCGCGGACGAAGGCGGCTTCGTGGCCGACTGGCTCGCCAGCGGCGGCAGCGTGACGATCGGGAGCCGGAGTCGGCTGTACCTGCTCGGTGAGCTCGTGCCGCCAGCGCCGGCGCCACAGGGCACCGCCCGGCTGGCCGCCGAGCCCGACGCGGAGTTGCTCGTCCACTGGCACGATGCATTCCGGGCCGAGGCCCTCGGTGCAGGCCCGGAGGACTCCCGCCGAGTCGTCATGGACCTGCTGAGCCGCGATGGGCTCATGCTGTGGGAGACCGACGCCGGGCCAGTCGCGATGGCGGGCCTGACCCGTATCGCGGCAGGCGTGGCAAGGGTGACCGGCGTCTACACCCCGCCAGCGCTTCGGCGCCGGGGGTACGCGGGGGGGGTGACGACCGCGATCAGCCGGGCTGCACTGGCTGCTGGAGCGCGCAGCGTGGTGCTGTTCACCGACCTGGCGAATCCGACCAGCAACGCGCTCTACCAGCGGCTCGGCTACCGTCCGGTGCAGGACAGGGTGCTGCTCCGCCTTGCCGCGGCTGGCCCGCCGTCTGGACGGTCATGAGAATCGCGTCACCTTTGCTCGATGGCTTGTCACCAGTTCCGGATGAGTGATCCGAACGAATATTTGACGGTCGCGCGTAGTATCGAACACATGACCGCGTCATTGCAGGGCTCGCTGCTCGACCTGACCGAGTCGCCCGGTCCGGGTCCGCTCGGTCAGCTGTCAAGGACCGAGCTGGCCCACGGCGCGTGGATCGACGTACTGCCCGGCTGGATGGCCGGGGCGGACGAGCTGTTCGCCCGGCTGCTCACCCGCGTCCCGTGGCGCGCCGAGCGACGGTGGATGTACGAGCGCGTTGTCGACGTGCCGCGGCTGCTGTGCTTCTACGGCGCCGGCGAGCATCTGCCCGACCCGCTGGTGACGGCGGCGAGGGACGCGCTGAACCAGCACTACGCGGCCGAGCTCCGCGAGGAGTTCGTGACCGCGGGCCTGTGCCTGTACCGGGACGGGCGCGACAGCGTCGCCTGGCACGGCGACACGATCGGCCGCGGCAGCACCGAGGACACCATGGTCGCGATCCTCGCGCTCGGCACGCCGCGGCCGCTGTTGCTGCGCCCGGCGGCCGGCGGCGGCCCGACGCTGCGGCACGACCTCGGGCACGGTGACCTGCTGGTCATGGGCGGCAGCTGCCAGCGCACCTGGCAGCACGCGATACCGAAGTCGGCCCGGCCGACCGGGCCGAGGATCAGCATCCAGTTCCGTCCGGCGGGCGTTCGCTGAGGAGCCTGTCCGGTACAACCTGTTTAAATCCGTTATGCGGCGTGTGATTGGCGCCACTCGTGTCAGGGCACGGTAGCCGCATGACCGCCGACGACCCGGTTTCCCCTGGCACCGAGTCGGCGGCCCTGGCGGGGCCGGGCGCCCATCCGGCGATGGCGGTGTCGCTCTCGCCAGGCGATCCGCGGCAGGCCCGGCGGGACTGGGCGGACGCGGGCGGCCCGGCGCTCTCGCCCTATCCGCCGATCGCCGACTACGCCTTTTTGTCGGACTGCGAGGTCACGGCGCTCATCGCGCCGAGCGGCGCGATCGAGTGGATGTGCCTGCCCAGGATGGACTGCCCGAGCGTGTTCGGCGCGATCCTGGACCGGGATGCGGGCCGGTTCAGGTTCGGGCCGGAGAACGTCTCCGAGCCGGCCGACCGCCGCTACCTGCCGGGCACGCTCGTCGTGGAAACCAGCTGGGACTGTGACGAGGGCTGGATCGTCATCCGGGACTGTTTGCTCATGGGACCGTGGCGGCACGAGCATCCGGGTCGCAGCTCGCACACCAGGCCGCCGACCGACTATGACGCCGAGCACACGCTGCTGCGCACCGTGCGGTGCGTGCAGGGCAGCGCACAGCTGGTCATGGACTGCGAGCCGGTGTTCGACTACGGCCAGGCCAGGGGGAGCTGGCGGCACACCGAGCGGGGCTACTACCAGGCGGCGACCTCGCCGGCCGAGAGCCACCTCACCCTGACGCTGACGTCGGACATCCGGATCGGGCTGGAGGGGCCTAGCGCACGCTCGCGGACCCTCCTGCACGAGGGGGACACCCGGTACGTCGCGCTGTCCTGGGGCCACGTCCCGCCGCCGGACGATTATGGCGACGCATACCAGCGGCAGGTGTGGACCGCGCACCACTGGCAGCACTGGCTGGCGCGGGGCGAGTTCCCCGACCACCGCTGGCGCAGCCACCTGGCCCGCAGCGCGCTGACCCTGAAAGGGCTCACATTCGCCCCGACCGGCGCGATCGCCGCCGCGGCGACGACCTCGCTGCCGGAAACGCCCGGCGGCGCTCGCAACTGGGATTACCGGTACAGCTGGATCCGGGACGCGACGTTCGCGCTGTGGGGCCTGTTCACACTCGGCTTCGACTGGGAGGCCAGCGACTACTTTGCCTTTCTTACCGACGTCGTCGAGCGGGACCGCGGCGACATGCAGATCGTCTACGGCATCGACGGCCGCGGCGAACTGCCCGAGCACATCCTCAGGCACCTGCGCGGCTACCAGGGCGCGCAGCCGGTCCGGATCGGCAACGAGGCGTATGCACAGCAGCAGAACGACGTGTGGGGCGTCGTTCTCGACTCCCTCTACTTGCACACCAAGTCCAGGGACAGGCTCGACGAACGGGTCTGGCAGATGGCCAGGAACCAGGTGGAGCACGCGCTAGAGCACTGGCGCGAACCCGACCGCGGCATCTGGGAGGTGCGCGGTAGCCCGAAGCACTTCACCTCGTCCAAGCTCATGTGCTGGGTGGCCGCTGACCGCGGTGCGCGACTCGCGCGGATCAGGGACGACGTCGACGCAGCCCGGCGCTGGCAGTACGCCGCAGACGAAATCCACGCCGACATCTGCGCGAACGCGGCCGACGACCGGGGCGTCTTCTGCCAGCACTACGAGACGACCGCGCTGGACGCCTCGCTGCTGCTGATGCCGCTGCTCCGGTTCCTGCCGGCGGACGACCCGCGGATCCGCGCGACCGTGCTGGCGGTGGCCGACGAGCTGACCGAGGACGGTCTGGTGCTGCGGTACCGGTCGACGGAGACCGACGACGGACTGGACAGCCCGGAGGGCACGTTCACCATCTGCTCGTTCTGGCTTGTCTCGGCGCTGGCCGAGATCGGCGAGCACCACCGCGCCAGGGACCTGTGCGAAAAGGTGCTGTCGCACGCCAGCCCGCTGTTGCTGTACGCAGAGGAGATCGAGGCCCGCTCGGGTCGGCACCTGGGGAACTTTCCGCAGGCCTTCACCCACCTCGCCCTGATCAACGCGGTCATGCACATCATCGAGCACGACGAGGAAGAAGCCAGGGCGGCGCTCGCCGGAGCATCGGAACGGCCCCGGCATCGCGCGAACGGCCGGCTCCGGCCGGCTAACTCCCGCCTGCGGCACCCAGACGGCGACCGCTGAGCCCTCAGCTCCTGGCGATGGGCGCCGTGCGCGCACCCGCGGCGGCGATCAGGTCGGCCGGCGCCAGTTCGATCTCCAGCCCGCGCTGGCCGGCGCTGCAGAACACGGTCTGGTAGTCGAGCGCGGTTTCGTCCACCACCACCGGCAGCGGCCTGCGGAGTCCGACCGGCGCGATCCCGCCCGTTACGTATCCTGACGCCTTTTCTGCCTGCTCCGGGTCCGCCAGCACGGCCTTCTTAGCGCCGATCGCGGCGGCGAGGGCCTTCAGGTCGAGGCTGCCGGCCACCGGTACCACGGCAACCGTCAGCCGTCCGTCGACGGCCGCGATCAGCGTCTTGAACACCCGGTCCGGCGGCACGCCGAGCGCCTCGCTCGCCTCCTGGCCGTACGACGGGTGCCGCGGGTCGTGGCTGTAGCGGTGCAGGACGTGCGCGATCCCGAGCCTGGCGAGCTGGTCAGTCGCCCTGGTGCCGCCGCCTGCCATGTGGCAAGACTAGGGCCGTGACCGCCTGGGTGCTGCACGTCGATCTGGACCAGTTCATCGCCGCCGTGGAGGTGCTGCGGCGGCCGGAGCTGCGCGGCAAGCCCGTGGTGGTGGGCGGCGACGGCGACCCGGCCAAGCGCGGCGTGGTCGCCACCGCCTCCTACGAGGCACGAGAGTTCGGCGTCCACTCCGGCCTGCCGCTGCGCACGGCCGCGCGGCGCTGCCCGGACTGCGTCTTCCTGCCCGTCGACCGGGCCGCGTACGAGGCCGTGTCGGACGAGGTGATGCATGCACTGCGCAGCCTCGGCGCGGTCACCGAGGTGATGGGGTGGGACGAGGCGTTTGTCGCGGTCGACACCGACGACCCGGAGCGCTTCGCCCGCGAGGTGCAGCGGGTCATCAAGGCGGCGACGCAGCTCGACAGCACGGTCGGCATCGGCGAGAACAGGCTGCAGGCCAAGCTCGCCACCGGCTTCGGCAAACCCCGTCGCGACGGGGCAGCCAGGGCCGGACCCGGCACCCGACCGGCAGGCTCGCTGCCGGGGGTGTTCCGGTTGACACACGCGACCTGGTTCGGACTGCTGGGCAGCGAGCCGGTGAGCGCGCTGTGGGGGATCGGTGCCAAGACCGCCGCGAAGCTGGCCGAGCTCGGCGTCTCGACGGTGTCCGAGCTGGCTGCCGCCGACGTCGGGCTCGTCGCGAGCCGATTCGGCCCGACGATCGGCCCGTGGCTGGTCGCCACCGCGCGGGGCCTCGACAGCTCACACGTCAGCGGTGAGCCCTACGTGCCGCGATCTCGCGGCCGGGAGGTGACGTTTCAGCAGGACATCGACGACTGGGACCGGGTTCGCGCCGAGGTCGCGCAGCTGGCCGGGCTGGTCACGGAGGATGTCACGGCCGAGGGCCGGCCGGCCGTCCGAGTGGTCGTGAAGGTGCGCTACCGGCCGTTTTTCACCGGTACGCACGGAGTGCCGCTGAGCGCGCCGACGGCTGACCGAGCCGAGATCGAGCAGGCGGCGCTCGCCGCGCTGGACAAATTCCCTGACCGCCGCCCGGTCCGGCTGCTCGGCGTGCGGGCCGAGTTCGCCGCCTCGCCTCAGACCTGACGCCCGCCTGGCGCAGCGGCCCGGCTGGCGTGTCACGAGGCACCGGCCAGTGTCGTCTCAGCATTTGATCGGATAGGCACAGCGGACTCCTCCGGAGGGATAGCGATGCGAGTGCTCGTGGCGGGCGCGACCGGAGCGGTCGGCAGGCAGCTGGTTCCCCAGCTCGTCGCGGCCGCGCACCAGGTCAGCGGCACGACCCGGAGCCAGCCGAAGATGGCGAGCCTGCGGGCCGCCGGGGCGGAGCCCTACCTGCTCGACGGCCTCGACCGCGCCGCGGTCGGCGAGGTAGTCGCGCAGGCCCGGCCCGACGTCATCGTGCACGAGATGACGGCGATTCCGGCGGAGCTGAATTTCCGCACGTTTGACCGGACCTTCGCGGCCACGAGCCGACTCCGGACCACCGCCGTGGATCACCTGCTGGCCGCTGCGCGCGCCGAGGGCGTGCCGCGGATCGTCGTGCAGAGCTACGCCGGCTGGCCGAACAGCCGGACCGGCGGGCCGGTGAAGACCGAAGAGGATCCGCTGGACCCGGACCCGCCCGCGGCGATGCGTGCCACCCTGGACGCAATCCGCTATCTGGAGCGGGCCGTCACGTCCGCGCCGCTCGAGGGCGTCGTGCTGCGGTACGGCTCGCTGTACGGGCCGGGCGCATCCGAGATGTTCGTCCGGCTGCTCCGTCGCCGGCGCGTGCCAGTGCTCGGCGACGGGTCGGGCGTGTGGTCGTTCCTGCACGTCACCGACGCCGCCACGGCCACGGTCGCAGCGCTGAGTCAGGGTGACACCGGCATCTACAACGTCGTCGACGACGATCCCGCACCCGTTGCCGAGTGGCTGCCGGTGCTGGCGAGGTGCGCGGGCGCGCCGCCGCCGCGGCACGTGCCCGCCTGGCTCGGGCGGCTGGCCGCGGGCGAACCCGGGCTGTCGGTCATGACCCAGGTTCGCGGCAGCTCGAATGCCAAGGCCAAGCGCGAGCTGCGGTGGACGCCGATCTGGGCCACGTGGCGGGAAGGCTTCGCCACCGGCCTGGACCGGGCCTATCCGGACGGAGCCAGCGAGCGGCGGCCGGTCCGGTGAGCCAGCGTTCCGGCGGCGGCGCGGACACCGCCGAGATCTACCAGACGCTGCGGCCACTGCTGTTCTCGATCGCCTACCGGATGCTCGGCACCGTGACCGAGGCGGAAGACATCGTGCAGGAGGCCTTCGTGCGCTACCACCGTGCGGTCACCGGACACGGCCAGCCCGAGTCGCCGAAGGCCTACCTGTCCACGGTGGTCACCAGGCTGTGCATCGATCACCTTCAGTCGGCCAGGGTCCGCCGGGAGTCCTACGTAGGAGACTGGCTGCCGGAGCCCCTGCTCACCGGCCCGGAACTCCCGGCTGGCAGCCGGGATCCCGCGGCGGCCGCCGAGCAGGCCGATTCCCTCTCGATGGCCTTCCTGCTGCTGCTCGAGCGGCTGACGCCGCTGGAGCGCGCGGTGTTCCTGCTGCACGACGTGTTCGGGTATTCCTACGACGAGACGGCCGGCATCGTCGGCCGCAGCGCGGTGAACTGCCGGCAGATCGCGCACCGCGCCCGGCGGCACGTCGAGGCCGACCGACCGCGGTTCGGCGTCGAGGCCAGCCAGCGGGCCGAGCTCGCCGCCAGGTTCTTCGGTGCGGTTGAGAACGGTGACCTGCAGGCCCTGGTCAGCATGCTCGCAGCCGATGTCGCTGTGCACGGGGACAGCGCCGGTGCTCCGGTCAGCTGGCGGCGGCCCATCGCCGGCCGAGAGCACGTCGGCAGGCTGCTGGTCGCGCTCGGCCGACAGCTGCACGCGGTGCATGCCTCGCTCGAGCAGGCCGGCGTGAACGGCCAGCCCGGCGCGCTCGTGCGCGCGGCGGACGGCAGCCTCATCGGCGTGCTCGGCGTCGATATCGTCGACGGTCAGGTACAGACATTCCGCAGCATCATCAGCCGGGACAAGCTGCGCCACCTCGGCCCCCTTGCCGATCTCGACCTGCTGCTCGACGAGCGCCGCCGCGGCGGCGCCGCCGAGGCGTGA